>SPKZ01018241.1_pt1 | contig 19496 bp, 21 predicted proteins | sample 2456571 | NCBI WGS metagenome assembly SPKZ01 (sample SAMN11192286, study PRJNA482655) | marine metagenome | biome: ENVO:00000447; feature: ENVO:00000244|ENVO:00000211|ENVO:00000569|ENVO:00002023; material: ENVO:00002151; isolation source: ocean water from marine abyssalpelagic zone ... | reverse complement strand
GATGACGAACGGCGTGACTAGATTTTTCACTCTGCTTTTAAACTTTCTGCTCTGCTCTAGCCTCAGCGGCGTTGTTGCGGGTGATGCACGCTTTAATGCCTATTTAAAATCTTATGCCTTAATGCAAGATTCTATAGCCATAGATGACCTTGATGAATCGTTAGACAGTAATTTTCAATCTCAAAACGCGCTGCGATTAATAGGCAGCTATTTCTTTTCAAGTGCCTCAAATATAGAAGCACATTATGAATTACAGCCTGTATATTTTTCTAATTACAATCCATTTATCGAGTCAGGAAATATTGGCTCAACCATCGCCGTTGGAGCCAATCAATATCGCCTCAGAGATCTAAACCCAATCTTAGAAAGTTATGGCGATCATATCGTGGTCTTACAAAACCTGGATAGATTAAACTATCGCCATAGCAGTGATGCCGGTGACTTCACCATGGGCCGTCAGGTTATCTCATTTGGCTCAGCCCGATTTATAAACCCTACCGATATATTTATTCCGTTTTCACTTCAAACCTTAAATCAGGAATATCGTATAGGTATCGATGCGATACGTTTTCAGGCCGAGCTTGGCGACTTTGCGGTTTTAGATTCAGGCATCATCGTTGGTGAAGATGCTAAAAAAGAAAATAGTGCTGCGTTTATACGCGGAAAAAACTCTATTGCCGGTAATGATATCGAAGCCATGGCGATAATGCTTGATGAAGCTACATTGCTAGGCGGAGGCATAGAACGAGCGATGGGTGATTTTGGCTTCTGGTTTGAAGCCGCCTATATGTTTTATAGCAGCGAAAATAAAAACTACTTCCGTCTATCTACTGGCAGCGACTACGCAATCAATCACGATGTAATTCTGATGCTGGAATATCACTTTAACGGTGCCGGTGAATCCGCCGCAGAGGATTATCTTAATAACATCAACAAACAAGCTTATCAAAAATATGGCGTATTTTTGATGGGTGAATATTATCTAATTCCGGCCCTGTCCTGGACCCTATCACCTTTAGTTATCTTTAATGCCAGTGGATTTTTTAATCTCAATGATAACTCGATATTTTTTAATCTCAGCTCAGAGGTAAGCTGGTCAGATAATCTCTACTCTGATTTTGGCCTCTATCTTTCAGCGGGTGACAAGTTTTATTTGAATGCCGATAACAGCGTAATAAGCATAGGCTCAGAATTTGGATATTATCCATTAAGTGCCTATATCAGCCTGCTATATTATTTTTAAGACATTGATATCGATCAAATATTTGCGGCTATTAATGATATTTTTAACAATAAATATTGACCTGCATCATGCTCACATAGCTGCAGCAACCCTAAGATAACCACAAGTTATAAAAGTTCAAAAAACTTGGAGTTATGCATGCCTAAATTTAAAAATATTTCAGCGTTAGTGTTAGGTTAGTCTACATTATTGGCGGGCCATGTTTGCGCATTTGAAGCTGGCAACTTCGTTTTAAGAGCGGGTTCTTCCACAGTATCTGCCCAGGATGAATCTGAAAACTTAGTAGGTGCTTTTTCTGATTCAACAGTAACCGTTGATGATAATACCCAATTCGGTATTTCTGCCACGTATATGTTTACCGCTAACATCGGTTTATAAATTTTAGCCGCCACTCCTTTTTCTCATGATATCACCGGTGCCAGCGGTGCATTAAATGGTGCGGACATTTTATATCGCAACTGCCTAATGAAGCCTGGTGGGATATCGCCAGCCGATTGATTGTTAATCAGGATCCCCTGTTTAGAGATGACCCCGATAGAGAGCAGTTTATAAATTTGGCTAAAGATATTATTGAAGAGGCTACAGCTGCGCTTGAATAGAAATTAAAAAGTGTCGAAATCAAAGTCATCATTACTTCCGTCATCACTCCAGAAGCTGGAATTATCCGGATAGCTAAACAGGCGCTCCATGTTTTCATGACAGTGACGCCAATCATCTTCACTGATGACATCTGCAAAGCCCATTTCATCAATCAGTACATAGCCGTAGTGCATCGCCCAGGCATAACGTACAATCTCTGGCGGCTCGCCGGTATTGAGTTTACAAGATACCCAGATCTTTTTACGTACCTCAAAATTACCGCCATGATGGAAGATCAGACATAAGACCTGCATCGGATGTAATTCGGCTATCGCCTGAGAATTTAACTCAATAGAATTATCATTAAACAAGCTGCGTGCAAAAACATCCCGGTCTAAATTGGCATTCTCTACCACCGTGATACCATCCCGGTTTAATAGATATTCTTTTACTGCATCAATGAGTGCGCTTATTTCGTCCACGAAATCGTTGTCCGTCTTATTCAGCAGGTTGTCGACAAAGTATAGGAGCTATCCACATATTTGATTAAAAAAAAGCAAGATTATTTACCCACATGCCTGCTTTCACTTAAAATAGGCTTTCTTACCATCATGCAAAGGATAATAACCCAGCCAATGCGCATTTTTATGAGTCTAAGCCTGCTTTTCAGCCTGTTATACGGGCCTCTTTTGGTTCAGGCAGAATCCCACAACTGGCAACTGAGCCGTGACGAAGACAATATTCGTTCATATAAATCCAGGCGAGCTGGACAAAAACTGGTGGCGTTTAAATCCGACTCCATCATCGATCAACCTATCGCCAAGGTTTTAACCGTATTACTGGATTCTACCTATGCCCACGAATGGATCCCAAAATTAAAAACCTCTGAAATTCGAGAGGCCAAACACTGGCCTGAGGCCTATCTGCAATTTACTCATATCAACGCGCCTTGGCCGGTCTGGGATAGAATTTTCCTGTCACGGGTTACCGTTGATGTAGACCCGATCAGCCATCAAACCAATATTCATTATGTAAAGGCCGACGAAGACATTCATATAGCCAAGACCATTTTGGGTAGTGTGGATGGCAGCTTTTATCAGCTACAAAGTGTCGATAATGGCCAGAAGACCCGTTTAATCGCCATCAGTGTGGCTAATCCTAATGGTTCACTGCCTAAATGGTTGGTGAACTGGGTCAGTGCCAACATGCCACATGATACGGTGGTTTTATTACGTGATTATATGGCCAATCATGCCATTACCGTTGATGCCCGTATTCAACGCCTCTATGCACAGCCACAGCCGGTCAATCAGACGATCACATCAAACTAGGGTTTATTGAATCTCGGCCTCGGCTTCTAACACCCAGCAAGACTCTGACTTCTGAAAACCTATTTTTGGATAGTAGTCATTAGCCGCAGGTGCAGCGATCACAATCAACTTACACGGCGCTTTTAGCTGGTTTTTTACCTGCCGCTGTAATTGCTTGCCGATACCGTGTTGTTGGTAATATTCATCTACCGCCAAATCGGATAAATAACAGGCATAATGAAAATCGGTGATGCAGCGGGCAATGCCTATCAGTTTATCGTCATGCCAGGCAGATAAAACCAGATTGCTATTGGCCAACATGCCTTCAATACTCTCTATACTTTCCATAGGCCTGCGCTGAGCCAGGCCGGACTTTTCCAGCAACTCTACAAACTGCTCCGTACTCAGCGGTGCATTTAACTTATAAATAATTTGCACAAACGATTCCTGCTTCTGACAATTTTGAATAGATATAAAACGCAAAAAGGAGGCCACAGGCCTCCTTATTCTTAGTCAATAACGTTTAGCGCTTAGAAAGGGCTAACTTTAATGATGGTTTCAACTCTATCTGGGCCCGTTGAGATAATATCAATGGGCGCACCAATTTTTTCTTCGATAAAGGCGATATAGTCTATTGCCGCTTGTGGCAACTCTTCCAATGTTTTTGCACCAAAGGTGGTTTCAGTCCAACCCGGAACTTCTTCGTAAATCGGTTTAACCTTATCAAACAACGCCGTATCTGCGTGATGGATAATAGAACCGTCTGGTAATTCATAGGCGGTACAAACCTTAATAGTTTCAAGCCCATCTAATACATCTAACTTGGTTAAACAGATACCCGATACCGAGTTAACCCGTACCGCATGCTTAACCGCTACCGCATCAAACCAACCACAGCGACGTTCACGCCCAGTAGTCGCGCCAAATTCATTGCCTTTGGTACCTAAGTGATTACCCACTTCATCAAACAACTCGGTTGGGAAAGGGCCTGAACCTACACGGGTGGTATAAGCTTTAGTAATACCTAAAACATAATCCAGATACAGCGGACCAACACCAGTACCGGTAGCCGCACCACCTGCAGTTGTATTAGAAGACGTCACATAGGGGTATGTACCCAAGTCGATATCTAATAAGGTGCCTTGAGCCCCTTCAAACAAGATGTTTTCGCCTTTTTCACGTGTTTCATGTAACAACGCGGTCACATCGGCAATCATCGGGCGAATTTTCTTCGCCATCTCTAAGGTTTCTGCCAAAACGGTATCAAAATCAATTGGATCGGCTTTGTAATATTCCACCAACATAAAGTTGTGGTATTCCAGCAGCGCTTTTAATTTTTCAGCAAATAAGGTTTCATCCATTAATTCGCCAACACGAATACCACGGCGTGATACCTTATCTTCATAAGCGGGGCCAATGCCACGGCCGGTAGTACCAATTTTATCGTTACCACGGGCTCTTTCGCGGGCTTGGTCTAAAGCCACGTGAACAGGCAAAATTAACGGACAAGATGGGCTGATGCGCAGACGCTCAGCAACTGGCACACCACGTTCTTCCAAACCGGCAATTTCTTTTAATAAGGCATCCGGGGCTAAAACCACACCGTTACCAATTAAGCAGGTTACGCCTTCACGCAAAATACCCGATGGTATCAGATGTAAAACGGTTTTTTCACCATCAATTACCAATGTATGACCGGCGTTATGACCACCTTGATACCGAGTAACCATCTTGGCTTCTTCAGTTAACAAGTCGATGATTTTACCTTTACCTTCGTCACCCCATTGGGTGCCTAATACAACAACACTTTTGCCCATTGTCACTCTCAGTTCTTTTGCTTAATTCGATTTAGCCGCGGTTTTTTACTTGCCACTGGCCATTTTCATTCACTAATTCTTTATCACATTTAACCGGTACGTCAGCACCGGGTAAAGCCCTAACGACGGCTTCACCACGTTCACGTAAGCTTTGAATCATTGCCTCTAATGCGATATCTTCGCCCTCTAAAGCGGGGGCTAAGATCATGCTGCAAGATGACTCGCTGCTGATCTTTGATAATAAGGCCTTGGCACTGGCACTAAAACCGGTTGCGGGTCTGGCGCGGCCAAAATGCTCACCGATGCCGTCGTAACGACCACCGTTGGCAACCGAATGACCGATGCCATCAACATAGGCCGCAAAAACCAGGCCGGTGTGATAGTCATAACCGCGTAATTCGGATAGATCAATATTAAGTGGCGTCTCAGCAAAGATCGATTCAATTTTACACACCACGGCTTTTAAATATTCCAGCGCTTCAATAACCGCCGCAGGGGCTTTAGCCAATGCCGCAGTCGCTTGATTTAAAACGCTGCTATCACCATGTAAATCGATTAACGCGACAATCATCGCGGCAGCGTCAGCATTCTCAGCCTTTGCACAGATCACCGCCACTTCCGCCTTGGCTTTTCTATCGAAGGCATCAAACAATAAAACTTGCTGATCTTCATCGATGCCGGCGGCATCCACTAAGCTGCGATAAATCGCCACATGGCCGATATCTAAATGCGCCTTATCAATGCCTGCGGTTTTAATCGTTGCCAGCATTAACGATATGATTTCAAAATCACTGTGTACGCTGGCATCGCCATATAACTCGGCACCAACTTCAATAGGTGTACGTGAAGCCAATTGCGATTTAGGTTTGCTATGTAAAACCGTCGCCGCGTAACACAAACGCGTAGGCCCTTCTTGTTTATAGCTATGCGCATCGATGCGCGCAGTTTGTGGTGTAATATCGGCACGTATGGCCAAGGTTCTACCGGATAACTGATCGGTGACCTTAAAACTTTGCACATCCATTTCCGAACCCATGCCTATCAGCAGGGATTCGCTATATTCGATTAATGGGGGTATTACCAGTTCGTAGCCCCAGCTGCGGTATAAATCCAGCACCTGACGTTTAAACTGTTCAATTTGCCATGCCTGCTTCGGTAGAATTTCTTCTACGCCTTCAGGTAGCAACCAGCGATTTAATTTGGCCATCTGGGTATCTCTACAAGCCTTACAAATAAGGTCTTTGGCTATAGGTGTTCACTAAATAAATGCTCAATCTTATCGATCTTAAAGATCAATTAACAATATAGAGGGCTATCGTGCCCAATACCATGCTAATCAAACCGACAATGCGTAAACCGCGATCATCCAACTGGGCCAGCTGCAACATGCTCTGACGCCATAATTTCGGCGTCAAAAACGGCAACATACCTTCAATAACCAGTACCAGACAAATTGCTATCCAGAGTTCCTGCCACATAGGTAAACGACGCACCCGCTTGATAAGCTTGATTGTTCATACACAAAAAAGCCGGAGATTAATCCGGCTTGAGCAATAATAACAATTTTGATGATTAATGGAAAGGGAAGAAGTCATTCATGCACGATGCCAACCGATTAAATGTCGGCGGCTACTTTTTCATAGGTTCACAGCGCTGGTGACCATCAACAAATCCTCAGCCCACAGTTTGAAACAGGGCATATTTTCACTGCATCTTTGGCCATTATCATAAAGGCTGGCAGCTCTGCTACAGCGGCTATACTGATGAGGTCATTCAAAAAATAGCTAGCCAAACACAATGAGCACATTACGCCGCGATACTATAGATGAAGATCAATACAAGCCATTTGATCAGGGTTGGGATGCTTTTCTGGAGCAGAAACGTGAGAGCCGTAACCCCTGGGCGATTAATAATTGGAAACATTATGATTGGCAGGAAGGCTGGCATGCCTGTGAAGACAATGACAGCAACACCAGCGATGAACAATTACATTGACGGCTTTTTATCTTTAATCTTAAAAGGTGCCGTCAATAAATACATCAGATCCAAATCGCGGCGGCTATCCATACTATCAACCCCGTAATGGATTTTCTCACCCTCATCATAGACCAGCGTTTTAAATAATCTATCCCAGAATGAAAAGATATTGCCGTAATTTCGATTGGTCCACGGGGCTTGGTAATGATGATGAAATTTATGCATATCCGGGGTAACAAATACCACCGATAAGATACGATCAACTTTCTTCGGTAGAGCGATATTGGCATGAGTGAAATAGGTACAAAAAATCGTGCAAAAACGGTAAATAATATAATACGCCAGTGGCGCAGCCAGCAAGAGCACAACCGTGAGCGCTGCCAACTCTCTGAAGATATAATCGACAGGATGATGACGGGTGCCGGTAGTGGTATCCACCGCGGTATCACTGTGATGAATCTGGTGAAATGACCATAAAAAAGGCACCTTATGTAAAACGACATGTGCGCCATATTGAGCAATTAAATCAAACAGTAATAACGCCAATAATAACTCTTGCCAAACCGGCAGATGAATTAGGCTGAACAAACCAAAGGGTAAAGGCTGAAGATAAATCAGCAACAACGCCAGCAACGCCGAAAAACCTAAATTGATAAGCAAGGTAAAAAATAGAAAGGTGAAATTCAGCCTCGCATGTTGTGCTTTATGGTAGCTAAAATGAACACGTGGCATCACGTTTTCTAACAACCAGGCGATACTGATACAGCTGATCAACCACAGCAACTTATATAGCACGGGCATATTTTCAAAAAAACTCAGCATCTCTTGCATGGTAAACTCCTGAAAAAGCTTAAGTCATACTTTGGCTGGTATATTTGTTAGCTGCAATAAATCTAGAGCAATACAATGTTATAACACTATAGCATTCGCCTGCGATACAGCCGAAAGTCATTCTGCAGAGTCCATACAAAGTGCCAACAAGATGATATAAGTTACTGCTTAGACAAATCGTATGATAAAGAAGGGGGAAAGTTCGTGATGTTGTGTTTGAATGCCTGGATAAAGTTCTAGTTGAGAATAATCGGCTTAATTGGATTCTTCTGCGTTTAAATCTGCACAGTATGGCGAAATAAACTCAGAACAGCCTAGCTGTTCTGAGTTATATAAAGGCCTATTAAACCGACAAAATCACTCGTATGGCATCTAACTTGATATCGGCATGGCTGATCGCCGCAGCCAGATAATCGGTTTCCTGTTTGATGGCATCCACTTCTGAGGCTTTGATATTGGGGTTAACCTCTGACAACGCTTGCAGGCGCAGCACTTCCTGATGCTGGCCATCATTCATCACCTTTAATGCATCATCGATCAACGTGGGTAATTGCTTTTGCGCAACCACATCGGCATTTTCCATCAACTGATCAATCAACTCGGCGGCCTGTTTAACCAGCGCCTGAGCCTGTTGCATCTTGACTCGTTCTACTAACGGATTTAACGTATCTGAGGTTAAGACCTTACTCAAATCTTTACCGGCCAGATTGACCAAGACACGAATATTGGTGGCTGGTAAATAACGCCCTAAACGTAATTCGGCCGGTGCGATACAATCTACCGTATACAAAGCCTCCAACAATAAGGTGCCTTCTTTTAGCGGTTTTAATTTTACCGTGCCCAGCGCTGTATTGCCGTGATCACCACTTAATACATATTCCAGTGCCGATTTAGCAAAGGGATGTTCCCAGCTCATAAAACCCATATCTTCGCGGCTAAGCGCGTTTTCACGGGAATAAGTTACCGTAACACCTTCATCTTTAAGCCCTGGCAATAAACCACAGCGCATATGTTCGTTGGGGCGTAAAATGACTGCATTAGCACTATGCGGTTCGATATCGATGCCGATTTGATCACAGACTCTATCGATAAAGTCTTCCAGGTTTTTACGGTTTTCCGCCTTCATCAATTTATCGATGATTTTTTCGGCCTCAATAGGCCTGCAACTATTCATCTCCAGTAATTGATCACGCCCGGCATGTAAGGCGGCACGCATTAAATCGGCAGATTTTTTGGTGGCTGTATTTAATGCATCAATCGCGGCCTTATCCATGCTCAACAAACAGCTGCTGATCTGCTCAGCGAACTCTTCATAAATCGCATGGCCGATGGCGCAGGTTTGTTCAAAGGCATTTAAGCCTTCGTGATACCAATCCAACAAGACTTGTTGGGCGGTATCGGTATAAAAAGGCACATGAATATTGATATCGTTTTTTTGACCGATTCTATCCAGACGACCTATACGCTGCTCCAGTAAATCAGGATTCACCGGCAGATCAAACATGATGATATGTTTAGCAAACTGGAAGTTACGCCCTTCAGAGCCGATCTCGGAACAAATCAGAATCTGCGCGGCATCTTCGCTATCGGCAAAATAGGCGGCGGCTCTATCACGGGCGATTAAACTTAAATGTTCATGGAAAACCGCCGAACGTACACCGCGGCGGCTACGTAAATATTCTTCTAACGTAATCGCGGTATCGGCCGTGTGACAGATCAATAAGAATTTTTCATTTGGATTGTCATCCAGCATATCCGTTAGCCAATCAACCCTGGCATCTTCAATCAACCAGTTGCGGCCAATCAGTTTTTCGATATGTAGCCAATCGTCAACCGGCGCTTCTTTGCGATGATCTTCATCCATCGCTAAGGCATGTTTATGCAAGATACGCTGTGGGAAACCTTCAACTGCGGCACGGGTGTTTCTAAATAAAACCCGACCTGTACCGTGTCTATCCAATAATGCCGACAAGGCCATCTCTACGGCTTCCGCACGGCTTTCTTCATGAAAAAATAGCGCTTCTATTTCGGCAATTTCGGCACCCTTTAAATAATCCGCTAACGCAGATGGCAAGGCGCTATTATCATCACGGGCTTGCAGCAGCGCATGTACCAGTTCATTCACCGGTTTAAACTGCGCTTCTTCTTCAATAAATTTGGATAAATCGTAATAGCGATCCGGGTCTAATAAACGCAGGCGGGCAAAATGGCTTTCCAGCCCCAATTGCTCTGGGGTTGCGGTTAATAATAAGCAGCCACGGGATTTATTCGCCAACGCCTCTACACATTCGTATTCGGCACTGGGCTTATCTGCCTGCCATTCCAGATGATGCGCTTCATCCACGACCAGTAAATCCCAGTCACAGGCTAAAGCCTGGGCGGCTCTTTCGGGATCATTCACCAAAAACGATAACGGGCATAACACTAATTGGCGGGTATCGAAAGGGTTGTCTTGCTCATGCGCCAATTCCTGGCAGATATCTTCATCCAATACCGAAAACGCCAAATTAAAGCGGCGTAACATCTCTACCAACCACTGATGTAACAGGCTGTCGGGCACTAAAATCAATACGCGGTTAGCCAGGCCCGATTGTAATTGCTGATGCAAAATCAAACCGGCTTCGATAGTTTTACCCAGACCCACTTCATCGGCCAATAAAACCCGAGGTGCCACACGGTTGGCCACTTGATGGGCGATATAGAGCTGATGCGGCAAAAGTTGCACCCTTGGTCCCATTAAACCGACCACACCGGATTTTTGGTAATCACGTAGATAATTAAGGCTGTCTTGGCGCAGATGGAAGTATTTAATCGGGTCGATCTGGCCCGATAACAGGCGATCTTTGGGGCTATTAAAGTGAACAAAGCAGTCCAGCTCAATCTCAGGCAGAATATCTTCTTCGCCTGTAGCCGTTTCGACCTTGTAAATCAACATGCCGTTATGATCCAGCACATCCAATACTTTAAAGCTGTCACCGTCGGCGTTATGCACTGTATTGCCAACTTTATAGGTGATACGGTTTAACGGTGCGTTATCCATCGCATAAACACGCTCTTCAGAGGCTGCAGGAAAACTGATCGTCACTCGCCTGTCAGCACTACTGACGACGATGCCCAATCCCAATGTGGCCTCCGTATTACTGATCCAACGTTGTCCTGGGATAAATTGACTCAAAGCACACCTCTTCTTCTTTTCTATAAAACCGAAACCAAAACCGCCGCAAAAACGGGTGGCGTATTCTATAGCAATAGCTGTTCATCTGCACTAACGAGATGGCACTGATAAGCAAGACTTCTTATACTCTGGTTTTTAATAGCCGAAACAAGAAAATTCACTGATGACTCACGTCGCTATCCTGGGTGCCAGCCCAAAACCTCATCGCTTTGCCTATAAGTGCCAGCAAAAACTTATTGTTCATGGGCACACCCCATGGCCTGTGGCTAAACGTGGAGGAGAAATTAACGGCATAAGCTGTGTAAAACATTTATCCGAACTGACATGCCCTATCGATACCGTCACGGTATATATCAATGCAACATTAATGCAGGCGGTGATTGATGAACTTATTAACATTGCACCAAATAGGGTTATTTTTAATCCCGGTACAGAATCAACACTTCATCAGAAAAAACTAGAAGATAAAGGAATTCAAGTACTTAACGCTTGCACGCTGATTTTGTTAGATCAACAACAATTTTAATTCGCGCATACGTTCACAACTTAACTTGTTGGATTTTTCCAACAAGTCGATTAGGACATTACATCTCTCGTAGTTTGCCTTTTTCTTAACTTTTGTTATGTGGTTCTCCTTTGCACCGATGAAACCCTTCATCATGCAAGCCTTCGATATGACAAACGCACAGTGGAAGGCCTTATTAATATTAAACGTCGCCCTAACGATTCCAGTACATACTATCATTGGCATGCTGGTGGATAAATTTGGTCCACGTATTGTTTACAGCCTGTTATTAATTATTTCGGCATTTTTATGTTGGGGTTTTGCCTTCTCACAAACCTATGAACAACTGGCCTTATTCCGATTTTTATGTGGTTTTACCGGTGCCGGTTTTGTTATTGGTATTCGTATGGTGGGTGAATGGTTCCCGGCTAAAACCGTCGGTTTAGCCGAAGGTTTTTATGGTGGCTGGGGTAACTTTGGTTCTGCCGTCGCTGCATGAACCTTACCGACAATCGCTACCTATTTTTACGCCGATACGATGGGTGCCGATGCCTGGCGTTATACCATTGCCACAACCGGTGTTGTTGCCTTGTTCTATGCTCTATTCTTTTATATCAACGCACCTAATACACCTAAAGGTTCTACCTACTTTAAACCGAAAAAAACCGGAGGATTGGAAGTTTCTAACAAAAAAAATTTCTGGTTTTATATCGCGATGAACGTACCGATGTATATTGCCTTAGCGGTATTAACATGGAAGTTATCACCCAGCGGCGTCAGTTTATTATCGGACACCACTGCCATCATGTTATGGGTTTTATTGGCCTGTATATTTGTGTTTCAGTTTTATCAAATAGGATCGGTGAATACAGAACTCTTAAAAAAAGGCGTACCGGTAATAGACCCATATAAATTTAAACAGGTCGCTATTCTGAATGGCTCTTATTTTGTCACAATTGGTTCTGAACTTGCGGTCGTTTCGATGTTGCCCGCCTTCTTTATGAAAACCTTTGATTTAAGCCCGGTTAAAGCCCGGTTAAAGCCCGGTTAAAGCCGGTTTATTAGGGGGGTGCATTTGCGTTGATGAATTTACTTGCCAGACCCGGCGGTGGTTATTTATCAGATAAGTTAGGGCGTAAAAAAACCTTATCGGTTTTAATCGCTGGTTTAGCGGTAGGTTATATGATTCTTGCACAAATCACAGCAGCTTTGGCGCTGCCGTTAGCCGTCGCGGCGGTGATGTTTTGCTCCTTCTTTGTGCAAGCCGGTGAAGGTGCAGTATTTGCGATGGTGCCATTGATTAAACGCAGAATGACCGGGCAAATAGCGGGTATGGTAGGTGCTTATGGTAATGTTGGTGCTGTGACGTTTTTAACCTGTTATTCCTTTGTAGAAACCTCACAGTTTTTATGATTATCCCAGGGCTGCCGGACATATGCATGAAGTTTTTCCTGATGGCACGGTGCAGTTAATTGAAGTGAGCTAAACACCTTATTGATTTCAACGGCCGAATAGAGCCCTCTATTCGGCAACCTGCAAACTTTCTATATACACATCCCCCACCACACAGGTAAAGGCAATTAAACACGCAGTTAATAAACCATCTAACTCTTTTCGAGTAATCTGCAACTCCTGCACATATTCCTCAATCGCTGCTAAAAATAAACTGGGCTGAATACGACTATGATTAACTTCAAATCGAAAAGTTAATAAGGCTTTATGAAACAGAGACGTATTGGGCCAAGCAGCGATGATTGCACCAAAGGAGCGGCACTCTTCTGGGGTAATATCAAAACACAAGGATTGGGCCATAAATTGCAAATGATCAGATATAGCCTTGGCAAGATTACAGCGCTGCAAGAAATATTGCTGAGGTGGATTATTCAGATATGACGAAGCAAGAGACCGACTCATAGAACAACATTCGTCGACCATAGACTGTGCTTTTTGACGGCGCTGCTGGGCAGCTTTAAAACTCAGCATATGCATACATAAAGCATAGTCAATAATCGCCATTTTTTCCTGAATTTCTATATATCACTCACGTCACACTCCCAAACACGCACATTTAGTTAACGAAGAAGTGATCAGTAATTTATATTTTTACATAAATCAATGTCTTAACTTATGTTTTGCGCATGAATAAATTAATCCTTGGCCTTACCCCAAACGGCAAATTCATTACCTGAAGGATCACTGAAATGAAATCGCTGCCCCCCCGGAAAGTCGAATATCGGTTTTATAATCTGCCCACTGGCAGCAATGACCTTTTCTTTGGTTGCATGTAGATCTTCACTGTAGAAAATAATCAGCGCACTACCGTTATCTGTATTAACGGTTTTATCTGAACGATAAAATCCGCCATCTAAACCCTGGTTTGAAAAAGCTGTATAATCAGGGCCATAGTCTTCAAATTTCCAATTAAATACGGCAGTGAAAAAACCTTTCACCGCGGCAATATCCCGACATGGAAACTCTACATAGTTGATCTTTTCATGTTGATTCATCTTATGCCTTCTTCTCACTCTGGATAACTAACGCATCGGTCATATTTAAAAATGCCAGCCTCAGACGACCTCCCAATAACAGGTTAACTAAAGGCGAAAGAGGCCCTTTTAAAACAAACAGTGATTCATATTCACACTGCCCAGCCTCGGTGTTTTTTAAGATATGCTTGCGTGAACTGGATAATAAAAACGGAATTTTAATACCGTATTCCAATAAACTTTCAGCCTGATTACTTAATATAGTTTCCTTTTGGCGTAACAAGATGCCGGGGATTAAAGCCACATGCATAATGATAGGTGCACCCACCGCAAAGCTGGATTGGCAGCGATGCACAAAGGGATTCCATTGCTCGTATGCATCTGTGTCTAATAACACCTGCCATACATCATTGGCGCTGGACTTTATCTTACGTTGATATTGTATTTCTAACATAGAACTTCCATTTTCAGACATTAAAAAGCCCGCTTGTGCGGGCTTAAAAAAAGAGGCTAAGCTTACAGCTCTGCACCCATAATGTGATGACCGGCTTTATAAGCAATAGTCATCGCTGGGCCTAAAGTACAACCTGCACCCGGGTATTTGCTACCCATGATAGACGATGTGGCATTACCGGCGGCGTATAAACCTTCGATGATAGAACCATCTTCACGCTTAACCTGACCATTATGGTTAATCAACATACCGCCTTTGGTGCCTAAGTCACCTAATAACAGTTTGGTGGCATAATATGGACCTTTGTCCATAGGGCCCCAACAGGCGTTAGGTTTAACTTCTGGATCACCGTACATGGTGTCATGATCATCACTGCCACGGCCGAAATCTTCGTCTTTACCGGAAGCAGCATATTTTTTAACCTTGGCCATGGTTTCTTGTAAACCGGCGTAATCTACGCCAATTTTTCCGGCCAGCTCTTCTAACGTATCGGCCTTGATCAGCATTTTATCATCACCAATCATGCCCTTGCTCATAAAGTCAGGCATCGCTTCACCTTGCACAACACCACCAAACATATATTTCTGACGGTAGTGAGAATCTAGGATGCAATAGGCGGGAAATACATCGTGGCCTTTCTCTTGAGCAGATTTAAAACAATCACCGTAGGAGTTATAGGTGATGGATTCATTCATAAAACGTTGACCTTTTTTATCAACGATGATTAAACCCGGTTTGGATTTCTCCGAAAATAAAACCGTAGGGCCAAAAGGCGTCATCGCCGTTGGTGCCCACCAGGCTTCACTCATTAATCCAAAACCAGCACCCACTTTCTTGGCTAGCTGGTGCAAATCACCGGTATTGGTTTTTACGCCTGAGGAGTTAACCGTGTCGGTTAATTCTGAGATGTGCTCATCACGCATTTGTTTATTATGCTCAAAACCGCCCGCCGCAATCACAACACCCTTGCTGGCAGTAATTTTTTGCGTGCCATTGATCACCACACCGGTCACCTTACCATCGGTTTCGGTTAATTCGGTTACCGCAGATTCCATCACAAAATCTACACCTTTTTTCTGGGTCGCCAAATATAACGCACTTACCAAGGCGTTACCCTGACATAGGCGACGGTCAGGTAAACCTTTCAAACGTGCAGGAATATCTTTGTAATAACCAAAAATAATGCTCATAAAGACACCGATCCAACCAGGGGTCTTAGCCAGTATTTGTACCCCTTCCAGGATGCTCATCTGGAATTTGCTGAACGCTTTTGAAGCACGTGGTGAATCGACGATTTTACTCAACATATCTTCAGGCAGCTGACGGCCATCAACCGGAGAAGGATCCATGGTGCGGCCGCCTTCTTTCCAGCCTGCTATATCCGGATAATAATCGGCATAACCGGTTACGGGTGTATAAGTAAGCTCGGTATTCGCTTCCAGATAATTGGTCATCTCAGGCGCAAACTTAATATAGTTTTTGATGGTTTCATCATCCACTTCAGAGGCTGGAATCACCGCACGCATATATTTAAACGCATCTTCAGGTGAGTCGCTCACACCGGCCTGAGCGATATTTTTGCTATTGGGTATCCAGATAGCCCCACCGGATTTTGAGCTGGTGCCGCCCCACTGATTGCCTTTTTCTATCATCAAGACCGAAGCACCTTTGTTTACGGCTGCTAACGCCGCCATAAATGCGCCGGCACCCGAGCCAACAACCACTACGTCATACGTATCTTTCATTTTATCACCTTGGATTTATTTTAATTTTTAAACTTGAGTTTTTAAGCCATCTATAAATAGCTGTATCGCCGCCTGCATTTCTTCAGGATGTACGGCATTGGCATCGTTTAAATCAAAGACCTTGCTGATTAAGGCCTTATGCAATTCAAAAATCACCATCGCCGACGTCTCTACCGCGATATCACTTCTATACAAACCTTGATCAATCCCTGTTTGAATGGCTTGTTTAAAAAGTTGCTGCCAGATATCGCCATAATTTTTAAACACCGAGGCGATTTCTGCCCGGGTTTCGGTTCTGAAATGATTTAACGTATGTATATCATCCCGGCACTGAAAATAACCGGATAGAAACGTGGTTGTTAATCTTTCATCCGGTTCATTAAGCTGCGCCAAGGCTAATTGTGCATTGCTGGTAATCTCTGACAACGAATGTTCAACAATGGCTTCAAATAAAGTCAGTTTTTTTCCATAGAAGGTAAAAACCGTGCCCTTGGACACTCCGGCCTTCTCGGCGATCAACTCGGTGGTTGTGGCTTTATAACCTAATTCGCCAAAGCAGGACTGAGCCGCCCGAAATACGGCTGCTTTTTTCCTGTTGCTTTCTATAGCGCGTTTATTAACCTGCATATTGCTTATATTGACTCAAATTTAAATTTAGTCAACGAAAAAAATAATCCAAGCTAATCAATAGAGGGGAGTACTGGAGGCGGGTGGGATACGATAGCGTGTTATTAGCTATTAATAATGGGCCTTTTCATAAGACTGGGCTTTCTTTTTAAACGCCTGGCATTCTTTGGTTTCAGCATTTTTAAACTTATCACAGGGTAAATCCGCCATGCTTCTTACACAAGCTGCAGCCCCATGTTCTAAATCGGCATAGATTGTGGCCTGCTGAAAGTTTTTCTGCATGGCCAGACACATACTATTTAACATAGGTTCCATCATTACCCGGCTTTCTGGCGGTAAATCGGCCATTTCTACGCTGGCACAGCTTTTGATTTTATCGCATAGTAATTCATAACTGCTGGCCAGCTCAGAGGCTTGTGCCGGGTTAAAAAGCACTAATAAAACAGCAGAAAAAAGACCTCGATAGTTCATGAAACTGACTCCCATTAATCGCAAGCATAATAGTCTTAAGTGTATACAAGATTAGGAAGTTTGAAGCCTGTTTTCCAACAACATCAATAAGACAATTCTGTCTTTAAAGCCATTATTCTGAACTTCGTGTAACTGGCTATAATCAAAAATAATCAGCTCACCCGTTCTAAAATATTGAACTTCGCCATTTACTCGGATAAACGCATTACCCCCATCTTGCAGACATAACATGGCCGTCACAAAGGCATTATCATGGCTGTGGGGCAGAATATGTCCATCGGGTTGCAATAACGAAAAGGCATAGGCCTTGATTGCAGGTAAACCCTGCATAATGGCACAGGTCTGAACGGCCTGCAGGCGATTTTTCTGGCATAAGCTTTCACTCATCACCCCATCATCTTCGGGCTCTACACATAAAGGTAAAACTTGCCAGGCCGTAGAATGAATACGTGAATCATTCACTTGAGTCAGATTATTATAGGCAGAAAAAGCCTCGGCACAGATCTGATCAAACTGACAAGTTAAGGTGTTTAATTCAGGGTACAAAGAGGCTGAATGAAAAGCGCTGGTCTGCATTAACGTATTCCCATTCAGCCTTTTCGTCATCTTACTTAGGCAGTGATTTCAGATTGTAAACCCTGCCACACCTCATAACCCCCAGGTACTTCACCTTCACAGACAACATGGGTGATGCCATAAATCAGCACACCTGCAAGATATTGCCCTGCGGTACTAACCACAAGCTCGGGTTTTTCTTTACAGGCGGTGACGATAAGAAAGGCAATAATCGTCTCCATCTCAGATTTATGCCCCACAGCCGAACTGACACCTGGAATAAGGTATACAGGTTCCACAATAATATAAGCCAACGTTTTAGCGGCGGTATTTAAAGCGGCAGTATCAACAAAATTGGTTAAGCCTAACGCGGCTAATGAAGCCATTGAGACCTCCTCTTCACCATCGGCAGCAAGCGCAACAAAGGCGGCCGATAGTGCCGAGCCCAAGGCAATATCACAGGCATAAGAAGACACATACTTTCCTAATGACACCAGGCCATCACCCACTACTTCGGCACCATCTTCTATGCCATCGGCAACAACATTAGCACCACTTAAAAAACTATCGCCAATAACGATACCTGCAGCTTCTACGCCTGTACCAATGGCCAAAGCTTCTTTAGAGGTCGCCTTCCATGCTGAGGTCGCTGCACTGGTAAAACTACTGGAGACCGCATTTGCGGCATCTGTCACCCCATCGGCTACCGTATTGGCTGCATCTTCTACGCCATCAACTACAGTATCAACCACATCAACTACATCAACTACAGCATCACCCACATCTTCCGCTGCATCACCGATATCTTTTACAACACTATTAAACCAACCCATAATTTTTCCCTGTAATGAAATTAACTTTCACATTCCTGTAAACTCAGCTCATTGCCTTAATACAACGCAATAATAGAACTAAATCAAACCTTAGATAAACGTGTTAGATATAGCAGTAATTTTTAACAACTATCCATCTTCTCCTAACAAGAGCGGCCTAAACTTGGGATGGGCGATAGCTGCTAAAGCGCTGCGGCGTTCGATTAACGATCTCCCTCTTAGCGCAGCTACCCCGTATTCAGTCACGATATAATCAACATGCGCCCGTGTCGTCACCACCCCCGCTCCGCGATCTAAATGTTCAACAATACGTGAAACCTCGCCTTTCTTAGCCGTGCTTGGTAACGCGATGATGGAGCGCCCACCTTCGGATAACTGCGCGCCCAACACAAAATCTAACTGCCCCCCTACACCTGAATAAATTTGACTACCTATGGAATCAGCACAGACCTGCCCTGTGATATCAATTTGTATGGCTGAATTTATTGAGACGCTTTGCGGATTTTTTCTTATGGTAGCAATATTATTAACGTATTCGATATCCAGAAAATTGACCTGCTGATTATCATTCACAAAATCATACAGCCGTTGAGAGCCTATAACAAAACCCGTGACTATTTTTCCTCTATGGGTTTTTTTATTGTTATTGGTGATCACCCCTTTTTCGACTAGGTCAATCACACCATCGGAAAACATCTCGGTATGTATACCTAAATTTTTATGTTGGCCCAGCGCTTTTAGCACCGCATCCGGAATCGCTCCAATACCCATCTGAAGGCAATCACCATCCTTAATCAAGCCAGCGACATGTTCACCAATTTTTATTTGTACTTGTGAAGGCGCAGGCAAAGGCACTTCGGTTATCTTATGCACCTGTTCGAAGGCAAT
>SPKZ01015606.1_pt1 | contig 19536 bp, 19 predicted proteins | sample 2456571 | NCBI WGS metagenome assembly SPKZ01 (sample SAMN11192286, study PRJNA482655) | marine metagenome | biome: ENVO:00000447; feature: ENVO:00000244|ENVO:00000211|ENVO:00000569|ENVO:00002023; material: ENVO:00002151; isolation source: ocean water from marine abyssalpelagic zone ... | reverse complement strand
TGTAAAGATTATTAAAGGGTATAAATTTATTTTTGAAAAGTATCTTCAGCGCAGCACGTATTAGCGAAGTGCGGCTAAATAATTTTAAAAATTAAACTTTATTTAATTTATAATCTGCACTTGGGCTTATGCTATTGGCTCTAACCAGCCTAAGTGCGAGATCATTTTTTAAACTAACAGCACGGACGTTTTATGCGCTGCAAAGCTGAGACGCGTTATTGTCTATTGCGACACTCTTGATGTCGACCAGCTTATTTATTTGGTCAATTAACAGAGAAATAGGGCGATCGCTACTGACCATCAGTTCAATTGTCGCCACATGATTCCCTGTATTGACTTGCGCATTCATGCCATTAATTAGAAAGCCACGGTAACGAGTTACTTGTAAAATTCGTTCAAGTACTACTTGTTTATCATCAGTCATAATGATTAATTTATACTTGTTCATAGTTATAGAATTCATATTACGCGCTCTCCATCATTTCATTGTTAGCACTATTAGGCGGCACTAATGGCCAAACATTGTCTTTTGCATCTATTTTAACTTGCAATAAATAAGCGCCATCATGATCTAACATTTCGTTGATCGCGGCAGTTACTTCACTTTTTTCGGTTATTTTCTTGGCTTTTATATCAAAAGCGGTTGCTAACATAATAAAATCAGGATTATCAGATAAATCAGTTTCGCTTAGGCGGCCATCGAAAAATAAGTCTTGCCATTGGCGAACCATACCCAATTTAGCATTATCTATTAGGATAATTTTAACGGGAATTTGATAGCGCTTAATAGTGGCTAATTCTTGTACATTCATCATGATAGAGCCATCGCCTGATACGACAATAACAGTATCATGAGGACGGCTGATTTGTGCGCCTATGGCAGCAGGTAAACCAAAACCCATAGTGCCCATACTGCCACTAGTTAAGAAATTACTGGGGTCGTTAAAATTCATGTGTTGCGCAGCCCACATTTGATGTTGGCCTACATCAGTGGTAACACAGGTATTTTCAGGCATTAAATCGCTAACTTCTTTTAATACTGCCGGAGCGAAAATAGCAGTGCCCGGATGATCGTATCGCCAAGCGCAATCGTCTTTCATTTGTTGTACTTGTGTTTGCCACTCTTGAATATTTAATGACATAGTCAATAACGGCAGATTTTCTTTTAAGTCGCCTAGAATAGGAGCATCAGCAATTCTTCGTTTATTGATTTCAGCGGTATCAATATCAAAATGAATCACTTTAGCATCAGGTGCAAATTGATCTAATTTACCGGTTACACGGTCATCAAAGCGGGCGCCAACAGCAATGAGTAAATCACAGTCATGTACGGCTAAATTAGCCGCTTTAGTGCCGTGCATGCCAAGCATACCAAGGTAATTTTCATCTTTAGGATTTATTGCTCCTAAACCTTTTAAGGTAGAAACCGATGGCATACCCGTTTTATCGGCAAAACTTCTTACTTCTTCAATGGCATTAGCCATACCAACACCACCACCAACATATAAAATAGGTTTTTTGGCATGGGTTAATAAATCTAGGGCTTTAGTAATATCTGCTAGCGGCAGTGTGACTTTGTTTTTTAATGGGGTAACTTGTTTGAATGTTTGTTCAACAGCTGCAGTTTGAATGTCTTTTGGAATATCAACTAATACTGGTCCTTGTCGACCCTCAAGCGCAATGGCAAATGCTTGGTGTAATACTTTCTCTAAGTCATTAACATCAGTTACTTGAAAAGAGTGTTTGGTACAGGCTAAAGATAAACCAAAAATATCAGTTTCTTGAAAAGCATCACTACCCATAGCAGCGGTAGGTACTTGACCAGTAATCGCTACAATAGGAATGGAATCTGCAAGCGCATCAGCTAAGCCAGTGATTAAATTTGTTGCACCAGGACCCGACGTTGCCATGCACACCCCAACTTTTCCAGAAGCACGAGCATAACCGACCGCTGAAAATGAGGCACCTTGTTCATGACGACATAAAAAATGTTGGACATTGCTGTCAACGAGCGCATCGTAAATAGGCATGATGGCACCACCAGGGTAACCAAAAATATGTTCTACCCCATGCTGTTCTAGTACTTTAAATAATAATCCGCCACCTGTTAAAGGCTTGCTCTCGGTCATGATAATTCCAAAATCTGTTGTCTAAAAGTAATGTCAGTTAATTCCAGTTTTTTAAGCAATACTTGTTGCTAAAAAAAGCAGAAAACCCTCGGTTCTTTCGAAGCGAGGGTTTGTATTTCAGTTTTGCTTTTCTTTAGCTCAATGAAAACCCTCGGGGTAATTTAATAATCACCACGACGAGAAGGTTAATAATAATTGAGTTAATGTTTTGCATTATGGTCTCGTACACTGTTTATTTTGGCAGACTATTTATTGTGCTTTTTATGCTTAGTACTTATGCCCTTATTAAATTAGTACCATAGCTCTAATGTTTTGAGCAAGCTTTTTTTCCCAGTTTTTAGCTCTATCCAAAGAAGAAAAAGTTATAAGGAGCGCGTATATATTCGAAAAATAAGTAATATTTGGCTACACTCACAAACATGGAATCAAACAAATGGAATTATTATGTCTCTAGCCTGTGTTTATAGTCGTGCCCGTGTTGGTTTAGAGTCCCCTCTGGTTACTGTGGAAGTGCATCTGGCCAATGGTTTACCTGCTTTTCACATTGTTGGTCTACCTGAAACATCGGTGAAAGAATCTAAAGACAGAGTACGCAGTGCCATCATTAATTGTGGTTATGAATTTCCCGCTAAACGTATAACCATTAATTTAGCGCCAGCAGATTTACCCAAAGAAGGTGGCCGCTTTGACTTACCTATCGCTGTTGGCATTCTAGCGGCCTCGGAGCAATTGCCACAAGTTGATTTAGCGCAATACGAATTTGCTGGCGAGTTAGCATTGTCAGGAGAGTTGAGAGCTATTATTGGTGAAATACCAATGGCGATGGCTTGTTGTGAAAGTGGTAGAACGCTGATCTTGCCAGCACAAAATAGCGAACAAGCTAGTTGGGTCAAACAAGCTGACATTCATGCTATTGAACATTTAACACAGCTTTATCCTCATTTTGCACGGCAAAAATTATTGCCGCTGGTACTTGAAAAGCCAGTTGAAAATGTCGATACCAAAAATAATCTCGATATCAGTGATGTTATTGGTCAACCCCTTGCTAAACGCGCCTTAGAAATTGCTGCGAGCGGTAACCATAATTTACTTTTTATTGGCCCACCAGGAACCGGGAAAACTATGCTAGCGAGCCGCTTAGCTGGCATATTACCTAAAATGACTGAAACCGAGGCGTTGGAGGTGGCGGCCATTCAATCAATAAGCAATCAAAGTATTCAGGCTAAATCATGGCTAACGCGGCCGTTTCGTGCGCCACACCATACCGCATCAGCAGCAGCATTAGTCGGCGGAGGTAGCCAACCTAAACCGGGAGAAATCTCACTGGCCCATCATGGTGTACTGTTTTTAGATGAATTACCTGAATTTGAACGTAAGGTGCTAGATGTTTTACGTGAGCCCATGGAGTCAGGCGAGGTCACTATCTCACGTGCTATGCACAAGCAATGCTTTCCGGCGCGCTTTCAATTAATTGCCGCGATGAATCCAAGCCCTACCGGTTTTTACAATGATAATCGCAGTACCCCTGAGCAAGTGCTTCGGTATTTAAATCGTTTATCTGGGCCTTTCCTCGATAGAATTGATATTCAAATTGAAGTCGCTCGTTTACCACGGGGTACTTGGGCGAATGATACTCAAGTAAATGAAACCAGTGATATTGTACAGCAGCGAGTGCAAGCTTGTCGGGAGCGTCAAATTAGTCGTCAAGGTAAAGCAAATTCACATTTAGGCACGAGTGACTTGAAAAAGCATTGTCATTTAAGTGCCAGCGATGATGACTTTTTAGAATTAGCAGTGGAAAAATTAGGGCTATCGACTCGCGCTCACCATAAAATTTTAAAAATTGCGCGTACTTTGGCCGATATGGCCAACAGTGAGCATATTTTACATAAACACCTTATCGAAGCATTATCCTATCGGGCTATGGATCGCTTATTAAGACATTTAACCAGTTCGATGGCGGTATGATTTTAGCGAGTGAACAGCTGTTAAGCAATAGCATTAAAAAATGCTTTGATTAGTGGTTGGCTTTTACTTTGATTCAAACAGCATATGCCTAAATCGAAAGGAGTTATCTCTCCGACATTAGCCAAATATTGCACGCGATCTTTTACTGGGCTGTTTTCGACGACGACCTGCGGCACTATGCCCACGCCACAGCCTAAGGCAACCATACTCACTAGTGCTTCATGACCAGAAACAGTTGCGTAAATATTGGCTTTACCCTGTTGTTTTTTACGATACCAAAGTTCAAAGCGTTTTCGTGCAGGGCCATGTTCAGGCAAGATGAATGGGATTTCTGACCAAGGCAATATTTTTTCCTTAAGTTGCTGTTGTACTATGCAGTTCATCGTCGGTGCTATCACGGCTAATGGAATGGTAGCAAGGTGTTGAAAATAAACACTGCGGGGTAAATTTTCAGGGTTGGCGGCAATAGCAAAATCGACTGATTTATTTTGTACTTGCTCAAGGGCATCGGAGGCGTCTCCAGTGGTAAGCATAATTTCTACTAGTGGATGCTGCTGACGAAAGCGCTCTAACAAGGGCGGCAAGTGACTATAGGCGGCAGTTACCGAGCAATAGATACTGAGTCTTCCGGTCAATACTTGCTGAGTTTCATCTAAAGATTGTTTAAACACTTGCCATTGCTCTGCTTGCTGCTGGGCATAATGTTGAAACTTTTTACCTGCTTCAGTCAGTACCACAGTGCGATTGTCACGTAACAGTAATGCAAAACTAACTTCAAGCTCAAGACGTTGAATGGCTCTACTCAATGTTGAAGGACTCATATGAAAAGCTTGTGCTGTTTTGCCAAAATGTAATGTCTGACTTAAATGCACAAACATGGCTAATGATTTTTGATCCATAAGTATCAATCTCTTAGTGTTGCAAAAAACGCAATGTATTGATGCAAATATATCACTTTTTGCAATGTGATTGCTAGCGTATGATAGTTTCATTGTAAAAAGTAAGGTCAGAAAAGCTGACTAAACTAATTAAAAAATTAAAGGGAATACCATGAGCAATTATTTTAATACCTTAAGCTTACGCGAAAAACTTGGCCAATTAGGCAAATGTCGTTTTATGCAACGTGAAGAATTCAGCGATGGCTGTAACTTCATCAAAGACTGGAACATTGTTATTGTTGGTTGTGGTGCCCAAGGTTTAAACCAAGGTTTAAACATGCGTGATTCTGGTTTAAATATTTCTTATGCGTTACGCGAAGCAGCAATTTCTACAAAACGTCAATCATGGCAGTGGGCTACTGAAAACGGTTTTACTGTTGGTACCTATGAAGAATTAATTCCTCAAGCTGATTTAGTGTTAAATCTGACACCGGATAAACAACATACTTCTGCGGTAACAGCAGTTATGCCGCACATGAAACAAGGTTCAACATTAGCTTACTCACACGGTTTTAATATCGTAGAAGAAGGCATGAAAATTCGTGAAGATATCACGGTTGTTATGGTTGCTCCTAAATGCCCTGGTACTGAAGTACGTGAAGAATACAAACGTGGTTTTGGTGTACCAACACTAATCGCCGTTCATCCAGAAAATGATCCTCAAGGTAACGGTTTAGCTATTGCTAAAGCTTATGCTAGCGCTACCGGTGGTGATAGAGCGGGTGTGTTAGAGTCTTCTTTCATTGCTGAAGTTAAGTCAGACTTAATGGGTGAGCAAACAATTCTTTGTGGTATGTTACAAACTGCAGCTGTTTTAGGTCACAAACAATTAGTTGCTCAAGGGTTGGACGCAGCTTACGCACGTAAATTATTACAATACGGTTTAGAGACTACTACTGAAGGTCTTAAACATGGCGGCATCACTAATATGATGGACCGTTTATCAAACCCAGCTAAAATTAAAGCGTTTGATATGGCTGAAGAATTAAAAGAAATTTTACGTCCTTTATTCCAAAAGCATATGGATGACATCATTGAAGGTCGTTTCTCTGCAACTATGATGGCCGACTGGAAAAATGATGATGTTAACTTATTAAAATGGCGTGAAGAAACAGCTGACAGTTCATTCGAACAAGCAGCTGATTGTGAAACTGAAATCACCGAACAAGAATACTACGATAAAGGTATTTTTGTGGTAGCTATGATCAAAGCCGGAGTTGAGCTTGCTTTTGACGCTATGGTTGCTTCAGGTATTGTTGAAGCATCTGCTTATTATGAGTCACTTCATGAAACACCATTAATTGCTAACTGTATTGCGCGCAATAAATTATATGAGATGAACGTAGTAATTTCTGATACGGCTGAATACGGTAATTACTTATTTACTCATGCAGCGGTACCGCTTCTTGAAGGATTTACGGCGAAGTTAAGCCTTGAGGAATTAGGCGAAGGCATTAAAGGCAGTTCGAATAATGTTGATAATGTCCGTTTAATTGAAGTGAACGAAGCGATCCGCAGCCATGGCGTTGAAGTAATAGGCAAGGAACTTCGCGGCTACATGACTGACATGAAGCGTATTGCATCGCAATAGTTTGTTTTGCTCCCTGGCAAACAAGGGTGCCTGCTGTATAGCTACGTACCTTTTTTTATACATCAATGTGCTCATTTTATATGGGCATAGTGTGAAATAGCCAACCTTGTTTATTGATGAGAAATGACCATGACTGAATTTAGTAATGTAACCATAAACGTAGAAGCCAATATTTATTTTGACGGTAAAGTCACTAGCCGAAAAATTACTTTTAGTGATGGTAGCTTTAAAACGTTAGGTATTATGATGCCAGGCGATTATAAATTTGCCACCAACGAAAAAGAGTTAATGGAAATAACTGCCGGTGATTGTGAAATTCTTTTACCAGAAGCTGCGCAGTGGCAAACGATTAAAGGCGGAGAGTCTTTTTACGTGCCAGCAAACAGTGAGTTTGAGATTAAAGCGAAAAGCCTCATTGATTATTGTTGTACCTATATTAGTGAATAATGTTACTGGTCTTTTATAAGGCAAGTCGTACCATATAGAGAACATTTTATTAAAGCCCAATGTTAAGTATTTAACATTGGGCTTTTTTGATACAGAATTTATGTTGCTTTCAAGATAATAGTCCATTAAATTATTTCGTTGAAAATAATTATTATTAACGGAATATTTAAATGGAAAATATCGCAGAAAACATACTAACTAGCCCAGTATTGTGGCTAACCATCGTTATTCTATATACCTTGAAAAAAGGTATCTATTTTGTCCCGCAAAACCGTGGCTATGTTATTTATACGCTAGGTAAATACAGTAAAACGCTCTCTGCCGGGTTAAATTTTATTTTGCCTTACGTGCAGTCGGTTGCTGCTGATCGCAACTTGAAAGAGCAATCATTAGAGATCATCGCACAACCGGCTATAACCAAAGACAATATAACCTTAGAAATTGATGGTATTTTGTTTATGAAGGTTACTGATGCTGCTGCGGCAACTAACAATATTACCGATTATAAATTATCGGTAACGCAACTTGCCATGACTACTATGCGTAATGCTATAGGCTCAATGGAGTTAGATGAATGTTTTCAAAACCGAGATAGCATTAACGCCCACATTCTAGCTTCAATGACTGAAGCTACCGCGCCTTGGGGCGTAATGGTGACACGTTATGAAATTAAAGATATTACGCCACCACAAACTATCCGTGAAGACATGGAAAAGCAAATGACCGCCGAGCGTGAAAAGCGCTCAGTTATCTTAACCGCTGAAGGGGTTAAAAGTGCGGCAATCACCGAAGCAGAAGGCCTAAAACAAGCAAGAGTATTAGATGCCGAAGCGGCAAAAGCTGAGCAAGTACTCGCAGCTGAAGCGTCAAAAGAGTCACAGATCCTTAACGCATTAGGTAAAGCCGAAGCAATACGTTTAGTTGCCGAGGCAGATGCTAATGCTTTAGAGGTGGTTGGTAATGTGGCTAATACTGAAGCTGGCCAATCAGCGGTAACACTAACACTGGCACAAAATGCCATTACCGCCCATCAAGCGATTGCTAGTGATAGCACAGTGGTACTTACCGATGGTAAAACCGGTGATAATATTGCTAACACTGTAGCGCAAGCTATTGCGGTATCAAGTAGTTTAAAGTTATCGAGTTAAGGATCTGTTGATCTGTTATTTTATCAATGAGGTTTTATGGAATATTTTTTAGAAAACCCCGCTCACTTATGGTTCTTAATTGCCGGTCTTAGTTTTGTGATTGAACTGAGTATTATGGGTTTGAGTGGCCCATTATTGTTTTTTGCTATCGCCAGCTTAGGCACGGGTATTTTAGTAAGCATTGGTGTTATTGACGGTTGGCAAAGTGAAATTTTGACGGTTGGTTTATTAACCGCCTTAGCCGCTGCTATTTTATGGAAGCCGTTGAAGTCACTCCAAAACTCAAAAGGAAAAACCGATAACTCTAGTGATATGGTTGGTTTACAAGTGCCGGTAAGTGCAGATATTACTGCCACAGCAGGCACTATTCGTTATTCAGGCATAAATTGGCAAGCACGTTTAGCTGATGATGCTAAGGTGACGATAATAAATGCGCAAAGTCAGTGCCAAATTGTGGCAATAACAGGTAATACCATGTTGGTTAAGCCCGTTTAGTTATTGTATACCCATGTTACCTCAAGATGCCGGATTCAACTCGTATATTGAAGTATCATGGGTATAGATGTTAAGAGCGGTACTATTTTTTGTTAAGCTAATACCGTTCTTAGCACTTTGTTTTTATTTATATATTTTTTCTGCCCAACGGGCTAATCCGGCAGTGACACTACCAAAATGGTCACCAACCACTACAGGAATATTAGGCATTTGTTGCTGTAAAAATTCGCTTAATATCGGCGATTTTGCCGTACCACCAGTAACAAAAATCACGTCGGGCTGGCATTGCGCTTGTGCAACAGCCGATTGCATTAACTCACCTATGCTTGCTAAGGTACGTTTATTGGCTGAACGTAATAAGTCTCGATTTACTTCAACACTAAGTTGCTTGCAAACATCATGTAAATCAATCGTTTGTTGATTATGGTCAGATAAGCCGATTTTTGCCTGCTCAGCAGCATTCACTAATTGATAACTTAATTTATGATCATGCACAGTGACTAAACGATCGACGATACTGCTTTCTTTTGCATCTCGTGATAGTCGCATTAAATCGCGTCTGTTTTGGGTGCTGTAAAACTCGGTTTGTTCATTGATATTATTAATGGCTAATGCTTGAAAAAAACTACTAGTAGGTAGGGTTTTACCTGTTTTCAACAAGCCATTCATACCCAAGCTAGGCATGATACCTTGTAAAGCTAATTGAATATCAAAGTCATTGCCAGCGATACGAACCCCACTATGGGCTAGCAAGTGCTCTAGGCGGCAATCATTGTCTTTGAGTTCTGGCCCCATCAATAACATTGAACAATCACTGGTGCCACCACCAATATCAACCACTAATACTTTAGTTTCTTTCGTTAAGCTGGCTTCAAACTCAAAGCCTGCGGCCACAGGTTCAAATTGAAATTCCACCTCTTTAAAACCCACACGCTTGGCAGCATTAGTTAATACTTCAATGGCTTGACGGTTACTTTCTTCGCCGTTCAATCCTTGAAAATTGATCGGGCGTCCAATGACGGTTTGCTCGACTGTATGGCCTAATTTCGCTTCCGTTAAGGTTTTTACATTGCTCATCATGGCGGCAACCATGTCTTCAAAGAGTTGAATTTGCATGGGGGCTAAACCACTGGCACCTAGAAATGATTTTGGCGATTTGATGTAGTAGCCTTCTTCAGGATCTTCCAAATACTTAGCAAGCGCGGCTTTACCAAATACTAATTCACTATCGATGCCGTCAAAGGCTAATTCACGTAATGCTCTTTGACTTTTCTGTAATTGTGGAGCACGTACGCTTTTGAAGGATTTTTGCTGTTCGCTGGAAAGCTGTTGGCATAACCAATGACAGATAACGTCACGATCAGGCGCGTATAAATTAGACGCTATGGTGTTACTACCATTAACTAATTGTAGTATTTCGGGTTGACCATTATGCATTTTGGCAACACTACAATTTGATGTGCCGTAATCAAAACCTATCATTAATTCTTTCGCTACTCGAACATTAAAAATGGTCGCGTAGCATACTTAGATATTCACTTAGGCACAAGCGCTTTAATACGTTAAAATAAGCGCAATAAAAATTATAAGGGTAGGAACTAGGGTGAAACTTAATAAAATCAGTCAAAAAATTGATAATAATGTGTGCAAAGCGCTAACCATTGCTTGTGAGGCTTCATTACATGAAGTGTTAGGCTTTGCTTGGCTTACTCATAGAGCGAACTATACTAATTTTCCTGCCAGCTTAGTGATAACTTGTGTTTTTGAGACAGACACTGAAATTGACGTAATGAAAGTGCAGCAACAAGATAAATTATTGCGTAATATCATTCAAAAACAATTATTAAAAGTTGGCGTAGTGGTGAAAAATATTAAGCATCAGGTGCATTTTGATAGTGAAGAGGCTTGTCAACAACAGCATCAAGGTGAATGGCCGCAGCGGTTAGCGCTTAGTATCACCAAGCAAAAGCCTCATATGGGTCGAAGTAACAATGGTAGACGATAGCTGTCCACCATTGAAAACGGGTTATTAACTTAGATAGAATCAATTATGTTCGAACTTGTCCATCACCATAAACGACAAACTTTTCTGTTGTCAGCGCTTCTAAGTCCTATGTGAGCTCCATAAGCATACTGCTTATATTAGTTGCGAACTTGTCCATCACCATAAACGACAAATTTTTCTGTTGTCAGCGCTTCTAATCCCATCGGCCCATAAGCATGTAATTTACTGGTAGAGATACCAATTTCAGAGCCTAAACCTAATTGATTACCATCAGAAAAACGCGAAGAGGCGTTAACCATAACAACCGATGAGTTTATTTGACGAATAAATGTTTGGCTACGTGATATATCTTGCGTAACGATAACCTCAGTGTGATCTGAAGTATATTCATTAATATGACTAACGGCATCATCAAAGCTATTTACTACTTTAACGGCGATTTCTTGCGCTAGATATTCTGCATGATAATCTGCTATGGTAGCTAATTGGCCACCGTCAAAGTAACTAATACTGTTTTCACAAGCATGTACTGTTACTTGTGCTGCCTCAGCAAGTGCCTTAGCCGCTAACGGTAAGAATTGCGCGCTAATATCTTGATGCACTAATAGCGTTTCAAAGGCATTACAAGCGCTTGGTTTTTGAGTTTTACCGTTGACTAAAATGTTAACTGCTTTGGTTAAGTCAGCTGATTTATCAATAAACAGGTGACAAACACCTTTAAAATGCTGGATGACGGGAATTTGGCTATGCTCAGTAACATAACGAATTAAACCTTCACCGCCGCGAGGAATAACTAAGTCAATAGTGTCTTTTTGTTTTAATAATTGTTCAATAACACCACGACTGGTATCAGGGATAACACTAACAATATTTTTATCAAAGCCTTGCTGTTCAATTACTTGATGTAAACAGTTTGCTAGCGCTAAATTAGAATGGATAGCCTCAGAGCCGCCACGTAAAATGACAGCGTTGCCTGACTTGATACATAAAGCGGCGGATTCTGCTGTTACGTTTGGACGAGCTTCGTAAATCATCGCAATAACGCCTAAAGGAATACGCATCTTGCCAACTTGCATGCCGTTAGGGCGTAATGATAAGTTGGCAATATTACCGACAGGATCAGCGAGGGTAATTATTTCTCTAATGGCAGAGCTGATATCTTTTACCCGTTGCGTGGTAAGTAATAACCTATCAAGCATCGCATCACTTAATCCCTTGGCTCGACCAGCATCTATGTCTTTACCATTTTCACTAATAATTAAGGCACTGCTGTTTTCAATAGAACCAGCGATAGCATGCAATAAAGTGTTTTTTTCTATAGTCGTTAATTGAGCGGCAACTCGGCTCGCTTTTTTTGCTTGAGCAGCCATTACTGCCATATTAAATGCGGACATTTTTCACTCTTTATTTGATTTTTTAAACAATCTGTAATGATTACCAAATTACCATGTCATCACGGTGAACCACTACTGCGCCATGGTTATGGCCTAATATAGTGACTATGTCATCACTGTGTTTACCCATGATACGACGTAAATCGTGATGGCCATACAGGCATATACCTTTACCAATAATGCGATTGCTCTGATGATCAATTAAATCAACAGATTCGCCAGCTTTAAAGGTGTTTTCTATTGCTTTAATACCCGCAGGCAGTAACGAAGCGCCTTTGTTCAATAGTGCATTGACAGCGCCACTATCTAAAATAATTTTTCCCTGACTTTTTCTAGTGTGTTTAAGCCAATGTTTTTTAGCGGTAATAATATTTTTATCAGCAATAAAGCGAGTTCCGGGGTTTACCTTATTTAATAATGAAGTAAATACCTCGCTTTTGGTACCATTAATAATGTAGGTATTAATACCGTGTTCCACGGCTTTTTCGGCCGCTTCAATTTTTGTTTTCATGCCCCCGGTTGCCATATGATTTCGACTTGTACCTGCCATGGCATAGATTTCATCGGTTATTTTGGCAATTTCTGGAATAAGAACTGCGTCGTCATTAACTTTTGGATCTTTGGTGAAAACACCGTCGATGTCACTTAATATAAATAAACTATCTGCGTCACAAACTTGCGCAACTAAAGCAGCAAGGTTGTCGTTATCACCTACCGTTGAATCAGCGGAGGAGACGGTGTCATTTTCATTAACTATCGGTAAAACACCATTAGCTAGTTGAATTTCAATAGTTTTTTTTATGCTTATAAAGCGTTTTCTGTCTTCTAGATCATGTTGAGTGATTAATATTTGGCTACAAGGAATATCAAAAAAACGTTGCCAATTAGCCATCATTTGCATTTGACCTACGCTCGACATCGCCTTTCTAGTCGAAACTGATAATTCAGGTGAGCCATGATGAATAAGGCTTCGGCCAGCGGCAACGCCACCAGAAGAAACTAAAATTATTTCTTTGCCTTGCTGTTGGCACTTAGTAATAAATTGCGCTATCGCTAAGGTATACTTTCCGCTACAACCTTCCTGCGTAGGTGCAACTAAGGCACTACCCACTTTGATTACAGCTCGATTAAAATTCATTATTACTCCTATTTCAAGACTGAGTTAGCATGCGGTATTGCAGTAATAATTACAACCTAACTGTTAGCTTTACCGGCCAAAGCCGTAGACAAAATTGTGCTGTTTAATAGCTTTATTGCATAGTTATTATAAAAAAGCTGAAATCACTCAATTGAAGTAGTTTGAGTATCAACTTAAAGCATGATTTAATGAGACTATTATCGCCATTGTTGTTAACATTTACCCATGCTTAATTTTCTTCCAGCTAAACTTATTGGCTTTTTGTCGCTGATTTTATATACCCTGAATACCATTTTTTGGTTGCTACCTATTTTGCTGTTTTCTTTGCTTAAGGCGCTAATACCTATAGAACCCTCGCAGAAAATTTTTAGCTATTTGTTAGATTTAATGGCAAGTCGCTGGGTAGTAATGAATACGCTCAACCAGAAAATATTTACCAAGATTGAAATTAAAATAACCGGATTAGAAGAGTTAAATAGAAAAGATTGGTATTTAGTTTTAGCAAATCATCAAAGTTGGGTTGATATTGTGGTGCTACAGCGTGCTTTACATGGTCAAATACCCTTTTTAAAATTCTTTTTAAAAAAAGAGCTTATTTATGTGCCCATTTTAGGCTTAGCTTGGTGGGCGTTAGATTTTCCTTTTATGAAACGTTATAGCCAATCATTTTTAAGAAAAAACCCTCATCTAAAAGGGAAAGATTTAGAAACTACTCGCAAAGCCTGTGCTAAGTTTAAACATAAACCGGTCAGTGTCATGAGTTTCATTGAAGGTACGCGCTATACTCAAGAAAAGCATGATAAGCAAAACTCACCTTTTAACCATTTGCTGAAACCCAAAGCGGCCGGAATCGCTTTTGTGCTTGATGCCATGGGAGAACATTTAAACACCATTGTGGATGTCACCATATATTACCCAGAGGGTATTCCAACCTTTGTTGATTTTTTATGTGGCCGGGTTAAAAATGTGCAGGTAGAAATACATGCCACGGAGATCACCAAGGAATTAACGGGAGATTATTTTAACGATCGAAGTTATAAAATTTATTTTCAAAAATGGTTAACCCAATTTTGGCATGATAAAGATGTTAGGCTTAACAATATGATGCAAAAACCGACCGGTAAATAAAGTAAAGGACTGTAAATTAATGAGCTAATAAAAACATGGTTAATAGAGCAGGGCGTAAATTCTAGCTATATTGAGACAAGCGCCATTAGTATTGGTTTATTTTTCATCTTGTTTATTTCTGCCATTAGTTATTATGTAGCTAAAAACCACCTGCTTAAGATAGTAACCAAACTCATTTTAAAAACTAAAAACACTTGGGATAATACTTTAATTGAGCATAAAGTATTAAGTCGTTTAACGTTATTATTACCTTTTATCTTAGTGTTGTTTTTAACGCCATTAGTTTTGCCTGAAGGTATTTTACTTGCTAATTTGTTGGTGATTTTTGCCAAGATACTATTAGTTTTTCAAGTAGCGCAATCGATTAGTGCGGTGCTTAATGTCAGTGAAAGTTTGTATCGTGAAAGTGCTAAGCAGCGTTACTTGCCGCTTAATTCTATTATTCAGGTAATAAAGTTAGTGGTCTATTTAGTGACGGCCATCATAATTGTAGCGCTTATTATTAACCGTTCTCCGGTATATTTACTCAGTGGTTTAGGTGCATTAACGGCTGTTTTACTGCTAATATTTCAAGATACCATTAAAGGCTTAGTTGCTAGTATTCAAATTTCAGCTAATAAAATGGTAGTTGCCGGCGATTGGATTGAATTGCCCAAATATGGTGCTGATGGTGATGTAATTGAAATTGGTTTAAGTACAGTAAAGGTAGAAAATTTTGATAAAACTATTACCACAATCCCTACTTATGCCTTGATCAGTGATTCTTTTAAAAACTGGCGTAATATGTATCACACCGGAGCAAGGCGTATCAAACGCACGTTAATTGTTGATATTGCCTGTATCGACTTTTATAGTTTAGAGAAAATCGATTTTTTAGTGAATACCAATTTATTAAAAAATTATTTAACAGATAAAAAGCAGCAACTTGCGGTGGAGTCCAACTCACTTGATTCGAGTGTCATTCAGGATGACGCTTTAACCAAAATTAATATGCGTCAATTGACAAATATTGGTACTTTTCGTGCGTACATAGAGATGTATCTAAATCAAAATAATCATATACGTAATGATTTAACTTGTATGGTGAGACAACTACCAGCTACCGCTACGGGCTTACCTTTAGAAATATATTGTTTTGCCAACACTACTGATTGGATTGCATATGAAGCGATACAGGCTGATATATTCGATCATCTTTTTGCCATAGCGCCACATTTCGACATACGAGTCTTTCAACACCCAAGCGGCTTTGACTGGCAGCATTCAGTTACGAATGATAAAGACAAAAAGTAACGAGCGAATAGTCACTAGTAGCGAAGAGCTAGATATTTAGGCTGAGGACTTCGTAACTTATTACCTCTGCCTAATAACACCTTCCTGCATGGTTGATGCAACTAATTCACCTTGACGATTAAATATTTGTCCTCTAACTAAACCTCGGCCATTGCTCGCCGATGGGCTATCCATACAATATAATAACCAATCATCAAAACGAAATGGGCGATGAAACCACATAGCATGGTCAACGGTAGCAATTTGAAAGTTTGGCAGTAAATGACTCGCTCCGTGCGGTAATAATGCGGTAGGTAAAAAGTGAAAGTCTGACGCATAAGCGAGCATACAGCTATGATTACGCAAATCATCAGACAAATTACCATTGGTTTTTAACCAAATTTGATAGTTAGAATCGGTTTTTTCTGGTTTGAGCCAGTTATATTGTTGAATTGGGCGAATTTCAATGGGTTTTTCAGCTAAAAAGTTTTCACGCATAGCTTTTGGTAATGCATCTTGATGCTTGGCAATAAAATCATTGTATGATGGGACATCATCGGGGTTGGGCACAATTGGCATAACATCTTGATGATTAAAGCCCTCTTCAGGGCACTGAAAAGAGGCTGTCATGTAAAATATGGCTTGACCGTTCTGTATTGCTTTTACTCTACGAGTACTAAAGCTAACACCATTGCGAATGTCTTCTACTTCATAAACCACTGGTTTTGATGCGTCACCCGCACGTAAAAAGTAAGAATGTAATGAATGTACAAAGCGATCTGCACTAACAGTTTCTTGGGCTGCGGATAATGCTTGCCCCATTACTTGACCACCAAATAAAGCTCTAAAACCTAAATCTTGACTTTGTCCTCGATAAATCCCTTTATCAATGACTTCTAATTTCAATAAAGCCAATAATTCATCTAACACAATACTCATAGTTTATTTCTCAGTTTTAGCGTTGGTTTTTATATTATACCTAGGGGATTCATAATTTTTTATACAAATACCTGATAATACCAGTCATAATAACAGGATTATTCGCTATATAATTGTTGATGTATAGAAGGAAATAAGATATTTTATAGAAATGTTCGCTTAAATTTTAGGCTTGGTGGTGATTTAAATACTTCTCGGTATTTAGATTTTAGAGGCTCGGTATGCAGGCAATGGCACAAAGAGAAGTTTTATTAGAAAGACGACGACAACAAAATGTTATAATAGACGCTTTGTGGGAGAAGCTTTCATTAGCGCAAAAATTTGCCGCCAGCAGTTTGGCTCAGTTTGGTTATGACCTTACCTATATTCGAAACAGTAATGCCGGCAACTTAGCGATACTATTATGTAATGGTAATGCTGCAACGATTTCTAGTGAGGGCGAAATAGACACTTCACCAGATATTGTTATTAGAAATTAGCACGAGAGTCTATTTTACTTTTGAAAATCACTTTATCCTGAGATGAGGCGCTAGTGACATCTACGTAACTATATTTTACTAAAAGCGCTTCCACTAAAGAAATAAAGCCAATAAGATTATTGCTTGCCCATAATCGTTTAATTGTTACATCATTTTTTATTACTTTACTAATAAATTCTTTGTAATCGTTTGTACTTTGGCTGTCAAAGCATTTTTTAGTAACAGTTTGTAGTTTTTGTTTTTTCAAACACTCGCTAAAAATTAATAGATAATTATTAATAAGAGGCTGAATCAATTCTACAATATCTTGGCGTTTGTGCTTTTGATTGTTAGCTAATAACTGTTGCAACCTGTTTTTGGTAAACTGTTCGTGTTTGCTAGCGATAAGTACCATGGCTTCAGTTAGCGCTTTATTTTCTTTTAATGTGTCAGTTGTTTCACGCTGGAGTACCAGTAAAGAGTGTTGTAGTTTTTCGGCGCGAAAAAATAAAAAAATACTAATAACAACAAACAGGGCAGTAATAAATAATATAGCTAACATCAATTCACCGGAAACTTTAGGCTGGTTTTATAGAGTCACTTAAGCGTGATAGGAATATATAGGGGTCAAGGCCCTGAAAGTCTGGGCTTTTTATTGAGTAGGAAATTATAACTGAAAACTCGGCTAAATTGGCAAAAAACCTTAATTTTAATGCCGATATTAGCTTTTCTATTGTTTTTGACACATTGTTTTGATGCTGGTGAGGAAAAAATAATAAATACTCGCCATCATTAATTAATCCTGCACTTTCAAATTCATTCAGGTGCTCATTTATTAGACTAGCAATGCTTCTACTAACCTCAGCAACTATTTTTTTATTAAATTTAAATGTTAGCTCTTGCCAGTTAGTAATTGAAACGTAACCTAGCGTTAATGAGTAGTTGTATTTTCGAGCCATATTAAAACTTGTTTGGTATAGCTGCTTGGTTTGTATGTAATTGGCTAGGATATAACTTGGTTTATCTACCGCGTCATAAACTGTTTGTAACCTTTTCCTACGCTGTTTAATCCTTAAAATAATAATATAAACCAATAGTAAGAAGCTGATAATACTTGATATTAAAATAAAGAGTTGCTGCTGACGATATTTACTAGAAAATAAGGCGGTTAACTCGCTCTGTTCAACCAGTTTTATTACTAATTTACGTGTTTTTGTACTAGCTGTTATGTTTTTATTCTTATCAGGTTTCATGATATATTTGCGCAAAAATAATAATACTTTCTAAATAGGGAGTTGCTAGGTTATTTCGATAAAATAATTCTTTAGCTTGTGATATTTCAGTTTTTGCTGCCACATACTGTTTTTGGCGCAATAATGTTAATGAAAGACCCTGACTAGCATAGGCAATATAAATAGGTGCCTCTTTTTTTATGGCATAACTTTTAGCTTCCCAATAAGCAGTATAGGCGTCATTAAATCTGTTTAAACGTTAATATGCATTGGCTAGGTGGAAATATGTTTGCTCAATATTACTTAATTTATTTATATTTAATCGCAGTTTTAATATTCTCAATTGTATGGTAAGGGCAGTGTGATAATCACCTAAGTGATAATAGGTATTTGCTAAAATCGCCAGCCAGTAAGGCAATATGCTCAGGAAATGCAGCATCTTGCTGGATAATGGCTTCTACTTTTTGAAGGTCAATCAATGCTTGCACATGCTGCCCCAACATGGCAAAAGCAACACTGCGATAACTTAACGCTAACAAAAAATTTTTACTATTTTGTTTGTTTTGTGGGCTATCTATTACTTGTTGAACCGTCGTTAATAATTGTTGGTATTGCTTTTTAGCCGCGACTGCTAAGCCATCATTGATAAATTGTAAAGCTGTTTCTAGCTCACCTTTATTGCTAGCAACATTGGCGAGTAATAAGTATGTTTTAGCGACTATTTCACTAGGATAGTTGCTACGCGGATTAATTATTTTGTTACTAAGCTCAATTACCTTACGGTAATTTAATGTTTCAGCATTTTGCTTAAATAGATGTTCAACTTGAATAATCAGCTCTTCTTGAGATAGTAGGCTATTGTTAGCGAAGGCACTAAAACTAATGCTAAATAATGAAAGTATAAGTAAAGTGGATAAAAAGAACAAAATTTTTTATTATTAACATTAGCAAAAACACAGTGTTAGACAAACTTGAGTCCTCGTTTTAGCGTTTTTAGCGCTAAGGTGTTAGTTTTTTGTTTACAATTCTAAGCTATGACTTATAATGGCTTTGAGCTGCTAAAGCTCGACAAGGGCAAATCTAGTGAAAACTAGAGACGCAAAGTTACCGGTCTAACGGGAAACCTATGACAGCGGGACTGCCAAATTTAGATGTAGTGGGGGCTCTTCTATTTTAACAGCATTCTGTCTGTTTCCCCGGTGTACTTTGCGTGGCTTCCCTTGCCCTTTTAAATCTTTCTAATATATTTATTCA
>SPKZ01021257.1_pt1 | contig 19556 bp, 15 predicted proteins | sample 2456571 | NCBI WGS metagenome assembly SPKZ01 (sample SAMN11192286, study PRJNA482655) | marine metagenome | biome: ENVO:00000447; feature: ENVO:00000244|ENVO:00000211|ENVO:00000569|ENVO:00002023; material: ENVO:00002151; isolation source: ocean water from marine abyssalpelagic zone ... | reverse complement strand
GGGGGGGTGGGGTTCCGCCGTCTTGGAGAAAGCGGATGACTTGCTCTAAGTAGAGCGCCGGCACGCCCCGGGTCCCCGCGTCATTAAGGGCCTGCAAGCTCTCGCTCGGACGACTGGTCTTGAGCACTCGGGTCACGATGGGAGCTGCCAAGCCGCCGATGACGCGGGTGGCGTGCTGGGCGCCCCAACCGGGATCCAGACCCGGCGTGTGGCATGCGATGAACAGCGCTTCGACGGCGGGGGGATCCCCCAGGCAATCAGCGAAGGCCGTTCGGCTCGATCCGTCGACGCGATGTAAGTCATCGATCGCCATGATGATGCGCTTCTTGCTGTTCCGATCGCGACAGTCCTTCAACGCCCAGCGCAGCGCATCGCCGAGATCTGAGCGACGCTCGGCCGGCGAGCGTCGGTCGTTTGAGCTCACCCGTCCCGCAAATAATTCGTCCAGTCCACGGGAGGCGCTGGTGTCGGCGTTCGTCCAACGGTTCTTGTCGGGGATGCTGGAGTCTCCGAGCAAGGCCGATACGGCGCGTCGAAGAGCGAAATAGGCGACCTCGGCCCAATAGGGATCCGGGCCCGTGCGTACGACGATATCGCCGGCCCGCTCGGAGCGATCGAGAAACTCGTTTACCAAGCGGGTCTTGCCGGCACCCGATTCGCCAACGATTCGACCGCCGCATAGGAGGCCGCTGGCTTGATTGCGACGGTCCTCGAGCCAATCGAGATCATCCTCCCGCCCCAGCAGGGGCAGGGGCAGTTCGACCGGTTCTGCGGGCGCGGGACGCTCGCTCTTGACCGGTAGGCGGGCGCCACACTCGAAGCAGAAACGCGCCATCGGTACACTCGCGGTGCAGACGGGGCACTCCACTACCTTGCCGGGCAGCATCGACATCAGCGGCGCTGGCGGCACGCTCTGGGCCTCTTCGAGTCCGGCAGTGAGAGCGTCGGCGAACTCCTGACCGTCTTGGTATCGATCCGCGCGCTCCTTGGCGAGCGCCTTATGCACGATCTCCACGAAAATGTCGGGGATGTCGCGTTCCGGCGCTACCTGACGAGGGTCGGGTACCGGGACGGACAGGTGCATCATCACTACCTGCGTGGGACTTTCGGCTTCGAAGGGCAGCCGTCCGGTGAGCAGCTGAAACAGAATCACGCCCACCGCGTACAAGTCGGCACGCCCGTCAATGTCGTCGCCTCGTCCTTGCTCGGGCGCCATGTAGTCAGGCGTGCCGCAGACGATACCGGGCATCGTCACATTAGCGGCTTCCGAATCTGTCTTGAGCTTGGCGAGACCGTAGTCGACGACTTTGACGAAGTCTCCGCCGCGCCGCATGGGTTCGAGTAAGATGTTTTCGGGCTTCAAATCCCGGTGAACGATATCGATCTCGTGGGCTTCGATAAGGGCAGCGAGCACCTGAAGCAGCACATCGACGATTCGCTTGAAGGGCAGGGGGCCTTGCTCGTATGCCACTCGCGCGAGGTCCTTGCCGCGCAGGTACTCCATCACCAAGTAGGGCGAACCCTCTTCGGTCTTGCCGAAGTCGATGACACTGACTGAGTTCGGGTGGTTCAGCTTGCTGGCAGCCCGGGCTTCGGTCATAAAGCGTACTATGGAATTTTCGTCCGCCAGTAGGTGCGGGTGGATGACTTTGACGGCGACGGTGCGCGCCAGCGCTCGCTGTTCGGACCGGTAGACGCGGCCCATTCCGCCGACACTCAGCAGATCGAGAATCTGGTAGCCACCGGGCAAGGTCCTGCCGACCAGAGGGTCATCGTTTTCGGTGCCGATGGCACCTACCGGGAAGCCACAGCCTGGGCAATATTGATGGTCCGTGGCGCACGCGGTGGCGCACTGGGGACACGGGCGCATAGGGGCGGAGGGGGGCTGTTCCATCAATCAGCAGTCCAAGGTCGTGTCCCAGCGGAGGTCTGCGGTGGGGCCAGTCTGCACAACGCGTCGTCGCGGTCACTGCACCGCCCCGCGTTGCTGCGCTCTGAAGCGGCGCTTAGCCCGCTATGCTGCTGTATTGCCACCTATGGAACCCCACGACCGGACGATTCGATGAGACCGCCGCGGCCTTCCCACCAAAACACGAGCCCGATGGTAATCGGGCAAAGCCTGTGAAATCAATCATTTAAGTGGTGTCCAGCTGGGAGCGGTGATGGCTACCGAACGGACTCGGCAAAGCAGCTGGAAACACCCACGAATTCTGCCCTAGGGCTGGGGCCGGGGGCAGCGCTGACTTCGCCAAGTATCGTGAATTGTCGGACTCTGGGCCACGAAAGAACTCCCGGTCTACCATCCGCCACATGAATGCTTTGCGCGTCCGTCTGGGGGACCTCCTAATCGAATCTGGCTTGCTGAAGCAGGCGGATCTGGAAACTGCGCTCCAAAAGCAAAAGGCGAACGGGGGGCGCTTGGGTGCCGTACTGATCGAGAGCGGATTGGTGAGTGAAACCCAGGTGACGCAAATTCTCAGTCAGCAGCTGAGCGTGCCCTGGGTATCGCTGCATCACATCAATTTTACGCGCCAGTTGCTCAACCTTGTTCCGGTGGATTTCGTCGAGAAATATAGCTTGGTACCGATCTACGTACGGCGCGTCCGCGGCTTGGGGGATGCCCTGTATCTAGCGATGGACGATCCGACCAACGAGGAGGCGATGCTGGACATCGCTAAGTACTCGGGTCTTCATGTTCGCGCGATGATAGCTCCGCTCTCGGATATCAAGGCTGCCATTCGTGTGTACTACGGGGTTGGCGAAGAGCTGCCGCCCACCAAAGTCGAGGGGCGAGGCGGGCGGCAGAGTAGTGGCGCCCCAGCAAGCGTCGCTATCGAGGTGATCGAGTCGGAGCCCCCGGATGACCGCTCGGTGCCCGTTATTCCGAGTGAATACCCGAAACCTATTGGCGGAGCTCCCCTTGTCGCCATGACTCTCAACGACGGCACCACCGTCGAATTACCAAAGCGAACAAAAATGACGTCGGACAAACCTGAAGATGACTCGGCTGACTCCGAGGAACAACTCACCGCCCGGGATCTGATCTCAGCGCTCCGAGCCGTTTCCCACGGAGCGGATGCGAGCGAAATTCTGGGCAACGAAGTGCGGTGGGAATCACTCTTTTCCGCTCTGCTCTCCCTGTTGTTGAAGAAACAATTGATTGCCGATTGGGAGTTCATTGAGGAATACAAGAAGATCTGACAGGCGGCGCTGACGCATGGGGGAACGAGTTCGGCTGAATGTCTCTGGGGGAGTGGCGACCGTCACCCTGAGTCGCGCGGACAAGCGCAACGCTCTGGATCTCTCCGCTTTTGAGCAGATTGTCGCTGCCGGCGAGCAACTCGGGGCTGACAATCGCGTGAGGGCCGTGGTGCTGCACGGTGAAGGTCCGGATTTTTGCGCGGGCCTGGACGTCATGGGCGTGATGGCGGATCCCGGAGCGGTACAGAAGCTGTTGACGCGAAATCCGGATGTGTCCTCCGCGAATCTAGCCCAACGCGTCGCCAGGATCTGGCGTGAGCTGAAGGTTCCGGTGGTAGCTGCCCTGCACGGATCTGTTCTCGGCGGCGGGCTTCAAATCGCCCTCGGCGCCGACATGCGGGTGGTGCACCCCGCAGCGAAGCTGTGCGTGATGGAGATTCATTGGGGGTTGATCCCGGATATGAGTGCCTCGCTCACCCTTCCCGAACTCGTCGGTCGCGACCGTGCCTTGGAGCTCACCCTCAGCGGACGGGTGCTGAGTGGGATCGAGGCCTTTGAGTTAGGCTTGGCCACGAAGCTGGCTGACGAACCGCTCGAGGCGGCCGCATCGTTAGCCGCAGACATTGCTGCTCGCAGTCCCGATGCGGTGCGGGGCATCAAAGAAATATTTTCTGCGCGGGAGGCGAGCGATGCTTCTCGGTTGCTAATCGAAGAGCGAATTCAGCGCCGGATCCTCGGCTCAAAGAACCAGTGGGAGGCGGTCTCTGCCAACTTGGAGAAACGCCCCGGGGTCTTCGAGGAGCCCATGCCGGAGCCGCCGGACTCTTCTGGCTAAGCGGGTCTAGCTGAGCGGGCCCGGTGGGGCCATGCAATTCCGCTGCTGTCAGTATGCGGCGGCGACGGGGAGGGGCTCTGCCGGCGTCTTGCTGATATCGATGGCACGTTCCAGCCATTCGATCCGCGGACGAATCCGATGCACGATCTCTCGTTTGGGGGTGCGTCGCGCTTCGACTTCCCAGGAGCGGATGGTGGGGCGTCCGGCGTTGCCGACGATCAGCACGGGCATGCCGGTGATGGGGTCGTTCTCGTAGATGTAAAACGAATGGTAGTGCCGGGTGTGGCGATCCCAAGGAGTGTATCCCTGAATCATCACGATATCGCCGGGTCGGTAGCGGTCGCTGTTGTCCGTCAGATATTCGAGTAGCTCGTCGCGTTCCCCGAGGGGGATCCGTTCGTCTTTCGGCACGTCGTACACCTCGAACCATTCGGGATGGTTACGAGCAATGTCGAGAAAACCCTGCACCCGACGTATTTTTGCGCGATCGAACTGGTTGAAGTTGAAGCGCCCCTCGGTCCGCCCGGGTTTCTCCCCCTTGACGTTCCACCAGCTCCCGGCAGCGCGTTCGATGGTGTCGACGAGAAAGTCGATACAGACTTGTGGGGTCTGGGCGCGGCCCTCTCTATCGAACACTCGGTATCGCTCCCCCTGAAAGTCGTAAGAACGTCGACCTCTCATGTAGGCGTTGAACCAACGGGTTCGGAGCTTGCCGTCCCACTGATGCCCGTATTCGCGCTTCGGTTCGTCGAAGGGCAGGTGTTCGTCGATCTGCTCTAGCATGGCGTTACGCAGGCCCTGAACGGCGCGGCGTCGTCGGGCCTCGGATGCCCGGAATGCGTCGACCATCGATTTCATGCTGTGGCTGATGACCTCGCACTCCAACTCGAGAGTGGCACTGTCCGAACGAATCACGCTGGGGGCCCACAAGTTGCCGTAGCGAAGGTTCGCCACGATGTAGTCAGCGGTGATGTGGCGCACGTTCATTTTGGAGAACCCGAGCTGATACTGCAGCCCTCGAATGTCGCGATGCAGCGGCGGATCCTCCGGTTCGCCGGTCCCGAAGCGATCGAGGTGGAGTACGAGCAGCTCCTCGCCGCGCAGTGGGCCGTCCGTGTAATAGTAGCGTTTGCCGGGTCGGCGTTCGGCGTGATAGGTGTGGGGGCCCCGCTGAACCCAGATCTTGTCTTCGCGGAACAGATGCTTCAGCTCGACTTGGCTCACCAATGCGAATGCGGCGTTCGGGTCGTCGGCGAAAAGATAACCGTCTTTCAGTAGGGTTTTTCGTCCGTCTTCCGGGTAATTGACGAAGTGTTTTAGCAGCCGTGCGAGGGCGCCCCAGGGGTGGCGGCTCCGGGCGAAGAGCTTGCGGAAGCTTTTCACCGCGACCGAGATCTCCTCGCCGTCGTCGTCCACCCAAGTGGGGGTGGTGATGAACAAGCCGGGCTCTGCCTTCGTGCGAGCGAGCATCTCTCGGCGATTCGCTTCAAATTTTACGGCGCCCGGTAGTGCCGGGATGGTCATCACCTGTCGTAGACGGTCTTCGCAATTTCGCCGATCGGTCTCGTGAACGCTCTGACGGTCCGCGGCTGAGGGCCGAAAAACGGCGCCGTGGCGAGCGGCCAGTTCCACGTCGAGCGGGATACTGGGTCGATCGTAGAGGATGCTCCACAAGACGAGCAGGATGGCGGCGCTGGATACTAAGGCACGGAGAAGCATGGATATCACTCGCTCCCAACTCAAGTGAGGCAGTGCCGCTGGAATGGGTCGCGTGGGACCGGACTTGGGTGTAGTGATTCCCAGATGTGGCGTGGCTCAGAGTGTCTCGAGGGCCAGAATAGCTCAAGAGCGATGTTTGTTAGTGTGGCGCGCTGGAGCTCTCGGCGCAAAGAAACTGGGGGAGTGGCGGCCATGCATTTCCTCTACGAAGGACGTTGCGGAAGGTCCGGTCCGTCGGGGCTTTGATGCCCGGGGGTGTCCTGCGGTTCAGCTCTCACTTTCTGTGGAAATAGCGGCGGGCCGCGGGCTGGGTTTCCAGAGCGAAAACATTTTCCTCAAATCGGTGAATGAGGCTGAATATCCCGAAATTTCCCTAAGTCGCAGTGCGGCATGGGGTGTCGCCTTGGTAATTCTGGCTCGAGTGGGATAAGCCTCCGGGGTGGCGAGTCGGGATGACGATATCATCAGCGTGGCGGAGCTCGGGCGCCGGCTCAAGGGCGCCGTAGAAGCTGCCACCAGCAACAGCTGGGTAGAGGGGGAGATCGCGAGCCTGAAGCGAGCTGCTTCCGGTCATTGCTATTTCACCCTGCGCGATGAGCGGGAGGACGCCTCCATCGACTGCGTGATGTACCGCTTCCAGGCGCAACGGGTTCGCCGCTTACTGGAGGAAGGCGCCCGCGTGCAGCTTTTCGGGCGGGGCTCGTTCTGGGTGCCCCGGGGCCGGCTGCAATTTGTCGCGGAGCGTGCGCGCCCGGCAGGTCGGGGGGCGTTGCTTGAGGCGCTCGAAAAATTGAAGCAAAAGCTGGCGGCCGAAGGGCTCTTCGACGTGGAGCGAAAGCGGCCGCTGAGCGCGCGCCCGCAGATCATCGGGGTGGTGACGAGCGGCCACGGAGCGGCCTTCGAAGACATTCGCACGGTCGCGTTTCGGCGCGGTGGTGTGAAGCTGGTGCTCAGCCCCGCACTGGTTCAAGGGGAAGCGGCGCCCAACAGCATCGTCGCGGCTCTCGATCTGCTCGAGAAATATTCGAAGCTCGACACCATCATCGTGGGGCGAGGTGGCGGCTCCGGAGAAGACCTGATGGCGTTCAACGACGAGCGGGTTGTGCGCCGGGTGGCGGCCTGCGGCATTCCGGTCGTCAGCGCCGTTGGGCACGAAATCGACACTACCCTCACGGACTTGGTTGCCGATCGACGAGCCGCGACTCCCTCACAGGCGGCCGAAATCGCCGTTCCGGATCAAGCGGCCCAAGCCCGGGAGCTCGCTCATTGCTTGCAGCGCGCGAGCCGAGCGCTGACAGCCAGGCTCGCTGAAGACTCCGGCACCATAGCAAGGCTGCGGGGCCGCCTCTCGGACCCTCGTTTTCTGATAGCTGAGCGCCAGCAACGCCTGGATGAATACAATTGGCAGCTGGAGCGCCAGATCTCTGAGCAGATCCGTCAAGGGCGCGACACCGTCGCCTCCCGCCATGGACGACTGCTGGCTCGGCACCCCGCGCGGGTGATCGCCGAATCGCGCGCGACTTTATCGCCACTCGAAGCTCGCATGATTGCCAGCGCGCGATTTTCTCTGCAAGCCGCGCGGAATCAATTCACTCAACATGTTGCCAAATTGGAAGCCACGAGTCCGTTGGCGGTACTGGGTCGCGGCTACGCGATAGCGACCGACTCCCAGGGACAAGCCGTTCGGGACGCCGCCGATCTGTCCGTCGGGGCCAAGTTTGAGCTTCGGGTCCGATCGGGCAGCCTGAGCGCGACCGTCTCTGAAGTACGGCCGGCCAAGGTCACGGGCGAGGGGGCGGGGTGAGTTTGCGCTTCATACTGATCGGTCACCCTGTGGGCCACTCGGTTTCGCCGGCCATTCACCACGCGGCCTACGATGCGCTGGGCATGAGCCACAACTATGAGGCTGTGGACTGCCCCGACGAAGAGAGCGTACGGAAACAAGTGGCCCGGATTCGTAGCGGGGAAATCGCCGGGGCCAACGTGACCGTGCCGCATAAGATCCTCGCCCTCTCCCTGGCGGACGAAGCGACTGAGGGTGCAAGTAATACCGGAGCCGCCAATGTGCTGACTCGGGTGGGCGACCAGGTGGTTGCTCACAACACAGATATTTCGGGGCTAGCGGACGAGTTGCGCTCTGGCACAAAGAATCCGCGGGCAGCCTGGGTTCTCGGCAATGGCGGGGCGGCGCTGGCGGCCGTCGTCGCGTGTCGTCAGGCAGGAGCGAGCGATGTGTACCTGAGCGCTCGAAGCTTCGTTGGAGATCCCGCGCACTGGCCGAAGATGGAACGCTTCCGACAGCTCGGTGCGATTCCTGTGGGCTGGTCAGACGCCGCCACGCCAGGTGGGATCCCTGAGCTGGCCCCTTCCTTGGGACTGATCGTGCAAGCCACCTCCGCCGGCATGAAGGGCGCAAGCGACGGCGCGCCGTTGGTCAAACAGATCCCGTGGGAGAGCCTCGGCCGCGACACATTTATTTACGATTTGGTCTACAACCCGCCTCAAACGCCGCTGCTCACAGCCGCACAAGAGCGCGGCTTGCCTCGATCCCACGGCCTGGGGATGTTGGTGGGGCAGGCGGCCCATGCCTTCAAAATTTGGCTCGGTCAGGAACCGGATCGGGACGCCATGCGTCAGGCGGCGGACCGCGGGATCTTTGGCGCGACTCCAGCATCGACGCCCGAGCGGGGCCCATCATGAGGGACAGTCCGTGGCCTGAGTTGGTGACCCGCGGTGAGCTGGCACCCGCTGAACGAGAGTGGCTGCACACCAACGGCACCGGTGCCTACAGCATGAGCACCGTGGCGCAGATGCATACGCGGCGTCAGCATGGCCTGCTGGTGGCCTCCCTGGCTCCGCCCCTCGATCGCTTGGTGGTACTGAGTCACGCCGAGACGCAGGTCACCATCGGTACCCGCACCTACCGCTTGGCCACCCATCGCTTTCCGGATGTGGCTCCGTCCCCGGGCTATCGAAATCTCGAGCAGTTCGCTCAGGATCCCCTGCCCCGATGGACCCACCGCTTGGGCAAAGAGAGATTTGAGCGCTCCCTTTGTTTAGCCCGTCGTCAGAACGTGCTGGTGCTTCGACATGTTTGGCACGGCAAGAGCGAGGCACAGATGACGATTCGTCCGTTGCTCAGTATGCGAAAGCTTCACGAACTGACTCGGGTTCACGGGGCTGTGGCGCAGACCGTCGTGTTGCGTCCGGACGCCGTAGAAATCAAACCAGATCCCAAGCTTCCGTCGGTGCACTTTGGACACAAGGGGCTCTTCATGGGCTCCCCGGATTGGTGGCGTTGTTTTGAGTTGGAGGAGGACCGTCTGCGCGGGGCACCTCACGAGGAGGATCTGTGGACGCCGGGGGTGTTTGAGTTCCGATTGAACCCGGGAGAGCCTCAGTACCTCGTTGTGGCGCTTGGTGAGATGCCGAGCGAATCGGCTGAGGATCTCTACGAGCAATCCCGAGACGAGCTGTTGGCGCTGGATCCCGGGGAAGAACATTCCATGTCCGTGCGCTCGCTGTTCATCGCGGCCGAGTCGTATTGCGTGGATTCGACGGATCGACCGGGAATCATCGCGGGGTACCCGTGGTTCGAATTTCGCACTCGAGAAGCTCTGTTGGCGATACCGGGATTGTTCTTGGTGCGGGGACAACTCGAACGGGCTCGGGCGGTCATTCGGACTCTGATGGCAGGGGAGATCGACGAGTGGCTACCCCGAAGAGTGCGCGAGTCTGGACGGGGCAGTTTGATGCCCGCTGGTGACGGTAGCTTGTGGCTGTTCGAAACCGCGCGTGCCTATATCGAGTTAGCGAAGCCGGACGACCCCTTCGTGAAAGACGAGCTGTTTCCTCGGCTACGCGGCTTGTTCTTGCGCATTCTCCGCAGTGAATCGGATCTGCTCTGGATCACACCGGACGGCTTGCTGGCGAATGGCCACGCCGAAAATCCGCTGACGTGGATGGAGTCTCGGGACAAATCCGGGCTGCTGACGCCTCGGCGCGGCCTCGCGGTCGAGATCCAAGCGCTGTGGACTCGCGGTGGGGAGACTCTGGCGGCCCTGGCTCATGCCTTTGGCGACCACGAGACCCAGCAGCTGGCGGTCGGTGCCACGGAAACTGCGCGTGAAGCGTTTTATCAACGGTTTTGGTGCGAAGAGACCAAGTACCCCTACGACGTATTGCCCGAAGACCCGTCGGATGATGCGGAGTTCGGTGATGCGAGCATCCGACCCAATGCGGTGATGGCTCTCGCGATCGATCCCGAGTTGTTTCAGCGGCGACAGGCGCTCGCGGTCCTGGGCTGTGCGCGGGAACACCTGTGGACACCCAAGGGCCTCAGAACCTTGAGTCCGAGCGCCTCCGAATATGTCGGTTACTACGAAGGCGTGGGCGATCAGCGGCGGTCGGCCTATCACCAGGGTCTGGCTTGGAGCGCGCTGCTCGGCTTCTATTCGAGGGCGGTACTGAACGCGGCTCCCGACGATTTTGACGTGCAAATGGACGTGAAAAACTGCATTGAAGAGGCGATCGAGGGGGGCCCGGTGTTGGGACATCTCGCTCAGGTTGCCAGCGGCGACGCCCCCCACGCTCTCGGCGGCTGTCCCGCCTATGCTTGGAGCGTCGCTGAGCTCTTGCGCACCTTGGTTTGGGACCTGGGCTTGTAATAGCTTAAACTGTAGCAGCGCCTCGGCTCCCCTCCAGGCCTCGTCCCCTCCGAACCACATGAAAGCTTCCCGCAACATCCAGGCCTTCGGCTATCGGCGCATTGTGGTGCTCCTGGTCAGCTTGATCGTGGTGCCGACCTTCTTGTTATTGGCGAGCGGCGTGGTGTTGCTCTTCGTGGGGTCCAGTTCGGCGAACCTCATCATGGGGATTTTGATCCTGGCGCTGAGCGGCGCGGCGGCCACCGGTGTCATTCTGGTGTGGGTGTTCGTCCGTCGAGAGGCCAACTTGTCCCAGCTCCAGAGCGATTTTGTTTCCAAGATGAGCCACGAGTTGAGGACGCCTCTCACCAGTATTCGGCTCTTCTCGGAGACCCTGGCTCTGCGTCGTGGCGATACTGCCGCCGAAGATAAATGCATCGCGGGGTTGGCTCTCGAGAGTGCCCGGCTTCAAGAGTTGATCGATCGCTTGCTGGAGTGGGGGCGCATGGAGAGCGGTAACCGCCAGTACCGCATGAGTGAGACGGATATCTATGCGATTGTGCAGGCCGCAGTGGACGCGTGCGAGCCCATGAGGGAGAGACGAAAGGCGCAGATCGACGTAGAAATGCCTGAGGGGTTACCGCCAATCATCGGCGATCGAGGCGCCCTGAGTGACGCTGTCGTCAATCTACTGACGAACGCTCACAAGTATGGCGGGGAGCCGCCGGAGATCCAGGTCAAGGTGTGCACGCTGGACAAATACATCTGTATCAGCGTGACAGACAACGGCCCAGGCATCGACGAACGAGAGCACAAGCGGATCTTTCAAAAGTTCTACCGAGTTGACGATCGGCTGTCGCGCGACAAAGAGGGCTCGGGACTCGGCTTGGCCATCGTGAATCACGTGGTCGGCGCGCATCGCGGACGAGTCGACGTGCAAAGCGAGTTGGGTGCCGGGACGACGTTCAGAATATTGATCCCCGTTGCCAGCGACCTCGCGCGTTCGAGCGTTGCAGAAAAAATAAGTGAGGCTGCGCATGGTTGATTCGGCGGGCGTCGGGAGGCGCATACTCGTGGTCGAGGACGATCCCAGCATCAGCATGGGGCTCAAGATGAACTTGGAGGCAGAGGGCTACGCTGTGGAGATCGCCGAAGATGGTCTCGCGGGGTTGGACCGGGCCCGGGAGGGCCAGCTCGATCTGATCGTGTTGGATTTGATGCTCCCGAAGCTCAACGGGTTTGAAATGATCAAACAGCTTCGGGCGGAGCAGCACACGGTGCCGGTCATTATGCTCAGCGCTCGTAGCAGCGAGATGGACAAAGTGATGGGCCTCGAGCTAGGCGCCGAGGACTACGTCACCAAACCTTTCGGTCTCGCCGAATTGCTGGCCCGGGTAAAAGCCGTGCTGCGACGGGATGCCATCGCTCGACCTCGCGCAGCAGAGGTGGTGCGCAGCGGAGACTTGAGCATCTTGGTGAGCACACGACAGGTGATGCGGGGTACGGATCCCGTCCCGCTCACGGCGACCGAATTCGATGTGCTCAAATGCCTGGTAGATGCTAGCGGCCGAGTCTTGTCCCGGGACGAGATCCTGGAGCGGGTCTGGGGTCCGGGTCACCACGGAACCCTAAGAACCATCGACAACTTCATGTTGCAGTTGCGTAACAAGCTGGAGCCGGATCCATCGGAACCCGTACATCTGCTCACCGTCCGCGGGGTCGGCTACCGGTTCGAGTCGGACTCGTGCTAGAGCGGCGGAGCCCCCATTCCGGGCTGGTTTGGCTATGCCGAGCCGGGCTAATCTGAATTAGGTAATTCTTTGGACCAGAATCTTCTCCGCTCCTATTTCGCCACCGTCTACGAAGTCCTGACGGATTCTGGTGCCTTACGCTTGTCCATCGATGGCGAGATCGTGAAGGATGAGGGCGGATTGCCGGATTTGCTCCGAACGCGATTCGCGATCCTAACGGCTTACAATCCGCGATCCATGCTGTTGCCTCGGCGAGTCAACGAGGGCCGACATCAGGTGATGCGCGATCTGCTCGTTCTCGGTTGTTACCGGGTGGAACATTGTGTGGGATTCGAGGACGAACCCGAGGGGGTGTGGCGCGAGCCGGCGTGGATCGCCCATGGCATCGATCGAGAGGAGGCCATCCACTTTGGTCGTACCTTCCGACAGAACACCATCCTCTACTGCGCGGATTCTCGGCCGGAATTGATCGTGACGGATCCGACCTGCGATAAGGTTGGCAAGTCCTACCAGGGCAACTGGCGCGTCCGCAGCTGAGTCGGAATCCGCCAGCCCACTGGATAGCCCCGGCTGATTCTACTGTTCCTGGAATCGGCCGCGTGTCACTGATTTCATTCTTGGCTGGCGCCCGGCCGGATCGGTCTCTATGTGGGGAGCGCGCCGTTCGTGGGGGGCCGAAGTTTTCCGGCCCATTCCCCACTGTAAAAGCTGCGCCCGTGTAAGGTACGCCTCCAGAGGAGTTCAACTTGCGTTCACAATTTGATGATGATGGTCAAGGCCCCGATATCTCCGACGTGCTGTCGGAGGTGTCTGCTGCAATGACCGCTAACTTAAAAAAACTCGGTCCCATTCTTGTCTTGGGTGTGGCAGTCGCCACCGCCGTGATGGGATTCTTCAAGGTCGGCCCCGGCGAAAAGGGAGTGGTCCGTCGCTTCGGCGCGGAACACCGCCTCGTGGAGCCAGGTCTGGCCTTCGCGTTGCCCTTTGTGGAGGCCTACGACGTGGTGAACGTCGAGGCGGTTCGGCGTGTTGAGGTGGGCTTTCGAGGAGATGAAGCGCGACCGGATGAAGCGCTGATGCTCACGGGCGATGAGAACATTGTCGAGGTTCGCATGGTCGTGCAGTACCGGGTCAAGAACCCCAGCAGCTACCTTTTTCGCATCCGCGAGCCGGAGCAAATCCTCCACGCGACGGCTGAGGTAGCGCTGCGCACTATCGCCGGCCGCACCAAGATCGACGCTATGATGACGACGGGCCGTGCCGACGTGCAGTCCGATGTGAAAAAAATGCTCCAGAAATATATGAACGACTACGAGAGCGGACTTGAGATCACCGACGTCAAGTTGGACCGAGTGGACGCCCCCGATGAGGTCAAAGACGCATTCGTCGCAGTGACCCGGGCTCGGGAAGAAAAAGAGAAGCTCGTCAACCAGGCCATGGGCTATCGAGAAGATCAGGTGCCCCGAGCGCGAGGCAAATCGAGCAAACAAGTGCAGGCCGCCGAAGCCTACGCCCAGGAGCGGGTGCTACGCGCCAAGGGTGACGCGGAACGATTTGTTAAGACCCACGAGGGTTATCGGGCGGCTCCAGGCGTCACCAAAAAACGCCTCTACATCGAAACGATGGAGAAAGTTGTGGGCCGCCTCAAGAGCAAGTCCATCGTCGACAAAGAACTCACTCGCGGTTCGATGCCGGTTCTCCAGCTGGGATCCGGTCATGTACCGGTACATCAATACGCCGGCAGCAAGGCTGCAGTGGCGGGAGGGCAGCGCGAATGACTCGTTTGACCCCTTGGTTCATCCTGCTCGCCGGCTTCATAGGTTACTCGTCCTTCTTCATTGTGGAAGAGACCGAGACGGCTATCGTGACTCGTTTCGGCGAGTATCGGTGGACCGCTCACGATGCGGGCATGTACTTCAAGAAGCCCTTCCTCAACGACGTCTACATGATGGACAGTCGTATCAACACCAGCGACACATTGAAGTCCGACTATTTGGCTTTGGACAAAAAGCGTCTGGTCGCCGATCCCATCACTCGTTGGCGTATTGTGGAGCCCTTGCTGTTCTACAAGACCGTTCACGACGAGGTACGAGCTCGGGAACGTTTGGACGATATCGTTCGAGGCGAGATGCGGCGTGAGATCGCGAGCCACACCTTCGGCAAGATCATCGGCGGAGCTCGTGGTCCCCTGATGCGGGAAGTCGGGCAGCGGGTTCGCAAGAAGGCGGTTGAGTACGGCATCCACGTGGTCGACGTGCGCATCAAGCGTGCAGATCTTCCCGACGCGGCCGAAGACAGCGTGTTTCAACGCATGCGGGCCGAGCGAGATCGTATGGCCAAACGCTACCAATCCGAAGGCGCGGAAGAGGCCGCCGTGATTCGGGCAAAGACCGATAAAGAGGTCACCATTCTGTTGGCGGAGGCTTACCAAAAGGCGGAAACCATCAAGGGTGACGGGGACAAGGAAAGCACCCGGGTCTACGCCAAGGCCTTTGAGCGTGATCCGGACTTTTACGGTTTCCTTCGGAGCCTTGAGGCCTACGAAAAATCTATCGATACCACGACCCATATGGTGTTTTCGACGGGGTCGGATTTCTTCGCCAATCTGAGCAATCGGAAGGCGAAATAGGCGCGGCGCAACCCTACGTCGCATCCGCTTGCCTCCCCGGGTGCTGGCTGGGCGCGCGGAAGCCCTATGCTAGGCTGTGGGCGTGCGCCGTCCCTGGTTGGTCATCCTGATTGCTCCCTTTCTAGCGATGGCGTTTGTGGCGGTGCCGCTAAGCGCTCGCTTGGCATCTGGGGGTGCCGCTGGGTTCGCTCAGCTGGCGGCTGGCTGGGATTGGAGCCAGGCGGTAGACGTTGACTTGCCGGGCCCGCTCTCCCCGGTCCCACTCGATCAGGCGTTGGTCGATTCGACGGAAGTTGCCGGCAAAGCCAGCTCCCGCCGTCGCCCCCGGGCGCTGTGGGTCGGCTCGTGGCGAGTCCTGGAGCTCATGAAACGGGGCGTGCTGCCGTCTTCCCAGGCGGTTCCGGCTACTCATTTTCGTCCCCAGGGGCTGCAGGTGAGTGGCGTTGGGGGGATGGGCATTGGCGCTCGCGACGGCGACGTGCTCACCGAAGTCGCCGGCCAAAGGGTGCAAAGCGAGGGGCAGGTGATCGCTCTAGTACTGCAGACCCACGGAGCCGGTCATCGGGCCGTGGCCGGTGCTTTCTGGCGTGGCATGAAAAAGTGGACGATTACCGTCGAGTTGCCCCGAGAAGCGGGTACGCCACCACGCTAGCCCCGGCGCTGCGATCGCTGTTGCGGTTGACACTCCGCGGGTTTGGCACAAGAAGCACGGGCAATGTCTGAGCTCATTCACTGTGTCAAATTGGGTGCCGATAAAGAGCAGCTGCCGAAGCAGCCGTTCAAGGGCGATCTAGGAGCTAAGGTTTACGCCGAAGTCTCCAAGGAAGCATGGGCGACCTGGCTGGAGCACTCCAAGATGATGATTAACGAGTACCGCTTGGATCTGACCAGCGAATCCGGTCAGAAAATGTGGATGGACGAACTGGAAAAATTCTTCTGGGGCGAAGGCGCCTCTCCGCCCCCGGACTTCGTACCGAGCGAAACGTCCGACGACACCAAGTCGGGCGACTGAGCGCCCCCGGGTCAGGGCGAATTGTTTGCGGCTCGCGCGAGGACGGGCGCGTCGCATACGCAGCGCTGCGCCGGTGACCCCTGCGCGTGCACTCCCGCGCGCGATATCGCGACTTAGATATATCGCGTGATCAGGTTCCCGCGGGTTGTCTTCTTGGACAGGTACCACTGGCAGGGTTTGTACATGAGCGCCAAGAGCAGAAGCCACACGGCGTAGACGAAGCCCAGACTGTGCCCGCCGTGCACCAATGGCATGGCGAGGGCGAGCACGTAAAAGTGCGTGAGGTAAAAGAAGAACGAGACTCGACCGAACACAGACAGCACCTCGAGAATGGGCGGGCATCGTTCGGTGGTGAGCTGCCGCAGAACGGCCAGGGCTAAAAAGATTTGCCAGAAGCTCCAGCTCAGCCACGCGAGATCTGGCGGGTACTTCGAGAAGAACCAAAAGTTCAGCGCGCCGATCCCGTCGTGGGTGTAGGCGTTACCAAAACCACCCGGCAAGCGTACCGCGAAGAACCCCAGCAGGCAGCTCACCGCGGCGCCTACCCAGAAGCGACTCAAGCGCTTCCGCGTGACCGAGTCGCGACCCACGACAAAGCCGAAGAGCATTACGCCGAACCACGGAAATACGGGATACAGCGACCGCAGAAAGCCCTCTCGGGAGGGCGTGTGTAGAATCCAGTCGATGGCGGATGGGAATTCCATCAGTGGGTGAAACACTATGATGGCGACGGCTAGGGCGAGCAGGATCGGAGTTTTCACGTGTCGCAGCAAGGCGATGGCGATCAGGCTCACCCCGAGGCAACTGAGCACCATGAACGAATAGAACCCCATGAAGAGCCGGGGCAACCCGGCGATCAGGGCGTCCGCGGCGATCAACACCAGTCCGCGGATGATCAAACGTTGGCTGATCTCCCCGGAAGGCACTCCTCGCCGCTCGCGCGCGGCACTGGTAGTGGCGGCCATGAACCCCGCCATGAAGCAAAATCCAGGGGCGACGGCGACGCCACTGAAGCGGGTCAGAAACTGCGCCATGTCGGCGGGGGCGCCCGGCGCGTGGGTGGCGAGCTCCGCACCTCCCCATCGCTCGGCGTTGTAGAACATTGACGCGTGGTCCAGCGCCATATGTGCCATGAGCAGTCCTCGAAAGGCGTCGATGTGCCGGTGCCGTGTGGAGGACGCAGCGGCGGACGTGGCGGCGGACGTGGCGGCGGTCATGGCAGACCCCGCTAATAACGGCACGTGACGCCGGAGTCACGCGCCCAGGACCCCGCCGGGGCTACAGGGTTTCCGCGATTTGCCGGGCGGTGTCGAGCTTGGGGTTGCTGCCCTCGTAGTGGCCTCGGTAGCTCTTGGGCAATTCTCGGGCGATGCAGAACCCCAGCACGTCAGTGATTAGCCGGCGCTTTTTCGCGCAGCGTTCCTTAAGCACAGTGGGCTCCAGGGGTTTGCCCAGGCTGATCGATATCTTGGCGCGCGTGAGGGCGTCGTCTCCGACGGCGAACAAGGATTCCGTGCCGCTGATGCCCACCGGGATGACGGCCAGATCTGGGAACTCCAGATAGCGGGACACAGCAGCCAAGGTCTCTTGCATGCGCGCGTCGCGGCTGCGGGTCCCTTCGACGAAAATCAGCAGGTTGTCGCCGGCGGCCAGTCGCTCGTTGGCGGTATCGACCGTCGCGTGAGCGATGCGTGCGACTTCCCGGGCGGTCATCACGGCCTCGCCGCTTGCCCGACTGGAACTCTGGGGGGTCTTGATCGTACTGAAGGCCATGCTCGAAAAGCGTCGGAAGGGCTTCGCGTAGACCTTGGGCCCGGCGAACACCGTGAGCTGCTTGGTGAGCTCGCCGTGTCCACCACGGTTAACGAGCAACTCGAACAAGTTGGCGTCGGAATAGGAGAGGTGGTTGGGCAGGAATAACAAGGGGCGTCCGGCGACAGCCTTCAGCTTTTCAACACCGGTGACGGCACTTTCAGGTTTCACCAGCAACTCGCCCATGGCGTGGTTGACCAGCCGGGCGACAGCTTCAGAGGGATGAAAGCCCCAGTCCGCCTCGGGATTTGTCACAATGGCTCCCAGCCGGAGGACCTCGGAAACGCTGAGTTCGTCGATGCTGCTGCCGACGAGCTGGCGAAACTTCGCTAACTCCTCGGTTGACCGATTGCCCACGAATGCCTGGGCCTGGTCCAAGAGGGCGTTTCGGAACTGTGAGGCTCGAGCGGAATCTGTCATGGGGTACGGTTGGCCAGTCGACGCATGCCTTCTCGGAGCATTTTTTTCGCGCTGACGTTGACGCTTCGGTCACCCGGTATGCGGGCTGGGTCAATGGAGAACTGCCCCTCGGTGTTGGACAGCATGTCATAAAATGCCTCTTCTCCGGTCTTTCCGCCCCAGCGGGCGCTCCAGATCTCACCGCGCGTCCAGCCAATCTCTCCGGCCACATCGTCAACGTCGATTCGCAGCGTCCCACTGGCTCGCCCCTGTTGCAGGTGGTGAACAATATCGGGCAGGGCCATGTCTGCCAAAGAACCGCTGACGTCCCGAAGACGATGCGCTCGGGGGCTCTGACCGAAGACATTCTTCAGCTTCACCGCGGTGACTGCGAAGCCGCTCGATTTGAAAAGATAGTCGGCGATGCCCTGTTGCAGCGCGGCGGATACCCCGGCGGGATCCGTGTCGGTGGACAAGATCACGAAGGGGACCCCGTCGGCGTCGGGCAGCTCCGACATACGCTCGTGCAGTGTCAACGCATCGCCGTCGGCGAAAGTTTTCTCGCTGACAACGATGTCGATGTCTGAGTTACCGGCGAGCGCGGCGAGAGCGGATTCACATCCACCGGCGGTGCGCACGTGGAAGTTCTTTTCTTGGAGCGCGATCGCCAACAGGCTCGCTTCGTCCGCGTTGGAATCCACCAGCAACACCGAGCCATGATCCCCTCGCAAGCGCTGGGCGAGGGTTTCGTGCACCAGCAGACGGGTGAACAGCGCGGTAACGGTCGCGTCGAAGATCCCCACGGTCGCTCGGATAGCCTCGCAAGCCATCGCGGGGCTGAGCCGTTCCCGGTAGGAATTGTGCGGGTTGGTGGTGAGTTCAGAATAGCTATCGCAGACAGCGAGAATGCGGCTGAGTAGGGGGATGTGATTTCCGCTCAGCCGATCGGGGAATCCCGAGCCGTCGATACGTTCGTACATGTGTATCACTGCGTCGACAGTGGCCGGCGGCAAGCCCACGGTAGCGAGAACGCGAGTCGGAACAGCGTGTTGGGCCATCGCCACGTCGCGATGACTGTCGAATTGAGCGACATTGAACGGCGTCAGGTGAAATTGCCCGTGTTTTCCGACATCGTGCAGGAGCGCGGCGAGTTCTCCCGCACTGATTTGCTCAGGCGAGAGGTTGAGCCCGCGGCAAATGAGGCGAACGAGTCTGGCGGTTTGGGCGGCGTGCCCTTGCAGCTCTCCAAGTTGGGATTCACTCAATGAGACGAGGGTGGTTGCCAACGCGGTAACGCTGCCGATTTGCGCGCAGTCGGCGGACGGCGAGGGTTGCGTCGCGGGCGCGGCACTATGGGTGGCTTCGCGGTTCTGGACGGGCTGGGCGCTGGGGGGGGAGTCCGTCACTGGGAGGCTGAGGTCCCCGGCCCGTGATGTGGCGACGAAGCTGAGGCTGTCGCTCTGCGCTGTCGTTGGCGGGGCCGAGGCCGAGATAGCGAGGTCGCCCAGGCTGGCCGCGACTGGGCCAGGGGCACTGCTGGGGGGTCGCTGGG
>SPKZ01021836.1_pt1 | contig 19562 bp, 15 predicted proteins | sample 2456571 | NCBI WGS metagenome assembly SPKZ01 (sample SAMN11192286, study PRJNA482655) | marine metagenome | biome: ENVO:00000447; feature: ENVO:00000244|ENVO:00000211|ENVO:00000569|ENVO:00002023; material: ENVO:00002151; isolation source: ocean water from marine abyssalpelagic zone ... | reverse complement strand
TGCCAGTTTTATCTACGACGACTGTATCCACTTTTGCCATCAGTTCCAAACTTTCTGCATTTTTAACTAAAATACCTTGAAGAGCTGCTTGTCCTGTTGAAACCATAATAGATAGCGGGGTTGCGAGCCCTAAGGCACATGGGCAAGCAACAACAAGTACCGCTACGCTATTTATCAATGCCACTTCAAAACTGGCACCTAATAAAGTCCAAGTTATGCCGGTAATTACTGCAATTAACAATACGCTGGGCACAAATATCGCGGCAACTTTATCGACTAATCGCTCAATCGGTGCCTTTTTCATTTGCGCCTGCCCAACCATTTTAATGATCTGACTTAAGCTGCTGTTTTCACCAACAGCTTGCGCTTCAATGGTTAATACGCCATATGAATTTACCGAGCCGGCATAAACCTTGTCATCAATTGTTTTACGTAACGGCAGGCTTTCTCCGGTAATTAATGATTCATCAATTTCACTCTCACCAGAAACAACCATGCCATCAACCGGTATTTTTTCACCGGCAATCACCCGCACAATATCTCCCATTAATACTTGCTCTAAGGCTACGTTGAGCACTTGGTTATCACGCAGTACGTTAGCGGTGATAGGTGTTAGTGCCATTAGATGGCGTATGGCTTCACTGGTTTGGTGTTTTGCACGATGTTCTAACCACTTTCCGATAGATACAAAGGTAATAATCACCGCACTGGCCTCGAAATATAGCTTGCCGTGAGCGGCTTGCCAATCAACAAAAAGCAGGTAACAACTATAAAAATAGGCGGCACTGGTACCAAGCGCAACCAAGGTATCCATGTTGCTACTAAAACTTTTTAGACTCAGCCAAGCCCCGCGATAATATTTGGCGCCTACATAAAATTGCACCACAGAGGCCAGCGCAAACTCAAGCCACGGGTTTAACAATAACGTAATACCAAATAACATGAGTAACATCGGCAAGACTAAGGGTAAAGTGAATAAACAAGCTACAAGCAATTGCTTGAGTCGTTGTTTGTTTTGCGCTGAAAATTCTCGCTCAACCTGCTCTTGGCGCGCCAGTTTATCACTAGCAACTAACTGTAATTGATAGCCTAATTGCGAGCAAATCGTGGCTAGTTCACTGTGTTTTAAGCCACCAGCTACATACTCTACTTCAAGCAGTGACGTAGCGGCATTGGCTTGCACATCAATAACGCCAGGGTGTTGCATTAGCAAGTTTTTTGTTTTCTTTGCGCAGCCACCACAACTCCAGCCAGTGACTTGAAAGATTTGTTTTTCAAGCTGATACTGATATCCGCCAGCGGTAATACAACTCAATACATCAGCTAACAAATGGCGTTCTGATAAAGATAAAGCGACTTGGCCAAGGGTAAAGTTGACCATAGATGACACGCCAGTAATTTTATTAAGCCTTTTTTGCAACTTGCCAGAACAACCATTGCAACGCAGTCCCGTGATAGTCAATAACATAGTAATTGTCGTCATAATTTACTCGTTGTGGATCTATAATGTGCTTATCATAAGCATTACCCTAACAGGAAGGTAAAGCGTTTATTTAAATTTTTACTGTAAAATTGCTTATATACTAACGCATTGTTATGCTTATTTAATCTCGTAATAAAGCAACTTTGACAGGATGTTGGACATGTTAATATTTTTTGGTGAACATGAAATTGCACAGCAAGTGAAATCGGGGGAGTTCCCATGCCCGATTTGTAATAAGCAGCGAGTTTATTCCCAGCATCTAGCGCAATCGTACTTCACTATATTTTGGATTAACGTTGCTAAACTAGAGAACAGCAGCGATTATTTACAGTGCAATTCCTGTGAGTCTTGCTTTAACCCCTTGATTACACAAGAACCAGAAAAATATCGTTTGGCTATCGACAAATCAACAATCTTACGTTGTTTGTGTTATTTGCTCAGCGGTTACGGTGATACTGTTCATTCACGAAAACGACTCATCGATCTTTATAAAACTCACACTAACTTAGTCATCACTAATAAGAACATTGATACCGAGTTAATGTTTATTAATTCTGGTAACTCACCAACGTTGCCTTTCCTGCAAAACGTGTCTAATTTGTTAAGTGCCAAAGCGAAGCAAGTTATCGTATTAGCCTGTTATCAATTTGCGTTAGGCTCGTCCATGATGGAGCATCAAGATAGGGTGCGAATAAATACCATTGGCTCATCAATCAATTTGTCGTTGCCAGAAGTTGAGTACCTCATCGTGAATAACCCCGGCTGACTTTCGTTTTCTCTGTTACACTGCTGCCGAATTTGAGTAATGAGAATAATGCTAAATGGCTACCTATAACAACGCGCAGCAGACGCTAATTGAACAATTTTACAACTTACGTAGTTGGGAAGATCGTTACCGTACCATCATGCGCTTGGGTAAATCTTTGCCAGAAATTGATGCTGCACTAAAAGTTGATAGCGCTTTATTATCAGGTTGTGAAAGTCAGGTGTGGTTTTATGCCAGCGTCGAAAATCAACAGTTAAATTTATGCATAGACTCCGACGCAAAAATAGTTAAAGGACTGATTTCTTTAATCGTTCGCGCATTTGAGGGTTTGTCTTTACAAGACATATATCTATTTGATTGCCAACAATTCCTGCTCGATTTGGGATTATTTAATCACCTAAGCCCATCAAGAGGTAATGGCATTAAAGCAATCATTGCCGCTATTAAACAAGCAGCTATCGTTTAATCATTTCTGAATGGTAGTTAGCTTTTTAATGACGCGAGCTACCGCCACAAAGCCAAAACTTGCGGTGACCACCGTTGCTGCTCCAAAACCACTGGCACAATCCATTTTCATTGGCCCATCGCTTTGCGGTTTTTGCGCGCAAACACTGCCATCACTTTGCGGATAAAGCAAGTGCTCAGTTGAAAAAACACATTCAACCTGAAAACGTCGCTGAGGGTTTTTAGTGAAATTGTAATGACGGCGCAATTCACTGCGCACTTTTGCAGCCAAAGGATCTTGAAATGTTTTGGCCAAATCACTGATTTGTATTTGCGTAGGATCTGTTTGTCCACCAGCACCACCAATCGTGATTATTTTTATCTTATTGCGCTTACAGTAGGCAATTAGGGCAACTTTTGCCTTAATGCTGTCGATAGCATCAATGACATAGTCCATGTCTTTGCTTAGCAATTGAGACAGGTTGTCGGGATCGATAAAATCTTCAATTTCATTTACGGTGCAATCAGGGTTAATCGCTTTGATGCGATTGCTCATCACCTCAACTTTTGATTGACCGATAGTGCCGCTCAATGCGTGAATTTGACGATTAACATTGGAGACACATATATCATCAAGATCTATTAATGTGATCTCTCCCACTGCACTGCGCGCTAACGCTTCTGCGGCCCACGATCCTACGCCGCCGATACCAATAACACACACGTGAGACTGTGATAGTTTTGTAACGGCTGCTTCACCGTATAAACGCTTGGTACCACCGAATCGAAGATCAAACTGACTAGACATAATTGCTACCTAAAATTTTAACGCGGCAATTATATACCCAAAGTACTGTAATTTGCAGTAAGGCGCGCACATTTATGATTAATCGGTAGATAGCGTGATTTTTTCCAATAAAGACAACGCAAGATTATTATCATAATACGCCGCTTCATTGATAAACGAGCCATAAACAGTTTTTTCACCTTGATAACAAATATCTTCGCCGTCAAAGCTAACAAAAATAGGCTGTCCTGGTTTAATAGGCATAAAATCTTGATCTTGAATATCTTTATGCACCATAGCTGCACGCTGCCCATATTCATCCAAGGGTAATTTAATGCTCTCAAGATAGCGATAAGCAGTAATGCTTTTAGGTAATTGGGGCACGGAATTTTGGTTATGTAACTCTATAAAATCTAGAATTAACATAGTCATTAGTTCAGTTTGCTCAAATACGTCGTGACGCAATACAGATTGCTGTACAGGGCCGACTTCTATCATCACACTGTCCATAGCGATGCTCGATAGAAAATGATGCTGATCATTGCTCTTATGATCCTCGTCACAAGAGATCATCGCATCGGGCATATGTAATTGCACGTAAGCCGCCAACTGGTTGTAAAACTTGCCCTTGCTAGTTAGCAAAAGAGTCGGCCCCATGTTGGTGGTTGTGGTGTGCAAGTCGATAATAAAATCAATACGTGGCTGACCTTTAGGGCCAATTTGTTGATTGATTTCTTTGGCGCGTATTTGCTCAATACTGCTTAGTTGATTATTGTCTAGATCTGCTTGAGAAAAACATCGGTTTAGATCATGCTCAACATAACGCTTGTTCTGAGCGTAGGCCTGAGGATTAGCGAATATCATTTCTGTCGTAAAATTTGACCGCTCAACTAATGCGGTTTTTTTATGCCATTTTCTTAGTAAATAAATGCCGGTAAATTCATTACCATGGGTTCCGCCAACGATTGCTAAATGTTTTATCACACCAATTTCCTATCAAAAAAAACGCCTCATTAATCGCTATAGTAGCGAATAATGAAGCGTTGTTTAGACTTTATTTAGCGTAATTAGAGATTATTTATATTTTCTAATTAAATCATCTTCAATTGGACGAACACGTGAAATACCGTCTTGGCTTACAGAACGTGCTCTGCTTGCACGTTTTTCTTTAGCATCTAATTGGATACTATCCCACCAATTAAGTCCAGCTTGTAACTGGCGAGCTTCTGGTAGTGTGGCAAATAACGCATCAGTGTCTAATTCAGGCATAATACGCTCAAATACAAACTTAGCTCTAGGTAATACCGCTGCGTCAGCGATACGATTACGCTGTCCCCAAGATAATATATAACGCTTGTCTACGTCTTCTAATTTAGGTGTCATCACCACATTATCACGACTAATACCATAACGAAGGCTCATCATTGTAGCATCGAATAACATCGCGACATCTTCTTGAATACTACTGTATGAGTATTCCGCAGCCGCATTATCGCTGCTAAAAAAGCCAGCTACATCGTCAGGTAAATAAGCGATTTGTTCGGCGGTTGCCTTAGCGCCTTGGTACTGTACTTGCCCTAACGCCATCATTTCTTCACTGATTTTAGGGTGAGCATTCGTTAACTGATTAGCAATAGTATTATTTTTGCGATTTAGATACTCACTATAAACCGTTTTACCAACAATATTACCAAGGGTATTTGATGGGAATACATCATTAGCATGTGCTAACTCATGATATAGCAATGAAGCTAGATCAGGTACTATGTCATCGGTGGTACGAATAATTCGTAAATCTGGTGCATAATAACTGCCTGCTTTTTCATTATTTTTAACGTAACGATTGGCCATGATATATTGTAATTCTTGGCCAAATTCCCCACGGTAATCTGGTGCAACATCGATGCTATCGCGCTCTTCCGGTGTTAACCAAAGGTCTGCGGGGTCAAGATATATCGCGCCTGTTACAGGCCAATAGTAAGATGGGCGAATATCATAAGAAATAACGATTGCGCTTACCGAGCGCAATAAGCTTTTGAAATCACCGTTAACATCTTGCTCTTCTAAGAACAGTTTAAAGTTTTTAGCCATCCAAGGATGTGAAGTCACCACACGATTCATGATCTCATCAACAGTAGGAGCACTATGATCTTGACCAATCAGGTTAATTTTAGACATCGAACAAGAATCTATAAAGTAGTTTGCATAAACACAATTTTTTAAGCCATCGGCCATAGGTGCACTTGCATTATATGGGCTAACTTTAGCAATCACTTTTTTATAAATAGCAGTGTTTTTAATAGATACTATATTTTGTACTAATAAGTGCACTTTATCGGTATAGGTTTCACCGTTTGGATGTGTTGCGCTGACATCAAAGGTTAAGGTGCTATCGTAAAACGTAGTTGGTGCCTTAAAAATTGCAATATATATATTGGTATTCTTCGCGTCGAGTGTCACCGACTTACCAGCAGTTTGCTTCCAAACAACATTGGTATACTTACCACTAACCACTTTACCGTCGGCATCAACTGGTGCGCTTAACTTAAACGAAACCTTATTTTCTTCTCGTGTTGCGAAATCACGTCGCACGTTTAGCACGTTATCGCGAGTAGCGGTGGTAAAACTAACACTTTCAGATAACGCTTTACCGCTAGCGGTCGTAAAATCAACCTTAAATGAGTAGCTACCAGCTTCCTTTATGTCAAAGGCCAATACAGCCGAATTAGCGGCAAGCAAGGTTAAGCTTGGTCCTGCAGTTTGTGTCCAGCTAATATTTGCTTTGTCTGACATCTCTTTATCAACAGTTGCTATTAAAGCAACCGATTCATTAACCGAGGGAGACAAATCACCGCTTATCACAACTTTTACATTATTACTGCCAGTTTCGCCGCCGTCACTGCCGCTACCACCGCCTGAACCACCACAGCCGGTCATTAAACCAGCGGCCACTGCTGCTAGCAGCCAATATTTATTTTTCATTATCATTCCTTTTCCTACTTTTTATTAACATACGGTAACAATTGTTACGACAGTGCGTGAAAATATAATGCATTGATAACATTTGCAACACATATTATAGTCCAAAGTGGTTTAATTACCTTTCGTATGGGTATATGCCACTGTGCCATATAAGAATGGTGATCAGGATCATGTTTTGTTTTGGCCAATCCTATAGCGATTAGAGTCGATAAAAATATCATCCAAACCTCAATGGATAACAACGCGGCGACAGTGCCATAAAAAAAACTCATTTGCGCTGGAATAAATTGCTTGGCTTGAAATACGGGTACACAAGCCACCAAATAAGCCCAAGCAATTATCAGCATTAGGGGCGCAAACTTAGTGTATTGACATGGGCGGCTTTCACCTAACGACAAACCTAACAGGCCTACAATGCCCCAGGCTAAAACAACATAACTAAATATTTCTAGATAACTCATTGATAAAACTCATTAATATTAACAATAAAATTTTAAATACTCTTTGCGCTGCGCAAATACTGCCGCAATGTATTCTATTTATAACTTAACCTTTTCAAGTTGGTTGCGAGTATACGGATACACGGCGTAAATACCCAATATTCTCGTTTAATAATCGCTCAGTAGAGACAATAACTGACCCTGTTGCAAGTCTTCATGAACACTCACTTTTGGCACATAAACAATGCCCCTTAAATATTGCCCTTCACGCTTAAAGCGCCAATTATAAGCCCCTTTATCTATAAGCCCCTTTATCCTGCTTGGTATGACTAAACAATTGTGCGGTGTTAACTGCTCAGTGCGAGTTGGCTGTCCAAATTGCGCTATTGCATTTAACAGCATCAGGGCATCAGTGTCTGTTGATCTTTTAAGGTGTTTTATACACAGCTTGTTTAGGTTTTATGCAAGGCAAAGCCTATGTAGTGTAGCTGGCTCGATAACTGCTGCTCGCATACCCTACTTACGCTCATCCATGAGCTAATACGTTATCCTAATGTGATATATCCATGTAGCAATAGAGTAAGTCCGATTCGATACAATTGATGATAAGCATCAACAATGGCTCAATCTCTTGTAATAAGCCAACCGAGTGAAAATAATAAAGCAAAGCAGTTTGATTATTCCCCAATATACACTTATCTTTAATGGGGCAGTTTGGTCTAGAGATTATATTTACATTGAAGACATCAATATTAACATTTTGGCTAGTTATCATATACTTACAAATTAATAGTTCTTTTTATGAAGCGATAACTCAAGTCAGCATTTCACACCAAAAATCTTCAGCGCTATATATAACGCAAATATTTAGCGGCGTATTGCCGACAACTGACTTTTCAACACAACCTCTACCCGTACATCAGTCGAATTTTAACTCAATAGCCGTTATCAATAACATGTTTAACAACAAGCTTCTAAATAAAGCCGAACGAGAATGGTTAGTGCAGCATCCCAAAATAAATCTAGCGATTGGTGAGCATTGGCCGCCACTAAATTTCATTAAAAATGGGAAAATGGTTGGTTATAATATTGACCTTTTGGCCCAAATTAATGCAAATTTAGGCACGGAATTTAAAATAGTCGTCTATGATGATTGGCTGCAATCATTAGATGATGTAAGAAATAATAAGTTAGATGGGTTATTTGGTTTTTCGCGAACAGCAGAACGAGAACTTGAATTCAATTTTTCACCGGTCTACTTTTTCGCCCCGATAGACATTGTAGTGCCAAGCGATAATCAAGAGATCGATAGTTTATCGTCGCTAAACCACAAAACAGTTTTAACCTTTAAAGGCTATGCGATAAATAACATTATTCGTGACAAAGCGCCTGACGCCAAATTAAGATTTATATCGTCAAAAAAACATGCGATTAACAAGTTACTCAACAATGAGGCCGATGCGGCAATTTTTAGCTTAGCGGCATCGGTAATAAACGATAGTGCTGCATTAAGAATTAGCCAACAAATTTATTCAAAAACGGGTGGCTATACGATAGGCACTGCAAAAAACAACCCTATTTTCAGTGAGATAATTAAGAAGGGATTAGACTCGATTACCCAGCAACAGTTAAAAATCATGGACAATAAGTGGCTTAAATTTCGAGTAAACAACAAGATTTTCACCGATGAAGAGCAGCAATATATAGATAATAGATCGCCAATAAATATCGGCGTTGAACCATGGGCACCTATCATATTCTCTTTAGAGACTAGGCCATTAAGCGGTATAGTCGGCGATATATTACAAGAAATAAGTCATATTTCTGGTTTGAAAATGGTTGCAGTTGCAAAACCTTGGCATGAACTTACCCTTGATTTTAACGCTGGAAAAATCGACATTTTACCCAGCACTGTAAAACTGAAAGACCGACTTAGTTGGGGAGAATTTAGCGATAATTATTTGCAATTGTTCCCTCGTCTATATGTCAACGAGAGCAATAGTGAAATCTCATCACTGACGGATTTAAGCGACAAAACGATTGCTGTCGTTCGAGGTAGCCACCTACTCAACATCCTGAAATCGTTGCCTATAAAGCCAAATATCGTTTATACAACGGGTGTGGCACAGTCTATTTCACTTGTCGCACAAGGCAAGGTAGATGCGATGATCGGCATTGATTTAGCCGTGCAAGAACGATTCAATCAAATCGATAACTCACGTTTAAAGCCAATATTCACTCACGAAATCCTTCCGTTTGGATTATCTATGCTAACGCCGCATAACGATCCTATATTGGCATCTATTATCAATAAGTCGCTTCATTTCATTCCACCACATAAGAAAAGGCAAATTAAAAATGCCTGGCGCAATACAGCAACTTATAATAAAAAAATAAGCTTAGGTTTAATTAATGATTTACCGCCTTATGTATTAGAAAATAGTCCCGTCAAAGGCATGGCCTATGATCTTATCGCCCGAGCATTAGCGCTCAATAATATAGACATTGTTAATACTCAACACTTCTCATCCAGTGAGCTCCATAAAAAGGATCATTTACGTGCCAATTTAGATGCATTTATCGCTAGCCAACCTAATGTGCCTGATTTATTTTATTCCGACAAATTCTTACAATTTGAAAACATCGTTGTGTCTCGCATTGACCGTAAATTTATCATCAATGAATCTGAAGATTTAATCGACAAACGTGTCATTGCATTTAAAGGGGCTAGGCAGCAATTGGGTCCAGAGTTTTCCCGAGTATTCAACCAGCCAAGCAATGCAAATAAATACAGTGAATTAAAAAGCCAACAACAGGTGAAAGAGTTTCTCCAAGGCAACGCTGATTTATTGATTATAGACAAACGCATTTTTATTTGGCTTGTAAAGCAATCTGGCATCTCGTCACTTAGCGCGTTTAAGTTTGATTACTTGTTTCCTCGTTTCGCACCAACACGAATCGCTTTTAAAGACTCACAACTGCGTGACGTTTTTAATAAAAACCTAAATATAATGCGTTCAAGCGGAGAATATCAAAATATTATTAACGACTACCTTTCAAACACGATCATTGCCAAAGATCAGCTGGTTGAATTAACGGCCTCACTGATCGCCCAATCGCTGTATAGAAATACAATCGAAAATTTAAAGCAACTAGTTAGTAAACTACGCTTATTACCTCATATAAAAGACATAACAATAAACAACAGTGCTGGTATCAATCAGGTGGCTCCATTAACTAACATGAGCAGTCATTTGATGCGTCAAGCGAGCTACTATTTCATTAATAATACACCACAAAATGTGGGTAATATTAGTATCGAATTTAATGAAATCGAACTACAAAAGGCCATTACAAATAGCAGCGTGATCCCGGCACTAAATCACTTTAGCGAGCTAACCGACTATCCTTATATAAGGTTGATATACGATAAATACAACTATCTTGACCAGCGTATCGCATTGACTGTTCAAGAGCTTAATTATTTGGCTAACAATCCTATCTTGCGTTTTTCTGAAAGTGATTGGCAGCCATTAATCATTGTCAATAACGGTGAGTTTAGTGGTCTGCTTGCCGATTACATGGCGATAGTTGCAAAAAAAATTGGCGTTGAGTTTCAATTTGTTCCAGCAGATAGCTGGCCACAAGCACAAGAAATGTTTACCTCTGGTAAGATTGATTTTCTGCCTTACGAAAGTGTTCCTATCGGTGAACATCTGTTGAGTGATAAATTTGTCGAATTCAATTACGCCATAGTGACACGTCAAGAAGGTAGCTTTATTACCAATTTAAGTGAATTGCATGGTTTAACCGTCGCAGTTCCTACCAGCTACGCGTCATATACACTGCTTAAAGAGCAACACCCTACAATAAATATAATTGGCACACAAAGCACCATTGATGCACTAACCTTGGTGCGCCATAAAAAAGCCGACGCCTATGTTGGGCATATGGTCATTTCCGTCAATCAAATTAAACAACGTTTCCCAGATTTGAAGATAGCTGGTATTAGTGAACAGAGATTTCAGCATCATTTCTTAATTAATAAAAAACATGCACTTTTAGTGCCAATATTTAATAAAGCAATCGCCTCTATATCTATGCAGCAAAGACAAGAAATACGCGACAAATGGTTTACGGTTAAAGTCAGCGACAAGATCGACTATAGTTTGCTATATCAAGCGATCCTCATTTTTTCAGTCATTTTACTGATCGCTTTATATGTCGTACGGTTTCTTTTCAAAGCGAATCAACGAGCAACGCGCAGCAATGAGCAACTCAATGAAACGGTGAGCAAATTAGTACAAACTCAAACCAAGCTTACGGGTACCATCAATCATTTAGAAGAAACAAAAGAACAACTCATTGCCGCTGAAAAAATGGCAAGCTTAGGGGGGCTAGTCGCTGGCATTGCACATGAAATCAATACCCCTGTAGGTATTGGCCTCACTGGAATCACTCATTTCCAAATGATCACAGATGAATTGACTAAAAAATATAATGCGAAAACCATGGCAAAAAAAGATTTTGAACTATACCTCGAAACGGCCTCTGAAGCGGCGAGTTTAATACATAATAATTTAGAAAAAACGGCAGATCTTGTTCGCAGCTTTAAGCAAATTTCAGTGGATCAAAGCAGTGACGAAATGCGCCATTTTAATCTTTCAGAATATATAGACGAAACATTGGTCAGCATTATTAGCATTATCAAAAATCCGAAACTCGACATTTCAACACAGTGCGAACAGGATATTTTTATTTATGGATACCCTGGTGCAATCTCGCAAATCGTATCGAATCTAGTAATAAATGCTTCTATACATGCATTTACCGACAACGAAAGTGGTTCGATTAAAATCATTATGACACAGACCGAAGGTCTTATTCACCTAACGTTTATCGACAATGGAGCAGGTATTAGCGACGAGATACAGCCTAAGATATTTGACCCATTTTTTACCACCAATAGAGAAAATGGCGGCAGTGGCCTCGGGCTAAATATTATATTTAACGTCGTCACTAATCAGCTAAAAGGTTCTATTAAGTGTAAAAGTAAGCTGGGGCAAGGTACGACGTTTGCTATTTCATTTAAGACAAATAAAAGTCAACCAACTGATTTAACTTAATCACTTAGTTATTGTGCAATCCAGTTTTGGGAGACTAGCGTCGTATAACCTTGTTTGATACTGCCCGAAAACGTCGAACCGGCAACAATTTCACCAACACCTTTTGGTGTGCCTGTCATCACAATATCGCCGTCTTCTAAGGTCATAAATGATTGCAGTTGTGCCAATATAACATCCGGCTTATGTAACATCAGTAACTCACCACCCTCTTGTACTAGCTGTTTATCAATAGACAAACTAAGGGTAAGTTCCTCATTATTTTGAGGAACCTCAACGAAATGGCTAAAAACAACACTCGCATCAAACGATTTTGCACGCTCCCATGGTAGCCCTTTATCTTTGAGTTTCGATTGCAATGCGCGTTTGGTTAAATCGAGTCCAAAGCCGACATGGCTAAAACGCCCCGCTTGAAATATGAAACATATTTCACCTTCGTAATGCAGCGTTTCTTGTGAGAAACTTTGCAGTTGCGTTGAAATCGCCGAGTTAGTTTTACAAAACACCACCAATTCGTCTGGAACTTCATTATTTAATTCACTGATATGCGCTGCATAGTTGCGGCCAACACAAATAATTTTACTAGGAATAATATTTTTCCCATTACAAATAACGCTATTCATTTATTCTCTCTATTTTAACTAGCGAAAGACAGGTAACGATTCAGCAATGGATTACTCAAGCGCTTGGGGCTTATCTTATTGATGACTTCTAATGCTGTAACACTGTCACTAATGACCGATTGTTGTTTAGCAGACATTTCGACAAAAGATTCACTTTGTGAAAACTGTTTTAATTTTAGCAAAGAGTAGTCAATATCTCGATTAAAATTGGAATCTAATTTGGCAGTTTCTACATCTCGTAATATATTTTCGGCGTTGTTCAAAGCTTGTTTTAATTCACTTTGAGTCAGATTTTTTTCATCTTCAAAAACAACACTTTTTTCAAGATCATTTAATGCGTCGGCCAAATTTGTGGTTAGAGTAGTCTGCTTGTTGTCATCCTCCTTAGAACGCTGAAACAGCGAACTTGAAGATAAATTGTCATACTCTTTCGCCGAAATCAGATCATATTCACGAACGCGTTCGAGTAACTCACGACTATCGACATTAGAGAAATTGCCATGACTAAAAAATTCTTTACTGATCGCCGCTAATTTTTGCGAACGACTCGATAAAGAAAGATTTTCACCCACGCCTTCGATTTTTTTGTCTAATGGCAGTTCGGGTGCTACCGTCAGCTTCTCGACATTAGTGACAGTGTTTTGGTTACTCGTTGCGCTAGCATTCGCGAGTGAACCATACAACCCTATATTATTCAACATGATAAATGGCCAATTCATTGACAGTTAAAAGATTACTGCTAACTAAGCAAGTTGCGTTCCCTTTATCTGCCTTTCATGCCGTTTTGATAATTTTTTATAGAAGCGAGTCATGTACACATTACAACAGCATCATTAGCCTAGCTTTCAACTTTACAAACGTTCAACGATAAGTGCGATGCCTTGACCACCGCCAATGCACATAGTGATTAATCCATATTGACCATCAATACGGTCCAATTCAGCCAACGTTTTTATGATAAGAATGGTGCCAGTTGCCCCAACAGGGTGCCCCATCGCTATCGCACCGCCATTAGGATTCACTTTATCTGCGGGAAGATTTAGTTTTTCGCTAACCGCCATTGCTTGTGCAGCAAACGCTTCGTTTGACTCAATAACGTCTAAATCCTTAATGCTCAATCCCGCTTTAATTAACGCCATGTTAACGGCATCAACAGGTCCCAAGCCCATTAATTCAGGAGCAACGCCAGCAAACGCATAACTAATAAAACGCGCTCTAGGTTTTATGCCACGATTCTTGGCTTCTTCACAACTAGTCATAACAATGGCTGCAGCGCCATCATTAAGCCCTGATGCATTGCCAGCGGTAACCACGCCTCCTTCTTTAAACGCCGGGTTAAGTAAACTTAATGACACGGTGCTGGTATCACTTCTTACATGTTCATCTTGCGAGAATATTATTTTTTTATGTCCACGTTTGATTTCTATTGGAACGATTTGTTGAATGAAGCGTCCCTGTGCAATGGCTAAACTGGCCTTTTTTTGACTCAATACAGCGTATTTATCAAGAGCCAACCGACTGTAAGCGAATTTTTTAGCTATATTTTCTGCCGTCATGCCCATGTGGCCACTGCCAAAGGGATCACTGAGAATGCCAAGTGTTAAATCAATCACCTTGCCGTCACCCATACGCAGACCTTTGCGAGAATTTGGTAACAAATAAGCACCTTGACTCATGCTCTCAGCGCCTCCCGCTAATGCAATGCTGCTGTCGCCAAGCATGATCAATTGCGCGGCGCTGATCACTGACTGCACCGAAGAACCGCATAGCCGATTCACATTAAATGCAGTTGATGTCACCGACATACCGACGTTCAAACTAATATGACGCGCCAAATAAACATCTTGCGGTGACGTGGTAATGATATGACCAAATACCGCATGGTCGATGTCTTTCGCTGAAATTTTTGCACGTTCTATTGCCGCGTTCGCCGCATAAGTTCCCAAGCGGTTCGGTGACAACGACGATAAACTACCGCCAAAGGATCCAATAGCGGTGCGCGCACCATCAATAATCACCACATCACTTAGTCGCATGAGCATTCCTTTATAAAATCAATTTAATTTAATCTGTATCCCTTAATGTACAATGTTCGCTATACTGCAGGCAATTAATTTAACCAAATATCAATGGAATATCATGAGTATTCATCCACACGCAGGTAAGCCAGTCCGTGCACAAGACCGAGTCAACTTAGGCCGTTTAGTCAGTGACTATTACATTAAACGACCTAATATCTCGATTGCTGAGCAACGAGTGAGTTTTGGTACCTCAGGGCACCGCGGCAGCGCGTTTAAGCATAGTTTTAATCAAGACCATATTTTGGCTATCTGCCAAGCTGTGGCGGATTATCGTTTAGCGCAGAAATTTAGTGGTCCTTTATATTTAGGCAAAGATACTCACGCTCTCTCTGAACCAGCATTTAGTAGTGCCCTTAGCGTACTTATCGCCAATGGCGTGCCAGTTGTTATCCAGCAAGATGAAGGTTTTACGCCAACACCTGTCATTTCTAGACTAATCATATCTCACAACAAAGAACACGCTTCACAAGCCGACGGACTGATAATTACCCCATCACATAATCCTCCCCAAGATGGCGGCATTAAATATAATCCTCCCCATGGCGGCCCCGCTGAAGGTGATATCACCAAATGGGTTGAACAACGTGCCAATGGTATTTTGGCCAACGCGCTGATTGAGGTGAAGCAGCTACCTATCGAGGATGCAATGGCTTCGCCGTTATTAACATATCAAGACTTCATCAGCTTGTATGTTAAGCAACTTGACCAGGTTATTGATATGGCTGCTATTGCCAAGGCTGGCGTTAAAATAGGTGTAGACCCTCTAGGTGGTGCCGGTATCGACTACTGGCCTGTCATAGCCAAGCACTACGATTTAGATATTACCATTGTTAATGATGTTGTTGATGCCAGTTTCTCGTTTATGCCGCTTGATAAAGATGGAAAAATCCGTATGGATTGCTCATCGCCTTACGCCATGGCTGGCTTGATTAATATGAAAGATAAATTTGATGTTGCGGTGGCCAATGATCCAGATTTTGACCGCCATGGCATTGTCACTAAATCTGCTGGTTTAATGAATCCAAATCATTACCTAGCGGTATCTATTCATTACTTAATGACGCACCGTCAATGGTCTGCGGACGCGAAAATAGGCAAGACGCTGGTATCGAGTTCGTTAATAGATAGAGTGGCCAACTTAATTGATCGCCCGCTATGTGAGGTACCCGTTGGTTTTAAGTGGTTTGTTGATGGCTTACATGACTCGTCTTTCGCCTTTGGCGGCGAAGAAAGTGCGGGAGCAGCATTTCTTGCCCGTGATGGTAGTTGCTGGACCACCGATAAAGATGGTTTCATTATGGCCTTATTGGCCGCAGAAATTATTGCGGTCACTGGCATGGACCCTCACCAACACTACCTTGAGTTAGTAAACAAACTCGGCGCTCCACACTACGGTCGCATTGAGGCGGTCGCTAATTTGCAGCAAAAGAAAGTACTTAGTCTCCTGACACAAGATGCCGTAACCGCGACTGAACTTGCCGGCGAGCCTATTCTAGAAATTCTCAGCCACGCACCTGGTAATGGCGCGGCCATCGGTGGTATTAAAGTTATTACCGACAATGGCTGGTTTGCGGCAAGACCTTCTGGCACTGAAGAGATATACAAAATATACGCTGAAAGCTTTATTGGTGAAGAACATTTAGCTCAAATTATTTTACAAGCGCAGGGCATCGTAGGTGAGGCGTTTAAGCAGGCTGGGGTATAATACCAACTTAGATTATTAACTAGTGGCGTTAAAACAGTTAGAATAGCGCCAATTTTTACTCGCTGGAGAGACCATTATGTCTGTCGCCAAATTATCGCTGTTAGTAGTAGCTGTTATTTCATCACCTGTCAGTGCTACTCAATTATGGAGTGATACAAGCGTCACAGCACTTCATGGCACTAATTACACCGTGGGTGATAACAAACGCAGTGTAATGACACTTGAGCGTGCTAGTGGTCATGACTGGGGAACAACCTTTGCCTTTATCGATCGTTTGCGTCATCACAACGATACAAACCATGAATTGTACGGTGAACTTGGCTTTACTTACAATGTAGACGCTACAAGTCACGGCTTTGTTAAGACATTTTACGCCGCAGGACAATGGGAGTTTAACTCCGATAAATATAGTCAATTTGACAATTTGTTGGCAGGTGCAGGTATGTCATTAGATGTACCAGCAGCTTCCTATTTCAACCTGACGTTGTATCGCCGCTTTAATGAGTCTGGTGGCAACAACAATCAATTGACCTTAGCTTGGGCATTCCCGTTCAGTACGGGAATTACCTATGATGGGTTTATAGACGCTATCGATGCCACACATGTTGGCGTTGCTGGTTATAATTTCACTTCACAACTGAAATACGATGTAGGACAGCATGTCGGTTTAATCAAAGGAAAATTGTTTGCCGGCGTCGAATATGTTTATTGGAATAACAAATTTGGTATTGATGGTATTAGCGAAAAAAATGCCAACTTCCTAATAAAGTGGCATTTATAATCATCCATTGATGTGTGAGCATCGCCGTTATCTGCCATTAAAAGCACAGCGGCGCAATGTTTGTTCAACTAATCGTGCATAAGGAATATAGAGAAATTTTGCTGTGGCGTCGACATTTCAGCGTTTAACACGCTCTTAAATGGTAATTGATAGTCTACATCACCACGAATCACAACCGGCGGCTCTAATCTTGTCGCACCATCGGTTTCGTAGTTACCGATAACATTTCCTAAAATAATATTTAGAAACTCACACCCTGAATCAATGTAAACATCTTCTAGTTGGCTAACATCCATACCTAAGAAGGCATTACCAATGCTTATCGCAAGCTCTTTATTTAATACCCAACCAACTTTTACTGGCTCTGGAATATGCATAATTTGAGAAATGACGATATGTTCAGCATTAGTCACAGCTTTAACCAGCGTTGCGTCGGCAACCTGTACTGGTATTTTCGGCATGCGCGTAAAGTTACGTACGGATATTTCCAATACTTCTTTAAATAGCCGTTTATATTGATGATTTTCAATTAACTCATCAAATTTAATATTAGTTTTATTTTTCAGATCAGCATGTTCAGCCAATTCACTTGTTACAACGTCTTCAGAAAGATAACCTTCTTCGACTAAGATCTCACCAAAGAATTTACGCACTTCTTGTTGAGTATGAAATAAAAGTTCAACTTGTGAATCCGTCATGAATCCTAAAGAAATAGCCAATGAACCAAATCTCTGATCGGTACGCTGTTGCTCTAAGTTAACTTGTTCGGCTTGAGTTTCATTGAGAAAACCCTCATTTATCGCCAATTGGCCTAAACTTGGGTTTGCTTTTTTTTGCAATTCGATAGCAACCGATAGCTGCTGCGTACTTAATAGGCCTTTTTCGTATAAGAATTGACCGAAAAATTTGGTGGACATAAGTAATACCTTATACTGTTTGTGCGGTAAGTGATTGGCTGACAATATCTAGTTCTCGTTGCAGAACGGATGCTTCGTATGGTTTTTGAATATAGGCCTTGGCACCTAGATCCATACAAAATTGTCTGTCATCCAACGAACCCAACGAGCTACAAATAATAACATTTGCGTCGGTGTCTAATTCCGTGCGGATTTTTTTCAGTGTTTTCTTTCCGTCAAGTATAGGCATCACTAAGTCTAATAAAACAACATCAGGCTTGTGCTTTAAGAATTTTTTAACTCCATCTTTACCGTCTACAGCTTCCGCAACAACTTCATGACCGAGGCTGGTCACTAATTGGCTAGCCATCATGCGCATTACCAACGAATCATCTACAATCAAGATACGTAGTGGTGTCATATTTTTCTCCTTAAAAATATCACTCTCAAAACTTTAAATATTAACGCTACATTGAATAACGCTCTCCGCGTTATATTTATATCAAAGTAGCTTAAATCATAAACATCTATTTTGCCAATGTCCAGATATAATACTTATAGCTTAATAAATATTTAAACTAATATTTGCCTACTTTTAATATCATCCATCAGACTGTCTTGAAAACTTATGCACCTAGAATATTTTGCCCACAGACACGAATAACATTACCGGTGATACCGGCAGATTGAGGGGCTGCTAAAAAAGAAATTGTCTCAGCAACATCGACTGGCAAGCCACCTTGTGACAATGAACACATCCGACGCCCCATAAAACGAGGCATAACTGGCATTTTATTTGTCATTTCCGTCTCTATAAAACCCGGAGCAACACCGTTAATCGTAATTTCATTAACGGCTAACTGCTCGGTCATCGAGGTAACTAAACCAATCACACCTGCTTTAGAGGTTGCGTAATTAGTTTGGCCTGCATTACCAGCAATACCACTTATCGACGACAAAGCAATAATGCGTCCTTGTTGGGCAATGTACAGACTTCCAAGTAAATGCTCATTAATTCGCTCAATAGCGCAAAGATTAATATTCATTAATGTATCCCATTGGGCAGGAGCCATTTTTGCTAACATTTTATCCTGAGTAATACCCGCATTGTGTACGATGATATCCAGCGGCCGCCCAGCTGCCTGCATTATTTGGTCAGCAGCATCCTCTTGCGTAATATCAAGTAATAGCACCTGTCCATTAACGGCCTGCATCGTTTGCATCAATTGAAGTTTAGCGCTAGGCACATCAAGGCCAATGACAAATGCTCCATCTCGCGCTAGGGTGTTAACAATAGCAGCACCAATGCCACGGGCAGCACCGGTCACTAATACTAGCTTCCCCGCCAAAGGTTGCTGCCAATCACCTTGCTCACACGACACTTGAGATACAGTGATGACCTGGCCTGTTACAAAAGCACTACGCGCTGACAAGAAAAAACGTAATGGTGA
>SPKZ01005653.1_pt1 | contig 19583 bp, 28 predicted proteins | sample 2456571 | NCBI WGS metagenome assembly SPKZ01 (sample SAMN11192286, study PRJNA482655) | marine metagenome | biome: ENVO:00000447; feature: ENVO:00000244|ENVO:00000211|ENVO:00000569|ENVO:00002023; material: ENVO:00002151; isolation source: ocean water from marine abyssalpelagic zone ... | reverse complement strand
ATTATTAGTTATATTAGTATTGCCTCTAAATTCTACATATCCACTTGCCCCACGTAGTGTACAAGTTAAATACTTGTTAGCTCCTTGTTTGTCAATCCATAAATCAAACCCATTGCCACTTGTATCTGTCCTAGAATACAAAGTACCATCTGAAAATGGGCTGCCCGTTTTAAACCATAATGACACGCTAAACGGAGTAGTTTCATCGAAGTAAAGACTTGAATTACTACCGCCATCTGCATAATTGTATTGATTTCTTCTAAAGAGTGTGCTATAGCTATTTACAAAAGAAGGTACTGAACTAACTGTTAATGTGTGTGTTTGTTGACTTACATCTTCCAAACCTATTGCAAAAAATGAAACTGAATAAGGACTATCAACAGTTTGACTTGTTACCCCTGTTACTTGTCCGTTTGTTTGATTTAAAAATAATCCATCTGGTAAACCACTTTCATTCCAATATCTTACAGACCTGTCCGCTGTTAATTGGAATTGGTATAATTGACCGCTTATTGCTTCGCTACTACTTGCATTTGTTATAACTGGCGTTCCTGCTTCTCCTTCACCCCTAAACTGAGCATTCAAATATTGCACAACTTCTTCAACTGTCGCACCTGCGGGGTCATCATTTCTTTTTATAAACTCTGTATGGTCTATCTGATAAAATTCTAATCTATCAATCTTGTGATTAGCGCGAATAGTGACTTTACCTTCATGTACGTATGCTAAAGCATCATTATAAAAGAAGTCAGGTATTAACCTATCCTCTATAACCGCACATGATGCGAATTTATCATCATAAATTTTTATAGCCATAGCAGAGTTATCTTAACTTATGTTATAAATTATTTTATTACACTTATTACAGTTCCATTATTTACTAAAGTTCCGCTAGAACTTAATTTAACCTGAAGTACTATAGGATTGTCTTTTGTATTATTATCACCTAAATATATCTTATGTATCGATAGGGCTTTTCTATATGGCGCCCCTGCTCCACTATCTAGCCTATCTACTTGTTGACTTAATGTATATGAACCTCCTCCAGTTCCTAATGAGTAGCGAAATTCTAACAAGGAATTGTTAATAGATGGTGTTACAATGTAATCATTTCTAATTAGCAGCACATTACCTAAACTTAATTCACTTGCATCTATAGCTCCTGTACTTACATCCAACAATTCAGTAACGTTGGAAGGTTTAAAAAGCCTATTACTAAAAGCACCTTGCCCATCGTTTGGTATTGTAGTCCATTCATCTGCCAACAGATTAACAGGCGTTTCCGATGTGCTTGCATCGTTATAGTCTATAAATCCAGAGCCTGCATCTGAAGTGCCATCACAACTCATAACAAGAGAAAAAAAGTTATTATTCGCAAAGTATCGTATTAATTCAGTTAGGTTTCCTGCTCCATATCTGCTCGCTACGTCCAATTGGTCAAAACTAAGAAGCAATAATGCAGATTCATTTCCACTAGGCTTGATACTTATTGTTTCACTCCCATCTACACTATAGACACTAGCACCTAACTGGAAAGTATATATGCTTTCTCCTTTTTCCACTACCGTAATTCCAAGGCTATTCTTATATATACTTGCCATAATGAAACAAATATAAAGATTTTTCTATTAACTTAGTAAAACACTAAACCAAGTAGCTATGAAAAAGGGAACGAAACACAAGTACAAACAGCCAAAGTATAAAAAAGGTGGCAAGTACAAGATGAAGAAAAGAGGTAAAAAGAAGTAATCGGAGCAAACAAAAAAGGCTAACCCAAAAGGTTAGCCTTTAATTTTTCTAATCAATAGTTCTTCAACCAAATTATTTTACATAAGTAACATTACCTACGGTTAGAAAATAATTTAATTACGATGTAAATATAGTGTATATTACTGTACTTTACAAACTTCTAGCTATTACTTTTAATTGCCTTATTCTTGAATCTTTACCTACACCATCACTTATTAAAGTGGTGTTTACTTTTTGCATAGTAGTAATCTTATTTAATTCCTTTTCGGTTAACTCATTCTTGTGCTTATCTATTTTAGCTAAATGTTTAATCATATTAGCTTCATTAATAAATACAAAAGCATCTGGCTTCTTTTTGTGATAATCTACATACCTATTCATTATAGCAGCGCCGAATGTTGGTAGCATTCGGGGTTAATGTCTTTATAAGGGATTGACAAGACAGGGTGTTAATGCAATAATAACCTATCTTTACCACATGTACAAACTAGAGATAAAAGACAAGGGATTAAAAGAAGCTTTGCGTAGAGCCGGCAACCAAAGAATACTTTTTGATGTATTTCGTATCGTAGTTGGCAATGCTTTGGTGAAGATTAAAGACAGGATACAACAAAAAGGTATCAAGGGAGCAAAGTACACAAGCCTATCGTACAAAAAAGAACGTAGAAAACAAGGATTGAATACCAGCTTTGTAGACCTCACCTTTACCGGTCAAATGATGAATGCTTTTCAACTCATCGTACAAGGTGCATTAAAGATAGGTTTAGGTTGGCAGAATGCAGAAATGGCAAAACGTGCCATCTTCAATGAGAAACGATATGGAACTGTATTTGAACCCACCAAAGAAGAAATAAACGAACTTGAAAAAGAATTGGAGGTTGAATTGAAGAAAAGGCTACGGGTTTAAAACTCCATACTCAATTTATCATAATGGTTAGCTTGGATGTAGTATCTATCTGTGTCTAAGATGTGACCACGCATCGGGTTTTTATTCTCCCATTGCTTTGTTTTATAATCCCGTGGGCACTCTTGGTAATCCTTAATGGTCTCTACGCAACTAGGATGCACTTTTATATCCTTGACTACCTTAAAGAAAGCATTACATAAAAGATTGCTATTCAATAAACTAGGGTTAACGGTAGGTATCTTAAAGTTATTCCAACGCGTGCCAAGCTGCGATTTGATTATGTCATAAGCATTTATATTACCTTGTGTGAAAGCACTTCTATTTTGACCTGTAGCATCACCATTTACAAAGAAATACCCACTATCAATATGATTACTATAATCGCTTTTGATAGCACCACATACTCGATATATATCGCTGTTCTCTAAGTAGTATTCTTGTATCTTATGTGCCCAATCGTAGCTATGCTGCCATATAGAAACACAAAAAGGATTGACATTGAAGTCAAAAGATATATAGATAGGTTCATCTTGTCTCAATACCGCTTCGTTGCTTACATGAGTATCATACCTGAACTCCGACAAGAAAGCATCATCTAAAACAAGCTTATCCCAATTGCCGTTAAAATACACCTCATAATGCCAATCGGGGAGGTTTTCTTTCTGCATAGCTTTCCACTCCTCCGTATTATGCGGGTTATCTTCAGCAAGCGACTGAATGAACGCCCAACTATCAGGTAATGTGCCATTACGCCACCTATCATATACCAGTTCTTTAACGAACCCTCTCGCTGGATTCAAGGTAGCGATTATCTTTGGTGGAGGTTGGTTTTCTTTAGCTACATCAGGAATTAACCAGGTCCCGGCACGTTCTATAGCTTTTAAGAAACTGTCTTTGTTTAGTTCGTTTACCTCTTCCAATAAGAAGAAATTAGTATCAAGCCCTTTCCATCGGTTTAGGTCTTTGTCTTGGTCATAGTTCTCAGAAAAAAACAGAACCTCGCCACCGTTGTAGTCACACGTGAAGCTAGAGCCGTTTATTTTATGATAGGGTAGTATTTTATTGAAATGTGGAAAGGTATTCCGTTTCAAACTTGGAAGGCTTTCTCTAACAATAGTCAACTTCGCACCTTGGTATTTCTTCAATAGCAGCAATCCCGAAATCAAACCCGCAGTAGTCTTACCACCTTTCACACCTCCACCATATACGATAACGCGCTTCTCAGGATTGAAAACGGCAGATAAGAATTTCTTTTGTTGCTCGAATAAATCAAAGTTCAATTTCTATACCGTCTATGGTAACTTTCGTTTTTGTTTTTGTGACCTCGCCTTTTTCATTTGTAGGGAATAGATGTTCCATGAGCCTATCAGCCGACTTAATACGCTCACTAACAGGCACTTTCTTGTCTTTGCTTAAGGCATATTCTTTATAGACTTCCAGTATCTTACGTCTATTGAGGTCGAGTACTTCAGCGTCTTTAGCTCCTAACTCTTCTAGGTATTCTTTTACATCCTCCCTATTAAGTAGCTTACTAGCTTGTGACCTTGCAGTCTTTTCACTATACCCTGCTTCAATAGCTGCCTTAGTAGCATTTTTATACTTTAAATATAGCTTGGCAAACTGTTCTATTCGAGGGTTCATATTTGTTGACAAATGTTGATAAATACACACTATACCTGTTAGGCTAAAAATATAGCGGTTTTCAAATATAAAACAAAACCTTGACAATTAGTGCCAAGGTCTGTAAATATCGTAGGCAGATGCCTTGATGTAAATCATTTAGGACGGCATCACTTTGGAGTCCTACTCTGCTGAAACTATGCTTTGAACTCTGCAACGATGTCCTGTATTCCATCGGCAGTATCGATAACAAACGTTACTAATTTCTCAATAATCCTTTCTGCTTTGTCATTGCTTAAATCAAACTTAGATACAAAATGCTCTTTTAAATCTACTCTGAAAGTATCGTCAGTTGCAATTGCTTTAAATTCGTCAGGATATGCCAATTTAGCTTTTTGGATAATACCAGGCAATGCCATTAATTCATCGGTAAACTCAAAGTATTCTGTAAACTGAATCTTATCGTCTGCCAATACCTTTTCGGTTTGAATAATCGCTCCCGCTACGTAAGTGATAATGTCTTTTAAGTTGCTCATAATATTCTTTAGTTATAACTTTCTGCTAAGTTACGTGTATTTGTATTCAATAACAAATAGGTCTAAAGCATCCTCATATTTCTTTACAACGCCACATAAGCACTTAGAGTTTTCAGCAATGGAAAAAAACTCTTTTTGTGCTTTGCTCATTTTATCTCTACCTCGCTTTATCTCGATGGCCAAGAACATACCCGTTGTTTTGTGAAATCCAATAATGTCCGGCACACCTTTTAAGCCTATGAAACGTCTGTTAGGTATAGCTATGTTATTTTGTCTCCAAGCATGATACCCTTGATTTTTGGCTAACAAAACTACAGATTCAGTTAGCGCATTCGTATCGCTGTTTACTTTGTCGAAGGCTTTGGGGTAGATGGTTATCATATCTGTTGCAGTTCTAATCTCTCCACAAGTAATCCGAAATAAGGATACTTGCTTTTGATTCTTTCAAAGTCCTTTATTTCAGCATCCCAAAAGTCGGGATAGCCATTTGTTTCTTTGTAAACAACAAGGCCACTCCTTACAATCTTGTCTACGTTCATTTTTAGCCGTTCTCTGCCAACATTAGGGAAAATTTGATACATTACATAATAAGCATTGACAATCGTCTTACAATCGCTTATTTTCATAGCAAGCTTTTTCATTTTGCTTTGCTTGTCATCAGATATATGGTCTCTCCAGTCGGCTATCATACTACAAGTATAGTGCATATACACACAACATACAAGCATTTCATGTAAAATATTTGATATTTCATGGGTAATTGCACATTTCTAATTTTTGGGGTAGGGCAAACCGAGGGCAAACCGAGGGCAAAACCTTTGTTGTAGAGCTTTTACAGATACCCATTTGCCCTTTTGCCCTCTTTTGACGTCAATAACATATTAGGGCAAATGAAAATGTACGTTTAAACGTCTGTAGGGCTATTTATAGGTAAAATATACTATATACTAATATATATAATATATATATATAATATAATAATAATAATAATAAATATAATTAATCTAATAATCATATTTATTTCTTGTATAGATTTACACACAATATTCACCTTTTTGCCCTCTTAACTTCACCTAGGGCAAAAGATTGGGTAGGGCAAATGATAGAAAATTGCATTATTCCAAGATTACTGAAGAAATAGACAAATATTGGCGTTCTACAGGTGTTCTATAATCACTAGGATTTGAAATAAGCATATTATTAACCGTTTTTATAAACGTTTGCATGCTTTGTGGTATAAATTGTTTTCTTTATATTCTGGATTGCTTAGAACGGTTTAAAATTAGTTTTTAGCTGGTTTGGTGTCTTTATTATAGTGTAGGTGGGGTTTATGGTGTTGGTGTTTGAGGTGGTTTGATGGGATGGATATTGTAGTTTTTTGGGTGTATTTCGGAGTATATTTACCTAATATCTGTTATTCACCTTACTTAGAAAATAGGGCAAATGGCATTCGATTGTTGGCTGTAGGAGGTGGTTTTGTGTTGACCTTTGGGGTGGAATAGGGCAAAAAAGAAGCCCCAAAAAGGGGCTAAAGTGTGTAGATTGGTAGTGATTAGCGTTAATTAATCATATCCTATAAGCTGTTATTACTAAAAAATTATCAATACCTCTTTTTTCGCATACATAAAGACAATGATTGCAGAAAGATAGAAAGTACTTCTTATTTATCTCAGATTTCAATAAACCATGTTTGCGAATTTTCCTTAAACCACCCTTACTAAGAGGTGTTACCGTATCGTTCGTAGGCTTCGGAATATTGCGCTCTTCTAATCGCTCTTTTGCATGGTCGGTAAAGTGAAAATTTCGTGTCCTCATAGTATTAGGTTATCGGTGCGCCATGATACCATAGGGGTTTTATCTCTTGTTTACGTCTACATATCTTTTCACAAATTATCCAACCATCCGCATCGTTGAAACCTTTATTATGTTTGCATTTTGAACACTTATCAGAATCTACTCTAGTACCATTATTAACTACAATACATGGTTCTATCAATATGTTATCTTCATTTGTCTTGTAATAATATTTCTCAAATTCCATCTATCTAATATTTAAGTTTCTTACCATTTTATTATACACTTCTTTGCTAGTTTGGTGAATTTGCTTGATATTCTGTTCATAAAAACAAGCGAGTGCTTCGGCATCATGTCGTGTTACCTTGTCGATGTTCTCGACTTCCATATAACCATCTATGGTTATTTTCTCAATATCGCTATCTATGTAAAGATTGCGGTTATAATTGCGAATCGCTTCACGGGCTTGTGTTATTTTCATTTCTATCCCTTTTTAAATCTTAAAATAAAATCTGCTATATCTAATCCGTTAGCAATATCTTCATCGTTTGCGAGTTTGCGCACACCTGAATGTATTTTGAAATTAGCTTGTAGTTCTGTAAACTTTGCTTGCCATTGGCTTTCTGCTCCCAAATCGGGGTATAGTATAAGTCGCTTATCCTTTATAGTTTTAAGTTTGTAATAATTTACATTACTCAATCCTCCAGTTGCTATCCATACGCTGTTAGGATATACGATACTTGCTATCAAAGCTGTTTTTTCACTTTCAACTACGCTTACCTTTTCGTGACCACGCACGAGATGTTCGCCAAAAAAACATTGTTCAAGGTTGAAGTCTTTGTATTGTTTGTGAATCCAGCTATAATATTTACCATCCTTTTTCCGCCTTCCCGTTTGCTCATCATATAACATTATCTTCCCGGTGCGTATGCGTTGCTCTAAGTCTATCTGCCAAAATATAGTAGCTCCCTCAAATTTCTTAGAAGTACCCAAACAATACTTTTTTATAGCCTTCATAGCGTCTACCTCGCCAAAGGTATTGTATAAGAACTTAGCGAAGTTATTACGCTCATAAGCTCTTAATGTGCTTTGAAAGTCAGATTCTTTTATGTAGCTCGTTGGCTTTCTTTCTACCTTTATAGGTGTCTGTACTTGCATAGCTAATTCTTGCAGTTCTTTATCGTGGTAAGGACTTAAAAAGTATTGACAAGATTGCTCACGGTCGCACCGTCCAAAACGCTCATCAATGTAGTTGTTTGTCTTGTTATCAACAAACCTCACGAATCGCTTTTGACCACAACGGGGGCAAATGTGCTTTTTTGATTTTAACTCTAATTGGTATCGTGGGATGGTGGTCATAACACCTCCTTTTTAATTTCTAACCATGCGTGAACTGCTTTTAATTTCTGCATTTCAGATTTATTGTCTATGTGCTTGATGAGTGCATTCTCTGAAGCTTCGCAGCGTTTTTGCCAATATTGCAAGCTTTTAATGACGTCTTGCATTTTATCATAGTCGCCTACTCTACTTTGTAGGCGTTCTATGATATTGTCGATGTCTTTTGATAGGTTACTGTTCATAATTATTCTGCGTTATGTAAATTAATATCTGTAATTACTTCTTGTTCTATGTCAAAAAGAGTGTTTGCTTTGCTTGTCTTGTAGTCGGTAGGTATCTCAATATTAAGCTTTATGTACTGGATAGAATCTATCAATTCTATGTTGAAGTGTCCGAAATGCACACCGTAATCTCTTAAATCATCACAAAGCTTCAATATCCTAGTGAAGTAATAACCTTGACACTCAATCATTAATGTGCCTGTTGCATATATTTCACCAGTATGCATAGGTTTTAATGTTTGTATGTAACGGTTTACATTATGTTCGTCTAATATTCTCTTAGTTGCGTTTGTAGCGATATTGAAATGATACATCAATAAGCCATTATAGCGTGCATCAAATTCTTTTTGTATGTTCTCGTCTGACATGATAATTGTTATTTGTTTCCTAAATGATTACAACACTAAGATAGTGTATAATTATACACATGTCAAGGGTTTTGTTATATTTTTTTATACTCACCATCAGAAAGTTTCTTTATCTTACCCTCAGAGATAAGTTGTTTCAATAGCTTGCTGATGTAACCCTCGTTTACTTCGCTTGGATAAATCCCTTTTGCTTGTGCCCGTGTGAACTCATTTGGAAGCTCTAAGTAGAAACTAGCTTTTTTGGTTAAATCGGTAGTTCTACGCTTACCTAACATATCTTTCGTGCTATCCATTTCCGTGAAGCTTCTTAGCACGTGTCGCATTACTATGATAACCAGATAATAGGCTGTAAAGAAATCTTCTTCAGAGCAATACACTATTTCGCTTGTATCGTTGTTTTCCAACCTTCTAAGATTCGTGAACAACATAGCCACTTTGAACAACATCAATGCATTACGGTTTCGTATACCCGTTGCCGTGCCTTCAAACAGCTTATAGTATTCTTGTGCAACTGCATCGAAAGTACTATTGAATATGTCCTCTTGCTCTTTAGTGAATCGAAATTCACACTCACTCATTAAAGGTATTTTTTCGCATTCTTTGGCGAGGTCTTGGAATACTTGGTAGTAGTCGTTTCCGCTTCGCTCAAATGGATTTAAGAACCTATCACTTTTTTGGTTGTTATTATAAACTAAGAACCTAGAAAAAAGCCCGTTCTCTAAATTATTTTCAAACAATGTTTGTGCTTGTCGTGGAGTACCTGCAATTGTAAAGCTTAATTTAGGCTCATTGGTCTTTAGATATTGGTCATCGGTCTTATTGTATTGCGCTAGTCTATCATGATGGAAGCATAGCCTTAAAATAGGGCTTATGTCTCCATATGCGGTTCGACTATTGTTGATTATCTTATCTATCTCATCGACACATGCGTAAATAGAATCGTTTTCATCTAAGTGCTTCAATAATCCGGGGACGGTGAATGTATCGGCTTCAAAAAGTACTTTTCGGATAGGCTTTTTCGGTGTGTTGCCTTGCTCATCAATCTGCATTTGTGACGTGGAGCTTTCATTGTTGTACTTTTTCAAATCGATTTCATACTTATTTTTCGCCTCTTCAAAATCGTTATCCATCCTATCTTGCATACCTGTAATGAGCCTATTTGCCCAATACAGATTCCCTTTACCCATTCCAGACTCACCAATAAGTGCAAAGTAAAGATTAGGGTATACATTACGATGAAAATATGTACCATGTATATTGTGACTCATGGCAGATAGAACGGTAATACAACCTAGCAATACAATATCTTTGTTCTCTTTCTCGAAGCCTTCACACGCCTTATAAAGTATATCGGGCAGATTATTGTAAATGTCGTACCCTTTCAATCCTTCATAGATACGTGGCAAAGGTCTTACTATCTTTTCTTGGTTTTGTATCTGTTGTATCTCTTCGTACAGTTCTTCTTTTAATTCATCGATAGGTTGTTGTGAGAAATCATAGTCAGAAATTGCCATAGTGTTTGTAGGTTGCGCGGTGTAACAATGCGGTTAAGCAAAAAAAGATAGACAAGATAGATAAAATATAAGTATTTGTTGCTATCGCTACGTATAAATTTACACCAGCTAAAAAAAGAAGGTAAAAAAATACGCGCCTTCTAAAAATATATTGTAATCGCTTCTGATATTTTAAGGGGAGTTTTCTCATATCCATTTTTTCTTAGGTTTTGTACAGTTTCAATTCCATACTTGTTTATATAGTCTTTTACAAGTACGCTGTTAGTTATGACTGGATTATTGCATAAAGTAGGATTGCAAAGGTACATCTTTGTTAAGAGTTTTGCCTTTTCCTTGCCTTCATCGTTTATCAGTTGCTGAAGTGTTTTATTGTAGTGTTCCATTAAAACAAGGTTGTTTGATTGGTGTTATTTGACTTGTAAATACCTAGTACAGTCTCTAATATCGTTTTCCCAGCTTCGTAATCTACAAGGTTTCTGGCTATCTTATCTTTGCGCTGTTTGCCATTGTATTTTGTAAAATCATAATTGTGAAATCTTGATAATCTTTTTACATCAGAACCACCTCCATATTTTTTTCTTAATCCTTCATTCATACTTGCACATACAACCGTTTTTCTATTACTTAATATACTTGGTAAAGCAAAGTTAGTCCAATAAATATGTCTACCTCTTTTCTTTCCAGGTATTAATAAATCGTAGTAAGGAATAACATTTTCTATACAATACTTACCATCAAAGAATTGCTTTAGTAATATTATTTCTTCATACAATTTCATGTCTGGATACCTTATTTCCATATGCTGTTGGTTCTTGTAACTTGTATTTATTCTACTATGACTAGGACAAGGGGGCGAACTCCAAATAAAGTCAAACTCTTTATAGTGGTCTAATAAGTACTGATGTGCATCTGCATTTATAACTATATCATTAGGAAATCTTTCTTGATATAGTTCACAAAGATGTTCATCCCATTCAACCGCAGTTACTTCAATTTCAATACCTGCATCTCTTGCTACTTCATCCCATTTGTACCTATTGCCCCCTAAACAAGCGTAAATGTTTAATATCTTATACTTAATCATTTCTGCTTTCCAAATATGTTATATAAATCGTTTATACTTTTACCCTCGCCTTTTTGCATTTTCTTATACCTTTGAAAATAATAGCTAGGGTAGCCTTTTTTCTTGATAAAAGCCCATAGTTCTTTGTCCGTCATTTCGATTACAGGCTTATGACCTAATTTCTTTAAAGGCTTTAATTTTACCTCACTTTGCAATTGTAAAGGCTTCATTACCTTAGTTTCTTTGCTTACCTCGTAAAATTTACCTTTTACTTTCGTCACTTTCTGTTCTTGCCGTTCCTTCTCGACTGCCAGTTGAAATCCACAATGTTTGCAGTTCAATGCTTTCGGTGTAGGTTGCAAACAGTTAGGGCATATCACATCTTTTACCACTACCTTCTTTTGTTTGCCATCAAGGCTATACTTACCGTCATCTTCCCAATAGCCGTGTGCTTCCCAGTTCTCACCAAAGTCTAAAACTAAAAACCCGTCTTTGCCTGGAGCAGTTCTAGCACCTCGCCCTATCATTTGCTTATACAATGTTTTGCTGCATGTCTTACGGTCTAAGATGACCGTTTCTATACTAGGTACATCCCATCCTTCGGTCAATAAATCGCAATTGCAAAGTATATCGTATTTACCATCTATGTAATCAAGTAATAGCTTTTGACGCAAAGTCATATACTCATTATTATGATATACTTTTTTTTGATATTCCGTACTTCCATCGATATGCACGGCTTTTACCCCCGCTTTATTGAACATGTCACACGTTTCTTTTGAGTGCTTTATATTCACGCAAAAAGCTACGGCACGGCTATCTCTAGCGCATTCTAAGTATTTTTCAACCACACCCTCGTAATGTTCTCGTTTATCGAACTTTTGAAAAGCTTGCTTGGCGTTATAGTCTCCAGCTACCTTTTGCACATCCGAAAAGTCGGGAGCTTTGGCAACAATGTATCGAGGTCTTACAAGCTTATTACGTTTTATCAATTCTTCAGTACTTACTGGAGCTATTATTTTCGTGTAAATATCTCCTAATGGCTTACCATCTAAACGATAGGGTGTTGCGGTCAAACCTATGATATAACTACCTTGCTCTTCTAATCTATCGGCAATAACCTTATATCCTTTACTTACACTTCTATGAGCTTCATCGATAAACGCTAGTTTCACATCTGGCATATCTCGCTTGATGAGTGTCTGTTGGCTAGCAACGATACTATTGTTCGCTAAGAAATAACCTTGACTTGGCAGTATCAAATCAGACGTAACTCCGTATTGTTGCAATCGGCTATTGGCTTGTTTTACCAATTCGCCACGGTGCGCAATGAACATTGTCTTATTGCCTTTGTCGGCCGTTCGGTAAATGACCTCACTTGCTACTGTTGTTTTTCCTGCACCAGTTGGCAGTACCAATAACACACGCTTATGACCTTCTGCCATAGCTTGTTTTATCTGCTCTATAGCACTTACTTGGTAGTCATATGGTTCGGGGCGGTTCATTGTTACTTCTGTTCTCATTTCTTATATATTAGTGATATTCAGATATATAAAAACACTTTTATAAAGGCAATATTATTATTTAGAAAATAGCTAATATATTAATTATCTAAAAGGGTCTTAAAAATCGCTTTATAATGCCACATTAAGTTTTGGTATTTCTCTTTACCTCGCTTGTATGTACTATCTTCTTTAAGTACTAGGTAAGGAAACACCTTGTAGTTCACTTTACTTACCCCTACTGTTAAGCATATCTCAGCTTTGGCGAGGTCAAGGTAAAAAGCATTTTGTTTGTCTATACTAAACCCATTAATAGCTTCAATAAACCCAGCTTGTGTAGTGGCAGATGTGCTTTTAAGCTCGTATATCAATTTAATGCCTTTATACCATCCATCAAGCTTACCACGACACTTAACGCCTTCTAGTGTTCTGTAAAACTCCCATTCCGGTCTAAATCCTTCCGACCTTACAATCTCATGCATGTAGTAACCCGCTATTTTAGCTTTGAGCAGACTATCGCACATACGTTTTGCTTTATCTTCATCTATCGGGATAGGAGAAACAAAAGGCTTATCAGGCTCTAACACTAGTTGATGAAATAAGCTACCAAAAGCAAAGATAGCTTCTAGATTTTTAGCCTTGAACTTGCTGCCATACACTTGCTGTTCAACCCATGTCAAGTCGCTATTGCTTATCTCTGCACGTTGGTAGTAATCAATTTTGTCGGTCATTTCGATTAGTTTTTAACGTAGCCATTACCTTATTTTGAAAGTTAGCGATGACTTCTAAAGTCTTTGAATCTGTTAATACTTCTAACTCTTCATAGCCTAAATCAGCACCGTTGCATTTTAAAAGGAAGTAAGAACACAATAAGCTAACCGAATTAGCCTCTACATCGGTTATTATTAGATGGTTGGTTTTCACTTCGCTATTCTTTTTTTGTTCTCAGTAAATTTAATATTAGGTGTTATGGGTCTGTTCGGTAATTTCGCAACCGCTTTCAAAACTGACTCTAATTGTTTGGCAAGCCTTTGTACTTCTATGTTATTGCTAACACAAAACGTTACTAACTCGATGATGCCCGCGCTATTGACAAACTCACCTAAATATTCTGTTTTCACATTCTTTTGAATAACATGTTCGCTTTGTATTTGAGCTTGTTGGCGTAAGCTTTCTGCCAATGCTTCATCTTTAGCTTTCTTGGCTGCTTTGCGTGCTTCTTCATCTGCGATTGCTTTCGCTTTAACTTCTTCAGCTTCTTTACGTTGCTTTTCGACTAACTCATCTTTAGCCTTCATTTCTGCCAATGCCGCTTCGTTTTTCTCAGCTTCTTTTAAATCGATAAGTCTATCTGCAACTTTTGATAGATAACTCTCTTTTTCAGCTTCGATTTCTTCAATGTATCTATCATTGTGCTTGTCGTAAATATCGAATAATAATTGCTCAATTAATCCTGCTTTTTCGGTTGTGGATAATTTTCCTATACCTATGTTATGCAGTTCCGTTTTTACATAATCCATTTTTAAGTTCGGCTTCCATCCTTTTAATGCAGACTCAAAAGAAAGTATAGTAGTGCTATTACATGCATTAAATTTATGAGAAATCACATCCTTAGCTTTTAAAATGGCACTATTTACTATGTTTATCAACTTTTCAGTAGACACCTCTTTGAACTTTGCGATTGCTTCATCTTTTAACCGCTTTTCTTCTAAAATCCTAGCTCTTTCTTTTTCTTGCCTATCTAGCTCATTTGCGAATTGATTGCATTCATCTAATAAACTTTCGTATAGCTTTTTTACTTGTTCGGTGTCACTATTCACATTACTTGTTATCGTATTCTTATAGTCAAGAATAACTCTAGTAAGCTCTAAGCGAGTATTATCTGCTTCTTCGACCATCTTTTTAGCTTGGTTGGCTGCTGTCGCAAAATCCTTATCAGCTTGTAATGCTTTCTTCTTTAATGTACCGTCTTTTACATTTTTCATGTATGCAGAAATAGGACTATTGTTTTTTAGCTTAGAAAGCTCTATTTCTTTATCCTTCAGCCCTTTTTGAATAGATGGATACTTTTTTCTAAAGTTATTTGCCTTTTCCTCTAAGTTAGCAGGTATAGCAGGTAGTAAGTCTTTTTTTTCTTCTTTTTTCATCTTTTAGTTAGGTTGTAGGGAGTTGTTACACTCCCTTGTTGATTAATCAAATGGCATGTCATCAGGGTTGAGACTATTTTGCAAGTCTTTATCCGTTACAGTTGGCAAAGGTTGCTGTTCTACCTGTGGGGGTTGTTCTATACCCTGATTTATCTGTTGAATTTGTATATTATCTTGCTCAATAGTCTCTTTATACAACTTTGCATATATGCTAGACTCATTTGTTTTAGGTAGCGTTTTCCAAAGCTTATTCAAAGCACATTTTATGCACATTTCCACATAGTACTTATTCCAAACTTCACTCTTATTTTCCTTGTTCTTTGCCCATGACTTACTTTCTCCCCTTCTTATTAATATCTCATTAATATCTATAGGTACGTGCTTCTCTTCAGAATCTGGCATTCTCACTTTAGTGTAAGCTGCAATAACATCATCAATTGACTTACCGGGTCTAGGGAATTTCATATTATGATGTATAACACTATCTATTACTGTGAAATCCTCTCCTTTGTAAACTACTTCGGAAGCTATCTCACCAGCAATTGAACCAGTAGAAATCAACAATTCTAACTTTCCCTTATAAGAAGGCTCAAACATAATAGCCTTGTCACGTGGCAATAAATAAGCTTGTGAATAACTAGGGTCTAAGCTTAATTTACTAAAGGCTAATTTTATCATAGATACATAAAGGCTAAGTTTGTTGCTGTTAGCTATTCCTTTTGTATAGTCTTTTGACTTTATGATTATCTTAGCAAAGTTTGATTCTTTAGTGTGGTTTATATCTCCCAAATCATCACCATAATTCTTAACGAAAGCTTCTTTTACTTTTGGATGGTCTATCACCTCATCGATAGTCATATCTTGAAGTTTCTTGACCTCTTCTTTAACTTGGTTATCCATTTATTTATAAAGGTTTGATTACAAATTACTATTTAAATATTCTCTTAAATGGGTTAAGGTAGGTAGTGATATTTCACCTAAACTATAAAACCTGTCTGCTTCTTCAATTGCATACGCTACACTTACCAAAGCTTTGCATTTCAAAAGATACTCATTAAGTGTAACGTATCCATGCACATAGTCGGCTAAATCTCTAGCTAACTCCAGTTGCTTTTCTTCTATTGTCATATTTATTTTTCCTAAATGATTAACTATAGTGCATATATACACACATTAAATTAGAATGCAAAGAAAAAGTGTGTATTTTTTTTAATTGTGCATAAATACACTTATTATTGTGTATGGTTACACTATTCTTTACCTTTTTCTTTACCTCGCCTTTTTTACTTTATGTTTTCAAAGCAAAACAAAAAGTAGACTACTACCGCTACTTACATAGCAAGAAATGGCAAAAAAAGAGAAAGCGAATATTGAAACGTGATGGTAATAAATGCTCCCTTTGTGGCTCATTGGGGGTCTTAGATGTACACCATCTAAGTTATGAGAATTTGGGAAACGAAAAAGATTGGCAGCTTATTACAGTATGTAGAAGTTGCCACGATAAATTACATAGTATCCAACATCGACTAAAATTAAAGAAGTATGAAAATACAAGATATTTACAAGCAGTTAACTGATAATGCTAAGACAAACAGCATTATAGAGAAAGCCAACAAGATTCACGGATTCAAACCTTTTGTTAAGGAGTTTGAAGGGGTGTATCGTGCTAGTGAAATTGTTCGTGTAGTATTGGGAGCTATATCTATCTTTACTGGAGTATATTTCATGCTGCAATTGTTAGATGTATCTCTTTTTATATCCATCCCATTAGCAGTTATCGTTTTCGTTTTAGTAGAGCTAGGGAAAAACGTATTTCTACAACATGGCTTTGCGTTTGCCTTTAGAAGTTATCATAAAGAGGTGGCGTATACTATGATTGCTTTAGGCATCGGATTGTTGAGTATATCAGTATTGTTTTCTTTTATAGGCACGCAAAGGTTATCCGATAAGGTCAATCAAATGACTTTAAATGATGTGAATCAAGTAAATAAAGCAAAGCTGGATAGCGTGAATGCTTATTACGATATTGAAATAGAGAACATCAATAACGAACTTCAAGATTTTAAAAATAGCATTACATATAAAGGAAAAATCAACATACACAATAAAGCAGTAAGTGAAACTATTAAGCAATATAATGATAGACTGAACTATCTGCATGAATCGCAAAAAAATAATGTTATCGCTGTTATTGCTACCAATAACAATGTTTTTACTACCACAAAAACAAAATTGGAAGGTAATAAAAACGCGCTGGTAATTCTATCCATGTTGTTTGAATTCGGTATTTTCATTTGCTTACTATTCCGTTCTTTTTACCTTTATAAAGTGCATAATGAAAAAGAATTGATAGGTGAAACCACCTTTGAGGACTTTCAAGAAATGCAAAAAATGTATCTTAATAAACCTACAATATCCTTGCCTATGGTAGAGAACAAAGCTAGTAACATAGGTTTTAGGCAGCCTAGCCAAGACGAACAAAATAGCTTGGCGGAAATGTATGAAAAAGAGATAGAAGAAACGGAAAATAAATACAAGATACCCATAAAGCCATGTAAGATATGCTTAACGAAATATCAACCAAAAACAAAGGATAGTTGCTATTGCGATAGCTGCAAAGGTCGTACAAGCTCATACATCACTATGAATATAACACGGCTTAAGAAGTTTGAAAGCAAAAAGGATTTAGAAAATGCTGAGAAGCGAAAAACAGCAATCAATTATAAGATTGCAGAAGTGCGTAATATAAAACCTAATGATAACCTATATAAAGAATTTTACTAAGATGGAAAATAGCGATGTAACCCAATTTTTCAAAGAATTAGAACAGTTTGATAATAACTCTAGGTCCTTTGATGGATTCAACCGATATACCGATAAAGTGAATGCTTTTATCGAATGGAAAAAGGCGAATGCTTATAACCGATTAGCGAAAGCACTTGAAGAACTGCCTAAGGATTTTAACGCAAATATTATTACAGAATAATTGCACAATACTAAGATTTGTTATTGCTGTTATTACTGTTATCAATGTTTTTAGTGGCAATAACAATGTTTTTATGAACTAAGGAAATGTAAAAAACAATGAAAACAACAATAGTCAAGGTAGTAATCGTTATTGTGAAATCGATACTCGCTATCTTGATTATTGACTTACTTTTAACCCCTGTTTTATGATAGACTTAAACAACATAGAAGAAATTGAAGCGAAGGCACAAGATAGCTTCTTTTCGATACCTGAGAAAGAATTGAGAATTTACCTTATAGGTATGGCAATTGCGCCTTTTCTCACCTGTTCATTTTATCAGATAGGCGAGTTTCTTGTAAGGCTATTTTCAGACACTTTAACGCCTTTAAGTGCAGTTATGATGTTCTTATTCTTTTGCATGTCAAGCTTTGTATGTTCCGTTCAATTTTGGTATATATGGAAGAATAAAGAGGTTTTGAGGTAATGAATATTAATACTTAATTTATAATAAAATGGAATTTAAAAAGTATCAACATTTGGAAAGGTTTGGAACTACAGAAGTCCAAAATATAGAATTAGGTAAAGCTTATATTTTCCCTAAACTAGACGGTACTAACGCTAGTATTTGGATAGATAATGGAAAAGTTCAAGCTGGGAGCAGGAAAAGGCATTTATCTTTAGACAAAGACAATGCAGGATTTTATGAATGGGTATTAAAGCAAGATAATATCTTAGAATATCTTAAAGCAAACCCTACCCATAGAATTTTTGGTGAATGGTTAGTGCCACATAGTTTAAAAACTTACAAAAATGATGCATGGAGAAAATTCTATGTATTTGATGTAGTAGAAGATAGGACTGAATTATCTCACGAAAATGACGAGAAATTTAAGTACTTAAACTATGAAGAATACAAGCTGATTTTAGAAAAATACAATATAGACTACATACCACCTATTAGTATTATAACAAATAGTACCTATGAGCAATTAGTAAACCAGCTTGCAAAAAACGTATTCTTAATAGAAGATGGGGAAGGATCTGGTGAAGGTATCGTGATTAAGAATTACGATTTTAAAAATAAGTATGGTAGACAAACGTGGGCTAAGATTATTACAAGTGAGTTTAAAGAAAAGCACGCTAAAGAAATGGGGGCTTCTAAAATAAAAGGCAAAAAGTTAATTGAGGAAGAAGTCGCAAAAGAGTTTGTTACAAAAGCTTTGATTGAGAAAGTGTACGCAAAGATTGAGAATAATGGAGGATTTACAAGCAAAAAAATACCTGAGTTGCTACATACAGTATATTATGATGTTGTTAAAGAGGATTGTTGGAACTTTGTAAAAAAGCACAAACAACCTACTATCAACTTTAAAACATTGCAGCATTTTATCTTTGCCGAAATTAAAGTAAAGATGCCCCATCTGTTTTAAACAAATCCCTAATAGCCACTTTTGTAGTTATTAGGGTCAACACTCCGCACAATCCATCCAGTAGGTAACGGATAGGTCATAAAATACATCGAAAATAAATACTTTGTCGTGTATTGCGGTTAGTCGCTCATTGGTAGGGAAGTCACGCGCTATGATTTCAGCACCATTGCTAATATCGATACCCGTATAAAAAGCCTTGAAACCCCCATCTATGTTTGTAGGCCATGCGCTTATAATCAATCCTTGTGCTTTCGATGGTTGATAAGTAGTAAAAACAGTCATACGCATAGGCATCGTCTCCGTTACTTTCCGCTTGTCTCCATACGTAGCATCTTGTTCCTCTACATCACTCAAGCCCGTTGCAGT
>SPKZ01004064.1_pt1 | contig 19600 bp, 36 predicted proteins | sample 2456571 | NCBI WGS metagenome assembly SPKZ01 (sample SAMN11192286, study PRJNA482655) | marine metagenome | biome: ENVO:00000447; feature: ENVO:00000244|ENVO:00000211|ENVO:00000569|ENVO:00002023; material: ENVO:00002151; isolation source: ocean water from marine abyssalpelagic zone ... | reverse complement strand
TGTAGAGAGATAATCGTGATAGTTGGTGTATTCGTGGCGGATTCTGTTGACTGCTTGATAGGTGGTTAGACCTTGTTTTTTGAGAACCTTGATCTCGGTGCAAACACCATTTGTTATTTTGACTTGGAAGCGGATGTTGCGAAGAGCGTGGTTTTTGATTTGAGTTTTGATTTGTTGTTGATTGTTTGTCATGGTTTTGACCTCTTTGTTTTCCTTACTTTTTAATATAACAAGGAGATCAAACCTATGACAAAGGTTTGTAACATTTGTTTACATGGGCTTCTAAGTCAGAGTTTCTATGATGATACGTTTCAGGAGAGGGAAAGACCCCGACCAGTTGATATCCAACTCCTCTATCATTTCGTGGTGGTAATAAACATAAATTTTGACATCTTCACCAACACAAACATCCACCTCTACAAAGTCCCCCGTGGGAGGGTAACAGACGGTTAAATATTTGACATCTCTGCTAACATCGAACTCTGTCTCAAAGAATAAGCAGTTCAAAGCACCTTGGATATTATGCAAGAAGTATTCCCAATACTCGTCAGCGATAATGGTGATGATGCCCAACTTACCGATGGCTACTGTGTTCCCATCTGTGAAGTTATCTTCCTCATCTTTAATAAAAAGGTCAAACTTAAAGGAACTTTCCTCACAGATTATCTCTAAGGTTTCCCCGACCTTTACTTCATCAAGGAACTTAAGGAGTCTTTTGGTGTTACTAGAGGATTGACGATTAACTGTAAGTGTTTTCATTAGAATAAACCTCCTTTTTCTAGTCGTTTGATAAATGTATTAAACTTGAAGTCCTCACACATCATGGTAAAGGCATCCTCATTCAAGTTGAATGGGAGCAACGGGAAGTTAAGAGGGTCGCAGTTTAGTAGTGCCATCAGTTTCATATTGTCATAGATGGTGGACAAATCTTCCTGGCAGAAGAAGTCCTCTATAACAGACCCTGAGACGATACCCTGAATGATCTTGATAGCCCGTTTATGACCATAGCCCTTAATACCCTTAACGTTGTCACTACTGTCCCCCTTAATAGATTTATAGAGGGGGTAGTGGGTGATTGGAATACAGTATTCCTCCTCAAAGGTAGGTAGTGTCCAAACTTTCTTTTTCTTGGCAGAGTTGAAGACCAGCACATCTACCCGTTCCGATAGGCAGCCTAGAAGGTCTAAGTCCACCGTTAAGATTAAGGTCTTACCTAACCTATCATCAAGGGAGAGGGTGAAGATAATATCGTCTGCCTCGATGCCTTTTCTCATAAAAATTTGAGAACCCGTACTCGGTAGAATAAAGTCCACAAGGTTTCTGAAATCTTGGACATGGTTCTGGGAAACTTTCTCCCTCCCTGCTTTATATTCGGGGTCAAGTTCTTTCCTAAAGTTTCCACCTCCTGCATCAAAGGTTGATACTAAATGCTTAGGTGTACCATAAGTTTTTAGAATGTAAAACAAGTTATTCAAAAAACCATAACTCCCAGTGGTGATAACCCCATCTTGGTTAGTGAGTTCATTTTTGCTTCTCCCAAGAATTGCATACCGGGAGCGATAGAAGAAGGCATTCCCATCGATAATAATAGTGTCGTAGTAGTTCATGAGTTATTTGATGTGGTTACTTATTTTCCTTTTGTCGGATACGGAACTCTTTCCATAAATCTACGGCCTCTTTGCCTTGTTTTTCTTCTAAGTAGTTATACCACTCATCACCTTCCCAAATTTTTAGGTAGAGACCTTGCCAACGGTTTCCAGTAGACATAGGGTGAGTCTCTTTCTGAGAACGGAGGTGGGCGATAAACTCCCGACGGGCATCTTCGATTTCATAGGAGCAACATTCAGTCGATAAACCTTCGCGGAGATAGAGGACGAGACTAATGCGCTCATCAGTGTCAGCACCCTTGGTAGTATTTCCATGAATATACTTGGCATTATTGCACACAATAAAGTCAGAGGGTTGCAGTGTTACGGCGGAACGGAACTCAGGAAATACCAGATAGGAACCAGAGAACCCAGTTTCAGAAATGGTAACTAGAGGAGCTAAAGATTCACCATAGTTGCCAGGGTCACGGTGAGCTGCTGTGCGGAAGTTATGGTTAATAGTAATGGTGGAAAAAACACTGTCACCTATAAGATAACGAGGGTCGGTCTTGAGAGCTTGCAAAAGTTGAAGCTCGTGCTGTTTAGGAGAACATTGTTGGTAAATTTCCGAGATTTGTTCTACCAAGGGGAAACACTCCTGGAAAGAGTCCCAATGATTACGAGCGTTAGATGACATCCGACAATATGGTTGACGTGATGTTTTCTCAATAGCACCTATCATTCCCGACTCAACCCCGTTTGCTTTAGGAGTGGCGCCTAAGTATTTTCTCTTAATAGCCTTGGCCTCAGTAGCCCAAAGTTCGGGGACAACGTTAGCACGGAGTTCATCAACCCAAACTCTGAGGTCGAAACCATCGGTAGTCTTAGGGGTTAACCAAGGGAAGCCACTGAGTTCCGTCCCATTGATGACTTCAAACTTAACCTCGTCAGGGTGTTTCCTGGTGAGTTGATTGAGTAGTTCTACCTCGCCAAGAGTTGCACGTTCAGAGCCAGATTTCCCATCGGGGCCAAGACGGTTATTGAGTTTCTTTCCAGCCGCTAACTGACGAGAGTAGGTGATAGACTTACCTGCACTACGGAGGAGTTTGAAAGCCCTGGAAGAAAGGGAGTGGTAGCTATCTAAGCAACCTTTACGAAATGATAGGGCTATTTCCCCCGTGTTGGCATTGACTACATCTACATCCTGGTCTAACAATGTGTCGAAGTGGGATTCATCCAGGAAGACCCCCAGTAAGTGTTCGCAGTTGATGGGTTTTTTAACTAGTCTCATTACCATTTTTGATGTCAGGCGACCTGAAGAGGCCGCGGTAGAGGTCTACTTACGAAGAACGGGTTTTGCGAAACGTTGACGAAGGCGACTTTGGATTTCGAGTCCTACACGGTCAGCGTTAGGATATTCACGGTTGTCATGTTTTTCAGAACAGAAGTAACTAGTTTGTTTGGTTACGCGATAGACGGGACGGGTGAGACGTTTTTGAGAGTTTTCTTCCCAACGTTCGGATAGATGAAGGTCAGTCCTTTTAGTGCGAGATTGAGCTACAAGAGTTCTCATCATGTCTTCAATCATATCACAGCGTTTACCGGCGGCTTTCATTGCGTTACGTGCAACTAATAGCTTTTGGTATTTTACAAGAGCTTCGCCACGGAGAGAAGAAGGGATACGTTCAGTGGTTTTAACGGTAGTGGTAGTAGATGTCATGGTGGAAACTCCTTTGTGTTTGTAGTTTTATTATAACAACTTTTGGAGGGAGTTGACAACCCTTACATTAGAACTGAACAGCGATTTCCATGTAACGTTGACGGCCAAGGTCACTTTCCATTTTCAAACCTTCTTCATGGACTTGTTCTTTGATGATGTTGTGGATTTCTCTACCACGGTTTTCACCGAAGCACTCAATAAGGGTGAAGTACATTTTTATACGGGTGGTTTTCCAAGAGGTGGAAGTAATCTTATACTGTTTCTTAGGTTTGGGCATAACTTTAGTTAACTTTCCGTTGGTAAATGGTCAAACCTGCACCTACAAAGCAAAGCAGAAACCGCCCTTAGTGCTTCCCTGCCAAAATTTAACAGGAGTGATGCAACGCTTGTCAGCTTGGCCTTTGAAGTATTTAACGTTTAGGTATTTCACCCTCTCCTTATGTTCATCGTGGGGGATAAATGGTTCATCGCAGTGGTAAACCACCCGAAGACGATTATGTTGGTAAGTAGAGGAGAAAGAATGATAAATACAAATAGGATCAAACTCTTCCATAGAACGGGCTGTCATTTCTACTGCTTCTCGGAAGTCAAAATCCTGTTCGTCAAAATCTAGAGCAAGGAGGTGGGTACAACGGTAATAAGCTTTTCCAGGGTAGTTACGGAGTCTCCAGTAATCTTCTTTTTCGGGTTGATAGAAACTGGAAGAGAAGAAGGGGACACCTTGTTCCGAAACCATCTTGGTAAACTCTTGAGGGGTTAAAATAACGGGGTTACACCCGAAGGCTACTCTTCCAGCCAAAGGTTGGTATTCCTCCTGGCCTTCGGGTTTTCTGGTTAAATGAATGGAGGGGTCTAATTGAACAGTGATTTTCTTCATAGTGGTTTCAACCTTTATTATAACACAACTTTAGATTATTGGCAAATATCTACATAAGCTCTGAAAGTAATAGAACTTCTGTAGCTGGTTTGGCTTTGTAACCATCGGGCGTTTTCTTCCTTCTTCCGGCTGTATAGGTTACGGGGAATCTATGTATATGGAAGTCATCGGAGTATCTATCAAACCATCCATCTCCTAAGTCTCGGTTGCAAACCATGGACTTTTTATCTTTGGCGAACTCTAAGAGTTCTTCCAGATCCTGATCATTAAACCCTGTACCGTATTTTGTAAATCCTCCTCTGTACGGAGGATCTAAGAAATAAAAGATGTCTCCTTCTGGTAGATTCTCCTTCCAGTTCCCGTGGGTAATGGTTACATCCTGGAGGTTCTTATGCCACCACTTGACTACTTCTCTAGAAAAGACTTCCTTCTTCTGGTTTAGTAGTCCACTAGGGGTTCCATACCTCCCATTTGTATTCTTATTGAGTTGGTAGATACCGTTGAAGGAGGTTTTCATCAGAAAGTAGAGAACGGCTGATTGTTGAGTTTTATCCCAATCCTGATAATCCCAGGCATTTTGGTTCCGGAGATGGTAATAGTAGCCCTTCCTCCCCTCCTTGTCCAGAGGAATATAGATTCTTTCCATATCTTCCAAGATTTTAAGGAAACCTTCTACATCAGATTTAATGGTACGGTAGATATCCATGATTTCAGGATGAATATCATTGATATAAGCCCCTCCTATACCGAACTCCTTTTTCATGTGGACGAAAATGGCTCCTCCCCCGAAGAAAGGCTCACAATAGGAGGTAGCTTTTTTAAGGAAAGGCAGGTAATGCTTGATCATTTTGGTCTTCCCGCCCGCCCAAATAAATAAGGGTTTAGTCACAGATTTTCTCTCCAGTTTTTGATGTAGGATTTCTAGTTATACCGAATGCTTCATAGAACATAAGCTAATACAACTTGTCGGATAATAGATTTTACGAAATCAACATGGAAACCGCTGGGGGACAAATAATGGCAAGCTTCACCGGGGACTATCTTATTAAAGTTTTCAGAAGCGATGCTCAGATTGCGTTCAAATATCCCATTCTCTTCGGCTGCTTCACCAGAACAAAAGGTAAGATAGGTGTGGATGGAGAATGATTTTTTGCAGATAAAAAAGTTTTTGAACCATCTTTCAATAGCATTACCTCTCGCACCTTGTTTCTTAGCTTCTAGAACAAGAATGACTTCACCTTGGTATAACCAGATTCCTCCGTCGGGTTGACAACCACCTTTCCCACCAGGAATCATGTGTTTAGGGAGTTTTGATAAACGGTCTAACTCAGGATATTGTTCCTGTAGTTCTTCATAAACTTCTAGGGAAGCTTGGCGGATCGCCTTTTCCAGAGAACGAGATTGTTCATCCCATGCAGTTGTACCAACTTGAATTCCTACTGACATTTGTTTTGCCCTCTTTTACTACACTTATATAATAACAAATCCCTCATCAGTTGCCAAGAGGTTGTTACATTTGTTTACTTTCCAGATCTTCGAAGGGTTCCTTCCAGTTCCCTAACAATCTGATCATTAAGAGCCGTTTCCAGTTTCTGCCGGAACTCTTCCGGGCCATAGATGGAAGTTAACCCTTGAGGAAAGTTTATTTTATAGGTCTTCCCTCCTAACCTTTTTACACTGATGGAGTAGTTCTTAGCCCAAGATTCATAGAAGATGATGATTTCTTTGTCAGGATTTTTATAGATAAAGATTTGTGTACCATTTTTAAGGTTCTTTATATCGTCACAATCACTAAAGGCTGTCTGAAAGTACATCGGATTAGTCCCAGTCCCAACCTAAGTTCAACTTGTCCGAGATAGCTTGCAACCTTTGACGGTTTTTCACTGTCTCTTCTTTTGGCTTTCCAAGAACCGAAGCACCCAGTAAGAAGACGGCTTCTTTTTCTTCACCATTTAAACGTTTACTAAGTTCAAGGACATTGTCCCATTCTTCCAACAGTTGTTCTATTCCCATTACCATTTTAGACTCTCCAGATGATCTCTAACTTTTTGCCAGGGTAAACTTGATAAAAGGTGGTGTGAATCTTGTAACCCGTGTCAGGGTCTAACTCCTCACAGAACAAGGCTCCCTCGTAATCTTCATTAAGTTCCGAAATAATGTCGTGTATCCATGGGATACCATATTCATGACAAGTGAGTTTCTCAAAGTTCTCTTCTGGCCATATACCTAAATAAACCTCTTTGTCCACAGGGGTAATGGTTAAAGAAGTAAAGGCCGGAAGTAGATCCTCAAATTTTGGAAGAGTGTATTCACCCACACCACCTAACTCTTCATATTTAGTTTGCATGGATTTATTTATTTGGTTACTGTCGGAAGAACCCTTATAAAAAGTCCCTAACCACATAGTTTCTAACCTCCTTTAAATAGTTTACCATTTACCAATAGGGCAGGACTCTGTATCGAATTTACTTTTCAAGTCAAGGAAACACCTACAGATCCCACACTGACGAGTTTTGCCTTGGAAGTGTTCACAAGACTCACACAATCGTATCCTTTCCTGTCTTACCTCTTCTGGGACGTGCTTACCTCCACTCTTAACAATGTTGGCCATTGACTTCATAAAGTTTTGGCCCGTCTTCTTTACTCCGAAAGGTCGAGTGCAACAAGTTTTATCTTCCAAGGTTTATCTCCTTTGCTTTATTATAACACAGATGTGGATAACTTGACAACCCTAAATCATAAATCGCATTCTTCGCTCTGATTGGTTTTATACGCTTGATAGGCCACGGCTGCCACCTGGACAAGTTCGTTCAGGAAGCCTTGTTGATTTAGTTCTAAGGCATCTTTAGCAACTTCCCCAACTTCTTTGGTTAGGATGGCAACCCATGTATCAAGGGAATGGCATTGCATATCCCCCTTTTCATCTTGTCTGGAAACCAGTTCCATAAACTGTTCAAGTTCAAACTCTTTGCTCAAAATACTGCCCCACTAACTTAATAACACCTGTTTCTAAATCACGGCCGATGTTCTTCCGGATGCGATGGTCGTCATCCACGAATAAAATCTCCTCATCATAAATCTCCCCACCGTAGGAAGTGATGGTTTGTAGCTTTGTTCCACCTCTGTCACAAGTAAACTTTGAATGAGTTTTCTCCATAGTGGAGTAACCTCTGCTCCGATAAAGTTTACCCCCTTCAGGTGCAATGACTATTTCTCCTTCGGAAATAGTTTTATAAGCGTTCCCCAAAGGATAAGAATTCCAAGTGATTTTATTTCCAAAAATAACCGGCTGTCCTAGGGCTTCTTGTAATGGCTTTATTTCTTTTAATCCTAAGAACTCACAGGTAAACTCATTTACAGCGTTTACTATGGTTTGCTTAGGGTAATAGATGTAGCGACGGTGTGAAATCCAACTACCCTCGCATTTTTTCATAAAGTGTAATATTTGTTCCATTTATCCTTCTGTGTTGTGTTTCACCTCATTAATCATAGGCTCCTCCCTTTTCTCTTGATTTCCATTTTGTAAGTGTGAGGGAACACGCCGCCACGGCTGAACATCTCCACTGCCAGTTGATAGTCTCTGACATCGTTGACGACAACCATTGTGACGAACGTTCCCGAAGGTTCATCGTAAGTGGTGAAGACGTCAGCCGGGAAATGGTTACTCTCGGCTATAGCCTTCAACACCTGGACTCTATTGTGTGTTTCAGTTAGCTTGCTTGACACTGTTTATACCTCTTTGTAAGTATTAAAACAAGAAACCACCGATTATAAAGGGTAGTTTAAAAAAGTCCAAAATATTAACTCCCTTACTAATGTTTGTCCTGGTTCTGCTTTCATGTAACTTTTCCACTCTAGGAACGAGTTCTTACAAGAAGTAAAACCATAAATAAACTTGTCCACTGAGCAAATTCTCCAAATAATCTAAACGCCCGTGCAACCTTCCACTCCTCTCTCGTGATAAACGTCCCAGGTTTAGAATAAACGAGGGACTAAAAATTTAAACAATGTTACCACCTCTGACATAAACCCAGACCTCAGCATCATTACGGGTTGGGAACTTGAGTGGAAAGTTCTCTTGCAACACAGGACTATAGTAGGTTACAGTAACCCAGAAATACCAGAAGATTTTATGTTCTACGTGGTACTTACCTCTGCTTGCTATAACCACACGATAGTCATTCCACATTTTTTTACATCTCCATTATAACGGTTTGTCTCTCCATTATAACAGTTGTAAGTTAACCTGACCAACGACCTAGAGTCTTCTATCTAGAACTAACTGAGGCTGGAAGTTAGAGTTAGGGGTTAATCCGTCCTCCGTTTCATAAAGTCCTCAAGGTCTTCACACTCTATCATAAGGGATTTAATCTCATTCTGGGAATCAAAAGTTTTAGCCCAACTTTCTACCCGTTGTTTAGCGTTTCCAACATCTTTACAACCAGTAGTCTCTTCTAACCAGATTTTTAAGTTAGTTAGTTCTTTTGGTAGCATTTTTCTAAGTGTTCCTTTTGCCATACTTATTATACAAAGAGAGCAGCATCTAAGCAAGCAAAGTCATACTTAAACTTACGGTTATTCTTAAACCCGTCACCATTTTTGACATAACTCATAATGGAAGCAAGGTCTTTTGACATCTGTACTACTTGGCAACCTGCCGACCAGCGCCCGATTTTTCCAGAGTTGCGAGCGGAGTGAAGATTGATCCCATAGTAACCAGTCATTGTCTGATCACCAGTTCGCATGAAGTCCTGATTACCATCACGAGTGACCATAATAGCTCCACCAGTTTGGACTAGAGCTTCTTCGCGACCTTTATGGGAACCGACTTGCCAGACATCACGTTGGAGAAAGTCGATTTGAATTCGAGCTGCTCCTGCTGGATTGAGACGATTTCTTGTATAATAAAGCCCTGGCTCGGTGGTTGCGGTGTAAAGGTTCGCAGTTGAAACCTGATTGTGCTTATCCACAAGGAAAACACCGATAAGATCATTAAAATCATTACCTGTAGGACTGTCATTATTAGTAACAAAGGTCTTATTCCCCGTCCGTGTTGCACCTTCAAAACCCACTAATAGAACTTCATAGCCACCGTGGGAAGGTTTTTTAATCCTCCAGCCTTTGTTACCGTAGTAGTCGACTACCTTTTGAGCGAGGGGATCAGCACCTCTAAGGCCGGTGGGTGTGACTACTATAGGCTTCTTTTCTTCTTCAGGAGATTTCCCTCGCCAGAGTTCGGTAAACTGTTCCAGAATCTCTGGGGGCATAGCTTTGTCCAGATACTCCAGGGCGAGGTCTTGATGATACTCACCCCCATAGTATTTAGCGACGTTCTTAAAACTTAACTTTGCCATTTTGCCACATTTGTTATTACAGTTTTAGGTTGTCTAACCAGTTTAAAGGCATTATGCGTTTGTGCTTTGACAAATCAACATATTCTTCCATTTGTTGTTTAATAAGCTTGCGTCTGTCATTGTCGGATAAATACGACTTGGATATAGAGTGTTGACCCATTTGTTTCTCTCTAGTTTTCTTATAGTGGTAGTTTGTAAAAAATCCTCATCAGTTATGACGTAAAGATTCCCTCTACCGTTGACGGGGCGAGGTTCTAGAATGACCTCTTCTTTCTGGTAGGGCGGACTAAGAGTTGATGAAACCATAGTGCATTTACTAAACGACAGAAGCTCCCCGTCGGTAACGATCCGACAGGGATTGTTTACAGGGTTAGATGGCCTCTAAACTGTTTGATTTGCGTACAACGTAAGGCTGCCCCACGTTCCGTCCTGTACTCTGTTTTGTGGCATGGTCTCCCATCCACCCGAGTCAGGGAAAGGTGTGCGTGTGGCTCGCTGACCAATCTCAGCGTCTTGCTCTAGGTAGCTCCCCAGATTACCGCCTGTCCACTGCGTGTGAGTGTTTTCATACAGGGTCGAGTGGGTGACTTCTAGACCCTCAACCCATAGTCGTATCCTGCCTTCACTTCCTGCTCGGAACTGCACGACCACCCGGTCGCCTGGCCCCACAGCCGATAAGTTTGAAAGAACGTAGTTGTATGGGCTGGAGCCGCCTGAATATCGGGACGCAGCACCGATGCGACCGTCTGAGGCGATAACGACAAGCGCCCCGGTAGTTCCGCCCATGTTTAGTACTACGCCGCCATCATCGGTCCCGGGCCAATCGAGGGGTACTGTGAAGGCAAACACAGAAGGACTGGATATAGAGAACTGCGTGAGGGGGAGTACATCTTCATTCTCAACGTACGTTCTAGTCGCGGTAAGGTTTTCCTCTGGGTCGAAGAAATAGGGAGGTACCATGAAACTCCCAGTCGTCGGGTTAGAGTTGGTCTGCCTGGTGGGTAGCAAGTCTCTTCCCTGACGAGCGGAAGTAGTGTCGTTAGGGTTTCGTATATGACTACCACTATAGGTAGTGTAGCATCTGTCTTCCAGTGCCACGTTAGCGGCCACTGTTTTGTCTCCAAAGTATGACGACGGCCCGCCAGCTATCTTATTCTTTTGGGGAAGATGTCGTTGTGGCATTTATATTCCTCCTTAACCGTAATAGGGGTTAACAATTGATCTTGGTAATAAATAAGAACCTGTTGTTGGAGAAGAGGCCACTGCAGGAATAATGGGGCTAACTGCCAAGGTTAGAACCTCTGCAGTAATACCTCCTACATCCACAGTTACAACGTCTCCCGTAATATAATCCGTCCCAGCCGCATTAATAGCCGCTACGGAGATAACGTTACCTAAGATAGTAACGTCAATGGTTAGTCCTGTTCCAGAACCTCCGATGGCTGGTGTGTTATTATAAGGGCCATCTACGCCCCCCGTCCCAGCATTGGTGATAGTTACACCAGTTACATCTCCGCCAGTTTCAGGGACTGCCTCCGCACCATTACTACCTCTGATAGGTTGACCTAAAAAACCCAATTTTATACCTCCTTTGAAATTTAAACTTAATAGATAAGGTTTTGTTTTGCAGTTATTATGACTGTTTCCTAGCAGAAACACTATGGCTTACTGCAATTTGTTTTTTGTCAACCATTAGAGCCATAGCACTACCCCACAGGGTGAGAGCTATCTTCAGAGCCTCATCCATTTTTGCACTGAACCTACCCTCATGACAAACATTTTGGATGTACTCTATTTCCATCTCCGTTGCATCTTTATTTTCAATCCATTTGGCACAAGTGTTCATTCCCCAGAGGGACATCCCTATATAGGAGACCATAACCACTGTTAACAGTCCACCAGACCAATAGATAATTACTTTCATCAGTGAACACCGTTTATTTGAATACCGTGTACTAAATTTACCTTTTCGGCTAGTGTCATTCCTGTAGGTCTCCCCCGTTTTTTGAAGAAGACCTTGGTTTTCAAAAATTGTTCCCATAGGGGTAGAATAATCTATCAAACTCCCACCTCGCGATACCTGAAATAAGGTCCAGAATCAGAGTATTCGTTTATGGGGAATACTCCTTTGTTAAACGACCCCTTATAAGAGATTTTTACCCAAAGAGCAGAATAGTTTGCAACCTTTCATCACTCAGGTCTCCACTTTCTATCTTTTCCACCAGTTCAAGAATTTGGTCTTCCCCTAAACTTTTAATATATTTTACCATTTCGGGGTTGTCTCTGGAAGAACTATTATTTTCAAATAGAATCCGATCTCTGTTTTCGGGTTCGAGAGGGTAAGGGATTTCATGCCAACTGCGTTCACACATTTCCACTTTTTCTACCGTGACATCAAGCTCCTTGGCAACTTCCTTATTGGTCTTACCTTGTTGAATAAGCTCTCTTACCTTGATTCTCATCTTAGGTATCCAACGAGGCATTCTGACAACCCTACTCTTATCTCTGAGAGCGTGTCTGATGTAACCCTGAACCTTGTACCATGCGTAAGTCTCGAAAGAAGCACCGGCCTTATTATCCGGGTCGTAATCTTGGGCAGCAGCACACAGGGCAAAGTTTCCTACAGATTCTAAGTCTTCACGGGTGTAGGAACCAGTCCAACCCCCTGTACTCTTAACAGCCTTGAATGCCAAGACTTTCGGGAGATGGAGATTAGCTACTACCATTTTCCTTTCACTGGAAGTTAAGGGTCTTCTCTTCTTAGTACCTGAACACTTTTTCACTTGCCACCCCTTTTTCTTACCCTTCACAACTAACACAATCTGCCTCCGTTTCCTCTGTTTCTAAGTTTACAACGTTGCCTAATCCTCTCTGTTGAACCTCTAAGAGTTCCTGATATCCTCCGATGAACTTCCCATCAATAAATATCTTAGGGTATGTATTCCAGGAAACATCCTTCAAGAGTTCCTTAGCCGGGTACTCATCTCTGTCCATTACAGTTACATAATAGTTCCTCTCCTGTGCCAACAACTTAGCCTTTTCACAGAACGGACAACCCTCCTTAGTAATGATAGTTAGAGGGTTTTTCTCATTCTGAGGTGATTTAGCTTTCAGATAATAAAGGGACTTCATTTTCTTCTTCCAAGCCAACAAGTGATAATACAATAACTCTTCTTCAGTGGCATTGGAGTTAACGAATAAGTTAACCGATTGAGCTTGACAGATGTAAGGTTGACGTTCAGCAGCTTGCCGGATAATCTCTGTCTGGTCTATCTCTCTAGCAGTTAAGAAGACTTGTTTCACTTCCCAAGGGAGGAAACTCAAATGTAACACACTACCATCATTATCATTGATGGAACTCCAAACTTCTTCCGTGTTCTTCCCGTACTCTTCTAGGATGCTCTCCAGAACGGGGTTCTTACGGACAAATAAACCCTGCATCTGTTTAACCACAAAGTAGTTTCTATCTACGGGTTCAATACCTTGACTAAATGCCCCACAGATAACAGAGTTAGTCCTGGTGGGTGCTATGGCTGTACGATGGGTGTGTCGGAAACCAGACCCCTCACACCACTTAGGTTCGCCGTATAGGGTGGCTAACTCTCTACTTGCTATGTCACATTCATTTCGGATGAAGGAGTGGATAAGGATGTTCTCTCTACGAGCCTTATCACTTTTAAAGGGGATACCCATCTTCTGAAGATAAAGGTGGTAACCCATGACACCTACTGCAATAGCACGGGATTTCTCAGCAAATCGTCTTGCACGACCCATTCCAGGTTGATTTTTTGTTCTTTGAAGGAAGTTTGTCAAGACACCTTCTAATAAATAGGTGCAAACTTGAGGGACTGATCTACCAGATTTAAACCTTAAATCTTTCCACTCTCCAAACCGTGCAAGGTTAAGAGAACTTAGACAACAGACAAAGGTGTGGTTCTCATCAGTATGGAGGACAATTTCAGTACAAATATTACTTGTACTAACCTTCAAACCCCTTTCTTTGTAACACTCAGGGTTCTGATTGTTTACATTATCTATGTAGATAAGATAGGGGGAACCTGAAGCCATACGAGTTTCAATGATTTCTGTCATCAACTTAAACTTCTCAGGGTCACCTGCCATAAGTTCTTCCATCCACTTATCTGGGATAGTCAGAGCTATATTAGAATCGATGAATGTCCGGGGGTCACCCTGGTCGTGACGTTTACTCCTCAATAGTTCGGGTAAATCAGGGTGGTCAATAGGTAAGAAGAAAGAGAAAGCCCCCCTACGAACTCCCCCTTGTGAGACCACCCTAGAAGTAGTATCAAACACTTGAGCAAAACTAACACTCCCGTTGGACTTACCTCCACCCATAATGGGGGCTCCAGCAGGTCTCAGATTTCCTAAATAAATCCCCACTCCCCCACCATTTTTGGAAAGTAAGGAAACTTCTTTTAGATGAGAAAAAATGCTTTGAACGGAATCTCCTACATCCACACTGTAACAGGAAATGGGCATTCCTCTAGAAGCACCATAATTTGAGAAAACAGGTGAAGCTAAACCTATGAAGCCATTCCAAAGACAATGGAAAAGCTCCTCTTCTATTTCTGGAATGTCTAAATCCTTAGATGCCTGTTTGCTAACCCTCTCAAAAGCCCCTCTTACTGTTTCCCCCGGTAATAAGTAACCTTGATTTACCGTCTCAACCGCCTCGGGTGTGAACCAATCTGGTCTTGTCTTCATAAAATCCTCCTTCTATTTTGTGGTCTTATAATAAGTTTAGAACTACTGAGATATCTACGCAAGAGAACAAGGTTAACATGGCTACTACATCCCATCGCTTTTCTTTTATAAAGCAGTAAATAAGGATGCTTCCACCTATAACCTTACCTCCGGCATAGATAGGGTTAACATTTAACATTAACCAGTAAAAGATAAGGACAATACCGTTTCCTAAGTACGTTAGTTTCCTTGTGTTCATTTATATTATAACCCCTCCGTAGGATTTTGACAATAGAAAGCACACCCAAATAAAAGTTTTACTTGACTGCAAGCAAACTCAAGAAGGGTAATATCCTGGAAGGTAACTTCTATATTATTTTCCCCATCTTGGTAATCGGTGGCTTCTAGACCCTCGGTGAAATAAGCCGTGATTTCCTCTTTGATGACCTTTAGTCTCTCTATAATACCTATCTTGGAAGAATGATTATAAATGAGATAAGTTCCATCACTTAGTGAAATCTTAAATCCATCTGGAGAGTCGATGATTTTTTGCTTAAACTCTTCTACGTCCATTACCTGTACTCCAGTGATATTTTTCCGATATTTATTTGTTCCCAGTTGTAGGTTGGTTTCGCTACGTAAGAGCTACCTTCTTTTGTTACTGCGAAGAAGTCGTGGGAAATAGAACCCGTAGATAGGGGGTCAAACCATTCGCTCACCTTGAAAGCTAATGCCGGCTCGTATTCATAGAAAAAGTCCTTCTCATCGTAGATACCTAATGCTCTCAATCGGTTGTTAGCTCGGGATCTCATGTAGTGTTCCATGATTTCTACATTCAACCCGTTGATGGTCTTATCACTCCCTTGGAAGGCATTCCGAAGGAAGTATAACTCATTATTTAATACAGCGTTGAAACCATTAAAGATTTCTACTTTCTCTTCAAAGGTTATTCCTTCTTCTCTAACCAGTTGTCGGAAGAGGGAGCAACTAGAATCACTATGAGTCTGTTCATCTATCTGACTCCAGGAGATAATCTGTGCCAACCCTTTGAACCTTCCACTAAGACTGAAGCTTAGTAAGATGGCAAAGGAACTAAATAGACTAACACCTTCTCCAGCACCAGAGAAGACCCCGAGGGTAACCTTACCACTATTGGAATAGTTGTAAAACTGTTTGAGTTTTTTCTGGGCCACAGGGTCACCAAGGAAAGCCTGGAACTCGTTTATACCAAGGGTATCTGAAAGATGATTATAAGCTTCCTGATGGATACATTCCTGTAAAGAATAAGCTCTAACCATAGACAGAATTTCGGGCTTAGGAAACATCTGTGCCACGTCATCTGCCCAGTAGTCTCCTACAATACATTCAAACTGAGTAAAACCTTTTAGAAGTCCTCCTATTAAGGTTCTCTCTTCTGGGGTGGCGTTCCCCCAGTCTCTTACATCACTGGACATGGAAACTTCTTGAGGTCTCCAGAGGGTAGCCACGGCGTTTTGATACTTCTCAAAATATTCGGGGAACTCAAACCCTTCGTCCGTTTTATACGCTTCCCTCTTTTCTTTTATACTAGTCAATTTAATAACTCCATTATTACACTCCCTTTTATTTTGCTTAAACTCCAGTCGCTTTTATTGTTTGTTTTTCTGGGTGATGTCTCGTCAATCAAACCCACTAGTAAGACTACTAAAATCAAACAGAAACAATATCTTATCATATTAACCCCCTTCTACTGCGAATGAGACGGACTTGGACAGGAATACGGTTCCTGATGCAAAACCTTACTACATCTTCTTCTCTTGGAAGACGGTTATTGTCTTGCAGGAACTTCATACAGAACTCCCACGTACGGGGGTCTACTTTCTCTGGACAAGGGAAGGAGCTTCCAACCCCTTCCGGGGAAGGAGAGTTGTTGACTCTCCAGTATTCAGCCCTAGCTTTTCTCATCTCTTCTGCAATACTAGGAGGAGTGAGAAGGTCATAAATGTTCATAGTTTGGAATCCTTGTTGTTTGCTACGACCTTATTAGAAAGGCATGTCTAACCAGTCATCTAAGATATCTTTGTGGAAAGCTAAAGCTTTCTCCCCATTGCTATTGGTGACTTCTATCAAGTCATAACCCAACTCGTTACTCTCACGCTCGAGGTAAACCAGACAGTCAGTCATTTCTCGTTCATCTCGGAGAGGTTCTAAGTCACGTTCTAAAAGGTAATACTGGATAGGATAATAACCTTCTAACAAGGTTTCCAACAAATGGATTTTCTCGTTGGCTTTATCCGTAGTAGTGACAGCTACTTCCAATAGGAGTCTTTGGGTCTCCATCTGTTCTACTAACTCTGAGATAGTAGACTGTGCAATGATTTGATCTACGATAGCTTGTTCGTGTAAGTCCATATTATTGATTCCTAGTGATTTGTGTGATGTACTCCCCGTACTTCATCCAATAGCTGAAAGCCTGTTGAACTTTGAAAGTCCGGATAGGGTCTTCTTTTTTAAGGTTTAGGTCGGAGTAGAGGTAGAGATAGTAACCCTCAATCATGTCGTCAAGGATTTCCATCCAATCCTCATAGGAGGCAAAAGGGACACAACGTCCCTCTTCTCTAACCTTTTGGATCATTTCTCTTCTTCTAGAGATAAGGCTGTTTACGGTTTTAGAACTCTCCATTGAAATAGGATTTCCTCCGTATATATTCTTTGTAAGCCTCTACATTAGAGATTTCTGTGTTCTCTTTGAGTTCTGAATCCATTGCACGGATAAAGTGTTCGTCAGAAAGAACTTGGTAATGAAGAAGCTTGTAGCGAGTGTGTTGCTCAAATATCTTCTTAGCTTCCTGAAGAGTGCGGTAAGTAGCAGGTAATCGACCGTAACGATTACGATGTTCCAGAGCGAGAGCCATAGAGTGAACGATTGTCCAGGCAATGTTACTATGGCTTTCGGCGATCCACTTGGTGCAGGGGTGGTTCTTGTGTGTTGGTTTGTAAGGTGTTCCATCTTTTTTAGGTAATGTCCCCCAATCTAAGTAATGTTCTGAGAAAACAGTGGCTAACATTTGACAACCTTCCAAAGACATTTTGTTAAGAACTTTAGAAGGGTGCAGTTTAGCAGACTCGACGGGATTAGTTGATAAGACGAAAATATTCATGTTGTTTACCTTTGTTACTTGAATCTATTATAACACATCCCAAGAGGGATGACAACCCCTAAACTAAATTCTTTTGAGGTTACGATGCTTGGGGCAGTTGTCGTGTTACTCTTCGTTCCTTACCAATAGGACGTTAGTTACTACTTGACTCATAGGACCTTTAGGGTAAAGGTAGTCTAAGATCTCTTCTAACTTAGAGACCACTTCTATGGTAATAGTCTGGTAAATATTCTTGTTACTCTTTTTGGACATCGTTCCTCCTAAATAGATGCAAACGGGTCACTGACCCTTATGTGATATTGTTTACCTTTGGATTTCTATTTTGAAGCCAAGGAAGCGGAACTTCCATTTCTTAACGGGCTCTCTTTGTTCAATGAGAGCCTCAATAGTAAGTTCCATCACCCTGTTACCTACACGCCTAACCATGTAGTTCTGCTCCTGTTCACTGTCGGTGTTGGTGGTTTTAATAACATCTTCATAGTTGGTGTAATTATGGCGGAAGTCATTCCACACTCTTCTCATATCCCCATTGTAGTAGGAATCAGAGAACATACTTTCTAAGTTGAATCTTACTTCTTCGGGTTTGTAGATTTTAGTCTTACGTTTGACCGAATTGCCTATCCTTCTGGCGATTTTGTAAGGTAGTCGGAATTCTTTTTTATCTTTAGTGGTTTTCATAGTTCCTTTGTTTACTACACTTACATTATAACACAGATGGGTATTTATTGGCAAGTAAATCTTGAAGATACTTTTTCTCAATGAAATTCACCCCAACGGGGACAACATCATCAATGTCCCTGGCATCCTTTTCATCTAAAATAAACTTAAGGAAGTAAGATAGACCCTCAAACTTCTTAGCATCAACCAAGGGGTAAAGTTTCTCCACTTCCATCATGGTTAAGAAAATTGTCTCTCTCATCTTGTAGATTCTCCATAGGGTGGTACATTGTTAAGTCTCAGAATTTCTTCGTTTAGTTGACTGACTGTTTGAAGGAAGTGGTTCCTTAATTGGAAGTTGTACCGGAAGGAACTTTCCAGAAGGGTTAGGATTTCTTCCTTACTTCCCGTCTTTGCTGAGTCCATCATTTTTACTAGCTCGAACTCCTGGTTCAGTGGTAGTTCTGACTTTTTGCTCATAACCTATATCCGTTACTAAGATGACTTCTTTGGTGTTGCTGCGTTCGATGTGGGTGGTGTTAGGCATTTTCTACAAGCTCAAAAACTAAGTGACGTAATGCTTGGGCGTGGATTTTTTGCTTGATAACCTCGGAGTCATCTTGAATGTCAATATCGACTTGGACTTCAAAGAGAGTTTTAGGACTTAAAGCGGAGCGTACCTTGAATGTCTTGATCATTGGTTCCTTCTATGTAATATTGATAAAATATGGAGTAAAGTTCGTTATAGAACCCTCCCCATTTGTCTACTACCCAACCGGAGTCGGTTGCGAGTTGAGAGATGTTCAAGAGAGCATTTTCCATGTTCTTGACACCTTTGATGAGGAAGAGGTTCACTATGTTCTCTCCACATACAAGTTGGATCACTGGGAGCAACCCTCCCTCAGTCATTTCCACCATCACCCTGTTATCGTAGTGATAATCCAGTAGAGATTGTAGTTGGAGGGCAAGTTCTTGTTCGTTCATAGATTTCTTTCAAAGATGTTTGGAACTGCACACAAGGTTGTATCGTCTTCGTAAAAAGACATAAGTTCCTTCATTTATTTATAAGTTGGTGGCGAGGTGGGGAGTTCCACTCTCGCAAGCGAATGAAAGGGCTCGAACCCTTAACCTTCAGTTTGGAAGACTGACGCTCTACCATTGAGCTACATTCGCAGTGCTATTTAGTTTTTACCCATCGGCCTGTAAGGACTCTTGTTTACTTGAGGCCGTTTTGGCGTAGCACTTTATGGATAAGAATTTCGTTATTGTTGGTTATTCGTTTTAGGTGCTGTTTGAGGTTTTCTATATTTACCTCTTTATGGTGTGATTGACAACCTGCGAAATAACCATCAAGAAAAATATTAACCAGTAAATCATCCGTCATTGTTGTTTACCTCCTTTGTTACATTAGTTAATGATGAACCATTGATATGCAAAACCAAAACCCATTCCCATAATGAGAGTGATATTGCAGTAGAACCAAGTTAAGATCCATTCATTGCGTGTCATTATGTTTAAACCCCGTTTGTTTTTTGCTTACATTTATAATATAACCTAAATGC
>SPKZ01013168.1_pt1 | contig 19620 bp, 21 predicted proteins | sample 2456571 | NCBI WGS metagenome assembly SPKZ01 (sample SAMN11192286, study PRJNA482655) | marine metagenome | biome: ENVO:00000447; feature: ENVO:00000244|ENVO:00000211|ENVO:00000569|ENVO:00002023; material: ENVO:00002151; isolation source: ocean water from marine abyssalpelagic zone ... | reverse complement strand
TCAATCAATCAATCATTGTTATTTATTCACTGGCTGGTGTGCTGCTGTGCAACTTTATCAATTGCGATAATCCCAGAGAAACAAATGCAATGGCTGCGCCGGTGTAAAATACCCATGCTGGATTGGTGAGCCAGATAATGCCAAAAACGGCAGGCAAAACAACTGCCGCAATATGGTTTATTGTGAAACTAACCCCGGATGTTGCGGCTATATCTTTTGGATCGGCTATTTTTTGAAAATAAGTTTTTAAGGCAATTGCCATCGCGAAAAACAAATGGTCAATGACATACAATCATTAGCAATATATTGATTTTCGACCATTGCATAGCCACAAAATACAATAATAAGACCAATATACTCTAACGTTAAGGTCCGTTTCTTCCCAATTCTGGTGATTTTAGGGACAAAGCCTAACCCGCCAAAAATTAAGTAAATGGTCGAGAATTGCCATGCCAACACCGAAACATACACCCAAATAGCGCCGTAGGTTATTAAGGCCGTTAATGATTTTACGGAGATCATTTTGTCGAAAAAGGCAGGGGCGTCTTCCTTCCTTCCTTCTTTCCTTACCCCATTGTAACGCCAATGAGTTATTAACGGTTTAAAAATAATGAAAACCGATAGACATTAATACTGTGGTGGCATAAAGCCCATACTCAAAGGGGAAAAGCCAGTGATAGCGACGCCGAAACTCAGTAAATACAAGGCGATTAATATTTGTTCATTACCAATAACAAAAACACGGCGGTGAAAGCGATAAACCCAGGGATCTCCCGCAAACTTTGCCATTGAGTAATGCACCCCACACAGAAAAACATAACGCCGTAATGATAGTCGTTAGCGTTAAGCATAGTCGTTCACTCTGCGATGAATACTTCATGTCTATTTTTTATCTGTATTAGCCCAGCGCATCACACCTTCTTGTGCGGTGCTGGCGACTAAGCGTCCTTGGCGATCATAAAAGCGTCCGGTGACAAAACCGCGACCACCGCTAGCGCTTGGGCTGTTGATTTCATAGAGTAGCCAATCGTCAAACCTAAAATCACGATGAAACCACATGCTGTGATCGATCGTGGCAATTTGGAGGTTAGGGGTCATCACTGATAAGCCATGGGGCTGACCGGCGACCGGTAAAAAAGTGAAATCAGAAGCATAGGCAAGTAAGTATTTATGAATCCGGGGATCATCGGGTAAAGTACTACTGGCTTTCATCCAGACATGACGAACTGGGGCCATTTTTTCCGGATTAAGGACATTAAATTGTTCAACCGGACGGATTTCAATCGGTTTGTCGCTGGTCAGCTGGTCGCGAATGGCTGGTGGAATAAGGTCTTTAAATTTACGCGCCATGTCTAATTCAGAATATAAACCTTCTGGTTCTGCTACTTGAGGCATAGTTTCTTGATGTTCAAAGCCTTCTTGCGGCATATTAAATGAGGCTGTTAAATAGAAAATAGCCTTACCATTTTGAATCGCTTTAATCCGCCGAGTGGAAATAGAGCGACCGTCACGAATTGCTTCTACGTCATAAACAATAGGTTTCGCACAATCGCCCATCCGTAGAAAGTAACAATGAAATGAGTTAATGCCCCATTCTGAACTCAGAGTTTGCTTGGCAGCGCTTAATGCTTGGCCAATAACTTGTCCGCCAAACACCCGCCCAAAGCCTAGATCTTGACTGTTGCCGCGGTAAATCCCCTGTTCAATTTTCTCTAAGGTCAACAAGTCTAATAATTGGCTTAATGCTTGGCTCATAATGACTGTCCTTTTTGTTTTTTTCTATTCTACACAGGATTTAAACATTTGTTTATACCAATTTGATTAAGTTTGTGATCTTGTTGTGCGCAGGAAAGATAACTGAATGCAAGGCGCTTGATTGATTTCGACAAGGATGTCGATAGTAGAGCAATGCAGGAGCTTATTGCCGAGAACTCGCTCACTATTGGGATTGAAAGCAACACTGTACCTACAGGATGTAGGTAAGGGACGCGGTAGTCTTATTCGTTAATTTTAACCTGCACAAGTGGGGAATAACTTTGTCAGATTGGTATTAGTTAATCATCATATTGAAAATAGTGATTAACTAAGTTAGGATGTCAGTAATAATAGTCGCGGGTGGTCTTTTTTTGTTTATTTTGAAACGGATATTAATGATTTTGATGTTTATTGCTAGCGTGACGCAAGCGATGGCCTCTGTTGTTATGCCCTATAATATGCAAATGCAAGCCACTAACTCAATGGCTATGCACAGCATGATGGCCGATTGTAATGAGTTGCAGATGAACATTCACCAGATGTCTTGTGATGATGAACGTGATTGTTGCAATGAAATTTGCTCATTGGCTTTTATTCCCTATGCTGTTTTCTCAAGCACGCTGCAACCGATGTCAACATTATTATCTGATGTTAAATGGCCGGTTATTTCAATTCATCACTCTCTTTATCGTCCTCCTATGCTTGGCTAATAACTCGATTTATTTATTGAAACACCGCTTCTAACATCTTTTTATTATATGGGTACACTCATGACATCTTCTATTTTTACTGCGCTTAAAGTCGCGGTTATTACGGCTATATTTTTTTTGTCCTTACCGACTAAAGCAACCCTAGCCAATGACACTCTTTTTACCGTTTACAAAGATCCACAATGTGGCTGTTGCCAAGGTTGGATTGATCACGCCAATCAATCTGGTTTAGTCACTAAAACGGTTCATCCCGATAATTTATACAGCATGAAAAAACAATTAGGCATCGCGCCAAACTTGCAATCTTGCCATACCGCGATTACTCCTCGCACCAAATTGTCCGGTGGTTTTATTTTTGAAGGGCATGTGCCAGTTAAGTATATAAAGCAATTTATTGCTAAAACTCCGAGCGGTGCATTTGGTTTATCAGTGCCGGGCATGGTGGTTGGTTCACCAGGAATGGAAAATGGCAATAAATTTAGAGCGTATAAAATCATTCAATTGAACCGTGATGGCTCTCACGTGGTATATGCTGAAATAAAGAGTTATCAGCAGCAGTTTTAAGGTGAATGTGATGAAAAAATTAACTATTTTTTATATTTTCTTCCTGCTTAGTAGTAATACTTTTGCTGAACAAAGCTTATCATTAAAACAAGCAACCAATACCGCGATGGCTGACGATCCTTGGTTGGTTGGTAATCGACAAACTCAACAGGCATTGCTGGCACAAAGTGTTGCTGCTGCGACATCATTCGATCCGATGATTTCCATTGGGCTGGTTAATATGCCACTGGATAGTTTTGCGTTCAATCAAGAGGGCATGACGCAATTTAAAGTCGGGGTTAAGCAAAAATTTGGCCGTGGTGATAGTTTACTTCTGGTGCAGCAACAGCTGGTTGAGCGTAGTGAACAACAACCATTATTACGTTTGAACCGCCAAGCACAAGTGAAAGTTAACATCAGTGAATTATGGTTGCGAGTTTACTTAGCCGATCGCACTATTGCACTGATTAAACAAGATCGGCAGCTGTTTGAACAGTTGGTTGATGTTGCTGAATCTAGCTATGCATCAACTATCGCTAAAACCCGCCAGCAAGATGTTATTAGGGCGCAGTTGGAACTGATTCGACTTGATGATCGGTTAGTACAATTAACCCAACAGCGTAATAATACGCTGCAACTCATGAATCAATGGCTACCAGAGCATTTGCTGATGTTACCTTGGCCACAGCATTTACCAACTCTACCTACATTTGTTGCTGAATTTACGCCATTGGCGCTAGCGCAAATCTTTAGTCGTCATCCTAATGTCTTGGCGATGGAAAAAAATATTTCAGCGGTGGCCACTGGTATTGCTATCAGCAAGCAGGGGTATAAGCCTCAATGGGCCGTTAATGCCAGTTATGGTTATCGTGCTGATTCGCCAATCAACCAAAATCGTGCGGATCTATTTTCCGTGGCAGTGACTTTTGACTTACCACTTCATATGGCGGCAAAACAAGATAACCAAGTGAAGGCTGCTATCGCGAATACCGAAGCCATTAAAACTCAAAAGTTGTTGCTGTTAAAACAAATGATTGCCCAAGCAAAGGCCCTAAATAGCCAATTGATTCAGCTTGAAAAACGTCATCAATTATATACTCGGCAATTAATGCCTCAAACACATCAACAAGCGCAGGCCGCTTTAAATGCTTATGCGAACGATAGTGGTGACTTCTCGGAAGTGATGCGTGCGCGTATTAGCGAATTGAATACCACCATCGCAGGATTAAAAATTGCGGTTGAACAACAAGTGTTAACCAGTCGACTTGCTTATTTGTTTAACCAAGTTGCAGGAGATAAATCATGAATAAATTATTTTCAGCCATCTTATTAATGATGGGTGCGGCAGGTGGTATCAGTGTTTATGCTTGGTTTACGGCTAATTCATCGACCTCTATTTCACCACAAACAACAGCAGAGCCTCTGTATTGGGTAGCACCGATGGATGCTAATTATCGCCGTGACAAAGCTGGAAAGTCGCCAATGGGCATGGACTTAGTGCCAGTATATGGCGGTGATGACAGCGATAGCCCCGGGACTATTAAGATATCACCTGATGTGATTAACAATTTAGGAGTGCGTACGGCTCAGGTTGAGCTGACTAATTTTAGCGATCAAATTCGAACCGTCGGTTATGTCCAATACGATGAAGAAAATTTAGTCCATATTCATCCTCGCGTTGCGGGTTGGCTTGACAAACTTTATGTTAAAAATAAAGGAGCAAAGGTAACAAAAGGCCAGCCAATTTATGATATTTATTCACCAGCTTTAGTCAATGCCCAAGAAGATTTAGTGCTGGCGTTGGCCCGTAATAATCGTCGGTTAATAAGAGCGGCTAAAGACCGACTTAAGGCTTTACTCGTGCCGCCACAAGCGATTAAGCAATTAATTAAGAGCCGCCAAGTACAGCAAAATGTCACTATTTATGCACCACAGTCTGGGGTGATTGATAATTTAGCGGTGCGAGAAGGTTTTTATGTTAAACCAGGCACCACTATGATGTCGATTGGTTCATTGGATGAAGTGTGGGTTAATACGCAAGTGTTTGAGCGGCAATCTGCCTTAGTGAAACAGGGAGATAAAGTGAGCATGACCCTAGATTATTTACCGGGGCGCAGCTGGCAAGGTAAGGTCGATTACATTTATCCAACCCTCGATCCCAAAACCCGCACCGTACAATTACGCTTGCGCTTTGCCAATGGTGATTACCAACTCAAGCCTAATATGTTCGTCCAGATTGTGATTGATAGTGTTAGTGACGATGACGTATTAATTGTGCCTCGTGAGGCGGTGATCAGAACGGGTAATTCGAGCCGAGTAGTATTAGCCCTGGGTCAGGGGAAATTCAAATCAATTAATGTCAAAACAGGTCGTAGTAATGCGACGCAAATGGAGATTATCGACGGCTTAGCATTAGAGGATCTTGTGGTGATCTCGGCGCAATTCTTATTGGACTCTGAGTCGAGTGTTAGTTCTGATTTTGTCAGAATGAATCATCAGACCGGACCGCAACAGGTGGTAGCACAGTCGGTGTTAACCACTGGAGTCGTTGAATCATTAATAGTTGGGCATCGGATGGTGACTATTACTCATCCGCCGATTGAGCAATGGCAATGGCCGACTATGACCATGGATTTCATCGTGGCGAATGATGTTGATATCTCTTTGTTGAAGATTGGTTCAACCCAACAAATTGAAATTACTCAAGCGGATAATAATCAATATTTGATCACTGAAGTGGTGATCGAAAAACTTCAACAGTCAATCCCTGATACGGTATGGACCAGTGGTACGATTGAATCACTAATGCTTGATCATCGAATGATCACCGTGACTCATGCTGCGATCGATCAATGGCAATGGCCGAGTATGACAATGGACTTTATCGTCAGCAAACAAGTGGATATGACGCTGTTATCACGGGGGCTGAGTTTGCATTTGGAAATCACTAAACAAGGTGATAAATATGTCATTTCTAATGTCCATATTGAATCCACTAGTCAGTCAAATAATTAAGGAAGACTAACATGATTGCAACTATCATTCGCTGGTCAATCCATAATCGCTTTTTTGTGATATTAGCGAGCTTAATATTGATTGGTGCTGGTTTATTTTCATTAAAGAATACCCCCGTCGATGCGCTACCTGATTTATCTGATGTCCAAGTCATCATTAAAACTAGTTACCCAGGTCAGGCGCCTCAAGTGGTGCAAGATCAAGTAACTTATCCTTTGACTACAGCGATGTTGTCGGTGCCAGGGGCTAAAACCGTCCGAGGATTTTCATTTTTTGGTGATTCTTATGTCTATGTCATTTTTGACGAGTCAACGGATCTCTATTGGGCGAGAACTCGGGTACTGGAGTATTTAAGTCAAGTGGCGTCCAGTTTGCCGGCGAGTGCTAAACCGGAGCTGGGTCCTGACGCAACAGGGGTTGGTTGGGTCTATATTTATGCTCTCATTGATAAAACAGGTCAGCACGACATTAGTCAACTCCGCAGTTTACAAGATTATTTTTTAAAGTACGAACTACAAACCGTCGCTGGTGTGTCGGAGGTCAGTACGATCGGCGGCATGGTTAAACAATACCAGGTCAGAGTCGATCCCGATAAATTACGGGCGTTTGGGATTCCGTTGGCCCAAATAACCACAGCGATTAAACGTGGTAATCAAGAAATAGGTGCCTCGGTCATTGAGATGGCTGAAGCCGAGTACATGGTGAGAGCCACCGGCTATTTAAAAAATCAAACCGACATTGGTAATATTCCCCTCGGTGTTAATGATAATGGGGTGCCGTTATTACTCAAAGACATTGCCGATATTGGCGTGGGTCCGCAAATGCGCCGTGGCATTGCCGATCTTAATGGCGAAGGGGAAACCGTCGGCGGCATTGTGGTGATGCGTTTTGGTGAAAATGCACAACATACGATTAATGGCGTTAAAGAAAAAATGGCGCAACTTAAAAAGGGCTTACCGCCAGGGGTTGAAGTCATAACCGTATACGATCGCAGTGGCTTAATTGAACGCGCGGTCGACAATTTATGGGAAAAACTATTAGAAGAATTTTTAGTCGTCGCGGTGGTTTGTGTGCTCTTTTTGTTCCATGTCCGCTCATCGCTGGTGGCTATTATTAGCCTGCCGATTGGGATACTAACCGCTTTTACTATCATGCATTATCAGGGGCTTAACGCTAATATTATGTCATTGGGAGGTATTGCGATTGCGATTGGTGCCATGAGTGATGGCGCGATAGTGATGATCGAAAATATGCATAAGCACATGGAGAGAACGCCACTAACGGATCAAAACCGTTGGCAAATCGTCACGCAAGCAGCGGTGGAAGTTGGTCCGGCGTTATTTTTTAGTTTATTGATTATCACCGTGAGTTTTGTACCCGTATTTACCCTCGAGGCACAAGAAGGTCGGATGTTTTCACCGCTAGCCTATACTAAAACCTATGCGATGGCGGCATCGGCAGCATTGGCCATTACCTTAGTACCAGTGTTAATGGGCTATTTTATTCGTGGTAAGGTGATGCCAGAGCATAAAAATCCGCTTAACCGTTTGTTAACGGCAGCTTACCTGCCATTACTCAACAAGGTGTTAAGTTTTCCTAAAACGACATTAATGTTGGCATTGGTAGTGATGGCGATTGGTTTATGGCCGCTTAATAAAATTGGCAGTGAGTTTATTCCCCCGCTCGATGAGGGCGATATCATGTATATGCCGACCACTTATCCGGGGATCTCTATTGGTAAGGCACGGGAATTGTTACAGCAAACCGATAAGCTGATTTATTCGGTACCAGAAGTGTTGTCGGTGTTTGGTAAAATTGGCCGAGCGGACAGTGCTACCGACCCCGCGCCATTAACAATGATTGAATCATTTATTCAATTAAAGCCGAAAGATCAATGGCGCTCTGGCGTAACAAGTGAAAGTATTCGACGCGAACTTGATGCCTTAGTGAAGTTGCCTGGAGTGACAAATGCTTGGGTAATGCCAATAAAAACGCGCATAGATATGTTAGCGACAGGAATTAAAACGCCGGTCGGGATCAAGATTGCAGGCCCTAAATTAACGGTTATTGAAGGTATTGGGCAACAGTTAGAACGTATTCTTGGTGATGTACCCGGCACCGCCTCTGTTTATTCTGAGCGAGTGGTTGGTGGCCGTTATATTAAAGTGGATATTAAGCGGGAGAAAGCGGCTCGTTATGGTTTAAATATTGCGGATGTTCAATTGGTGGTTGCCACAGCTATTGGTGGCATGAATGTGACCGAAACGGTGGAAGGACTAGAGCGGTATCCGGTGAATGTTCGTTATCCCCAAGACTATCGAAATTCTCCTGAACAATTGGCTTTACTGCCGATTATTACTGGGCAAGGTCAGCGAATTTCATTGGGCGATGTCGCCAATATCGTGATTGAAAACGGCCCTGCCGGGATAAAAAGTGAAAATGCGCGGCTCAATGGTTGGGTTTATATTGATATTGAAGGCGTTGATATTGGCAGCTATGTCTCTCAGGCACAGGCCGTGGTCAATGAACAACTTAGACTACCTGCTGGTTATTCTATTATCTGGTCTGGACAATATGAATACATGGAGCGAGCCAAAGCTAAACTAGCTTATGTGGTGCCATTAACGTTAGCGATTATTGTCTTTTTACTTTATCTAAACTTCCGTCGAGTAGCTGAAGTAGCGATGATTGTGGTTACGTTACCGCTAGCGATGGTTGGTAGTATTTGGCTAATGTATTTAGAGGGTTTTTATTTCTCGGTGGCGGTTGGGGTGGGCTTTATTGCCTTAGCAGGAGTCGCGGTTGAAATAGGAGTCATTATGTTGGTTTATCTTAATCAGGCATACCAAGCAATGCTCGATGAATGCCAAGAACAAGGGCAACAACCTGACATTAAGAAAATTAAACAAGTGGTATTAACGGGCGCGGGACTTCGTGTGCGCCCAGTGATGATGACCGCTATTACCATTATTGTTGGTTTGCTACCGATTTTATATGGTACAGGCACTGGGTCTGAAGTGATGAGTCGCATTGCTGCCCCAATGATCGGTGGCATGTTAAGTGCGGTGGTTTTAACATTGTTGGTCTTACCTGCTGTTTATTTACTATGGCGGCAGTGGGAATTAATGCGAGGAGAAAATAATGATAGCTAAAACAATGATTCTAGGGATGATATTGTTGAGTTCCGTGGCCGGAGCTAAAGAGCCGAGCCCCAGCTTAGTTAATGGCTTAGATTTACCCGTTGCTAAGGTTATTACGACATTTCATCAGGGGATCAATAAGGGGGATAAGCAAGCGGTATTGGCCGCTCTTGATCCTAATGTGATGATTTTCGAGGGCAAAGGGGTCGAACGATCTAAAGCTGAATATGCCAAAGGACATTTACTATCCGACATCAAATTTATGCAGAGTATGACCGTTACCCGGATTGAGCAGCATATTGTCGAGCAAGGGAGTATGGCATTTTCGGTCGGTAAAAATCGGATACAAGGAAACTTTCACAATAAAGACTATGATTTTATTAGTACAGAATCCTTATCACTACATTTAGTGAATGGCGTTTGGTTAATCAATTATATTCATTGGTCAAATTAAGGAATAATCATGAATAAAGTATTAAATTTTTTAGTGGTAACAGCAATCTTTATGATGGCTGCCACATCGGTTTCAGCTCACCCTTTATTCCAACGTGTCAGCCCTGAAGCTGGTGAAGTGTTTACCGTGTCACCGGAATATTTTGCGATTCAATATTCTAAAACCGTCCGATTAGTTAAATTAAATTTATTGGATCAATTGAACAATAAAATCGATTTACCTGACACATTATTGCGCAATGAAAGCAAACAGCATTTAATTAGTCTTCCTACGTTACCTGTTGGCGCATATCGATTGACTTGGATCTTAATGGGCAGTGATGGCCATAAAATGACAGGTAAAACGCATTTCAGTATTACTGAAAAATGATTGAACTAACGCCATGGGATATTAGCGCGGTTACTTTTAAGATTGGCTTTTATTTGATGGCAAGTTTGTGTATTGGGGCATTGGGCTGTCATCGTCTAGTACCACACGTTAATCACCAAGATATTATCACCTCGCAGCAACTAGCCAGTTATGGAGTGTGGGGAGCTGCTGGTGGTTTAATCATGACCGTACTGCAATTTTTGCAACAGGTGGGGTCTTTTAATGAAACTGGATTAGCGGGTGTGTTCGATGTTGAAATCGCACAAATGTTACTTTTTTCTAATGTTGGTGAAGCAAGTGCTATTCGAGGTTTAGGACTACTACTGTTACTAGTTTGCGCATTTCTTTTATCTGTTAGTCATAAAAATCAGCACTATTACTACCTAATAAGTACCTGCGCCGTCATTATACTGGGTTATTCTTTTAGCGTAATTGGTCATGTCACCGCGTTAGACTCAGTTGCTAGTTTCGCTATCACCAGTCATGTTATTGCTGCCATGTGGTGGTTAGGATCGTTAATTCCCTTATTAACGATCACTAAGGGCTTGGATGTTGAGGCGACGAAGCGGCTCATGATTAAATTTGGCCAATTAGCGGTGGTGATGATCACTGGATTAATTTTTGCTGGTGGTTGGTTAGTTATTGAGTTATTCGGTTCTATTGACCAAGCTTTATTTACGGATTATGGTCAGTTATTGATGATAAAACTGACGTTGGTCATCCTGATGTTAAGTTTAGGGGCATTTAATAAAATGCGGTTAGTACCTAAATTAAACGATGCTGGCGGTTTGAGTCGACTGCAACTGGCGATCAAAATGGAATTAACATTAGGGCTGATTATATTGAGTCTCACCGGTGTACTAACCACCTTGCTGGGACCCACCTAAAGTAGGGTCAGGTTAAAGATTAAATTGGTTTATTAGTATTTGGTGAGTAAAAGGAATCTTCAGGTAAAACCCTCTGGGTAAAGTCATTATCTGCTCACCAGAACTGCCAATCGCTGGAGTTAGCGCTTTACTATTGGCTCCTTTGGGTCGCAACTGTAACACTTGGCCAACTTTAGCGGTAATGGTGGTTATTTTCCCCAATGCGATTAATTCCATTATCTCCTCCCAATCTTGACGCATGAGTTGTTGCTCATGTTGATTTGGTTGCCATAAAAATGGTGAACCAATCTGACGCTCGGCTATCGGTAATGAACGGTCAGACAGAATGGGGATCCATAATACTTTTTTTAGCTTATTACAGACATTAGATTGTGACCAAGTTAGTCCACCGATCCCGATCAAAGGGGTGATACAAACATAAGTTGTTTCAAGAGGCTTACCATTAATGCCAATCGGGATACTCTTGAGCTCGATCCCGAGCTCAGGGAAATCTTGTTGGGGTTTTGATCCTGCGGTTGCACCCAGTGCTAATTCGAGTAAATTTCCGATCCACCCTTTGTGATGACGTAGTGTTTGAGGAACGGTTAAATTTAAGTCGGTGGCGACTTGCGCCAAAGTCAGTCCTGCTAAAGCTTGAGCACGATCAAGAAGTTGTTGTTCATTACATGGGCGATTGATCATAACTGGCTACGGGTTCATTAAATTTGACGATGATCAGATTTTAACTGATCAATGGATCCTTTTGCAATCAGGATTGTTTCTTTTATGTACAGCCTAACTAGTGGTTTAGTACTAATTACACTATCTACATGAATTACCTTGTAAATAGACGTTATTAGGACCTGTTGGTGGGTAACAAATCACCATAAATTAGTTAAAAAGTAATAGATTATTTACATGTTAACAAACATATCCACAGTTTCATGGGATAACTATCCATTTGTTATGGTATTAGGTTTTATTTAACTTAAAAAAGTCGATAATTAGAAAAGTTAGAGCGAAATCACGTTAAATTAACGGTGGTTTGTGGATAAAACTTTTAACTGGATAAAAAGTGAGCAGCTATTGATTGTGCATATTTTATTAAAAGAACAGTTTTTTTTCTATGGTGATAACTATTGGGTTATCTTGTGGGTATGATCGTTAACTTATTATTAATTAATAACAAGTTGTTGTATGTTATTAAGTGTATTGATGGTCGTATTTGCCAAGGTTATGGTTACAGGATTGTTTTAACTTGAACTACTCAACTATTTTCAACAGTGATATCCACAGAAAAAGTTAATAAAGTCGTGGTTATAAACCTCAAAGTGAAAAAAATGTTAATAAATGTTGAATATCAACAAAGTTATTCAAAGTTGGCCGCTTTGGTATAATTTTGATAGCAGTTCTGATATAAGGGCATATAATAACTTAACGAATTCATTTACCTGAGATAAGTGATATGGGTAAAATGAACATTATAATTGTTTTTTAGGGTGTTAATGTGATTGACGGTGATGGTTATCGCGCAAATGTAGGAATTATTATATGTAATGGTAATGGTCAGGTCATGTGGGCCCGGCGTTATCGTCAACATTCTTGGCAATTTCCTCAAGGTGGTATTGATGAAGGTGAAAATCCTGAGCAAGCGATGTTTCGTGAATTATATGAAGAAGTTGGACTACGCCCTGAACATGTCAAAATTTTAGGCTCAACCCGCTCATGGTTGCGTTATAAATTACCTGCCCGCATGGTACGCCATGATGCTAAGCCAATTTGTATTGGCCAGAAACAACGGTGGTTTTTACTTAAATTGGTCGACGATGAAAGTAAAATTAACGTGTTGCACTCTTCCCATCCTGAATTTGATGATTGGCGCTGGGTTAGTTATTGGTATCCTGTGCGTCAGGTGATTTCTTTTAAACGCGATGTTTATCGCAAAGCGATGAAAGAATTAGTGAGTTTATGTATGCCAATTACCAAAAAAGACACTTATCACCGTTAGTTATAACTTATGTTTTTATGGTTTGAAATGGCTGGTTATTGTAGAATATGGCTTTGAATTCTGATGAGGATCTGCGGTGGATGTCGCACTAGTTATATTTTTTTCTTGCTTAGCCTTAGGTGCTGTTTCAGGATTTTTAGCAGGTTTACTTGGGATTGGTGGTGGCCTTGTCATCGTTCCTGTTTTAATCGCCTTATTACCACTTACCTCCCTTGACCCTCATTTATTGATGCCGATGGTGCTCGGAACGTCATTGGCGGCGATTCTGTTAACGTCGATTTCTGCGCTACTCGCCCACCGGCGTGCTGGCAATATCCCTCTCAAATTATTACCGCCATTGATTGTTGGTATTGGCGCTGGTGCGTTATGTGGCAGTTATTTTGCCGATGCAATTGCTAGTGATACCTTAAAATTAATCTTTGCGGTTTTTGTAATTATGATGGCTTTACAAATGTGGTTTGGCGCCAAAAAACCGGATTTAAGTATTGATCAAGCCGATGTTCAGCCTCATCGTATTGGATTATTGTCGGTTAGTTTTTTTGTTGGTGGTTTGTCTAGTTTGCTCGGGGTTGGCGGTGGCATTATGATGGTGCCGTTTTTAACCTGGTCTAACATTCGAATGTTACGGGCGGTCGGAGCATCAGCAGCCTGTGGTTTAGCCGTTGCAAGTATGGGGTCTTTGGGGTACTTATGGGCTGGTTTACATACGCCTTTCCAATTGCCACAATGGAGCTTCGGATATATCTATTTACCTGCATTGTCAGGTATCATTGCTGTTTCTTTATTTACGGCCCCAATGGGTGTCAAAATTGCAAAATTATTACCGATTAAATTATTGAAACGCGGCTTTTCAATATTATTGTTTTTGGTTGGTGCCAACATACTAATGGCATAATCTACATTAGAGGTTAGTTATGGTTCAAGAGTTCTTACAATTCCCACAAATAGACCCAATTATTTTCCAGATTGGTCCCATTGCATTACGCTGGTACGGTTTAATGTATCTATTAGCCTTTGGTGGGGCGATGTTAATTGGTAATGCTCGCGCCGATTTACCGAACTCAGGATGGACCCGCGAACAGGTTAGCGACTTAGGATTCTATGGTTTTCTTGGGGTTATTCTTGGCGGTCGTGTCGGTTATGTTTTATTTTATCATTTCGATTATTTCTTAGAAAACCCCCTGTACCTATTTAAAATATGGGAAGGCGGTATGTCTTTTCATGGTGGTTTAATTGGCGTGATCATCGCGTTATTTGTTTTTGCCCGGATGACTAACAACAAGTTTTTGGTGATTGGTGATTTTGTTGCTCCTTTAGTGCCTTTAGGTTTAGGCTTTGGTCGACTCGGTAATTTCATTAATGGCGAATTGTGGGGCCGAGTGTCTGATGTCCCTTGGGCGATGGTTTTCCCTGGTGGCGGCCCTTTAGCTCGTCACCCATCACAGTTATATCAAGCGGCACTAGAAGGATTTTGTTTGTTCTTGGTGTTGTTCTTATTTAGTAAAAAGCGTCGTCCAGTTGGGGTGATTAGTGGTGTTTTCTTGTTTGGTTACGGTGTTAGTCGATTTATTATGGAATTTTTCCGTGAACCAGATGCCCATCTTGGCTTGTTAACCTTTAACTTAAGCATGGGACAATTATTGACCATTCCAATGTTAGTGATCGGACTGTTCTTGATTGTTAATGGTTATGTCCAGCAAAATCGCTCTGTAGCGACCAAATAGTAGGATAAAAGAGTGAAACCTTATTTAGATTTAATGCAACATATTTTAGACGATGGCACCGATAAAGCGGACCGCACTGGCACTGGAACCCGTTCTGTATTTGGCCACCAAATGCGTTTCGATTTAGCCAAAGGCTTTCCGTTAGTCACGACTAAAAAGTGTCATTTACGCTCGATTATTCATGAATTGTTGTGGTTTTTAAATGGCGATACTAATATTGCTTATTTGACCGAACATGGGGTGAAGATATGGGACGCATGGGCTGATGACAACGGTGATTTAGGGCCTGTCTATGGTAAACAATGGCGTAGTTGGCCAACACCAGACGGTCAGCATATCGATCAAATTAGTGATTTGATTAAGTTATTGACCGAAGACCCTGACTCGCGCCGGATGATTGTTTGTGCGTGGAATGTCGGTGAATTAAGTGAAATGGCGTTGTCGCCTTGTCATTGCTTATTTCAGTTTTATGTCGCTAACGGTAAACTGTCTTGTCAGCTTTATCAACGTAGTTGCGATGTCTTTTTAGGGCTGCCGTTTAATATCGCTAGTTATGCCTTACTCACTCATATGTTGGCCCAACAAGCAGGACTTGAAGTTGGTGAGTTTATTTGGACCGGTGGTGATACACACTTGTATAGTAATCACATGGAACAAGTTGATCTGCAGTTATCTCGTCAGCCTCGTGCTTTGCCAACGTTAACTATTAATCGTAAACCCGATTCAATTTTCGATTATAAATTTGAAGATTTTGAAATTAATGGTTATGAACCACATCCATCTATTAAAGCCCCTATTGCGGTGTAAGTGAGAGTTATTATGTCATTAGATAAAGCAAGATTACGCTGGGCTTGTCGCCGCGGCATGTTAGAACTTGATGTGTTATTTATGCCTTTTGTTGAAGAAGCTTGGGATGAGCTGACCGATGATGGCAAGAAAACATTCGAACGTTTGCTCGAATGTGATGATCCCGATTTATTCGCTTGGGCGATGGGTCATCAAAAAAGTGATGATTCTGAGCTCCAAGCAATGATGACGTTTATTGTTAACCGAGTGAAGGTCTAGTTTTGTGTCTGTTTATACCCATAATCAATGAATGTGCAGGTTTTGTAACGCTCTAAAACTCAATCTACTTCGTAGCGCTCAATCCCAATAGCCAGCTATTGCTCAATCGCGTGCCTTGTATATCGAATTTTATATCATTTTCAAATTCCCGCATTTCCAATGGTCACGGGTATAGTTGTTCGCTTAAAGAACTGGTAGCTCATCAATAACCCGGTTAAGGCGAACAAACTAGCCATGGCAGCGAAGAAAATCATAGGGCATTATTAAAGTTGCTACGCTCGGTATAGCCCATGATGTGTAACATCCAAAACCAATCAAACCATTGGATTAATTCGCCACGATAGGCCAATATTTTGCCATTACTCGCGGCAATATACAGTGTGCTGTGATCCTCAAACTGAATCTGCCATAGCGGATGACTATATTTATCCCGAGTTCAGGTTAGCTATTTTTAGTGCGACAAAATGTCGCAGTTCAGTGGTTAAATGAGAATTTGTTTGATCTGAGTCAACGGTTGGAATGGATGCTAAAAAATCGCCATGACAAACAATATCATGGCGGGGATATCTTAAGCGTAACTGGCTAAAGTCAACCAAGCTTTTCTTTGCAGTTCTATCGCTAGTTTAAGCTCCTTGATTTGGCCTTTTAGCGCTGTTTTATCATACTCTTTGAGTAGCTTACGCTTTTTATCTTCAAAAAGTTGTTTACGCAGGCCATAAAACTCATTGAGCTTAATCACTAATTGCTCGTACTCTGCTTGCAGTTTGAGCTTTAGCTCTTCGGCATCTTGGCGCAGGGCTAGTCGCTGCTTACTCTTTTGCAAGATCATCGTGAGCTTGGCTTGTTCAATTTTTTGTTGTGGTGTGACACGTAATTTACTCGCCAACCCAAACCAAGCGAGTGAGGTGATTAGCCATTTGGTTGGATCATAATGATACCATTTGATGCCATTACGATAGTCGGATTCGAAAATATGATGGAAATTATGATAGCCTTCACCATGAGTGAATAATGCTAATAACCAGTTGTCTTTCGCCGTATTCTTGTCAGTGTAAGGTTGATTGCCCCACATATGAGCCCATGAATTGATAAAAAAGGTCACATGATGGCTTAGTACTAAGCGGGCCACACCAATGGCAATCGCGCTAGCAAGCATATTATTGGTTAACCAACCAATAAACAGGGTAAAACCAATGTTGGTAATAAGTACCAGCGGCACATAATATTTATGTTGCCACATCACTATCGGATCTTTTTGTAAATCGCGAACGTTGCTGTAATCATCATAGGTCGCAATATTATAATGCCTTAGCATCCAGCCAATATGTGAATACCAAAAACCACGTTTAGCGCTATAGGGATCTTTCTCATTATTATCAACATGTTTATGATGGAGACGATGATCGCTACTCCAATGTAATGCTGAATTTTGCAAAGCAAAGGCACCGCCAATGGCAAACAGTAATTTAACACTCCAGTGAGCTTGATAGGTACGATGAGACCACAAGCGATGATAACCAGCGGTTATCGATAAGCCACAAAAAAACAGGCAGAACACAGCAATAATAATTGTTATCGCTTCAAAACCAATGCTAATTTGATACCAAGGGACTAAGATCAATGCGGCGATAAGGGTGGTGCTAAAAAGGATCACATTGGTCCAAATTAAAGGGGGTTTAGCCATGTTTATTCCATTTGTTACTAGTTGAGCTTACAAGTGTACGCTAAAATTATTAAAGAGTCCAAAGCATCATAACCGATTGCGATGTTTGGTGTCTATTTGAGTATGGCAGCCTGATGGATTATTTAATCTAAACTAATAGGCATTTCTTGTACCGCTTGTTTATCGGTGCTAAATTACGGAAAAAATGGGTTGAAATTATATCATCAAGCAGAGGTAATAGTAGTTAATGGTCGACAATTTAAGTCAATTGCATCGCAATTATAACGAGCAAGGTTATTTTGTTATTAGAAATTATTTTAGTGCGTCGGAAATCTTATCGCTTAGAAAAGTCATATTAAAATTTCATCAGTTATGGAAACATGACAACGCTGATTTCTATCAGCAAGAGGCTTTTAACTCTTCTCTCATTACCGGCAGTAAGTACTTAGGGTGCGATGAGCGGGTGATGCTTTTTAATTTTATCAGTTCAAAAAAAATGATGAATGTCGTCGAATCGGTAATACCGGCTAATCCAGCGTTTATGAATACTCAATTATTTTTTGACCCCTTTAATAAACAGCAAGATAATTTTTGGCATCGCGACTGTCAATATGATCATGATGTCGAAGCACAAAAAAAAGTTATTCATGATACTCAAGTCTTACATTTACGGGTTCCTTTATTTGACGAACCCGGCATGGAGCTAATACCTGGAACACATAAGCGCTGGGATAGTGATGAAGAGTTTGATGTGCGGCTAGAAGAAAAGAGGAGGTTGAGTAGTGAAGATCTCTCGACAGGTAAGAAAATTAGTTTAGCAGCGGGGGACTTGTTAGTTTTCTCGGCTGATATGATCCACCGAGGTTTATACGGATTAGATCGGTTAGCCTTGGATATTTTAGTGTTTGAGTCGGCAGCCAATTTTATTGATTATGTTGATGACGATTGCTTACCGGACCTTGCCATGTTGGATAAAATTAACGATCCAAGATTATTTATCAACACGATCCACTTAAAATCGCAGGGCTGCTTCGAGTCAGTTAACTGAATGTATGCTTACATCGAGTCAGAAAACGAGTTATTTAATCGCTAACAACTTCCTTGGCCGCTTGTTGTTTTTTACTTTTGTCGAGCAGTGTTTTAAATTGATAGCGCGCTCTTTTATTGGAAAAGGCTCGGGCGAATAAAAAGCCAATCAATCCCGCTAAAATTAATGACCATTGGTGCCATTCTAATTGTTTATCTTGAATGGTGGTCATTGATTCGACGAATTCATTTTTATTGAGTCGTAATTTTAAATAGCCTAATAGCTTTTCTTGTCTAATCTCTGACACGAGCAGAATAGAATCCTCAGGGGCTACTTGGGTCGATTCGGCCATTAGGGTGCCATCGGCTCGGTGAATCCACACACCGTTGAGAAGAGGTGATTGGGTGAGTGTTTGGGCTAACCATTGTAATTGCTGCTGCTCATTGAGCTGTAAGCCCATGGTGGCTGCTAATGATAACTGTTGTTTAAGTACTTGAGATATTGCTTGTTTTTGATGTTCTCTAATTTGTTGAGACTGCTGATCCGATTGCCATAATAATCCGCCGAGTAGTAATAGCAAAAATATCGCCAAAGAAAACTGGCTTAAACGTTTTATAGTAATGTGTTTTCTTATTGCACTGGTGCTCAAAAGGTTGATTCTCATGATTAGGCGATTAAGCTACTATCGCATAGCAATCTATAAAATGGAAATTAGCTTAATGATCAAGATGGCTAATATCATTTGCTGGATAAATTTGATAGCGTATAATCGCCAATAAAACTCCAAGGAATTTACGTGTCAAAATTTAATGCTTATTTAGTTGATTCAATAGATATTTATGATTACTTATCACAGCCAGGCTCTCGCGGTAGCTGTATTGTTATCGGTGATGATAGTTTACCTAATATTGTGACTCAGCAACCATTAAGCGAAAGTTTGGCTGCGCGTTCGGTGTGTGTTGGTGAAAATCTGGCGTGGCCAGTAGGCTTGAAAAAAATTGTTATTACTGGCACTACCATTAGCAAAGAGCTCTTAATTGCTTGCTGTAATTTTTCATCCATTGCGTTGTTGGCTGTTATGCCGATTAAGCAATCGGTTAACTGCCAGTCAGTTGAGTTGTTATTGAATCGAGAGATTGAACTGCGTCAATTAAATCAACTGATCGAGAAATATCAAGCCGACGCTAATATCGTGACCAAGCTACCTGATTTAAATATACCGGGATTAGTGGTACTGGATATGGATTCAACCAGTATTGAAATAGAATGCATTGATGAAAT
>SPKZ01019387.1_pt1 | contig 19625 bp, 12 predicted proteins | sample 2456571 | NCBI WGS metagenome assembly SPKZ01 (sample SAMN11192286, study PRJNA482655) | marine metagenome | biome: ENVO:00000447; feature: ENVO:00000244|ENVO:00000211|ENVO:00000569|ENVO:00002023; material: ENVO:00002151; isolation source: ocean water from marine abyssalpelagic zone ... | reverse complement strand
TATTGTTGACGCTAACTGGGATCGTGCTTATGACCGTGAAACTGCAGTTTACCCTGTTGCTTACGTGAAGAAAGACAAGTTCTGGCCTACAGTAAACCGTATCGATGATGTGTATGGCGACCGTAACTTATTCTGTTCATGCCCACCAGTTGAATCGTATAACGATTAATTTTGGTAATGTTGTCAAATTCGAATAAAGTTTGAAACTAGAAAAACAAGTTTGAAACTTTAATAGAGTTTGAAAGTAAAAATAGCCAAAAGGCGAGCAATTTAGCTCGCCTTTTTTGTAATTAACTTTTGCCCCAAAATATTTTAGAGAAGAGGGAGAATTACATAGATTTCAGGACTGGCCCTCTTTTTATATAATTTTTAGTTTTTACTTATTTTTTGGGAAAGCTCAAGATTGTATTTTTCAGTAAAGACATCACAAATACTTTTTAGTACTTCAATTTTCTGTATTTTTGATTTAATGTTTTTTATTTCTTTCTCTTTTGACTTGTCAGGTTCATCATACATAAAATCTAACATTATCCTTATATCATCTCCTGAGTTATCAGGAGCAAGATTTAATATTTTTTTAGATTTCTCAGTAAGGGCTGCATTTGAAGCTAATTCAAAGCTTTCTGATACTAATGTTTTTGCTGCTTTATCAATAGATATGGCAATATCAACCCACTGTTTACTTTCTTGTGATTCACTGTCCTCAATTTTATTTTCAAATTGAGGGTAGTTATTGTAATAAGGCCTTTTATTGGAGTCATCTAATCTTGAAAGACCTCTAAATACAGAGTCAAATTCGGTAAATGGGTTAATACCTCTAGGTAGTTCAGAACGATGATGCCAAAGTTTAAAAATTGCATCCACGCATTTTCTTTCAGCTGCGTCCTTTTCTTCACCTTGGCTGTTTTCTGACTTGTTAATATTTTCAGCAATATAATGTATTAACCAACGGGCTGGAGTATTGCAATCAATTTCCATTCCCAACTCAGTGATGATAGCTTTACCTAAGTTTATAACTTCTTGATTGGTAATCTCTGATGACTCCATCTTTTGAGAGTGTATACAGGCTGCAATATGATTTTGGGTATTTGACACTATCTGGTAACTCCTTATCGGTAGTTGAACTACGACGGTTAATTGAAACCTTAAATATGAGTGATAAATCAGTTTTAACGCATAATTGCTTTAATGCATCTAAGGACATATAGAGCCTATTCCCTTCACGGATAGAGCCCTCATTATACGGAGTATGCGCATCCGTCCACGTTTCAGTGAAGCCTTGAGAGTAACTTCCATTGTCAATATATGATCTAGTAAGAAAACAATAATCTAACTCTAGTAACTCTTTGTGCTCTTGACTGATTTGTGTCATTGGAAACTTTAGTTCGCCTGCGTAAGGGTCTATTCCATCAAGTTGTTTATATTCGTTAGGATCAAGCAGCCAACCTTTCATTTTAAAACTTGAATCATCTAATTCAAACTGTTCTTCGTTATAGTCAGGCAGCTTGTAATCATTCGAGTCCTTACATGTTACTAGAGCTTTTAACAAAGAGGTTGAGTTATTAGCAGATACTAGAGAGCTAGAAACTCTGTAAGTCTCGTTGTTGCCACTACCATCATTATCAGACCATGAACCAGTGACGCAGATAAATGTTCTGCCATCTTTACTTAATAGTAGGCCTTCAAGAAAGTCATTATATTCAATTTCCCATCTCCACGAATCAGTAGTTTTTTCTCTAAGCCATTCCCTTCTTACTAAAGGAGGTGGATCTCTCAGGTCTGCAAGGAGGTAACCATTATCCATCGATAAAAGGTAGCTAGAGAGCCAGTCAGCCCAAAGATCATCTTCCCAGTCATATTTGCCTTCTACTACTGGAAATTTTTTGAATAATCTTGATGCCATTGTGAAAATAGCGTGATAACCCAAGTAAAAATCATATGATTGAGTTGGTGGTATAGAGCTATGCCTTGAATGTGTTTCTTTGTGTCCATGATGTCTTGGATCTCTAATAAACCGTTCGTCTGGGATAACTCCCCATTCGTTTATTACGATGTTTATAGCTGTCTGTTTTAATTCTTTAACTGAAACATTGAACACGCTTGCTAATGGTCTAAGCCAGTATTCTTGGAAGTCTAGAAAAAATGAAAGCTCAGGTAGTTCTTTATCAAGAGAGGCGATATTCGCAGTTTCAAAGTTATTAGTTTCTTTAGATACACTTTTATTGAATGTGCTAACTCCCACGGAGTTTAATTCTTCTATTTCATTAGCTGTATAAATGTCATTTTTTTCTTGTAATAGTTTTCGCGCAACCTTTACAGAATAATGCTCTAATAAAATGTGATCAGCATTTAGCGCTAGGTCTAGAAAAAAGGCGCTATGTTCTAGTAGAAGCTGTGAATTTGATTGAGCACCTCTGTAGATTGCAATCATGAAATATAATTGGGCGTGAAACTTATAAAATGTAAAATTTGTTGAACCAAAGGCACCGATGTCATCTCGGTGGAACATAGCAACCATTGAATCAATGACTTCATTGCAGTTAAGTTCTACTAGACGATAGACTATGTGGACAGCCTCCCAACGAATTTTTGATGTGGGGTTCGCTAGTATTGACCAAATAAATGAGGCATAAGCTTCGGTATTATTTTCAGTGGGAATTAGCCCTTTCGACCAATCTCCATCAGCATCATTTTCACTGCCGTGCAGTTCGACCCTGTCTAAGGCATAAGTTAGAGCTTCCTTGGCTTCTGAAGGAGTTAGTTGTTGTGATAGAACTGTAATCACAGAGAATATAAATTCAGCATCATCAAAGTCGCTTTTATTTTCTAATGCTTTTATTACACCTGGAAGTCTTAGCTTTGAAAAATCTGCGTCTAGTTTAAATCGTGAAGTGTAGTGCTCAGGCCAGTAGGGGTTTGAGACGGTACTTGCATTTAATTGTGTGTATAGATCAAAACCTTTTATCCATAGCTCTTTTACGCCTTCTCGTTCAAACCACTCCTTAGGTGTATTTTCTAAAGCATTTAATAGATCATAACTGGAAGAAAATTTGCATTTTAGTATCGCATCAATAACGTCTACTGCCGAAAGAATAGGGGCTCTATCATATAGTTGGCTCCAGAAACAATCATCATAACTCTTGTCTTTCAAAGTTTTAAAACTTGCTATTGATGCTTCAATCGTTACTGAGCTTATAAAACTGTTTGATTTGAATACTAAATCCCAGTCCACTGGCTTGTATGTCTGTTCAGAGCCATGAGAACTATGAGTATATTCTAGAGAATGCCTTTGTTCGCTAAAATGCAGAATTGCGTGATCAAGAGCTTGGGATGATAAAGAAAATTCAACTCCAGTATTTTTTATGAGTAACAATTCTGATTTTGATAACCTTTTAATTAAAGCTTGCTGAACAGCGTCATTAAAAATATGTCTTCGTAGCTCTAGGCTTTCAGATTTCTTAATGCATCTGCTACAAAATGCTGCATAATTCGCGTTATCAATTAATCCCTGAGCTGCCCATGCCTCCCCAGAACTGAGTGTATTAACGATTATGGACTGCTCTAATACTGCATCTTCAACAGGTCCCCAGTAAGTGACTTCTCTGTCTAACCATCGAGCCATTATTGCAAAGGAGGATGATGCATTCATATTATGAATAACTTTCATTGTCCGTTCTAGCGGGAAATGGTCAGACATATAGTTATAAAAACTTTCTGTGCTTCGAGCAAATCTATATGTCATCTTCGGAGAGCAGCTACTTTCAGCACTTTTATCCGCTAAACTCAAAATCGCGGAGTGTCGAAGTAAGGCCTCATTTCCAAACTTAGAAGCTGCTTCAATAGCTTTATTAAAATACTTTGCTGATTGTGTTGGTGCTAATGAGCATAAGGCGGTAGCAACATCTATATATGAATTAGATGTGCTCTCAGGACCTTCATTGTCATGAGTTGAGATGTTAGCGACTAACGCACTTTTGTATGAGTCAGATAGATAGTTTAAATTCGCTACGCGGCAAGTATAATATAAGCCATGTCGCAACAATTGATAAGATGCGTTATCAATAATGTTTGAAAGCAATGATTTTTGCTGTGCCTGATTTAAACCGTTAGCCCAAAAAATACTTTTTTGTTTTAGTTTGTTAACGAATTCAGGTATGAAATTTTGACGTTCATAAGAAGGAGGGAGATACTTTTCTACCTCCTTAAAAGAACTTTTAAATTCCGATTTGAAATCGTCTATTTGCTTAGTTCTTGCACTAATTAGAAAACGTTGCGCAGGCAGCATAGCTGACAGTGTTTTCTTGTATTTTTCTTTCTGTTCTTTTTGCTTGTAGCTTAAGTCGTCAGCTAAGAGTTCTTCGGGACAAACTTGATTCTGCGGTAGTGATTTGCCAGTTAATTCTTCCAAGAGAGCTACTGCTTCAATAAACTCTATTAGGTCATCATTGTGATAAGAAGGCGGGTTTGCGAACCAAGCTTTGGGCTCCAATTGTACATGGCTAGTCAGTAGCTGTTCTAACCTAGTATTATCGAGCCCAGAAGCAAAACAATATTCGATAAATAACAGCAACTCTTGAGTTGAAATACTTTTATTCGATTTCTCGTGTCGCTCATCTGTTGGACTTTCTATATTTTTTAAACAACTCTGCAAAATTTCTTCATCTACAGATTGTTGAGTTAAAAATAGTGAATTTATAAAGTTAACGCATAAATAACTATGTTCTTTAGAAAATAAAGCAAGTTGTTGTAAATCTTCAAATCTTGAAGTGTCGAGTAAGCTATTTGTAAAGATATTTATAGCGTTCTGAACAGCTTCTGTAGGGGCGAAACGTAATATTCGACCAATAGCTTTTTCAGGGCCAAGTAGGTTTAAGTAGACAGTAAAAAGCAAAGCAACATCTTCCGCAGAAAGGCTTTCTTCATGCCTTTTTCGTTTGTCTTTTGTTGTTGAACTTAAATAGGTTTTTAGCCAGTTTTCTGCTGCTCTTAGGTAACTTAGCGCTTCGCCTTTAAACTCCCCATGCATTGATAGCAGTGCAGATTTGTAAAGGTTTTCAGAGCCTTTCCAGCCACCAGATAATCGCCCTTGAAACGCCAGTTTTTGAACTTCGGTAGGTGATTGAACTACACCAATTAAGGCGATATTTTGATTTAATAATTCTATTTGCCTTTGGTCGCCAGCGAATTCTTCTCCGGTTCTCAATGCTAATTTTATAAATGAAAAATAATCTTCCAGTTGTATGGCTGACTTCAATGCGGCATTCAGTCGTGAAGTACTTATGCTTCTAGCGTCTACCGGATTATCTTTAGGCAAGTATTGTTCTGAAAGTGCTAGTTCTATTAAGTCCTCGTGATTCCCTCCTGCTAACATTAAATAGGGTAAGCACTCAGATACATAGCTGTTTGAGTTTGCTAATTCCTGTATATTTTTTACAAATTCTTTAGCTTGTTCAGCTGTAGAAGCAAACTGTGTTCTAAACCACGTTTCAGTTGGCTCATCTCTAAACTGAATACACTTGTCAATTAGCATTAAACCACGACCAAAATCACTTATGAAGCTTGTGATTTCGTCTTCCGAGAGCTTAGAAAGTTTCGATATAACATCTACGGGAATGAATGGTGGTAAACTAGCTAAAGCTGTGCAAATCAGGTCTATTTTTAAGCCTTCAGTGGCTGTGTTTTTATTTTTTAATCTATTGATTGCATTATTTAGTTGAACCTCAATCTGACCGTCCACAGTAGTTAGGGTTGGTCCTAAGTTTTTAAGCATATCAACCACAGATTCAGGAAACTCTTCTATGGCGTAAGCTTGAACACGTGGATTACCTCCTGATAGTCGGTGGAATTCTTTAGCATGCTCTTGCGTCGCATCCGAATAACAAAGGTTTAGATGAGCGTATGATTCTTCTTCAGAAAATGCTCTTAGTTCAAATTGAGAGATTTCGTTTCTCGGTGCTAACAGTTCTATTCGTTCTGTTCTACATAATGCAATAACAGTACAGCCATCGATCATTAAATCGTTTAGCAATTGTGTGACAATTGAATTCTCAGCTTTTTCTTTAGCTGCCATGACTGCATTATCAGCCGCATCAATGAAAATATATAAGTGTGCCTGCTTATCTCCTTTTTTTAAGCATTTAACTGAGCTTTCTATGCAAGATTTAAACTCCTGCATTAATCGCTTTTTGTCTTTACCCATGGCTATCAATGAATCACATAAGCCATTAATTGCTAACTCATTAATAATTTGGACTAATACTTTATCAAAAGAGTGTCGTGGATTATTAATCGAACGATATAGTCCATCTCCGAAGCAATCGTAGACAATTGAGCAAGAGTGAGAAGGTAATACCGTATTAGCCAGTCTAGCCATTACTGTTTTACCTACCCCTCCACGAGCATGAATTATTGAGTTTTTATTCTCTCTAAATATTGATTTTAAAATAGCCTCTTGCTGATTTCTGAGGTTATTAGGTATAGAGGCTTCAAATTTTGGAGGTGATGGGAATATATCACTGTAATGCTCTGCACCAAACCTGACTTCTAATTCGTGACGATTTATGACATGGAATTCATTTGATGGCAGTTGTGATAGCAGCTTTATAGCGAAAGCTTTAGTCAATTCACTTACATGCTCTAAATTTTCTCTACATATGTAAGAAGTGAAATAATGACTGCTAAAATCGATTTCTTCTAGCGTAGTGTTTGTGAAAATATCACTTAGTAAAGCGATATTGAAGCCTGTAAAAGAGTCTTTATCTTTATTTAAAAATTTTGTATTAAAGTCTCCTTGGGTGGCTTTATCACAAAACTCTTTAATTTTTTTGGACGCTACTTTATTGGTTGTGATGCTAGTAGTGAATAAACGATTACGATCTGTAGGAAGATTAGCAATAATAGCTTTTAGATCTTTTTTATCAATCTCGCCACTAGCGTTTTTAAAATAAAGTAAGTTTATACTTTTAGCTTCTTCATTTAATATTTGGGCGGTGAAACTAACTTTATCTTGAACAAATTTAAGCTTTATTTTCTCTTGTACATTTCTAGAAGGAGATAGTAATTTTAAGCATTGGTGGGTAGCCCAAAATAATGGGATTTTATTGGTACAATTATCAAAATCACTAGCTTGCGATAAAAATTCAGTTTGAGCAAACGACTTTTGATCTATGTTAATTTCTGATTTTTCAAAATTGCCAGTAAAAATTGGTGCGTTGTTATTTCCACCGATAGCCACAGCCCTATCTTTTGCAACGACTTTATTTTTGATAAAAAGGTTAAAATACAAAGTATTACCCCACTTTAATGAAAGCTAGGTATGTAACATATAAAGTTGCTGCACCGACTGGGAGTCCTAAAATTGCAGCTATGTTAGCTAAAATACTTAAACATCCAGAACGATTAGCGTTTATATCTCCAGTCATTATTGGAGCATTATTGTCTCCTCCAATTGCAACACCTCGGTTTGAGGCAAATATTTTTGTAGTTGTCCTTTTTAAACTCATAATAAAAATAAATAAATTAACAACCGCTATTACTATTGCTAAAGTCTGATTCAGTTCCACCCAAATTAATATTTGTTCTATCATCATTATTCCTTTCCGTTATCTCATCCACTTTTCAAAATAAAGCCTAATCCTTAGTGAGTATAACACGCAGAACTGTTTTTAATAATGATTCAAATATGTACTTAAGTAAGTGAAACATTTAGATATCATACCATTACCGGACTATTCAAAATCGAGTGTTTAGGGTTTTGACTCATCATATACATATATTCCCACCTCATTGGAAATGTAGAGTGCTCCTTAGTCTAGATTCCCCTCAATCTCCCCACCTTGATTTAGACCGTTTTGCAATAAGAAATTAGATATATATACCTATTAGTTATTAAAACGAAAACATTAATTACACCTCAATTGTAACTACTTGATTTTACTATAAAACAATATCTATTGACAATATGGCTATTTATTGAAATAGCATATAGATCAACAGCTTATGTCGACTTTTGCGTTTTTTCGAACTATATCTATATCAAACGGATTAGGAGAATAAAATGAAAGTTGAATATAAATTAAACGCTAGAGAGCTTAATAAATTAATCGAGTGGAAAGCTCAAATAAACGACGCTAAGTTAAAAACTCTTGAGCACCCTTATCAATATTATTCTCCTTTTGTCAAAATCGACGATGTTAATTCAATCAGTCGTCGACACCTTCATTATTGCCAGACACAAAAGCGCTTAATTCATCTATTAAGTGATGGTGAAGCTCGCGCATACAAATGGTTAATTCATCAAAAAGATGTCATTGGCATTCGTGAACAATTCCCTTTGCATTTGCCTGACACTATGCGGATCGCTAGCGAACTCGATGTTTTACATCCCAGAAACTGGAAAACGAAAGAGGTCTATGTAATGACTACAGATTTCTTAGTTGATCGCGTTGATTTTGAAACCGGAGAAATTTTTCAAGAAGCAATAAATTATAAATATTGGGACCAAATATATGAGTACAGCGATACAGGTTTTGTGATTAAAAAGTGCTGGCGTACTTGGCAAAAGGCTAAGATCGAGGAGGCTTTCTGGTTAGAAAAATTAGTCACCCCGATTCAGATGACGGATCGTGACGCTAGTAAAATTGCTGTGCAAAATATTACTTGGTTCCAAATCCATCAACATTTAGATGTCAATGACAGTGAGCTAACAATATTCAAAAAAGCCTTTATTCAAAGTTACTTAAGTAATCCAAGATCTTGGTTAGAAGAGCATTTACTACATGCTAGTAAAGCTTTGAAGCGCTCAGTGAAAGATGCTCAGGCAATGTTTCAATTTGCGGCTTATCATCATGAATTAGGTCTAAATATCGAGCTGCCGATTCGGTTAGCTAAACCATTAGTGGTGAATTTGTAATGTTTTCAGTTAATCAAGAATTTAGCTCTTTAGACCAAGAAGTTCGTGTGCGTGTATGTCATGTTGCGATAGACCTTGCCTGTCTCGCTGTTGTTGATTTAGACAGACTTGAATCTGATAAACCAATCTGTAAACCGAAGGTCTATCAATTCGATGAGTTTGCTGCACTTATTAAAAAGAATAGGCTTACAGCTAGCATAGGTATGTTACCGGCTTTTATCAATTATTCAGATGATAGATTGGTAGAACTGAATAAAGCAAATTGGATAAAAAAGCGAGACCAGAAGCTAAAGATTGTAAGCTCTTTGCTGAATGAGAAAACCGTTAGGGAGTACCTATATGCTAACGGAGTTGGTGATAAAATAAATGGACTTATTGATGAGCATGGCCCTTGGAAAAACACGAGTAACTACTACCGTCAACTTAATCGATTTGTAACTTATGGTTGCGTCAACAATGCCTTATTTCCTTTCAAATATGCGAATTGTGGTAGCAACTATTTTATTCCCCAAGATCGTGATTCCGATGGCGCGAAAAGAGGGCGTAAAACGAAAGCCAAACGCCTATCTGGGCATGTAGGTCAGCAAGTGCATTCACAATCACCAGGTATAACTCAGAAAGAAGTTAAGAAAATTAAAAAAATCGTAAGGGAGGCGGTTGGTAAGGTACGCAAAAATATAACAGCCCGTGCGCGTTTAATGTATCGACGTGATAATGAGTGTAAATTTGTCGATGAAGCAACGGCTTACGGAACTAACAAGAAACTTGTTTGGAATGATGAAAATGAGTGCTATCAGAAGGACAATTTGGCTACCACTTTAACAAACACCTGTCTGAAGAAGATAAAATTAAATCGGTTAGGGGCCAAACGATATTTGATAAAGATTATGCAGAAAGAGATGGTTCAGCTCGTGAAGGGTTAATTGGACCGACGCATCGCTATGAAATTGACGCAACAATCATGGATATCCATGTACGTTATCCTTATCGCGATGATGAACAACTTTCAATGGGGAGAGCCGTTCTTTACGCTGTTGTCGATGTATTTTCTACCTGTATTGTTGGGATTTATATCGGATTTCATGGCCCCGATTGGATAGGAGCTGCTGAAGCTTTAACTAATGCCATGATGGATAAAGTATCTTTTGCTGCACGATATGGCCTTCATATCGAATCGAAATATTGGCCTTGTCATCACATTCCATTTGAGATTAATTCTGATAACGGTGGAGAGTACTCATTAAACAATATCTCGTCACTTCTTCGCTCCAACCTTGGGATCCAAGAGTGGACTAAAACTCGTGCTTATATGGGGGTAGCAAAATCAGTCTCGGAGAGAAAGTTTGGTGTATTTAATGATAGCTTTCTTCACTATCAACCCGGTGCTGTTTATGAAGTGAGGAGGGATGAACAGGACCCATCACAAAATGCTACTTGGGATTTAGAGTCACTTTATTGTGCTGTTATTAGTGAAGTTATTTATCATAACAATACGGCAAACCGCGAAGAACACCATGATTTTAAAGCATCTAAACAAGGGATTGGTTTCTCGCCCCAGGCAATCTTTGATTTTTATCTTGATGAAGAAATGAGTGGGGGTAATCCTACAACAGCAGAGGATGAAGGGCGAATTAGGCTTGCTTGTTTACCTGAGGGGGAAGCAACAGTTACCGATCAGGGTATTAGGTTCCAGGGTTTATATTACACATCTCCTTATGCGAAATCGGCTAAATGGTATTTCAAGGCTAAAAATTTTGGCCACTTTCCAATTAGGATTAAGTGGACTCGAACATCTACAAATATTATTTGGTATCAAACACCAGATAATAAAATTATCCCTCTTAAAATTAAGATTTTAAAAAGTGGACGTTTTGCTGATCAAGTGTGGGAATCGGTTGCTATTAGACAGAATGAATACGCTTTTGAGCAACATAATGCTAAACGTGAAAAATCAAATCATGAACTTCAAAAGGATCATTATCAACAGCAGCTCTTGGCTGAGAATGAAGCTCAACTGATAGATGTACCTGAAAATACCACAAAGTCTCGTCAGAAAGGCATTCAAGAGCGTAAGGACGAACAAATCATCATTGAAAAGCGCCAGTTCGATGAACGTAATAAAGCCGCAATAGGAAAAATTGAGAACCAGCCTCTATCTGTTTCTGAACTACCACCGGAAACTGGCGAAACTAAAGCCAGTAAATCGAAGCGTAAGCACATTAGCCTAAATAGCCGGCTGCAAAGATCATCAAGAAGGATAAAAAATGAAGTTATTTGAACCTGCATTCCCTAAACCAATTTTGATTACTGAGCCAGTTTACTTTGAACATGATGATGAATGGTTAAATGATAATCCACTTATCCAAGCTTTGGAGGTTAAAGATACGGAACAAATCATGAAAGATGTTGAGTATATTCCGACTATGCAATCTAATTTGACTTCGTTAAAAGGCGTATTCAAAAAGACAGTTTTGCGAAGACTAAGTTGTATTAATGTCATTCATCCTTGGACTGGCAGCCTCTACGAAGATATTTTATCTGCTATCTTATTTGGTTATATCAATCGCGATCCCAGGCGACCTGAGATTAGACGTTTGCAGCGAGAGCTTTCAGACACTGCGCGACTAAAAAATCGAGAGGAGATTCACAATAGAATTTTTATAAGCCCGCTAAGCCCTTTAACTACTACAAGTAACTCGGTTGTTACAGGACCTTCTGGAAGTGGTAAAACTACAACCGTTCGCAGAACATTACTGACTATCCCACAAGTCATCGTTCACCCATCATTTGGTGACACACCAGAAAAACATACTCAGATAGTGTGGTTAAGTTTTGATATGCCAGCGAGTGACTCACCTAAAGCATTGGCTTTAGCGTTCTTCAAATCAATTGATAGTGCTGTTGGGACTAGTTATTTTGAAGAGTGGAAAAATCGTAAATCAGATAGTATTGAGCATCATTATGCGGCTATGCAACTATTAATCGTTAAGTTCAGTGTTGGGTTTGTGCATATCGATGAGTTGCAGTTTATGGTTAAATTTGGCACAGGGCGAAATTCGATTACCTTACAAGCGATTGAAGCCTTGTTTAATAAACTGTCAATACCGACGCTAACCAGCTGCACTCCTGAAGGGTTGGAACTGTTTGATGCACAACCAGCGGAGTTTGATGATGAATTTGATGTAATCACAACTACAAGAAGAGTTTACTCTGATCAAATTTATGTTTTTGAACTAGCGCCAATAGATTCTGATTTGTTTGAAGATTTATTCGATGCGTTTTTCCCTCCAGCTCTAAGCCAGAGTAGTAAAGGCTTTAGTGATGAATTTAAGATAAAAGTAGCAACATTATCAGCAGGTCTTTTAGCTATCATCACGCGCCTTGCACAGCTCTATCATCGTATAGCACTAACTGTTGATGATTTGTCTGAAGAAGAGTTGCTCGAAGCTATTTTTATTGAACAGTTTGGCCCATTAGCTGATGCATTGAGAAAATTACACGAAACGGGAGATGAAAAGCTCCTTGAGAAAATACTATCAAAAGATGATGCCAATAATGCAATTTGGTCGGTAGAAGAAAAGAAAGGGAAATCAGTTAAAAAGCGAATAGAAGTGCCTGATATTAGTCATGAGTATAACTAGGGACGTCGTATGTTAGATACCATTCATCATTTTCCAGCCCCAATCGGTAATGAACACTTACTTAGCTGTTTAATGCGCTATGCATCGACTCAAGGACGAAAGGAGTTCGTGCGAGTTGCTAAAACTGTGTCTTTAAATGTGAGTAAAATTAGCAATGAAAGTTATTGGCGTCCAGTGTATACAGATGTACTTAAACAATACTTACCAAAGTTCCATTATGGCGTTGCTAAAGAGAATACTCTGCTGAATGTGTTTTCTCAATTTGCTGGAGTAACATTCGACAGTTTACTGTCGGACCAAATAGTGAAACCTGAGAAGCTTCAATTTAAATATGAAAAAATTGGTCAGGTTAGCGCTGGTTGGAATTGGTGCTCGCAGTGTGCAAAAGAGGACGAAATGCAACATGGATTTGCATACTGGCATCGTGATCATCAGTTTTCCTTAAAGCATCGATGTAGTAAGCATGATGAGCGGTTGCTTACCAGTTGTAATCATTGTAGTTATGAATATCTATCTGTTTTGCAAGGTCCACCGCCTCATGGTGACTGTGTTAAATGTGGAAAGGGACTAAAAAGCATTGATCTACCAGAAACTGAACTATGGCTTGAAAATGCCGCTAACAGAGCTTTAGATGGCAGCAGTGAAATTAATATTGCTGCATTGAAGGCAATAGTCCACGAGCGTTATGGCTTTGACAAATTAAAGCGCAACTGGTCACTGGCTGAAAGGAAGCAAATCACGATTCAGCAACGAGCCTTTGGCGAATGGCTTGATGGATTAAATTTAACCTATTATTTAGCTCAGCTTAAAAATAACAAACCTTATTCTCAACACTTGGCGTTTAACTTGAGCTCATTCGCTTTTAATCAGCATGCGCTGCCGCCAATAGTGATACTGCTTTTATCTCGTTTCCTGGAAGATGAATCATGTTAAATATCTTCCCTTCAGAAACGCTTTATAGCTGCTTAGTTCGACATTGTTTGACCAGTGCATACCCTAATTTAAACCGAGCATTATCTGTTGAGGTTGGTTCTATATCCAAACAGTGGACTGCCCAATTTCCTTGTTTCATTCCTCAATTAAGTGAGATCACCGGTTTGGAACCGAAAGTGCTTATACAAAAGCATTCGGTTTACCCTGCATATAAACCATTTTTATCTGATTGTGTCAGCCAAGAAGTCGAAAGGTTACTGGTTTCTGGGGGATTACTGAACGTAGAAACGAAGATGTCCCTTGCGGCAAATCGAGTTAAGGGGACTGGGACATTAAATTATTGCTCAAAGTGTGTAATTGATGATGAACACCGTTATTCATGGGCATATTGGCATGTCCTACATCAACTGCCAGGAGCTTTAGTTTGCATACATCATCATTGTAATTTAGAGGCTCATAAATCGAATCGTAAAAAATTACAGTTGCCACCAAATCATAATTTCCAAAGTATTGAACCTAACGCTAACGCTAAGGCTATCAAGCTATCAAGCTATCAAGCTATCACGATTGAGTGTTGAGTTATTTACTTTGAAAGATATTAAGTTTAAATCTGAGATTATCGCTCAGGTTTATAAGCATAAATTACTGGAGCTAGGCTTAGCCACACACAATAAAACCCTTCGAGTTAAAATGAAGTTGTGGCGTGAGTTTCTGAGAGATTATTGGCAAGAGGTCATTTACAATACTCAAGTTGATGCAATATTAAATCAAGGTGACTCAATGAAGTTTCCGAGCCCCCTGATTTATGGTCAAAATCACGTATTTCATCCCTTAAAACAGCTTTTAGTGATTGGTTTTTTATTTGATTCAATAAGTGATTTTGTTGAGGTTTACCGTAAAGCCGAGGCTGGTACTCTTGATATCAGCAAAGATCCTAACTTAGTAAAAAAGGCTACCAAGAAACAACAAAAGTCAGATGACGAAATTATTACTCGACTACAGCAAGATGAAAGCTTACGCAGCGTATCAAGAGGCTTAGGTGTAAGTGTTGGTTACGTAAAGAAAGTTGCTCAACTTAACAATATACCAATAGCTCGCCGTACTCAGTTTATTTTCGAGGAACAGAGGAGGGCTATCTGGAGAAAGCTATTTATTGGCTTCAGTACCGCAGAAATAGCTGAGGAACTGAAGACGTCCGTTAGTGCAATCGAACAAGTTTTGTCGTGTCACCCTGAGCTTGTTCAATTCAGGAAAAAGATCCGCTATTTTAATAAACGACAAATACATCGGGAAAATGTTTTGGGCGCATGTGAAACATTAAGTACTCGGAATGATATTAAACTCGCTGAATCAGCTAGTTACGCTTGGCTTTATAAGCATGACAAAGAATGGCTTTATGGAAATCTACCTGCTGCTATCCAAAGGCAAAAACGGTATTCGCGTTAGGATAGTTATATGTAAATCGCCATCAATCATTGGTTGGCTCTAGGTGTATAACTAGATGGTTCATGAACTCATTTTTTGCTAATGAACGAAATTTGATTCTAAGTGTTGGGGCAAAATGGTCAACTAATTTGGGTCTCGGTTTTGTATTTAAAAATGTATTTATCAGTAGTTATTTGAAAAGTATAAGAGCTTTATTGGATAACACCTGTTGCATGCTAGCCCAATGTTGGGGGGTATAATTTAGAGGTGCGCAAGCAATATTTCAACTTTCAGCTTGTAACTGTTGAGTATTACTTGCAATTACTTTCTGATTAATAAGTATTTTATGTTGATTGTATCGTCTCTAATTTTAAAGCAATATATCATATACTGTATATTTTTGGGGAAATACGCATTGCTAAATACTTGTGTTTTCGTTGGCAACACCTTAACCATCTTAAGAGATTTATAAATAATGAGTATGAAATTAACTCAGACTATCGCAGGGATTAATTGGCTTAACCACTTTAAAGGTGTTGACAGGTTAACGGCAGAGAAATTGCTAGAGGGAATTACTTGGATTTCTAATGTTGAGTTTACGAGTTCATTGAGGGCTAGCATTGAAGATCAAGCAAATAAAGTAGATGGACCTGTAGGCTTGTTCATTGAACGTGAACTACGAAAAAATAAATATGGAGTTCAACGTTATTATAAGCAGGATAATAACCCTAGGAGAGCTTTTGGTGCAGCTTTGCAACCAATAGAATCAAAACAATATAAGAACCACGAGGTCGGGAGCGAAGGCGTGATAGCTACGTTAGCTACCGGACTAAAAAGAGAACATAAAACTAAGTATTACTTGCACCCTACGATGAACCTGATTAGAGATGAAAAGATACAATCATTTTTTATCTTGACTGACACCATCGGCTCTGGAAACCAAATTTCTACCTATTTAGACTCACTTTGGAAAGTCGCAACGATTAAGAGTTTACACTCTTTCAAAAGATTAAATTTTTTTATAATTTCTTACGCAATAACAGTGGATGGTAAAGATAAAATAGAGTCTCACAAATCTCGACCTAAAGTTATTTATTCTATGCATAGTCCAACAATAGATAGCACTTTTGATAAAGCTGATACAGAAGAAATAAAAGATTTTTGTGCTAGATATAGCCTTAAACAACAAAATAAAAACTATGGCCCTCTAGGGTACGACAATTGCGGAACTCTAATTGCGTATCCTCATGGTATACCTAATAACTCACCACTAGTTCTGCATAAAAAATCTAAAAAAAATATCCCACCACTGTTTCCATCAAGAGCTATTGGAAAAACCCAATATGAGCTAAATCATAGTTTTTTTGAAATAGATTATTCTAAGACTCTTAAACGTAACGAACAAATTAAGCTTGCAACAAGTGAGTGGTTAAAAGTGGCAAGTAAGGAAGCTAAAATTTTTATAGTAGTTTTGGCTTCCCTCAATAAAAAACCTCGTTCACCAACGGCCATTTCAAAAAGAACATCGATAAAAATTGAAGATGTTGAACAGCAACTTGTTTTAGCAAAAGAATGTGAATGGGTTTCCAAAAGTGGAAGACTTACTGATGATGGAGTTAAGTTACTGAATCATTTGAAAAAGAATAAAGAAAAAAAGAGAAAAGAACTAGTATGGAAAATTGATATGTTATATTATCCAATCTCGCTGAGAATGCCATAATTCTAGAGAGTCGTGTAGAAGTTCCGTGAAGTCTGGAAATGCTACACACAATAATAACCTTCAAGGTTATTGGGGGAAGCATATTTTGCAACCTTTGGCTAAGCAAGCGCTAAGATAGTTTTGTGCTAAATTTCGCTTGTCGTGGCGTCACTACGTGACTTACGGCGAAATTCATCACCAAAGTATCAAATGGAATCAAAGTAGATGATAAAGTGGCATTCTCAGCGATATAAAAACCAAGCAAAAAAAAACAAAACACCTGAAATAATAATAAAAAATGCGATATCAATAGCAGAAAATGTTAGCAAACATAGTAATGAAGCACTTCCAATATTTACCCTAGCCCACCTATCTAAGCAATCACGAGTTGAAGTAAGTGTTTTAGACAGATTAATAATGAGACATAAATTAGACTCAAAGACTCCTCCTTACAGAGTTTTTTCAATCAACAAAAGGTCTCGTAAAAGTTTAGATAAAAGATTTATTTGTGTTCCGTGCAATGAACTTTATTCCGTACAGCGTTTTATTAACCAAAACATTTTGATTCATTTAAAGTGCCATAAAGCAGTCGTGTCATATAAAAAAGGAAGTTCAATATGTGATGCAGCATCTTATCACTGCGATAGTAAATGGTTAATAAAACTTGATGTAAAAGATTTTTTTGACTCTATAAATGAAGTTAACGTTTATCGGGTTTTTAGAAAGACTGGATACTCCGCGCTTCTATCTTTTCAAATGGCTAGGTTATGTACTCGAATAATCCCAAAGAAAGAAAGTGACACTTCAAGACTAGTTAATCAGAGCAAAAAATATTCTTTTAAAAAATACAAGAGTAAGTTCAAAGGAAGCCTGCCTCAAGGTGCGCCAACTAGCCCTATACTATCTAACTTGGTAGGGTATAAGATGGATGAAGATATTGAGTCGTTATCAAATGAATACCAATTTACCTACACAAGGTATGCAGATGATTTGATTTTATCTACAACACACGAAAATATGACTAGAGCTTTATGTAAAGAGTTAGTGTATAGGATTTATAATATCCTTAAATTTCATGGCTTTGAGCCTAATTTAACAAAAACTAAAATAATTCCCCCAGGAGCAAGAAAAGTAGTCCTTGGCTTAATTGTAAATGGAGAAGAACCAAAGTTGTCTAAGGGCTTTAAATCAAATCTAATTCAACATTTACATTTTTGTACTCGAGTTGATGTTGGGCCTGTCAAACATGCAAAACATAAAAAATTTGATTCTGTTATCGGATTCAGAAACCATTTAAAAGGTTTAATTTCTTACGCATTACAAATTGAGTCCACATTTGGCAACAAAGCACTGTCTCAATTTGAAGAAATAAAGTGGCCACTATAGAGATAGCCAGTTTGTGAATTTCGAGCGAGTAACTAAGCTACTTACCTAGTCATGATATTTTCCGTTTGGAGAAATGTAGTGGATTAGTAAATTTGACCATGTTTACAGAGGTATTAATAAAAATATTCAGAGTCCGCAGCGACCTACTATATAGTTATGGCTGATTTTATTTAGCTACCATATTTAATAAATAGTATAGTTCAAGTTTCATTCGAAAGTGACATGAATTACCAAATTTGAATAAAGTTTGAAAGCAATTAGCTACTAGAAAATAAAAGGCGAATCAGCAATGGTTCGCCTTTTTGGTTATTGGATATTAAGTCGTTAGGTCTTTAATTTTCCATACGCGTATTCAAGATAAAGTCACAAAGCTCAGCGTAAATAAGATTATTCATAGCAAATTAACTATGACTAAGTTGTTGACATAGTTGTAAATATTATTTAAGGTAAAAAAGACTAAATTGCAGTCGGCTACCGAGTATGATACTCACCTTTTCCGCTCCCCTCTGTTGCACGGGAGGTTTCAGCTGCAAATCGGATATAGATCCGATCATTCTTTATGTGAAACCTAACTCCCACTTTATTGGAGAAAACTATGTGCAGGATTGATGCGCCATTTGGCAATCACCCCCTTGATGAAAAAAAAGACCCTACTGAACGTTTTTTACAAGCGCTTGATGAATTCAATGTTGAAGGCAATTTTCGAACATTATTGATTAAACACTTTTCTGACCATTGGCAGAGTGTATTCAGAAATGTATCTGAACTGGAAAAAGCTTTAAGTGATACTAAACAACATGATACTGAAGTTGAAAAATGCATAGCTATATTGTTATTCCTAAAAGAGACTATAACAAATAGCATATTGCGTTATTTTAATATGTATAAGCTACCTGTTAATGATGACGCTGTTATTGGGTTTTTAAATGATGTAGCTCAGACTTATTACCCAAGTTCGCCGTATGGTTTGTTCACTGCTGGTATGAATAAGGTTCAAGCTAATTATTTTTTATTTGTGTCTTGGCTATATGGGAAGGATTTTTGTTTTTCAAAAAAGTTTTTCGATGATAAAGCACTAAGTTCGATAAAAGAACGTGACAGAACCGCTATTCTTTGGGATTACTTTTACTCTATATCCCCAAAGCTTAAGGGGTTAAAGTATTACTCAGATGATACAGGCCTACTTGAAGAACTAATATCAGTAGCTGCATCTGATCTTACTTTTGGTCCCTTGACTCAAGGACCGAACGAAATATTGCGAGGTTTTAACTTTATAAAAGCTTGGATCAGTTACGATTCTCAAGCTGGGAGATTCTCTTACAGCTGGACTGAATTTTGCTATGACTGGAGTTCACCTTGGGGCAATATTGAAACACTAATACGCGATAAAAACTCTGATTGTGAGGATACCTCAAAACTGTTGAATAAATGGTTAGAGGATATGGCATTAGAATTTGAAATGCTCTTATGTCTAAGTGCTGACTTAAATCATGCTTCAGTCGAGAGTAAGGGGAAGTGGGCGAGGGAAATTGAACACTGTTTTACTTCCTACACTCACATACATGCTTATAACAAATATAGATCTAATACGCTCGAACATGATAATTTGAGCATGCTTCTAAGTGACGCC
>SPKZ01006758.1_pt1 | contig 19628 bp, 13 predicted proteins | sample 2456571 | NCBI WGS metagenome assembly SPKZ01 (sample SAMN11192286, study PRJNA482655) | marine metagenome | biome: ENVO:00000447; feature: ENVO:00000244|ENVO:00000211|ENVO:00000569|ENVO:00002023; material: ENVO:00002151; isolation source: ocean water from marine abyssalpelagic zone ... | reverse complement strand
GGTATAAGTTTGTAACTCACCCAAACGATAATCGGCAGTCATATATTTCGGTATTGGCTGGCCTTCATCAAGATAGACACGATAAAAATCAGCCGCTTGTTGATTGTAATAACGGAGATGCAAATCACAATGTTAAGTTAATATTGCTAGATCTAAACGATCATGTTGACCGATCCTTTCCACATGTAATCATCTCATCAACGTGCTAACAGGGACACTTATTTTGATTCAATCATTCACCGATATTGATAATGACGCACTCGATGCCTTAATTGAACACGTGACAGAAGCCAAAGAGCATGAGCTGGCGTTAAGTCCTGATGATTGTCAGTTATTGCTTAATGCCTTGATGACACTGACTAGTTTGCAAGAAAACATCGCCAGTAAAGATGTAACGATACACAAATTGAAAAAACTAGTCGGTATCGTTAAATCGTCAGAAAAACTGGGGGCACTCGTCAGTCAGCAAGGCGTTGCTGCAAAAGGTAAAAAAGCCCAACATAAACAAATAAAGCGCACTAAACCCAAGACCCAAAAAGTCAAACCGACAAGCATTCACCACGCCTTAACGGTGCTGACCAAGGGTTAATTATGTCCTGAATGCGACTTGGGGAAACTCACCAAGTATGAACCAGTAAGCTTCTTGCAGATCACAGGACAAAGACCTTTTGTGCCAGAGCAACACATCATGGAACGACTACGTTGTAATGCCTGCGGTGCTTATTTTACCGTGCCTCTGGCTGAAAACGTACAGGCCGATGGGCATGCCAAACAAAAATACGGCTACAGTGCACGTAGCTTAATGGCGATCAACAAATATTACGCAGGCACACCGTTTTATCGCCAAGGCAGTTTACAAAACATATTAGGCGTACCCATTACCGCGTCATCTATCTTCGATCAAACCGAATATGTGGCCAACGCCATTTGGCCTGTATTTAAGCACTTGAGAACAATTGCAGGCAATGCCAAGCATTATTATATTGATGACACCACACTCCGTATTCTCGACCAAATCGCCATCATTAAAAAACAACGTAATAGCGATAAAGAACGTGTTAGACCCGGGGGTTTATAGCTCGGGCATGATAGCAACCACCGCAGTAGATCAAAAAATAGTATTGTTCGAAACAAACATAGGTCACGCGGGTGAATTTATCGATAGCGTGCAGTGTTTTCGAGACAAAACAAGTTCACCGCCCATTATCATGAGCGTTGCACTGGCCAGCAACCGACCCTCAGTTGATATCGAATTTATCCCATCCTTGTGTAATAGCCATGCTCGCCGGCAATTTGTGAATGTGCTTAGCCATTTTTCCGATGAAGTTGCAGGTATTTTAGATCGTTATAGCGAGATCTGGCATCTTGATAATCTGGCGACAGAGAAACAGCTCAATAGTGAACAACGGCAAGCTTATCATGATGAAAATTCGCGATCAATCATGGCATAGATCCGCGCGTGGAGACACCAGCACTTAAACGATGCCAGTGTTGAGGAAAACAGTGGGCTTGGCAAAGCGAACCGTTATTTTGATAAACATTACGCAGGCTTAACGTGTTTCTGCACGGAGTCAGGCCCGCAATTAGATAATAATTTAATGGAGGCTGAATTAAAATTGGTGGTCAGGGATAGAAAAATGCGATGTTCCACAAACGCTGTCTATCACCTCAATCATAGCCACAGCAAGCTGGGCCGGAGTTAATACCTTTGATTATTTAAATACACTACAGCGTGAACAAGACACGGTGAAGTGAGCCCCAGAAAATTACCTGCCTTGGAATTCTCAATAAAATAACGTTTAATCCCGGTATATCTGCCTGGATTTGAACAATACCTTTAAGTCAATATGCTGTCGTAAGCTCACTTTGAGCGTATCTCGCTTAGCTTCTGCTGAGGTGTTATAGCATTCCTTCGGCATCCATTCCTTTTTGAAATTTCTAAAAATCGCTCCATTGGTGCATGATCCCAACAATTTCCGCGTCGGCTCATACTTTGTGTTATTTGATATTTCCACAACTCTTGTCTGAATTGAAGACTCGTGTAATGACAGCCTTGGTCGGAATGAAACATAACATTTTTGGTCGCCCTCGGCTTTCGTAAGCCATTCGTAGCGCTGCACAAATTGAATCTGTGTTTGGGCTATCAGAGCAATTTTTCGAGCCAATAAATCCATGACTACAGCTAAGTACATCCAGTGATTTCCAGCCCAAACATAGGTCAGTTCGCCACACCAGACTGATTGACGGTTTCAACATCAAACTGCCTGTTCAGTCTGTTTGGCGCTATTTTTGATACATCCTCAGATCTCTTATATTTATGTTTATTCGGCTGTTTACTGACAATGCCAACTTCTTTCATTAAGCTGCAGCCTTGTATCTACCGACACTTTCGTCAGCTTGATTTAGTTGGTCTGAGATTGTTCTTGCGCCAGTAGAACCTCAACTACAACTGTCGATATCAACTACTTTTTGACGTAATAAAGCACGTTCAGGCTTTGTTACACCGCGGTATTTAAGTCAATAATGGAAACTACTACGAGGTATCTCAAATAGCTCACATATATTTTCACTGAATGAGGCTCTCTTGATAAGGCGGCTATCAAATCTATCTTTTAATGCTGTCTTGCATTAAAAGAGCGGAAGCTTTTTTTATATGTCCTTCTCCCACTCAATTTGCTTAAGTTGAGCTACCCAGCGTCTCATTACTGTGTATCTAACACCGACGGCATCACAGGCTTCTGGTATCGTTTAACCTTTATCCAGGACAAACTTACTGCGTCATGCTTGAATGCTACTGAATATGTTGTTCGAGCTTTTGTTATTGTGTACACCGTTTTTATGTTGAGAGTATTCTATCCCATTTAGGTGTACAAGTTCATTAAGCCACAACAGTTTGATGGTAATCAGATTCTTTTTTTGAAAGAAATAAAAATGCAATCGATGACACCATTGCTAAAATCCCACCCACCCATATCAAATAACTTATATTAATACTTGCAAGCATGCTTCCGAGTAAAGCTACAATAAAATTTGCCAAACAAAAGGATGACAAAAGCATTCCCATCAATTTACCTTGAGGTAGATAGTGAAATTTTTCTGAAAACCAAGATGCTTGTGTACCTGTATATAAGCCGATCACTCCACCAAGTACAGCAAGAATTGCGATTGCACCAAACTCAGTGCTTGGCATTGTAAATGCTATTAGCATTATTCCACTAAGAAAAATGCCAGAAAACAAAATTATATTTTTTTTGTATTTTTTATCTAGTATTTTTAAAAGATACACCCCTGAAAATATCATTACGGCCGTACATATAATATTTGCATTTGCTAATGTTTCTGGAGTTGAGTTCCAATTAGCAACCAAATAAACCGGATAAAATTCAATGAAAATACTTATAGATATACTAAACAGAAATTGTATAAATATTAATCTTGAAAAATTAATATCTTTCGTAAAGGACAGTGTAGGTTTGTTTTCTATCGTGGCTGTTTTATGTGCATTGAGATTTGTTTCTTTAAATTTTAGAAAAACGAATATGAAGGCTGCTAGGTTCATAATGGCTGCTAAAATAAACGGCATGTTGTACCCATATGGAGCAGTATAGCCTCCAATTAATGGCCCTAAAATCCAACCAGCTTGGCCCGCCGCTATAACATAGCTAAAAGCAGCTGTTTTACTTGTTTTAGTTTGAATGTCAGTGATTACAGCTCGTGCAACTGAAATATTACCTTCCAATATTCCACTCAATAATCTTGAAATTAAAAATAAGATGAAATTTTCATCACATATGGCCCAAGCAGATATGACGTTTGTTAGTGTGCCTCCTGCTAATGTCCATAATAATACAGGACGACGTCCAACCTTATCCGACCATGAGCCAAGTACTTGGCTTCCTACAAAAAGTCCCAATGGATATGCAGACAATGTAATACCTAACAACAAATATGGATCTAAACCTAGGTACAAGTTTATCGGGTTGCTGCTAGTTAAAAATAAAGGTGCCAATACAGGGTAAGGTAACGCAATGCCAACATTCGCAATGAAACATATAATTATCACGATGAACAAAGTTGCTTTGTTTTCCATTTTATCTCCAAGACTCTTTGAATTATAGTGGATTGAAATATTAATTATTAAAGCCTACCAGTTTATATTTGGAAATCCAGTTTTTATATTTTGAAATATAACCTTATTTTTCGTTGGCTTACGATGAAGTAGCTCAACAAATATATTTAGTAGAATGCTTAATTTTGTAATATCAACTTAAATTTGAAACTTGTTTAGGCACTTTTCAATAAATTCATCTCATATTCTGCTGGGGAGGTATACCCCAATTTATAATGCCTTCTTTTCTGATTATAAAACGGTTCAATGTAATCAATTATATCTGCTATCGTCGCTCTTGTTTGATAGCGACGATAGCCCCCGGTGTCAGAATAGTTGCAATGTTAACTTCAGTAAGTTGTCATAATTACCAAATAAGGTTAAAGAGCAACATATGGCGCATCATTCTAAAGAACTAAAACAAAAGCTTATCAATGATATGAGTCCACCAAATTCATTAACGCACCTGAGCTTTCAACTAAATACGGAGCCCCTAAGCAAACAATATATAGCTAGCGAAAAGCTGCATTAGCACAAGGTATACTGGTTTCCAAACAAGCTAATAGTAATCAATGGAGCAATGGAATGTCGCTTGTCTATCCGGTTTTAATTCGACGCCTCAATTAGATACAAAACATAAATCAGACCTCGTAAGCAAAGATAAACGAAAAAACCTTCATCGAAAAACCAAGCGTTAGCAGAGTCTGTCGCATTAATGGTGCCATCAGACATCATCTCCTCGACGAGGACGATTAACCAGTATTGATGACCGAGTAATGATATTGGCCGATATCAACAACGCCCTCCTAGGAGGGCGTTGACATAAGGCTGGTATGCTGTCTGAGGATAAGCGGGCTACCGCGTTTATACTCGCACCCAAAAGCAAACTATCGCCATATGCAGAGCAAGCCGTACTCAATATCTGTTGCCAGAAAGAGTACGCAGATTTACCGCCAACACAGATTGTCTCTTTACTCTTAGATAAGGGGATTTGGCATGGCTGTGAATCAACGTATTATCGAATTTTACGTCGTCAAAAAATTCAAAATCATCGAGGGAAAAGTGACAAACTAGTGAAACGCCACCCTCCGCGGTTAAGTGCAAATAAACCCAATGATGTCTAGTGCTGAGATGTATCTCTGCTCAAAACAACCGCGCTCGGACAGTTCTATTGCTTGCATCTTTTTTAGACCTTTATAGTCGAAAAATAGTATTGGCTGAGGTGCTGCTATCGGAGAACGCATAAAATGCATTGATGTTAACGGAGCAAGCTGTAGCAAGAGAGATAACCGCATTTCAGCACCAACTGCGTGTATTACACAGGGATAATGGTGGGCCAGTGCGAAGTCCAACGTTACGGGGATCGCTTCAAAACCTAGGTGTCACACGTTCATTTAATCGACCGCATACAAGTAATGATAACGAATTTGCAAGATTTGTTTTTAGAACACTAAAATATTGTGTGAAATATCCAGCGTCAGGATTTAAGTCATAGGAAGAAGCTCAGGACGGGTGCTCGCATTTACCGTTGGTATAATAATGAACATTTACACAGTGGACTTAACTTTGTAACGCCAAATCAGCGCTATAATGGTAAAGATAAAGCACAGTTAACACATAGCAAATACGTGATCGAATTAGCCAGAGAAAAGCATCCGGAACGTTGGTCAGAACGACAAGGGGAATTGCGAACCTGTTGATGAAGTATAAATAAACCAGCAGAAAACGAACTGAAATTAGCAGCTTAGTGAAAACCCATCATTGCAACTATGTTGACATCGAGCGGTATCGGAAACCGCGATGCAACGTTATAAAAAGATAATACGTCCCAAGTTATACAGTAGAAAATTCAGTAATCAGCAACAAGAAATGTAAATAGGATGTAGTATATAAACCGTTTTCACTCACTTCGGCATGCCCAATAGCTACCAAGTTGCCTGATCACGTTCAAAGACAAGTGAGAGATTCACGGGCTTAAAAGTACCTGATTATCACCGAACCTCAGCTATGAAATGGCATAGTTAATTTGGCCATCTAGTTAGAGGTTGATATTATGACCTCATTATTATTTAGGTGATCGCATGACTAAACGTATAAAACGTAATTTTACTCCCGAATTTAGATTAGAAGCTGCATTACTTGTCGTTGAGCAAAACGACTCTATTACTGAAGCCGCCAATGCCATGGAAGTCGGTAAATCGACAATGGATAAGTGGGTTCGACAGCTTAGAGACGAGCGCAATGGGGGAAAGTCCAAAGCAACACCCATAACGCCAAGACTACTGAAGATTAGAGAGTTAGAGCGAAAAATAAATAGGATGGAAAGGGAGAACGATATCCTAAAAAAAGCCACCGCTCTCTTGGTATCAGACTCACTCAACAATTTGTAATAATTGATAAAATCAAGCAGAGCTATCCAGTTGCAGAGATCTGTTTTGTGCTTAGTATTCATCGAAGTAGTTACCGTCATTGGTGGCCAAGAGCGGGTTTTACCTCATTTGATGAGGCGGATAAGGTAATTGGGTATTACATCGTAAGATATTACAATCAAGTCAGGCCACATCAGTATAACGGTGGTTTGACGCCAATTGAGTCTGAACGATTATTTCAGAAAGACTCTAAGTCCTTGGCCAAAATTAGTTGACCACTTCACTAGTCGTAAAAGGCGTTGGGGGCATCGGCGTAGTTTTAATACTTGCCTCGATTAATTTTTACACCATATTTTCTAAACCAAAACGCTATAAAACTTAAAACAAGATTCAGCTAAATATCGTGGAAGATGTTTTTGGTTTATCGCGTGATATGTTCCGTGCATTGAATTTTTGACATTACTTATCATAGTGTTGACCCATTTTAAATAAGGCCACTCTACACTTGATGGGCCACCTCCAGTCACCACCGCGAGGTGTAGAATTTCTGCATCTTTAACTGCCCTAAAGCATGCAAGCCCGTCTGAAATAACGATAGATTTAGGTGTTAAATGAGCTTTAACCCAATTTGTCAGTTCTTCTTTTTTAAATCCATTTACTGCACTCATCCGCATTCGTATTGAATGACCCTCTTCATTAATTGATACCGCAGCTACGAATGGCCTTTTGCTCCTCGCCCTCTAGTACCTCTGCGCCCCCCCAATAAGCATCATCTATTTGGACATATTCGCTTAATGGTATTTCATCATCACGCTCTTTCATCGCTTGCATCAATTTCTGCTTTACTCGCCATGTCACGTTGTATGAAATACCTAGTAGCCTAGAAAGCTCTAGAGTTGATTCCTGAGTTATAAAATAAACACGAATAAACCAAGTGGTTAGCGGAAATTTAGAATGAGAGAAAACCGTTCTTGATATTAATCAGGCTTGGAAGTGACATTGATTACACAGGTATAAAGCTCTTGATTTAAGCTGGCAGTATTTATCATTACCGCAATTAGGACAGCGATAACCACTTGACCAGCGCATGTTGAATAACTTTGCTTGGCATTGAGCTTCTGAGCCGTACATCTTCATAAATCGGTGTATTGAAATACCTTTTTGAAATTGAACTTTATTTTCCCCATCAACCGAGTCCTCTAATTTAGCTCTCAAAAGTATAGTTCATTTAATATGGCTGAGTTTTAGTGGTAATAAAATTTATTTTAAATGTTGAGCCTGTACATTTAATGTTACATTTATTTTTTAAATGTTAATCTTTACGTTTAAATACGTACAAGAAGTATACACCGATGTAGTCAGGTTGTTAAATGTAGTGCGATTTATAATTATTGGTCTAAGATGCCAGTAGAAATTACCAACTGAGAGGTAAATAGTTATAGGTACCTCCTCACGCTTACCTCACAGTGGCTAGTTACGCTTTAGCTCTCATTAAAGTATAGGTCATTTAAAATGGCTGAGTTTTGATAACAGTATTTATAAAAGAAATTATTTTTTAGTAAAAGAAAAAGACCTCTCAAAATCACTTAGCGTATTAGTTAGTCACGGTCATAAAATATTAGAACCAAAGTGCCTCTATTAAAGTAGAGGTTAGCTTATTTGAAAATATATTTTCTATGAATCACTCTCCTTAAACAAATAAGGTCCAAGTATGTCAATATATGAAAGCACTTCAAAAAAAACTGAATATTTAGAATCTCATATTTTAAAAAACACATTGAAAAAAAATTGTTGTGGGTACAATTCAATTCATTGTATTCATGAGGCTATTGAAAAACAGGTAAAAGAAACACCAAATAATATAGCGGTTAAATTAGGAAATGATACCTTAACTTATAATGAACTGAATAATAAAGCTAATCAGTTAGCTCATTATTTAATAAGTGAAGGCATTAAGCCTGATACATTAGTAGGCTTATTTGTTGAAAGATCTTTAGAAATGGTTGTTGGAATACTCGGTATCTTGAAAGCAGGAGGGGCCTATTTACCGCTTGATCCGTCTTATCCTCAAGAACGTTTACAGTATATGATTAAAGACAGTCATGTAAATTTAATCTTGAGTTGCTCATATTTATCAAACAAAATAGATACAAAAAAAATAAATGTTATAAATATTGATATCAATGAAAATGAATTATTGGATTCACTTTCAAAAGAAAACATATCGGTATCAGATATTAACCTTTTCCCTAATAATCTTGCATATGTCATTTATACATCAGGTTCTACTGGTAAGCCGAAAGGTGTAATGGTTGAACATACGAATGTTACCCGTTTATTTAGTTCGTCAAATTCTCATTTTAATTTCGATAATCTTGATGTTTGGACTTTGTTTCATTCTTATTCATTCGATTTTTCTGTGTGGGAAATATTTGGTGCCCTTCTTTATGGAGGCAAGCTTATTATAGTTCCCTACGTTACAACTAGGTCCCCAACTGATCTTTGTAAATTATTAAAAGATGAAGAAGTCACTATACTCAACCAAACACCTTCTGCATTTTATCAACTAGCAGCTGCATTAGTAGAATATCCAACCTCTCATAAACTTCGTTGTATAATTTTCGGCGGTGAGGCTCTGGATTATAATCAATTATCCCCATGGTACAGTTCGGTAAATAACAAAAACACTCGTCTAATAAATATGTACGGAATTACAGAAACTACCGTTCATGTCACTTTTTATGAAATTACCAAGGAAAATATAAATGAGTCTTTTGGTATAATTGGGCGACCTCTAAATGACCTTTCAACGTATGTTTTAGATTCAGAAAAAAAAATACAACCAGTAAATGAACCTGGTGAGTTATATGTTGGTGGACCTGGTTTGGCCAGAGGATATTTAAACAGATCAGATCTTACCGCTGACAGATTTATTAAATATCCATTTGATGATAACAAATATCCACATTTGTATAAAACAGGGGATTTAGTTAAGCAATTACCGAGTGGTGATTTGCAATATGTCGGCCGAATTGATCATCAAGTTAAAATTCGAGGTTTTAGAATTGAGTTGGGAGAAATAGAGAGTACGCTTACTAACCATAATGGTGTACAAGACGCAGCCGTTATTGCAGATAAAAATCAAAATGGTGTTGATAGGCTTGTTGCCTATTTAGTAAAGAAACCAGGAAAAATCAACCAGCAAGAACGTTATTTACTAATAACTGATTTAAAATTCTATTTGAATGAAAGTTTACCAAATTTTATGATTCCATCTATTTTTATTTTTTTAGATGAGATGCCTTTAACTCAGAACGGCAAACTAGACCGCAAATCCCTACCTGTGGCAACGAAAAGTGATCTGTATCTACAAGACTATGTTGCTCCTAGAACACCAGTTGAAGAGGAGCTTTGCAGTATTTGGGAAGATATATTAAAGTTAGAAAAAATTGGAATTAATGATAATTTTTTTGAATTAGGGGGGGATTCACTTTTAGCCACTAAATTAATTAGTTCTATGAGTTCATCTTTTGATTTAAAAGTATCATTCAGCACAATTTTTGATGAACTTACCATATCAAAGTTGGTAAATAAGTTAGACATAAAGTATTTGAAAAAGTTGTCAAGCCCCGTAATACCCATGAAGCATAATGAATTAAGCCCTCTTTCTTATGCTCAACGCAGAATGTGGTTTGTAAATCATGTTGAGATTAATAGCATCAATTATAAAATTCAAAAATCATTTAGCGTAAGTGGTTTATTGAATGTGGCTTTTTTTAAAAAAGCTGTGAATGAGATAATATTAAGACATGAGGCATTAAGGACTATCTATTTAGAGGTTTCTGGAGAAGTTTTTCAGAAAGTAAATCCAATATTAATTGATCCTGTTTATGAAACTGATCTCTCGCAGTTATCAGATATAGATCAAACCAATAATGTAGAAAAATTTATTCAACATCAATCATTGGAACCTTTTGATTTAGCCAATGATTTAATGATCCGTGTAAATATTTTGAAACTGTCGAATATTGAACATATGATAATTTTTGAAATACATCACATAGCTTTTGATGGATGGTCAATGGGAGTACTATTTGAAGAGTTAGATAATATTTATCATTCGCTCACTAAAAATACGCCTAGACAACTAAATAAATTACCACTTCAGTATCGAGATTATTCATTATGGCAGCGTGAGAAGGTTATGAACGATCATGAAAAAGTGAGTATACATTATTGGAAAGAAAAACTAAAAAATATACCAGAAGTTCATAGTATTCCTTTGGATAACATACGCCCTGATGAATTAAGCTTTAACGGAGGCTCTCATTCAATAAAAATTGAACCTGAACTTTACAATAAGATTATAAAGTTATGCCATGAAAACAATCTGACTCAGTTCATTTTTTTTGAAACTGTATTAGCTATTTTAATTTCTCGTTATAGTAATCAGGATGATGTAATTATAGGATTCCCTATTGCTGGGCGAGAACATAAAGATTTTGAAGGGTTAATAGGATTCTTTGTTAATACACTAATATTAAGACATAAATTAAATAAGAAAAGCACATTCATCGAAACTTTAAATAATAACAAGTCAAATATTATTGAAGCATACGACCATCAAGATGTACCATTTGAGATATTAGTAGATGAATTAAAGCCAACTCGTTCATTAAGCTATAACCCTTTATGTCAAATAATTATAGAATTTAGAAACAAGAGCCAAGAACGACTTAAACTGGATAATTTAGACATAAACATATATCCTGAAAAATCACTTTCGACGCGGTTTGATATTGAGTTACATATTGAAACTGGCGACTATGAAGCTACTCTGGAATGGGTCTATAATTTAGATTTGTTTAATGAAAAAACCATTTCAGAATTTGCGAATGCTTTCATCACACTGTTAACTGGATATATCGACGACCCTGAGATTGGCATTAATGCTTTACCTCTAACAAATGAAAGTGAAGATGTTTTATTTTACCCTCAAAAAACAATGAAGTTTGATTCCACATCCTCGAAATGCATTCATGAATTGATTGAATACCAGGCTATGAGATCACCCAATGATATTGCGGTTAAATTTGAACAGAACACATTAACTTATAAAGAATTAAATGAAAAAGCTAACAGAATAGCTCATTTTTTGATTGATGAAGGTGTAAAGCCAGATATGCTAGTTGGCCTTTATATTGATAGATCTTTAGACATGATTATTGGAATACTTGCTATATTGAAGTCAGGAGGAGCTTATCTACCATTAGACCCTTCTTATCCTGAAGAACGTATACAATATATGCTTGAAGACAGTGGTGTTAAACTTCTTTTGATTAACTCTGCATGCTCAGGAAATTTTTTATCCGATACAATAAAAATTATTAATATTTCTGAGTGTGAAGAAGATAAGTACCTTTTTGATTATTACTCAAATATGAACATACCTGTATCAGATTTAAATCTTAAATCTAGCAATTTAGCCTATGTTATTTATACATCGGGTTCAACCGGAAGGCCTAAAGGTGTAATGATTGAACACAATAATGTCATTCGTTTATTTAGCTCCTCCCAAGTTTATTTTAGCTTCGATAACACAGATACGTGGACTCTTTTTCATTCTTTCGCTTTTGATTTTTCTGTATGGGAAATATTCGGTGCACTTATTTATGGTGGAAAACTTGTAGTTGTTTCTTATAATACATCCCGTTCTCCAAATGATTTTTGCAAGCTTTTGGAAGATGAAGAAATCTCAATACTTAATCAAACACCTTCTGCTTTCTATCAACTGACCGCTGCATTAACAGATAATAGTACATCTACTAAGCTTCGTTGTATAATATTTGGAGGTGAAGCGCTTGATTATAACCAGTTAACATCTTGGTATGCATTGAAAAACTCTTCCAACGTCCGTTTAATAAATATGTATGGAATTACAGAAACGACTGTACATGTAACATTCTATGAAATTTCTGAATCAAATAGAAAGAATTCCATAGGCTTAATTGGGCGTCCTCTTAATGATTTGTCAGCACTCATTCTCAATTCAGAAATGAAACTACAACCCGCTAACGTAATTGGAGAGCTGTACATTGGAGGGCCTGGTTTGGCCAGAGGGTATCTTAATCGCCCAGAACTGAATTCAGAAATGTTTGTAAATAACCCGTTTGACAATAATAATACTTCTCGATTATATAAAACTGGGGATTTAGTTAAAAAATTACCAAATGGTAATATGGAATACGTTGGTCGTATTGATCATCAAGTCAAAATACGAGGATTCAGAATAGAGTTAGGAGAAATTGAAATTGCACTTACTCAAGACGGAAGTGTAAGAGAAGCCGCTGTTTTAGTTAGAAAAAATGAGAATGATACAGATCATCTAGTTGCTTACATTATTTTAAAGTCAATTGCATTAGTTGAGGAAGATCATCACGCATTGATTACTAATTTGAAATTATCTTTGAGTAAAACGTTGCCAACTTTTATGATTCCATCTTTTTTTGTATTAATAGATGAAATGCCTTTAACATCGAATGGTAAATTGGACCGAAAGTCATTACCAAAACCAACGAAAGATGATATTTATCAAAAAGAATACGCTGCGCCGTTGACTTTTGTCGAAATAGAACTCTGTAATATTTGGGAGAAAGTTTTAAAATTAGATCGAGTAGGTATTAATGATAACTTTTTTGAACTTGGTGGGGACTCGATAATTTCAATCCAGCTAGTCTCTCAATCTAAGAATAAAGGAATTAACTTAAACGTACGTGACTTATTCAAGTATCAGACTATCTCAAAACTTTCGGCACAAATTGATCACACAATAAATGAAATAAATAATCAATATGTAAATAAAGCATATTCTTTATTATTGCTAAATGAACATGAAAGAATCGACGACTTGTTTGAAGATATTTATCCTATGACGGAGCTCCAATTAGGGATGGTATTTCATTCGGAAAAAGATAAATTCAATGGTTTGTATCATGATATCTTTAGCTATAGTGTAAATGAAATCTATGACTCCAAAATTTTCAAGGTTGCTTTGGACACGATCCTTCATGAAGAACCTGTTCTTCGCACAATATTTAAGCTTGATGGAGAAAGACCGCTTCAATTTGTATTAAGTAATGTTAAATCTCCATTAAGACATGAGTGCATAACTCATTTGAGTGCAAGCGAGCAGGATGCTCACATCCTTAACTGGGCACACAAGGCAAGATATGTGCCTTTTAATTGGAGTAAAGGACCACTATTCTCTATAGTAATACATGAACGTAGTAGTTCTAGTTTTCAAATTAGTATAGACACTCATCATGCTATATTGGATGGGTGGAGTACCGCAGTTTTAAACACTCGTTTGTTTGATTATTATACATCTTTGCTCCAAAACAAAAAGATACCAAAAGTCAATAGTAATTGGTCTATGAAGAAAGTATGCCATCTTGAGCTAACCTCTTTGCAGCAAGTTTCTTCAAAGGCATTTTGGACAGATAAACTTAAAGATGTTCCACAAGGGCAATTAGATAGCTACAAAAACGATGAATATTCAGAAGATGTAAAAAGCCTTTCTGCCACATTTGAATTAAATGATTTATCGTCTAAAATCATTAAGCTTGCTAAAAAATTGAAAATCCCTGTTCATCACTTACTAATTACGGCACATTTAAAAGTGATTTCAGTTCTCACTGGAAATCGCAACGTACTAAGTTCAATTGTCAATAATGTTCGTCCAGAAGATATCGAGGGATATGATGCCTTAGGGATCTTTCTAAATTCTCAGCCTTTAAACTTAGAGATTCCAGATTGCAGCTGGAAAGAGCTTGTTTTTTTAGTTAATGATAACGCTACTGAATTACTAGAACATAAAAATTACCCTCTTTCTGCCATCCAAAAGAACACAGGGCTTTCTTTATCTGAAATACTTTTCAGTTATACACATTTCCATGTTTATGAAGACAGTGATATTTTAAGAAAAACAAAAATCAAAGATGCCATCGAACTTACAAATCAAAACTTTAATTTTGGTGTTAATTTCTCTCGTGGCTATAAAGATAATATTATTAGTTTGACTATCGAGTATCAGTCTAGCATGTTTTCGAAAGAACGAATTTTTGCTGTTGGTGGTTATTACTCTAAAGCTCTAGAACTTATGATATCTAATATAGATGCTCAACATTTAGATACTTCACTTTTGAGTCATTCTGAAGAAGTACTATTGCTTAATGAATGGAACGATAGTAGTACTGAGTTTCCTTCATTAACCTGTATTCATGAGTTATTTGAAGAGCATGAAAAATTAACACCTAATAAAATTGCTTTAATTTGTCAAGACCAACAATTGACATTCCAAGAACTTAATGAATTATCTAATCGATTGGCTTATGCTTTAAAATTAGAAGGTGTCGTTCCAGAGACACTCGTTGGGCTTTGTGCAGACAGATCAATAGAAATGATCGTAGGTATACTTGGAATACTTAAGGCTGGTGGTGCATATGTTCCAATAGATCCTTCGTATCCAACTGAACGCATTGAGTTTATGCTTGAAGATAGCAACGTATCTATTGTTTTACTACAACCTGGTTTAAACAATATTTCTTATAATAATAAATTTAAAGTGTTGGATTTAGTTATTTCTAACTTTACGAATTTATCAGGTTTTCCCTGTGAAAATTTATCATCTCTGAAGTCTGGATTAACTACTAATAATCTTGCTTATGTTATTTATACTTCTGGGACGACAGGAAAGCCTAAAGGCGTAATGATTGAGCATAAAAGTTTGGTAAACTCTACGTGTGCACGTTTAAATTATTTTAAAGATGACTTTGATGTTTTTTTACTTATTGCTTCAATATCATTTGATAGTTCCGTTGCAGGAATATTCTGCTCTCTTTGTGCAGGAAAGACCCTTCTGATACCTACATTAAGTGATATTTTAACCCCTTGGATACTAAAGGAGTTAATAAAAAGTAAAAATGTTACACATAGTTGTTTCACTCCATCATTATATGAAAAACTTTTAGACTCACTTGAGGAAAATGAGACTCTTGAGAGCCTATCTGAAATTATTGTTGCTGGTGAAGAGTGCTCAATAGAGCTTGTTAGAAAACATGTTTCTTTACTACCTAATGTTTATTTACAAAATGAGTATGGACCAACTGAAGGTACAGTGTGGTGTTCTGTTGCAAATTTATCCACTTGGGATAAAAAAATAATAAATTCTGCCGTTCCAATAGGTCGACCTATCGATAATATGAAATTATATGTTTTTTCCGAGGATTTACAGCTGACTCCTATTGGTGGTACCGGCGAGTTGTATATTGGCGGAGTTGGTGTCGCTAGAGGATATCTAAATCGACCTGAAATGACTTCAAATAGGTTTATACCGAACCCTTTAGAAACTAAATATAATAAAATTTATCGTACTGGAGATTTAGTAAGGTATTCTACAAATGGGGATTTAGAGTTTGTTGGTCGGGTTGATGAGCAAGTAAAAATCAGAGGGTACCGTATTGAACTTGGTGAAATTGAGGCTACTTTAACAAATTTATCTTACATCCAAGAGGCTTTAGTGACATCACAGAATATCAATAAGGTTAAGCAATTAGTAGCTTATATTATTCTTGAAAAAAATATGTATGTCGAGGCCTTGGACAACAAGGAAGTTAAATACAACAATATCAAATATTTACGAAATAATTTAAGAAAAAAACTTCCGAGTCATATGGTTCCAAGCTTTTTTGTTTTTATTGATTCCTTACCACTTACATTAAATGGTAAGCTGGACCGTAGGGCGTTACCTCCGGTCAAGGATGATGATATTCAGTATTCCGAGTATACAGCCCCAAGAAATGAAGAGGAAAGACAGCTTTGTTTTATTTGGCAAGACGCTCTAGGTATAAAAAGAGTTGGCATTCATGATAACTTTTTTGAATTAGGTGGGGATAGTATTCTGTCCACACAAATAGTTTCGCATGCCCGAAACAAAGGAATCTTATTGACTGTTCGAGATTTATTTGAAAAGCAAACTATTATTGATATATTTGCAGCTAAAAATTTAGCTGCAGTAGCGTCTGAGTTTGATATTCATGATGACTCAATTATTCGACTTAATGACTCTCTAAGTAATAGGTTAGTATTTGCTATTCACCCTGCTATAGGCCTCTCAACATGTTATAGAGAGCTTGCTGTTAGCCTTACAGAGTTTGCTACATTTTATGGTATCCAATCTCCAGATATATTCTCTAATAACACTACAGAAAGCATTGATGATCTCGTATCGAACTACTTAAAGATAATAAAAAAATATCAACCTGTAGGTCCTTATTACATTATGGGCTGGTCGCTAGGTGGAACTATTGGTTACGAGATAGCTCTTCGTTTAACACTTCAGGGAGAAAAAATAGCATATTTATGTTTATTTGATTCAGCTCCTTATTTTGGGTCTATAAGTGATAGTGTATTTAGACATGTTAAAATTCATTATAACAAAATTGAGACCTTTGATTGGGATTTACTTACTGGTATGAACAATGAAGACTCTCTCAATTTTCTTGAGAACAAGCTTCTAAAGGAGGAAAGTTATAATTTACCAGTCCCTAAATATTTAATAAGATCCCATATAGAATGGCTATTTAAGTTAGATGTAATCTGTTCGGATTTCTGTCCTAGTAGATCCTCTTTAGACTTTGATCTCTACCTTGCAGAAAATGGATTAGAGCATAATAATAGAGATTATGGATGGAATGAATTTACTAGTGGCCAAATAACCTTACACAAGGCTAAAGGTAATCATTATGAAATGTTTGATTTTTGCAATATAAAATCAATCATTGACACTGTACAATTGCGCCTTAAAAATACCTTGTCTAATCCCTATTAATATTATTATGCCTGAAATAGATTGACACTTATTTCGTATATAACGCTCGATGACAACATCGGGCGTTTTGTATTTTAGTACTGAGTGTAGCCTTCTTTCATTATAAATCTTCACCTACTCTGTAAGCGTCGGAGCAGTGGTCAACTAATTTTCAATTATGTAATTTTTGATAATTCAATTATGATACCCAGATGTTCAAACCTCGCCAGTTTAATAACAAATGCCTTACAAATGCATATTAACCACCATGGAGATCAGCTAATAACATTCATTGAGATCCTTTTACCCTGACATGTTATTGACTAAACTCGCTTTTTTCACTGCCCTGCAGGTGTATTTAACCGTTATTCTGTTCATTTTTATGAAGGGAATAACTATGTCATTATTGCGTGATTTATTGACATAAATATCACCACCAAAATTAACCAAAATGCACTGTCGGTTTGTTGCTGTCGCATTTCGTTCTGTAATAGCCGTACGACCTTATCGACGGCGTATTCTTTACCAAGACCACCCAGATCTATTTGCATGCCTTTTGGTAAACGTAAACGGTGCGTGCCAACTTGCTTTTTGCCAACCTATGTTGGGTAGCAGCGCTTTAATACCTGCGTCACTGGGAAATTGAGTTTGCTTTTTAAAGTGCCAGAGTTTACCTAATACACCAGAGCTGATATTGAAGTGGTCAAGTAAAACTGTACACCTAGATAGGCGTTAAATTAAGCTGCAGATTCCATCATTACTGGCGACAAATAGTTATTATAACTATGGCCTCGTTTTGTATTGTAATACTGCAGTATATATTTGAGCGTATCACGCTCAGCTTATGCAAAGGTGCTATAGCATTCCTTCGGCATCCACTCCGTCTTAAAACTTCGAAAAATCGTTCCATTGGCGCATTATTCCAACAATTCCCGCGTCGGCTCATGCTTTGTGTCATTTGGTATTTCCACAATGCTTGCCTGAATTGAAGGCTCGTATAGTGGCAACCTTGGTCAGAATGAAACATAATATTTTTTGGCCGTCCACGGCTTTCGTAAGCCATTCGTAGCGCCGCACAAGTTAAATCTGTGTTTGGGCTATCTGAGCATGCCCAACCCACAATTTTACGAGCAAATAAATCCATGACCACGGCTAAGTACATCCATTTATTAGCAGCCCATACATAAGTGACGTCACCACACCAAACTTGATTGACGGTTTCGACATTAAACTGCCTATTTAATCGGTTTGGTGCTATTTTCGATACATCCTCAGATATCTTATACTTATATTTATTCGGCTGTTTACTAACAATGCCGGCTTCTTTAATTAAGCTCGCAGCTTTATATCTACCGACCTTTAAGCCAGCTTGGTTTAGTTGACCTGAGATAGTTCTCGCGCCAGCTGAACCTCGACTACGGCTATGTATATCAACGACTTTTTGACGTAATACAGCACGTTCTGGCGTTGTTACACCGCGGTGTTTAAGTCGATAATGGAAGCTACTACGAGGTATCTCAAATAACTCACATAGCTTTTTCACTGAGTGAGGCTCTCTTGATAGCACGGCTATCAAATCTATCGTTTGATGCTGTCTTGTATTAAAAGAGCTGAAGCTTTTTTAAGATGTCTTTCTCCCACTCAATTTGTTTAATTTTTGCTTCAAGCTCTTGAATTCATATTTGGTCTGGAGTCATAGCTTTCGCAGTGGGCGTTACACCGCCATGCTCTTGCTTAAGTTGAGCTACCCATCGTCTCATTGCTGTGTATCCAACACCTACGGCATCGCAGGCTTCTTGTATTGAGTAGCCTCTATTCAAGACTAAACTTGCAGCATCATGCTTGAATGCTACTGAATATGTTGCTCGTACTTTTGTCATTGTGTACACCGTTTTTATGTTGAGAGTATTCTATCCCATTTCGGTATACAGATTCATTAAGCCACAACATATCAAACAATCCTCCGCTGAGTTGAAAACATAAATCAGCTAAATTAATAAGCCGTGTAGTTTCTTCATCTACCGAGATGGTTTCATCAGCAGAGCTATTAAGGTCGGCAATAATATTGTCATCGCGAAAACGGCTGTATTTTAATTCAATGCGTTTTGCTTCTGCATATGCTTGCTCAGTAAGGCTACCCGCTTGAGTTTCATCTAGGTTATCTAATAAGATCTGACAAGGACTGGCCATGACGGTAAACTCACCGAGCCAATAGCCTGATTTTCGTTTTAAGGTAAAGGCTTTATTTGAAGTACCGCCTTGCTGTAAAGCGCTGTCTTTGTTT
>SPKZ01003007.1_pt1 | contig 19628 bp, 19 predicted proteins | sample 2456571 | NCBI WGS metagenome assembly SPKZ01 (sample SAMN11192286, study PRJNA482655) | marine metagenome | biome: ENVO:00000447; feature: ENVO:00000244|ENVO:00000211|ENVO:00000569|ENVO:00002023; material: ENVO:00002151; isolation source: ocean water from marine abyssalpelagic zone ... | reverse complement strand
TTTACAATCTTCACTACATCCACCACTTTTAATATTAATTAAACTACTTAGTTGCACCTTATTTAAAGGATTGTACTTTCTGTGCAGTAAAGAAGCTTGACTAATTACATCCATAAAAGGTTTTTCATACAGTTCTTCAATTTCTTTTTTTGTCCAGTCTTGACGTATATCAGTGATATCATTTTTACTTAGGAGTTCGTTCATATCATTTGTTTTTTTCATTTTCTAGCCTTTTACACTAAAATACTTTTTCAAACGTTCTTGCGTTGTTCTAAGCATTTCATCAATTTGTTCTTTTAATATAATAAAAGGTGCAAAGAGAGCAATCTTATCTCATGCATGTTTTATTAAACCATTGTTATCTTATGTACTAAAATATGCACTCAAGTTTCTTTCACCTTCTACTCTATTCTTTTTATCTAATTGAAGTGATGGGGACAAAGTAATATTTTTAATATTTTGTCCTATTTAAAATGTGTAAACATAAATATTAACTTCTTTTAATACTTATGTTTTAATTTCTATTTTAACTCTATTTCTACAAATGAAAAGGAATAATCATTAGAATTAACTACATTATGCTCCACACCGACAGGACGATAGTAAGACTGCCCTCCTTCTAACTCGACGATATTTAGACCTTCCTTGGTTTCCATAAGTAAGTTACCTTTTAGAGTTGGAACAACAATGTAATCATATGCATGTTTATGCCAACCTGTTTCTGCGCCAGGAGCAAAACTCCACTCAGTAATGATGACCCGCTCATTTTCAATTTGTAATTTGGCTTTTGCTTGCGGTCTATTTGATTTCATGAGTATTCCTTTCCATATATAAATAGTTAATCTACATGCAGTAGACATAAATCACACTTAGCATAAAGTTGATAAATACTACAACCCCACTCAATAGAAATTTACTCATTCACTAAAATGAATTATTTTGAGATTTTATTATTCTTCAATTTTCATTGCAATAAAACCCGCTTCTAAATCTTCTTCTCCTGGAATAATATTAACTTCTGTTACAGTTCCATTTATTTCTGCAACATGATTAACTTCAGTTTTCATAACTTCCATAATAAATAAAAGATCTCCATCCTGAACCTTATCACCAACTTTCACTTCTACTTTCCACATATTACCTGGTGTCATTGTAAGTACTTCACAAATCATAATTTCCCCTTATACTTTAATTAGTTCAATTGCATCAATTGAACATTTTTTACTAATTTCTCGTGCCATTTCTTGAGATTTTTCAACAGTAATTAACTTGAAATTATATATTTCTCCTGATTTTGATTGTGCTAATTTATAAAAGGCACAAGTAGGAACAGTATATGGACAAATAAATCCGCCCATACTTGGGCCATCACTGACTAAAATAATGGGCGTTTGTCCTGCCAAATTTATTCCACCAACAGGATATCCATGGTCAATAATATTTGCAGGATCACTACCATGATCCGCAGTTTTATTAAGTGCTTTTTTGGTAAATGTCCAATCTGGCCCATTTAATCTGAATCCTGTTCTATCACTTTTTGCATCAAGTTTCCAAGGCTCATTTAAAAATCTTTTGTGCCCTTCTTCATCAATCCAATCATCATTAGGACCTGCAACTACTTCAATTTCCCATATTTTATTTTTACTAAACGTTGGTAAAAACTCTTCTTTTACTCTTTGTCCTACTATAGCCGTAGTACTATTATTCAAAGTAATTGTATCACCAGCTTTAAGAGCCCTGCCATCTATTCCACCAATTCCAGCTTTGTGAAAAGTAGATTGAGATCCAAGCCAGGGAGTACTTTTTACTCCTCCTGCAAAAGCGATATATGTTCTTGCACCTTGCAAAGAGAAAGACATACTTAAAACATCACCTTTTTTAGCTTGAATACTCTCATTAAGCGAAATAGCAACACCACATAGTTTGGGTTGCATATTGCCGCCAGTAATAGCAAAAACAACATTTTCTTGAAACTCAAGTTCTGGACCAATAAATTGTGCTTCAAATGCAGCCGCACCTACTTCATTTCCAACGAGTAAGTTGGCCAATCTAAATGACCAACTATCAAAGGGTCCTGAAATAGGAAAACCTTGATTTCTGTAGCCAACTCTTCCGGGGTAATCTTGAAGTGATGTTTCAAGACCTGGTTTTATTACTTTAATCATTTCATTCCTCCTAAAATCTTTTATCTAAATCTAGTTGTTCAAGCCATTCTTTATATTGTTTCACTGAAAATTTTTGATAATCAACCACATTATAGTTATAGGTTTTATCTTCCACTTGTGCTTCAATTTCTTTGAATTCATCAACTGTGCAAGGAACAAATTTCACTCTATCTCCTGGCTGAAATAAACAAATACTATCTTCAAAAACATCAAAGCTTTTATTTGGGTCCCAAATAGGCATTGGAATTCTCCCAAATATTTGGTATCCTCCGGGCAATGCTTCAGGATAGATAGCAGTACTACCTCCACCCATTCCAACAGCGCCCTTAGGAGTTGTTAAACGAGGTGGATTATATTTGGGAGCAGTAAGTTTACAACGAGGATCTAAAGGCATCATAAAAGGTAATCCTGGCCAAAAACCAAGTGCTGCAATCCAGTATTCTGTTCCACTATGAACTCTCTTAAATTGCTCGACATCTTTTAAATTATTTAACTCTGCAATCATTTCTGGATCTGGCTGTTTTTTTGCAATTGTTTTACAATAATTCTCAACACATTCTTCTGTCCAAGGATCTAAATAAACAGTTGGAAAATAGAATAACCTACTTTTTAACTCAATATTATCTGAGGGCCCTAAGGAAGAAAATAGTTTTAAGATTTCTATTTTTATACTATTATAAGTAATTATATCTGGGTCATAATGAACTAATAGTGAGGCAAAACATGGTGCAGTTTCAATCACTCCTTTTACATGTTCTAATAATATTTTACCTAAGTTTTGAGATACAAAATTAAGTTCAATATTCATTTCGTTACCAAATTCGACTAATATATGTCTATCTCCTCCTGGAGAACAATGCGGAATATCATAAATCATGTTTTGCTCCTTAAATTAATTTTTTTAAATGTTTAGATATAAATTGTGTACTGATTTCACCTTTTTTAAATTCTTCTGTATTTAAAATATTTTTTAAAAATTCAACATTAGTTGCAACACCTTCAATAATAACATTGTTCAATGCTCTTAACATGTTCTTAATTACATCTTCTCTAGATTTTCCTCTTACTACTACTTTTGCTATCATGGGATCATAATAATGCGTAATTTTATCGCCTTCTTTAACACCCGTTTTAATTTCAATTGTTTCATCTTCAATAAAAGATAATTTACTTAAGATACCAGGGGATGGCATAAAATTAAGCTTTGGATTTTCTGCATATATTCTACATTGCATACTGTGTCCTTTATGAACAATATCTTCTTGTTTAATTTTTTTATGCAAACCAAAAGCGTATTGAATTTGCAATTCAAGTAGTTTTGTATTCGTACAATTTTGAGTAACTGGATATTCAACTTGAATACGAGTGTTCATTTCAAGAAAATAATGTTTTTTACTAATATTGTCATAAATAAACTCAACAGTACCTGCACCTTGATAGGAGATATGATTAGCTATTTTAACTGCATCATCTGCAATTTGAGATATTTTATCAGCACTAATATTACAAGCATGTGTTTCTTCTAGTACTTTCTGAAAACGTCTTTGAATAGAACATTCTCTTTCATAAAAATGAAGCACTTCATCCTTAAACCCAAATACTTGTATTTCTATATGGCGTGCTTCTTGAATATATTTTTCCAAATAAATACTGCCATCACCAAATGCTGCTTGGGCCATCTTAGCTGTGGATAAAACATCAACTTTTAGTTGTTCTTCATTTTCAACATGTTTCATTCCTATTCCACCACCACCGCTTACTGCTTTAATTAATAAAGGATAAGTGATTTCTTTTGCTTTTGAAACAATATCGCTTATTGAAGTTATATCTAGACATTCGCTGTTTTCCAAAACACTTGCACCTGCTTCTTTTGCAACTTTTATTGCTACATCTTTTTTAGACATTAAATTCATATTATCAGAACTTGGGCCAATCCATTTAATTCCTAAAGCAATAACAGCATTAGAGAATTCACTGTTCTCACTTAAAAATCCATAACCAGGATGCACAGCATCAATATTCTTTTCTTTCAATACTTGAAGTACAACGGGAACATTAAGGTAGCTTTTTTTTGCAGCTGCATCACCAATAAAATAAGCTTCGTCAGCCATACGTACGTGCATTGAATACTCATCCGCTTTTGAATATAAAGCAATAGCTGTCATTCCAAGTTCATGAATTGCTTTAATAATATTACAAGCAATTTCTCCTCTATTTATAACACATACTCTTTTCATAAATTACCCCTTCTCATTATGTTCTTGAACAACTGAGTACAATGATTTTGCAAGTATTATTGCATCTTTTGTATCAGAATGCACACAAATACTATCACAGCCTGTATCAACTAATTGCCCATCAGTGGATAATACTTTTCCATCTTTTAAAGCTAATTTAATTTTTACAATAGCTTTTTCAACATCAACTGTTCCGTGAACTCTAGTAATAAGTAAATTTCCGTTATTATCATAATCCAAATCTGAAAAAATTCTTCAATAAATTCTACTCCCATATCTTTTGCTTCACTTTCATGATATGTATTTTTCATGCCAACAATAGGAACATTAAAATTTAAAGCAACTTGACATATAGCTCTTGAAAGTGCTTTATCTTTAGCTGTCATTCCATAAAGTTTTCCATGAGGTTTAATATGATTTAAAGGCATATCATTTGCATTTAAAAAAGCAGCCAAAGCGCCAACTTGATAGGTCATACAATTTCTCAATTCATCAGGTTCAAGCTTCATCTCTCTTCTTCCAAAACCTTGTAAATCTGGCAAAGCAGGATGTGCTCCTACTTTTACTCCATGTTTTTTGGCTAATTTCACTGTGTGATCCATAACCATAAAATCACCTGCATGAAATCCACATGCCACATTAATAATATCTACATATTGAATAAGTGCTTCATCATCACCCATCTTATACAATCCAAAACTTTCACCCATATCTGCATTTAATGTAACCTTCATTTTTAAGCCTTTAAATTTTTGTTCTATCTAATAGTCTTTCTCTTAACTTATCTGCAAGAACTGCAACAATAAGTAAAATACCAATTACGACAATTTGAAGATAAGATTCAATTTGGGCTAAGTTCATTCCGTTTTGCATTAAAATAATAAAGAATGCACCCAATACAACACTTTGAACATTGCCAATTCCACCTCGCAAAGAGACTCCCGCAATAATACATGCAGCTATTGATTCTAATGGAAAGCTGGAACCTAAATTTGCTTCACCACTACCAATTCTTGCGGTTAATAATAAACCTGCCACAGCAGCCAATATCGCACATATAATATAAGCCATGAATAAATACTTTTTTGTACTAATACCAGAAAGTTTCGCTGCTTTTATATTCCCTCCTGTTGCATAAAAATATCTTCCATAAATAGTATGAGAAACAAGTATATACATATTAAAAGCTATAAAAAGTGTAATAAGAACTGGAATGGGAACGCCAAATAAAGTGCCGTATCCAAAAAAATCCGAAAACTCATCCGGTAAATCAGAAATTGGTACTCCACCTGTCAAATATAGAGCAATTCCAAATACTGTCGAACTAACACCCATAGTCATAATAAAGGGAGACACATCAAAAAGAGATACCCCCAGTCCATTAATTGCACCAACTAAAATCCCAACTAAAATCCCGCTCATAAGTCCTAAAAATATTACGAAATACACTGAATCTGGAAAAATTGTAGTAAAAAAAACAATTGCCATTGCAGTAGTTACAGAACTTATAGCCATTATCGAGCCTACACTAAGATCAAACCCACCTGTTAACAATGCGAACATTTGGCCTATTGCAACAATTACTAGGTAGGTTGACTGTCTGGCTACATTTGTAAAATTTTCCACTGTTAAAAAATTACTTGATAAAACACTAAAAATTACTATTGCCAATATCAATAAAAATGGCAATACCCCTAGTTTAATAAAAAATAGTTTTAAATTACCCGTTATACTATTATTCATAATTTGTCATTCCTCTTTTCAAAAAAATTGTTTAATACATTTTGTTCTGTAATTTCTTCCCCTTCTAATTCTGCTTGAATATAACCACCATAAAAAACATAAACCTTAGATGCTAGATTCAATACTTCTGGTAAATCAGATGAGATAATTATTATTGCTTTTCCAGCTTCACAGAGATCTTTTATAAGATTATAAATAACACTTCTTGTTCCAACATCAACACCAACAGTAGGTTCATCTAATATAATTAAATCCATATCTTCAACCAAGGACTTAAGAAGCATAATTTTTTGTTGATTTCCACCACTAAAATGTTTAGGACTTAAAGTAATGTTATTTGGATATAAAGACAATTTATCAGCTAAAATTTGAATATTTTCTTTCTCTTTTTTAGCATTAATTAAAGTGTAGTCAGAAAATTCATTGCTGTGAATCGCACTTAAGGAAATATTTTCTATACTGTTTCTATCCATCAGTAAACCTTCTTCTTTTCTATTAGGAGGTAAATAAACTAATCCATTACTAAGCATTTCTTTGGGAGTACTGTTTGTGCAAACCTCATTTTTATATATTACCTTACCTTCTAATGCCTTATCTAATCCAAATATGGATCTCGCAATAAAACTTTTTCCACTTCCAACTAGACCAGCTAGTCCGATGATTTCACCTCTGTGTACTTTTATTGAAACATCTTTTACAATGCCAGATTGCGTCTTTAAATTTTGTGTTTCTAATAATAAGTCTTTTGGATTGCAGTTAATATCTGGAAAAATTTGATCTATAACACGTCCAGTCATTAATTCTATTAATTCTTTTTCAGAAACATCTTTTTTGTTAACAGTTGTAATAAATTTTCCATCACGCAAGATAGTAATTCTGTCTGCTAAGTAATCTATTTCCGCCATTCTATGTGTAATATAAATTATGCCCACACCCTTAGACCTTGCTTTATCAATTAATTTATATAATTGTTGTGTTTCTTTATCTGTTAAAGATGCAGTTGGTTCGTCTAAAATAAGCACTCGCAAATTATCTTCTCTGAATGCTTTTGCGATTTCTACCATTTGTTGTTCTGCTCGTGTTAAATAAGCTACTTTAGATTTAGGATTTAAATCAAAATCTAAGTCATGTAAAATTTTTACAGCTGCATCATGCAACTCTTTTTTATTGAGTAATCCAAATGTATTTTTTTCTGCACTTAAAAATAAATTCTCTTCAACTGTCATATTTTCAATTAAACTAAACTCTTGAAAAACCGCAGAGATTCCATGAGATCTTGCTACTTGGACTGAGTCAAGAGAAATTATTTTACCGTCAAGTAAAACTTCCCCTCTTGTTGCTTTTGTAGCACCTGCAATGATTGAGATAGTAGTTGATTTTCCAGCACCATTTTCACCAAATAGCACATGTATCTCCCCTTCTCTTAAATCAAAACTAAGCTCACTTAATGCAGTAACACTAAAATACTCTTTGCTAAGATTCTTCACTTCTAAAATAATTTTCTGACTCAATATATTCTCCTTAAAGCTCTACTTAACATCAAATACTGGTTTAAAACCTTTAGGTGCCAATGCCGTACTTTGATCAAAGGATTCAAGGGAAGATTTATCTACCATATATAACGATGGCCCAACATGTTTTACATAAGGTTTACCTTCTAAAATTCTAACTGCTTGATCGATTGCAATTCTTCCTTGAATTACAGTTGAATCTGTAGGTGCTGCTAGTACTGTACCTTTTTTAATGCCAGAGAATACACCAGGGGTCATGTAGTACGCAATTACTTGAATTTTATCACTTAATCCTTTACTTTTTAAAATTCCAATTGCAACCTCTGCTGTAACTGCAGTTCCTGCAATATACTTTAAATTAGGATAAGTGCTAATTGCATCTTCAATAAGTTTTGCCTGAGTACCTTTTCCCGTATCTCCATATCTAGTAGTGACAAGTTTAATTGCTGAACCTTTAATTCCATTAGAGAATCCTTTATTTCCTGCTTCAACCCAACCAGCACCAGCAGGTCCAGGGAACCAGGCAGTTTGTGCCTCAGCAGTACCTAAAGCATGTTTTTCAGCTAAATACTTACCAGCTTTTAATCCCATTTCACCAAAAGAAACAAGTGATTTTGCAGAAAGTTTACTTGAACTAATTCCATTTACTACATCAATAACTGGAATTCCTTTTTTACTTAATTGTTTTACAGTATTTCGTAAACCTTTTGCAGATATTCCACCAATAATCACTGCTTTAGCCCCAGCAGAAACACAATCTTCAATTTGACTAATTTGCTTTTTCAAATTAGTATATCCCCCTGCTTCAACTAAATGCATCCTAACGCCAAGTCTTTTGGATTCTTGAGCAACACCATAATTAACTGCTAACCAATAAGCATCTTTCATGTGAGGAAAAGAAACACAAATTTTGTGTTTTTTCTTGGCTTTATCTAAGGGAATGTAGCTATAGGATGCTCTTTCAGATTTCATATTGAATGACTCTAACCAAACATCAACCGTATATGGATACCAGTTATCTTGTGCTGCAAATGCAGTTTGATTCATTCCTATAATACTTATTACTGATACAACTACTGTTGTTAACAAACTTTTTTTTATGTTAGTATATATTCTTGACATAACTTTCCTTTTATTTTTGAAAATTTAACTTTGATAAAATAAAACACTTAAGTGTGGGTTTTTCTAACAAAAATTAATCCTAGTACATTCATGTGTTTATTTTATAACCTCCAATATTAAATTTAATTACTTACTTATAGTTAGAAAATAACTAATAGAACTTATTTCTTAATAATAAGTTTAATTATAATTGATAATATTCTAGCAGTATTAAAAAAACTATTCTTCACCATACTTGATGTAAAAGTCTACAATTCTTGTCTTTTTTATTCAAAAAATGCATTAAATATACGTATAGAGTAAAAACAAAAGAAGACATCCCTTGTATATTATTATGCTTAGAAAAATATAAGAATCCTTAAAATATGCGCTTACAGCACAAAAAAAAGTATTTAAGATATATTTATTCATTAAAAAACTACATGTTAACTACATCCTGCTTCGTTAAAGTATGCCGTGTTAAAACATATTTGTATTTAGTTTTACTCTTTGCAAATTTATAAATTATTAGGAGAATACATGAAAAAATTCACAAGACTTAGTTTAATTGCTGCTATTGCAGTATCAGGTTTCAGCGCAAATGCTTTTGCAGCAGATTCAATATCAGAAGCATTTAAAAATGGAACATTAAAAGGTGCTTTAAAATCATATTATTTTGCTCAATGCTTTGATGATTCAGCTACAAAAGACAGTTCAATTTGGGTAAATGGTGGAAGTTTAAACTATGTTACTGCTCCATATAACGGTTTAGTTCTTGGAGCAACTCTTCAAACATCTCATGTTACATCAATAGATGATGAAAGTGATAAAACAAAAGGAACTCTGGATGCAAGCGGTAGTGTTTTATCTGAGTCTTATGTAGAATATACTTATGATAATACAAGTGTTAAAGGTGGTAGACAATATGTATCAACACCTATGATTGCTGGTTCTGGTTCAAGATTAATTAAAGAATCTTTTGAAGCATATTTAATAAAAAATACTGACCTTCCAGATACTACTATTGTTGCAGGGCTTATTACTAAATATCAAAAAAGAACAGATGGTGATGGTAATGTTGGTAAATTTAATAAAATAGGAAATGATGGAATCCAAACTGTTTATGTTAAAAATACATCTATTTCTAATTTAGATGTTAAATTTCAATATGCAGATTTTGTGGATGATCAAGTGAATTTATACTTTGATACAAAATATGATTTCGGACCAGCTTATGTTTCAGCACAATATCTTGATACAAATTATGATGATGGAGCAATTGAGAGTGGATCACTGTTTGGTTTAAAAGTTGGAACTAAAATTTCTTCTGTTGATTTATTTGCAGCATTTACTTCAAGTGATGATAAGGGTGATATTTTTCACGGAATTGGAGGAGGTTCATTTTCTCAATATACTTCTACCACTAAATCATCTGGGGAAGATGCATTAAAAGCAGATACCGATGCATGGCAAATAGGGGCAGGATATACCTATAAAAAATTAAAAATGAAAGCAAGATATTCTAGTTTTGATAGAGCAGAAGATAATAAAGACTTAGAAGAAATTACATTAAATTTTGAATATAAATTTAACAAAACATTAACAGCACAAGTTGATTTTTCAATCTTAGATTATGAAGCAGATAATGCGGATAAAACGGATTTAAGAACAAGAATTATTTATTCATTCTAATACAGAAATATAGAGGTTTTTTAATAAACCTTTATATTCTTAAATATTATATATGTTAAAATTGCCCAAGGATTTAGAATGAAGATATTATTATTAGAAGATGATGCAATGTTAAATGAAATAATGTTTGAACACTTAGAAAAAAACAAACACGAAGTGATATCATCTTGTTGTGCAATTCAAGTAGAAAAAGTGCTTCATGAACAAAGTTTTGACTTATTAATAATAGATGTAAATGTTTCTAATATAAATGGTTGTAATTTATTAAAAACATTAAGAGATCAAGATATACAAACTCCTGCAATTTTTATAACCTCCACCACTATGTTTCAAGATACAAAAAAAGATATCAATTCACCTTGTAATGATTATTTGAAAAAACCTTTTGAATTAAAAGACCTAGATGCACGAATCAAAAAAATACAAATACTTTCTAATGTTGCATAAATCACTAAACTATACTCAAAAAGGAGTAAGTTATAACTTCTAAATGTATTGAACAAAGTACCAGAATAAAATTCCTCGCTCTTTATTTACTCTCTTCTTTATTTTTTATGTCTGTTCTTGCTTTTTCGTATTATGAGAACAAAAAAGAACACTATTTAAATCTAAGTAAAACAAATGCAAATAGCTTAATTAGAGATATAAAATCAAAAATATCTTTCGCAGATAAAAACAAAGATCCAATTAAAGACATTAAGCTTTTAAACTCAAAAGAATTTTCTATTTCTTTGTATAATGAAAAAAAAGAAAAAATATTCGGAACCTTAGAAAATCATATAAACTTCTCAAAAGATATTATCTTTCAAAAAGAACATATTATTTTTCTTAATGATTATGCTCTTGAACATTTTTCTATCAAGTATATTCTTCTCAAAGAAAATACTTATTTTAAAAAAGTTTCTGTTTTAAAATTAAAGATAATTCTTCTTTTTCTTATTATTTATTCTCTTACATCTGTTTTAATATACTTTTTAATAAAAAGTTTTTTAAAACCACTAAAAAACGAAAAAATACGCTTAAGCAATTTTGTGAAAGATGCAACACATGAGTTAAATACCCCCATTACTGCTATTTTGATGTCTTCTGAAAATACAGATATAAGTGAAAAACAAATTGAAAGAATCAGATCAAGTGCTACTAGAGCGTCTGAAATATATCAAGACTTGTCCTATATTTTTCTTGAAAATAAGAGCGAAAAACTATTCCTAGAAAACCTTTGTTTAAATGAACTGATAACAGAACAGTTAGAATATTTTCAGCCACTTATAAAACAAAAAAGAATTAAAATTACTTCTAATTTAGAACACACCTATTATTCAATGAATAAAAATGAATTTATACGATTAATAAATAATTTAATATCTAATTCTATTAAATACAATAAATTTGCGGGCTCTGTTATTATTACTTTGAAAAATAATAGCCTTGAAATAAGAGATACTGGTATTGGAATTGAAGAAGAGAAACTACAAGATGTGTTTAAAAGGTCTTTTAGAGGTACGATGGAAGAAGGTGGTTTTGGTTTAGGACTTTCAATTGTACATCTTATTTGTAAAAAATATGGTATTAAAATTGAGATTACTTCACAACTAAAAGAAGGTACTTCTTTTACTTTATTTTTATAAAAATCTATTTTATTTGGAATTTTTATATTAATTAGCTTGTCAATCCTTATTTCTATACTAATATACATTAATATTCATTACAATACTTTAGGTAAGTAAGCTACATTTTATTCAAGTAGGAGTATAATCTTTTTGGCTTTATAAGCTAAAGGAAAATTTTTATGAAAATATTATTACTTGAAGATGATTTTACCCTTGCAGATATAATTTCGGAATACTTTAAAAAACTCTCTTATGATACAACTATTGTTTATGCAGGAAACGAGGCACAAGAATTGCTTTATTCAGATAAGTTTGACTTATTAATATTTGATATAAATGTACCACAACTTAACGGTTTAAAAATTCTTCAAGAATTTAGAGAAGCAGGATTTAAAACTCCAATAATTTTTATAAGTAGCTCTACTAATATCAGTGATTTTAAAATTGCTTATGAAAATGGGGGAAATGATTTTATAAGAAAACCTTTTAAACTTGAGGAATTAAAAATTAGAATTGAATATATAAAAGAAATGTTCAATATTCAGTCTAAAAAAAATATTAACTATTAACAAAAACATACAATTTAATTTAAAGAACATGTCTATTATTAAAGATCTCTTAGAAGTCAAATTACCAAAAAAAGAAGCTGAAATTATAAAATATTTATTATTAAATAAAAACAGACTGATTTCTATTGATGAACTTATTATTAATATTTGGGATTATTCAAAAGAACCCTCAATTGCCACAATTAGAACCTATATAAAAAACATAAGAAAAATCCTAAATGACTCAAGTTTAGAAACAATAAAAGGCTTGGGATATATGCTTAAAATAGCTTGATACTACACGCTAACTACATTTGAATGTAATATAATATCCCAGTTATTTAATATAACAAAAAATTATGTCGAAGTACAACTCCTAATATTTCGAAATATATTAAGCGCGAACTTAAAATACTTCTCTCGCTTCGACATTCTTTCCAAAACACTTTTTTTACATTTATCAATATTAATAATTACTATCAAAGTATAGATTTGTTAGAATTCTAAGAAATTAGAAGGATAAACAATGAAACGTATTTCAAATGAAGAAGCCCAAAAAGAATTAGACTCTTTTACAAACAATATGCAATCAATTAATATATCAACCGTAAGTAAAGAAGGAGAACCTTTTGTTTCTTATTCTCCTTTTGTTGAAGACGAGGAAAGAAACTTTTACATCTTTATATCTACTGCTGTTGCTCATTCTCACAATATGAATGCCACTAAAAAAGCACATATTATGTTTTTGGAAGATGAAAGTAAGAGTGAGCATATTTATGCAAGAAGAAGAATGTATTTTCAAGCAGATGCACAAAAGTTTGAAGAAAACGATGAAAGAGAAGAAAAAATTCACAGCTTATTTAAAGAAAAATTTCAAGATAAAGTATCCTTTTTTTCAATGATGAAAGATTCAAGATTTTATAAACTAAGTCCATATAATGGAAATTTAGTTTTGGGTTTTGGTTCTGCTTACAAAATATCTCCTGATAGAAAAATCCTTTCATTAAATGATAAAGGACATTCATCATCACATGAAGAGGGATTAAAAAAACATGCAAAAGTTTAAAATTCTTTTATTCATTTTAAGTCTTACTCTTCTTGGTGCAAAAGAACATAGACTAGTAACTGTGGGAGGTAGTATCACTGAAACTGCAATTGCTTTGGGGCATGAGGGTGATTTAATTGGTATTGATTTATCCAGTATTTACCCAAAAGAAATTGTAAAAGATATTCCTAAAATCGGATATTGGTTGCAATTACCAAAAGAGGGAATATTATCGTTAAAACCAACTATGGTATTAGCAAGTGAAAGATCCAAACCTAAAAAATTCTTAAGTGTACTTCCCTCATACGGTATTACAACACATTTTATTTCTGATGGGGCAAGTATAGAATCAGCAAAAAAGAAAATAATGCAAGTTGCTCTTGCTTTAAATGAAAAAGAAAAAGCACAAAGAATTATTAATAGAATTGAAAAAAACATTTCTATCTTAGATGCTCACATTGCAAAACTTACAAAAAAACCAAAAGTTCTTTTCATTTTAAACAGAAGAAATGGAATGATGATGGCAGCAGGAAAAGAAACAAAAGCAGGAACAATGATTAAACTTGCAGGTGGAATTAATGCAGTAACTTTTAAACAATTCACTACTATTTCTGAAGAATCAATTCTGCAAATGAATCCCGATGTTATTATCTTTTCAAATAAAAAAAATAAAGATAATTTAAAAGATCACAGTATTTTGGCTACAAGTGCAGGAATAAATAAACAAATATTTTCTATGGACATGTTATTAATTTCTGGGTTCACCGTAAGAATAGATGAAGCCTTAAGTTCTTTAACGTGCATGTTAAATAAAAATGAATTAACTTTTTGCAAATAAAAATCAATGAAAAAAAATAAAAAAATAATTTTACTCTTTGTATTATTTATATTGATTGCGTCTTTTATTATTAACATTAGCATTGGAGCTTTTGATATAAGCTTTTCTGAGATAATAAATACTCTTTTAAAGCCTGAAGAAAATATGATTAATCATAAAGTACTTTTTGATATACGAATTCCCAGAATACTCTTAGGCTTACTTGTAGGTATTGCTTTTGGGGTATCTGGGACTATGATGCAAACATTATTTAGAAACCCTTTAGCTGATCCTTCCATTATTGGAGTATCAGCAGGAGCATCAGCAGGCGTTGTCTTGTTTATGATGTTGGGTTCTTATTTACCTCTTATTTTCACCCAAGGTACTTTGTCTTATTTTTCACTTCCATTAAGTGCATTTTTTGGTGCTATTATTACTATTGCTGCTATTTATAAATTAGCAACAATTTATAATAAAGTAGCCGTTACCATTATGCTTTTAGCTGGAATTGCAATTAATTCTTTATTAGGTGCACTTATTGGACTTTTTTCTTATGTTAGTACCGATGAAGAGTTAAGAAGTTTTACTTTTTGGACCATGGGAAGTTTGGCCAATGGAGAAATGCTTAATATTATGGTGATTTTTCCTATTGTACTTTTTGTTTGTTTTTTTGCAATGAATAAAAAAATAGAGTTAAACTTACTTTTATTAGGAGAAGAAGAAGCTAAAAATGTAGGTGTTAATACAGAGCGCTTAAAAAAACAAATAATTGTATGTGTATCTTTAGCTATTGGGGCAAGTGTTGCTTTTTGTGGAATTATTGGTTTTGTAGGCCTTGTCGTACCCCATATATCAAGAGCAATTGTAGGCTCAAATCATAAGTACCTCTTACCACTAAGTGCCCTACTTGGAGCTTTTATTCTTATTTGGGCAGATGCAATAGCCAGAAGTATTATTTCTCCTGCTGAACTGCCTATTGGTATTATTACTGCAATATTAGGTGCTCCATTTTTCTTATTTTTACTTATGAAAAACAAACAAAATACTTTACTATAAAGAACAATAATGTATGAAATTAAAAACTTAACGTATAAAATACAAAAAAAAAGCATACTAAAAGATATTTCTTTAGATATAAAAGCCAATAACTTTTTAGCTATTGTAGGCCCAAATGGTTGTGGAAAATCTTCTTTGTTAAAAAGCATTAATGGTGCTATAACTTTATTTGATGGCAGTATTTTTTTAGATAAAAAAGATATCGCTTCTTATTCGCCAAAAGAATTAGCTTTAAAACGATCCGTTTTAAATCAATCTTTTTCATTTCCTTATAGTTTTAAAGCCATAGAGATTATTGAAATGGGTTTATATTCTTATGAGCTTGAGTATAAAAAGAAAAAAGAACTCTTAGCTTATATTATTAATAAACTGGACATCTCATCCTTAGAATACAAAGATTATCAAGTACTTTCGGGTGGGGAGCAGCAAAAAGTACAATTAGCAAGAGTAGTGCTTCAAATTTATGTAAGCCCTTTAAAAGAAAAATATCTTTTTTTGGATGAACCCACTTTGAATTTAGATATTTATTACCAGTACAAAATTTTAGAATTAAGCAAAGAACTGGTTAAAGACTTAGGCATTGGAGTTTGTGCAATTTTACATGATTTAAACCAAGCCTATCACTATTCAAATGAAATTATTATGATGAAAGAAGGAGAAATTAAATACAAAGGAAAAACAAAAGAAATATTAAACAGTGAACATATTTATGAAATATTTCATGTAAAAAGTGATTTTATTTATTCAAAAACATTAAATAAAACAATTTTAGTGAATTCTCTTTAATGATTAAGAGAATCATTATTAATTAAATATTATAATTCAACAAATTAATTAATAATTAGTATATTTATTTTCAATTTCTTAAATCTTATTGAAAATATATCAATATTAATTATCAAAATTAGTATCAAAAGGAAAGCAGAATGAAAAAATTACAAAGTATTGTATTAAGTACAATTCTATCATCTACATTATTACAGGCAAATAATTTAGAAAAAGTTATAGTTACAGCAAAAACTAAACAAAACGTGGAAACAACAGCAGGCAGTATTACTGTTATTACCCAAGAGCAAATTAAACAAATGCATGTATCTTCTGTACAAGATATTTTAGTACAAACCGTAGGTGTAAGTTTGGGAGTAAATTCAAGTTCAATATCAGGAAGAGAATCTATTTCAATTAGAGGGGCTCAAAGTAAACATACCCTTATACTAATTGATGGTAAAAGAATTTCAGGAACAGATGCACAAATTTCTCACTCAGATTTTCAATACAATTGGGTACCAATTAACAGTATTGCAAAAATAGAGATTATTAGAGGCCCTATGAGTTCAATCTATGGTTCAAAAGCAATTGGAGGAGTAATAAATATTATTACCAAAAAATCCAATGAAAATTTTCATGGAGGAATTTCACTTTTAGGAGCAAACAGTTCAGCCAATGGTGGAAATGAAAGAGATATTTCTTTAAATTTAGGAGGTAAAATTTCTAAGAAATTAAAACTTTCTTTAGCTGCTGAAAACAAAGAAATAAAAGCAACATACAAAAAAAGTGATAATACAAAAATTCTAAGAGAAGGAAAAAAAATAAAAAACATTCTTTTAGATTTGGATTATAAGATTGATAATACTCAAAATATTTCTGCTTCTTATTTAAGAGGAAAAGAAATTAGAAGCAATACTGTTACACCTGGACATACAGGAATTACAACATTTTACGATGAATACTATGAGATAAACAAAACAAATTATTCCCTTGCTTATAAAAAGAACTTTTCAGATCTTACTATGGACATTAAATATTATATTAATCAATCTGATTCCCATACAGATCAATATAATTATACACATGAATTAAAAGACAGTGTTTTAAATACTGAATTTGCTATAGATATATTTGATAATCAATTCATTATTGCAGGATTAGAGTACAGAACAGAAGCATACGATAAAGTATATGATACAAGTTCTACTGGTGATTTTAGTGATAAAATTTCTTACAAGTCTGCTTATGTACAAGATGAAATTGAAGTTAATGATGCTTTAGTTTTAACGCTTGGCACACGTTATGATAAACATGAACGTTTTGGAGCAGAACTAAGTCCAAAAGCTAATATTGTATACAGCATAAATGAAAATCATAAATTAAAAGCATCTTATGGTCATGGTTTTAATGCACCTACCGTAACGGAAAACTCATCAAGTTATAAAGTAGGCCATGGTCCTAGTACCTTTTATCAAGGTAATGACAATTTAAAAGCAGAAAAATCTGATACCTACGAACTGGGATACGAATTTTATTTTAATGATATATCTTTCAAATCAGCAATTTTTTATACAAATGTAAAAGATTTAATTTCATCTAAAGTGATTAGTACTTCTCCTACAGTTAATCAGTACTCAAACATTAATAAATCAACAATGAGTGGAATTGAACTAGAATATTCACAAAAAGACTTATTTCAAGATCTTGATGTAAGTATTGCTTATGATTATTTAAGAACAAAAAATAAAGATACCAATAAAGAATTAACAAGAAAACCAAAACAAAATGTAGCTATGAATCTATCCTATGCTCTTCCTTATGGTATTCATTCAAATATGCATCTTAATTATACAGGAAGTCAATTAGATACTTCATCTGATCCCTTAGGTGGTTATACTACTTATTCCTTACAATTTTCAAAAAGCTTTACAAAAAGTTTCTCAGGAAAAGTAGGTGTTGATAACTTAAGCAATAAAATTTTAAGTGATGAGAGCGATTATAATATTAAAGGTCGTTTACTTTATGTAGGACTTGATTACAGTTTCTAAAAAATAGATAAGCTTTTGCTTATCTATTTTATGATTAAGATTATTATTATCAATACTATTATAGAATACACTTATGAAAAATAAATTCACCTTAGTTTTATGTTTTACTACTGTTATGTGTTTACATGCAAGTTTTTTTATAACTATGAAAAAAACAGAAGATAGTATAGTAATACCTAAGCAAAATATTTTTAAAATATCCTTCCAAACAAATTATCTTGAAGAAAAAAAACACATAAAAGAAGAAATAAAAAAAGAACACAGTGCTAAACTTCTTAAACAAAAAAAAGTTAGTGAAAAAAAGTTAGTGAAAAATGCAAAAAGAAAAGTAATAAAAAATATTAAAAAAGATTTTGAAGTAAAAAAAACAAATAAAGCTCCTCATAAAAAAAAGATCGTAACAAAAACACTTAAAAAAATTAATAAACAAATAATAGAAGAAAAAATGGTAAAAAATTTACTGCAAAAAACCACAAAAAAAGAAATCCTATCTTCTAACGAAAAGAAAAAAATAAAAGAAAATTATCTCTCTAAAATTCAACAAAAAATAGAAAAAAACAAACAATATCCAAAAAAAGCAAGACGTTTACAACAAGAAGGAACAGTTGTTGTAGAATTTGATATTCATAAAAATGGTAGCATTCATTCTTTATATTTAAAAACAAAATCATCTTACAAAAGATTAAATAAAGCTGCTTTATTAACCATACAACAAATCATAAAATTTGAGCCAATACCAAAAGCACTCAATAAAAAAACATTAAAAATAACGATACCCATTTCGTTTATAATCAAAAATTCTTAGGAGAATAAATGGAAATATTAGACTATATACAAAGAGGTGGAATAATAGTATATATACTAATATTTTTAAATATTCTTGGTTTTACCATCATCTTGTGGAAATTAATTGTATTTACATTAATTAAATTTAAAAAAAGACTTATTGTAGAACATATTGTAAATAAACTCTCCCTAAGTACAAATAAGTTTGAGGAACGTTCTTTTAACAATCTTCTTAACAAAGAAATTTACGACTTAGAAACAGGATTAAATACAATTAAAATAATTGCATCCATTTCTCCTTTACTTGGTTTATTAGGAACTGTTATTGGAGTATTGAACTCTTTTGATGCTATATCAAAACTAGGATTAGGAAATCCAAGTATTTTTTCAGCTGGAATCTCTATTGCGTTAATTACGACTGTAGCTGGACTTATTGTATCTATTCCTCATTATATAGCTTATAATTATTTTATTTCTTCTTTAAATAAACTTGAACACAGT
>SPKZ01009774.1_pt1 | contig 19637 bp, 15 predicted proteins | sample 2456571 | NCBI WGS metagenome assembly SPKZ01 (sample SAMN11192286, study PRJNA482655) | marine metagenome | biome: ENVO:00000447; feature: ENVO:00000244|ENVO:00000211|ENVO:00000569|ENVO:00002023; material: ENVO:00002151; isolation source: ocean water from marine abyssalpelagic zone ... | reverse complement strand
GGGGGGGGGGCCAGCCAAGGAGCTCACCGAGCGGGGTCTGAAAGTACTGGTGCTGGACCGGGGGCGCAATATTCGCCATGCCGTGGACTATTACGGCGAGCATGCCCAAAGCTACCAGGAGCCCTACTACGGTCTGCCGAATCGGGAGCGGGACAGCCGCGATTACTTCATCCAGCAGAACTCCTATGCCTTCGGCGAGACCACGCTTCAGTACTGGAACAACGATAGGCTGAACCCTTATGTACGCACCCCGGATAAACCCTTTAACTGGATGCGCGCTGATGTGGTGGGCGGCCGCAGTCTCTTGTGGGGCCGACAGGTCTACCGCTGGAGCGAGCAGGATTTCACTGCTAACCGCGATGACGGTAGCGCCGTTGATTGGCCCGTGCGCTATGCGGACATTGCACCCTGGTACAGCCATGTAGAGAAGTTCATTGGTGTGAGCGGCCAGGCAGAGGGTCTGCCGCAGCTGCCGGACAGCGAGTTTCTGCCGCCGATGGATTACTACGCGCTGGAAAAAACTGCCATCGCGCGCATGAAAAAGAAGGTCCCAGAGATTCCCATCACCATGGGCCGGGTGGCCATCCTGACCCAGGATCACAACGGACGGGCCGCCTGCCACTACTGCGGTCCCTGCCAGCGTGGCTGTTCCACCGGCAGCTACTTCAGTTCACAAAGCTCCACCCTGCCCGCCGCCGAGGCCACCGGCAACATGACCCTGCTGCCCAACCGTGTGGTTGAACGACTAGAGCACGATGACAGCGGTCGCCGGGTGACCGGCGTGCTCACTGTGGATACCGAGACCGGTGAGCGACAGCGCTTTTCCGCCCGGCTTGTCTTCCTGTGCGCCTCAACGTTGGCGTCCACCCAGATTCTGTTGAACTCGGCCAGCGAGCAGCACCCGCAGGGTCTGGCCAATGGCAGTGGCGTGGTGGGCAAATACCTGATGGACCACTTGGCGCTGTCCCACACTGGATTCTTTGTGGATGACGCCGACCGATACTACCTCGGCGACAGGCCCAACGGGCTTTATATACCGCGCTTCCGCAATGTCGGCGAGCAGGACCAAGACGCGAACTTCCTGCGGGGCTATGGCTATCAATGCCTGCCGCTGCGGCCGGACTGGGAGACCACCTTCAATCAGCGCGGCTTCGGTGCCGATTACAAGGCGCAGTTGGCCAAGCCCATGCCGATCTGGATATGGGCGCTTCGCGCCTTTGTGGAATGCCTTCCGCGGGCGAGCAACCGACTGTACCTGCATGCGAACAAGACGGACCGTTTTGGTATCCCGCAGTTGGTGACGGAATTTACCTGGAGCGATAACGAACGCAATGCCGCTCTGGACAGCGGTGTACAGGCTGGGCGCATCTTGCGTGCCGCCGGTGCGGTAAGCATCGATGTCACGGACAGCACGGAAAACCTCGATGTGGGCGGTGACGCCATTCATGAAATGGGCACAGTGCGCATGGGTCGCGACCCCGCAACCTCGGCCCTGAATGGCTTTAACCGGGCGCACGAGGTCGACAATCTATTCGTCACAGACGGTTCGTTCATGACCTCGGCGTCCTGTGTGAATCCTTCGCTGACCTACATGGCGTTCACTGCCCGCGCTTGCGACTATGCTGTGAAGCAATTGCAGACGGCCAACAGTGCTTAGCCCGTGCGGGTACGGATTTGGGGAAATGATCTATAGTTAGCGGCCAGCCACGACGGCGAGGTAGTACCACAAGGAGTTAGCAATGCCGATGTTCCTACGACAACTGAAACATAACCTGCTAATGGCACTGACCAAATTTATGGTGCAGTTCATGCCAGGTGCCAGCCACATGGCGTTTATTGGTGCGGGCAGCGCCCGGCAGCTGGCAAACTTGATTGTCAGCAGCGGTGTGAGCAAGGTCTTGGTGGTCACCGACAAGCCCCTGCGAGACCTGGGGGTGGTGGATACCGCAGTGGCAGGGCTGGTGGATGCCGGACTGGATCTGGCGTACTACGACGGTGTGCTGCCCGACCCGACCTTCGATCAGGTAAGCGAAGGCGTTGCAGTGCTTCGCGAGCACGGCAGTGAGGTTGTGTTGGCCATTGGGGGCGGCTCGTCCATGGATGCTGCCAAGATTATCGCTGCCAGCTCCGCCAGTGAAGACGACCCGCGCGACTGGATCGGCTTTGGCAAGGTGAAGCACGAGTTCCCCAGAATCTATGCCATCCCCACCACTTCCGGTACAGGTTCAGAGGCCACCATGGGAGCCGTGATCTCTGACCCGGAAACCCACGAGAAGGGCGTTATTTCTGGCGCGGCCCTGCTGCCTGCGGCCACCGCACTGGACTCGGATCTTCTGATGGGCCTGCCGCCGGCGATAACTGCGGCCACGGGGATGGATGCGCTGACTCATGGGATCGAGGCCTACATTGCTACCTGGGACAGGGGCACGCGCAAGGAGCACGCGCAGGCTGCCATCACATTGATATTCAAGCACCTGGAAACTGCGGTGAACCAGGGTGATAACCGTGAGGCCCGCGAAGCAATGGCCATCGCTGCCTACTATGCAGGGATGGCGATCAATCAGGTCAACGTTGGCAATGTGCATGCCATTGCCCACCAGTTAGGTGGTAAGTATGGCATTCCCCACGGACTGGCCAATTCCCTGGTGCTGCCCCATGTGCTGGAGTTCTGTCGGGAAGAGTGCCAAACCGATTTGGCCGCGCTGGCGCGCCTGGTGGGTGCTGGCAGCGAGAGCGACAGTGAAGAGCAGTTGGCCCATGCGTTCATCGCAGCGGTCAAAGATTTGCGCACAGCGGTGCATATCGAAGCGCATAGCGACAAGATCAAACCCGAGGACTATCCCTATCTGTCTGATCTGGCCATGGCAGAGGGTGATGGTTATGCCGTGCCCCGTTTGCTGGACAGGAAAAACACGTTTGCCATTCTCTCGCGATTGGCGGTGTGAGCTCACTCTCTAGAAGGTTCGGCCTCTGGCATCAGGGGTTGTCTCGCTATCGAGGCCAGACAGCCAGTGATTGACCAGGGCCATCAGCGCCACGAAATCCTCGGTTTCCCCTTCGCTGCAGGCAAACCCGTGTTGCGCCGACTCGAAGTGGTGGTGTTCAACCGCCACGCCCTCTGCCTTGCAGCGGTCTCCCAGCGCGATGCCCTCGTCTTTGAGCGGATCCCGCTCCGCCGTGATCAGCAATAGATTGTTGAGGCGTGACAGCAGCGGTGATTGCATCAATCGCGCCCGGTCCGCCGCGGCCGGGCTCTGGCCGCCCAGATAGGTGTCCCAGAACCAGCGCATCATTTTGGCACTCAGCACACCGGTATTCGCCTGCTCAATGTAGGAGCCGTAGCCGGCCTCGTAATGGTCCGCCACCGGATACAGCGATAGCACGCCTACCAGGTGGTGACGATTTTGCTCGCGGATTTCTGTGGCTACCGTGATGGCTAGATTGCCGCCCGCGCTGTCGCCGGCCATCACAAATCGCCCATTGAAGGGGGTGATGATCCGGTTGTTATCGATCAGCCAATTGGCAGCCTCCAACGCGTCGTCGTGCGCTGCAGGGTAGTAATCATCGGGTGCCCGGCGGTAGTCGAAGGCGATCACCGAGTGGCCTGTGTAATGGGACAGTGCCTTGCAGAAGCCATCGTGGGTCAGCAGATTGCCGATGACCCATCCGCCGCCGTGGAAGTAGAAAATCAGGGGTTTGCTGCCGCCGTCAGGATGGGCGTATTCCTGCACCGTGATGGCGTGGGGTGTCAGGGGGACGGCGTGCTCCCGGTTGGGTATGTCGAACTTTGATTTACGCCATGCACGGGCGTTGACGAATTGGTACCAGCCCCGCAGTGCCTGTATGTGTAGCGGTGTCATCGTTCTATCCCTGCTGTTGTTTCGGGGTTATCTCATCGAAATCCGCACTTACCTTGTGCTACTGCATTCAGTCGAAACCGACCGTATCCGGGATTTGCTGGTACCAGTAGATGCCCTGCGCATCCAGCGTGCGGGTGACCCGCCCCCGGTGCATCAGGCAATTTAAGTGGGCCATGGTCTCTCCCGTGGCCAGTCCCAGGGAGTGCTCATCAATCTCTCGGTTAAACAAGGCGGAGAAGCAGTCGATGGCGCGCCTTGGGGTTTCCAGATGATGGAAGAGCTGGTCCAGGTCTTTTTTATGAGACTCTAGCAGTTGGCTGAGCCTCACATGCAATCCGTAGAAGGGAGCCTCGTGTGCGGGGAGCACCAACAGGTCATCGGGCAGAATCTCACGGATGCGCGAACTGGAGCGTAGCCACTCTTTCAGGGGGTCGCCGTCGGGCTCGGTCGGGAACACACTGACATTGGGCGTAATGCGCGGCAGCACCTGGTCGCCGGAGATGAGCAGCTTCAGTCCCGGGCAATACAGGCAGACGTGTTCGGGTGAATGGCCTGAACCCACGATCACCTGCCAGTAACGACCGCCGATGCTGATGGTTTCCCTGTCGACCAGACGGCGATAGCTGGGTGGCAACTCATACACGGCTTTGCCGAAGCCGCCGAATCGCTGGCGATACTTCTCCAACTGCTCTTCGGTGTAGCCGGCAGCGCGGTAGAAGCGCAGCGCAACATCCGGCGCTGGCCGGCCGGTATCCGAGGTCAGTGACCGACACATCAGAAACTCTTCCCGAGACATCCACAGCTGGCAGTCAAAACGCTCCGTCAGCCAGCCGGCCAGGCCCACGTGGTCCGGGTGCATGTGGGTACAGATGACGCGCTTGATGGGCTTGCCTTCCATAAAACCGTCGAACAGGCCTTCCCAGAGTTCTCTGGCGTTGCGCAGGTTCAGGCAGGTGTCGATGACAGTCCAGCCATCGTCGTCTTCCAGCAGCCACAGGTTAATGTGGTCTAGCGACATGGGCATGGGGAAGCGCACCCAGTATACCCCGTCGGCGATTTTTTCCGGCTCGCCAGGGGTGGGATCGACCCTGCGACCATACGGGTAGTTGAGCCCGCGGTAAGTCTCTGCTGCGTCTGGAAGCATGGGCTGATGTTTCCGGGAAGGGGCCGACAATAGTGGGGCTATCGTCGGCGCTTGTCCACACCGCGCCGATTAGCCGACGCCGCGGTCTGCAGCCTCCCAGAAAGGCGCTCGCACCGCTTTCTTGTCCGGCTTGCCCACAGGTGTGAGGGGAATGGCGTCTACAAAGTCCACTGTCTTCGGCGCCTGCACCGAGCCCTTTGCCGACTTCACCTGCTCTTGAATCTCGCCTACCAGCGCATCGCCGGTTTCGGCATCCGGCCGCAGTACGATAACGGCCTTCACCGCTTCGCCCCACTTTTCATCGGGCACCCCGATAACAACCACTTGTGCGACGGCGGGATGCGTGGCGATCACGTCTTCCACCTCTCTGGGGAACACGTTGAAGCCGCCTGTAACGATCATGTCCTTGGTGCGGTCGACGATATAGAGAAAACCGTCCTCGTCCAAACGGCCGACGTCGCCGGTGTGCAACCAGCCGCCGGCGAAGGCCTCTGCGGTTTGCTCGGGCATGTCTTTGTAGCCGTGCATCACCAGCGGGCCACGGACACAAATTTCACCGGGCTCACCGCGTGGCACTTCCTTGCCGTCACTGTCCAGTAGAGCCAGATGCACCCAGGGTGATGGGCGCCCACAGGAACTCAGGCGTTCAGGCTTGGCGGGATCGTGCTCAGCTCGGCGCATGTTCGTTAGCACCATGGGCGCTTCGGACTGGCCGTAAAACTGGTAGAACACCTGCCCCCACTTATCGATGCCCTCCTGCAGGCGAGCCGGGCTCATGGGAGAGGCGCCGTAGAAGATGGTTTCCATACTGGACATGTCAGCCGTTGCGGAGCGCGGCGAGTCCAGCAGGAAATAGAGCATCACGGGTACCAGCATGGTGGCAGTGATTTTGTGTTCTTCCACCATGTCGAAGAAAGAGTCCGGAGTGAATCCCTGCATCACGTAGAAAGCGCCACCGCGCTGGAGTACAGGTATAAAGAAGGCAGCAGCCGCGTGCGACAGTGGAGTTGCGATCAGCATCCGCAGCGGATCGGGCAGTTCCCACTCTGCCATTTGTATCTGTGTCATGTAGGCAGCGACGCTGTAGGGGCTGAGTACGCCTTTGGGCTTTCCGGTGGTTCCGCCGGTAAAGGTAATGCTAGAAATGTCATTCGGTGAGATATCCGGTGCTACCAAAGGCTGAGCCTCAAACCCATCGGCGATGGCCAGGTAATCGTCGCCGTGGGCGGTGGGTCCAAAGGCCAGTAACTGCAGGCCCGGGATGCGCTCGGCCAGGGCCTTCGCGTGATCGTCGAACACCGTTGGATCGTAGACCAGTGCGGACACCTCGGCGGCCTCCAGCACGTAGGCGTGATCGTCCAGCGAGCCCAGTGGGTGCAGTGGTGTGCCGATGCAGCCTGCCAGTTGCATCGCGGCAATGTTGGACAGTACCTCTGGACGGTTGGCTGAGAGCACGGCAATGACCTTGCCGCCTTTCAGGCCCTGCGCATGCAGCGCCTGCACCATGCAACTGGTGGTTTCGCGGACCTCGCGATAGGTAGCGACCCGGTCGCCCAGGTACAGACAGGGTTCGTCGTTATAGCGATTCAACCCGTCGATCAACAGATGAGGCATCAGCGGGGGGTGGTGAAGCGAATCCTGGCTCATAGTCGTGCTACTCCTGATCAAGGCGCAGGTTGCGCCGTGTAGATAGGTGCCCAGTGTGAAAGTCTGCGCGCTGCGATCAATGGCAGTAGCGGCCAGTTGCGTTGATGCAGGGTGCGCGCTTCGGACAGTGCCAGTGTCGGGTACGGCCAGAGGCGGGATGTGCAGCAGACAGCAACTATAGGAAGCCACCGTTTGTAACCCTGTGTGAATGGCCTGCAGTGGCCTAGAATACGGCCATTCGAATCAGCCCGGATACTGCCATGAGCGAACACCGTTACAACCAGCCACTGGGCGGCAATGAAATGCCGCGCTTTGCGGGCCACGCCACCATGTTCCGCTTGCCTACAGCAACGACGGCCGAGGGCTTGGATATTGCGCTGGTGGGCGTGCCGCTGGACATCGGCACTAGCAATCGCGGCGGAAGTCGTTTTGGCCCGCGTGAGATTCGGTGTGAGTCGGTGATGGTTCGTCCCTACGGTATGTACACCGGGGCTGCACCTTTTGACTCCTTCCAGGTTGCCGATGTGGGCGATGTGGCTTTGAATACCTTCTCGCTGGAGAAATCGATTGGCATCATCGAGGACCACTTTGACGGTTTGGTGGCGCAGGGCGCAAAAACCGTGTCAGTGGGCGGCGATCACACCATTGCCCTGCCCATCCTGCGGGCGGTGGCAAAGAAGCATGGCCCCGTTGCGTTGGTGCATGTGGATGCCCACGCGGATACCAACGATCATATGTTTGGTGAGCCCATCACACATGGCACCATTTTCCGTCGTGCTATCGAGGAGGGATTGGTGGACCCGAAACGGATGGTGCAGATTGGTCTGCGCACCACCGGGTATTCGGCCGAGGATTTTGATTGGGCGCGAGACCAGGGTGTTCGCGTGGTGCCCGCTGAGGAGTGTTGGCACAGCTCGCTGGCGCCGCTGATGGCACAAGTGCGCGAGCAGATTGGTCCGGATGTGCCCACCTACCTAAGCTTCGATATTGATGGGCTGGATCCCGCCGTAGCACCCGGTACAGGGACGCCAGAGCCTGGAGGGCTGACAAGCATTCAGGGCATTGAAGTGATTCGCGGTTGCTGGGGGCTCAACCTGGTGGGCGCCGATCTGGTAGAGGTGTCTCCGCCGTACGATACCAGCGGCAATACCTCCCTACTGGCGGCTAACCTGCTGTTTGAAATGCTCTGCAGCTTCCCCGGCTGTTTACGGCGCTGACTGGTGCTAGTCGAGGCGCTTGTGGAAGCGAGCGCTGGCTACCAGCAGTAGTAGGGCGGTGAAGCCCAACAACCAGAGAATGTCAGGCAGCATATGGCCGGCGTCGGCACCGCGCAGCACAACACCTCGCACCAGTCGGATGTAGTGCGTGGCGGGAAAAGCCTCTGCGATGTATTGCGCAGCCTCGGGCATCGCGTCATAGGGGAACATAAAGCCGCTTAACAGAATGGATGGCAGCAACACGAAGATGGTCATCTGCATGGCCTGAAGCTGGGTGCGGGCAAGGGTCGAGATCAGCAGGCCCAGTGTCAGTGACGCGGCGATAAACGCCAGTGTCACCCCAGCCAGTGCTGTGAAACTGCCCGCAAAGGGGATGCGGAATATCCAGCCGCCCAGCCCAAGAATGATGCCTACCTGCACACAGCCCACCAGCACATAAGGCAGCAGCTTGCCGATCATCAGCTCTAGCGGCAGCACGGGTGTGGTGATCAACAGCTCCATATTGCCACGCTCCCGCTCCCTCACCAGGGCCAGGGAGGTAAAGAGAATCATGGTCATTGTGAGCACAACTGCTGTGAGCCCCGGAACGATGTTGACCTCGGATCTGCGCTCGGGATTGAACAGCAGCGCCATCTCAAAGCTGGGCGGACTGGCGCTGTAAGCCCCGGGGGGCGCACCGGCTTCCAGCCGCAATGGCATGGATCTCAGTGCAAGCAGGGCAGAGCTGACCATCGTATCTGAAGCATCCACCAGCCACTGCGCAACCGTGCGACCAGAGGCGATTCTCTGGGGCAGATTCTCAGGAAAGATCAGGGCGGCGCGAATCTCGCCGGCAACAATGGCCGCTTCTGCTGCATCAGGGGTGTTGTAGGTCGCCACGATATCAACCACCTGGCTGACCCGCACTTGTTCGGTGATGACGCGCGCGGCGGCACTGCCGCTCAGGTCCACGACTCCGATGGGGATGTCGCGCACCATGGTATTGATCGCGTAACCAAACAGCAGCAATTGCACTAGCGGGATCATGATGATCATGCCGAAGGTCATTCGATCGCGTGACATATGCGCGAACTCTTTCAGCGTGACCGCGTTGATTCGGCGCAGGCTCAACACGGTGTCTCGTCCGCCTGCGTTGTCTCTACAAAAACATCCTCGAGGGTTGCCTTGGCAGGCTCGCAATGCAACGTCTGGTCGTCCGGCAGCCACTGTTTGAACACACCGATGTCCTGCACGGGCTTCTTCAGCAGTACCCTAAGACGATCACCTTGCTGCGCGGCAGACAGCACTTCGTTTGATGTCATTAGCTGCTGCCTCACTGCACGCAGGCCATCACCCTGCACATCGATGACCCGCCCCTTGAGTGCGCCCATAAGGTCGGCGGGGACGCCCTGGGTCTTGAGATTGCCGTTATCCAGAATGGCCAGTTGGTGACAGCGCTCGGCCTCGTCCATGTAGTGCGTGGACACCAATAATGTAGTGCCGGCTTCGCTCAGGTCGAACAGGGTTTCCCAGAAGTCGCGTCGATTTTGTGGGTCTACTGCCGACGTGGGTTCATCCAGAAACAGCAGCTCTGGCTCATGCAAGGTGGCCGCTGCCAGCGCCAGCCTTTGGCGTTGCCCGCCGCTCATGGCACCTGCCTGGCGACTGCTGAGTGGCTCCAGATTGAACTGGTTTAGTAACGTCGTGATGCGCATCTGTCGCTGGCTGTTGTCCAGGCCATAAATGCGTGCCAGAAAGTTCAGGTTTTCCTTACAGCTGAGGTCATCGAACAGGGAGAACTTTTGCGTCATGTACCCAATGCGCCGGCGCAGTGGCTCGGCCTGCTCTGGTAACTGGAAGTCCAGTGCTCGCGCCGTGCCCGCGCTGGGGGTCAGCAGCCCGCAGAGCATACGGATCAGTGTAGTTTTGCCGCTGCCGTTGGGACCCAGGAATCCGTAGATCTGGCCGTGGGCTATCTCAAGGTCTACGTCGTTCACGGCGACCAGGTCGCCGAAGCGCCGTGTTAGGCCATTGGCAACGATAGCCGCATCAGTCATCCGTTAACTGCACCTGAGCGGGAACCCCTGTGGGTAGGTCATTGCCGTTCTCGATATCAAACTCTGCCATGTAGACCAGGCGTGCACGATCAGAGGCGTTTAATGCGTAGTAGGGCGTAAACGAGGGGTCGTTGGCAATCCAGCGTAGTGTGCCTGTCAGTGCTTGCGCCACACCGTCTACGTGCACTGCCCGTCGGTCACCGATCCGCAAACTGGCGCGATAGGGCTCCGGGATGTAGACGCGAGCATAGGGTGATGTGTTCGCCAGCATAATCGCCAGAGTCGCGCCCGGGCTCACCCGTTCGCCCACGTTCCAGGGCAGGCTGTCCAGATAAGCGTCGCGTGTTGCGACAACGCTCAGCTCCGATAGCCGGTGCTTTTCCAGCGCAAGCTGGGCGCGCGCGGCTTCCAGCGCGGCGGCGCCCTGTGCCAACTGTTCCGGTCGCGTGCCATTTGTGAGCAGGAGCAAGGCTTCGCGGGCGGTCTCCAGATTCGCCTCGGCTTCGTCCCGAGTGGCAAGCGTGCTATCCAGCGTAGCCTTGGCGGCCAGCTTTTGCTCGAACAGTTGCTCGGCCCTGTCATAGTTCACGGTAGCCTCAGTCAATGCCGCCTCTGCCCCGGTGACCCGGGCTGTCGCTGCGGCGATATCTTCAGTGCGTGCACCATTACGCAACTCTTCAAGTCGTGCTTGAGCCTGTGCCACCTCCGCCTGGGCGCGGGAGACAATGGCCTGTTGGCGCCTGTCATCCAACTGCACCAGCAGGGTACCGGCGCTGACCTGACTGCCCTCCAGCACCGGTTGATCGGTGATGATTTCATCTGCTGTGGCTTTGAGTACGACCCGATCACGCTCCAGGGTGCCTAATGCCTCAGTGCCATCTGGATTGCCGCAGGCGCTGAGCATACTCGTAGCGACAATAACCAGAACTAGCGCATGCCACATAACTATCTACTCCGGAGTTCGATTGATTTGAATAAAGCGTAGCCTAGATCAGGCAAGCGGGGGATCATCGTGGTCTCTCTACAGTTCCATTGCTATGACCGCGCACCCGCGTAATGCGTGGACCTGTACAGTCACACCGGAGCAGCCGTAGGGGGTTATATAATGGCAGGCCCCTGTGCGCTGAAGCCAGCCAGACCGGGTAGCGCAAGCGCGAGATCATTCTCGCTTAAGCCAAACCATCGACCCAACGGTGCAGCGTATTGTTCCACGGATGTTGTGGGTATTAATCGCCCGTTGCCAGCATCCTGTGCGTGCCCCAAGGTGGGAGGAGGTATGCTGCCGTAGATTCTTCCGCCGTTTACTGCGCCACCAACCACGAAGTGGTGTGCACCCCAGCCGTGATCGGTTCCGTCACCATTTATCGTCAACGTACGACCGAAATCAGCTGCTGTAAATGTTGTCACCTGCTGCGCGACGCCCATTTCTACAGTGGCTTCGAAAAATGCTGTGATGCTATCGGACACGGACTGCTGAAGTGGCGGTAGATCCGTTGCCTGGTTGTCGTGGGTGTCGAAGCCTCCCAACGCGACGAAAAATACCTGGCGAGAGGCCCCAAGCTGCTGTCGTGCTGCGATGGTATTCGCGACCTGAGCCAGCTGCCCCCCCAGACGATCCTGTGGGAAGTTCTGGCTGGGTGGTGTTGTATCTGCCAGCGCGCGGCTCATGGTCTCATTGCTTGCTAACGCACGCCGGCTGATGTTCACAAAGTCGCGCGCGAACAGGTTCTCGGAGGTATCTCCCTGTGCAGCGAAATGTGCCTCCAGCGCACTTGATAGCTCGGGTGCGCCTTGCCGGCGTGCAATCTCGATGAGCTCGATTGCCGGTACTCCTGAGGCATCAAGCTGAAATGGATTGGCGGCCTCGCCGTTCAAGAACACCGTGTTACCGGCAATAGAGACGCTCAGGAAATCGCTATTGATGCCAGCACGTTTCGAAGCGTCACTAAAGGCTCCACCCCAACCCAGCTGTGCGCCTTCGGGCGCAAAGGCCATCCAAGTGGATTGCTGATCATTGTGAGAAAAAAGGCGCTTGGGCAGCGCGCCCTTGTCATTGGAGAAAATGTTGCTGTCCACAGGGGTGATCAAGGGGCCAACGTTGCCGACGATTGCCGCTTGGCCTTGGTTGAACAGTGACTGAAGGCCTGACATTTCGCGTGGGAGCGCATACAAGGGCTCGGCCCCCTGTGAGTTGAGTGGCAACAGGTCCTCTCGATTTCTGTTCGCGTTGGCTGACGCTTGATACTGCTGAAGTAGCGGTGCGCGCAATTGGGCGTACATGTCCCAGGCGGGTTCATCATAGGGAATCACGGTGTCGTGGCAGTCCATGCCCCCAAAGAGAAACACGCACACCAACGCTCGGTAATCATCATCGGCTGCGAGCGATCGAGTACTGGTCAGTGTAGTGACCGTGGGGATGGCGCTCGCTAGCGGTAGTGATAGGAGGGTGTTCAAAAAGCGTCGTCGGTTTTGTGGCATGGTGAGCTCTCCTATCTCAGAACGATATAGTCGGGAGTAGTGAGTACAAGGAGACTCGCAAGGCGCGCGCGCAACCTGCGTCCGTCGGCTGTCGAACCGTCGATATCTGACACAATGCTGTGAATTCGATTGGCACTCGCCTCCGTCAGCGTGCCATGTGTGAGCCTCTCATTCAGTAACGCTATGAGGTCTTCAGGCGAATCGGCAACGGCCTCGGCATCGCTGTAATCGGCGATAAAGGCCCTGTCTCCCCCGCCGTCAAATTGCGGAGCCTGACCGAAAACATACGGTGTTAAGAAGTTCGGATAACCGATAACACTGGGTGCATTCGTGATCTGAAACTCTGGGGCATTGAGGCCGGCCTCGCCGGTCAGCGTGCCCGGTGCGATATAGCCCGGACGGTAGAAGTTAAATACGGAAGGTGCGCGATAGGGGTGTTGACCGAGCGCGGTTGTATCACTGGTATCCTGCAACAGGAGTTCATTGGCGGCCACTGCGCTGTTCACTTCAAATGCCCGCGCCCAGTGTGTGAAGCGCAAGATGGGCTCGCGAATTTTTCCGCTGCTACCTTGGTCGCTCCTCTGGATGTCGCGGGCATCCACATCGAACAATACGGCAGCGATTGTGGCCCCGAGATCGCCACGTTCACCGCTACCTATGCGAGCGCCCGAGGGCAGCAGATAGGTGCCGACGTCGAACGCGGCTGCGACGCGTTCTACATATTCCACATCGGGCGAGCTGCTGGTGAATCGTTGAATTAGCTGACGGCCGATGAAGGGCCCCACATTCGGATGATCAAAAATAATGTCTAAGGCTTGGTCGATACTGCTTTCTGCGCCAGTGCCGGCAGTAATGGTGGAACCCAAGAACGATTTCTCTTGTTCAGAGTGGAAGTTATCGAATGTCTGTAAGGGACTGTAAAACGAATTCAGTGGTAAGTTTTGCAGGCGGGCTTGATATTCGGCCCCTGCGAAGCTCAGTCCAGTGAATACCTTTGCAAGTCCTGTAATGTCGGTGTTGTCAAAGATCTCTACGGGCTCGCCCAACTCGTCCGTGTTGGGTACGCCGTTGGCTTGGAGTTCAATGAGTCCCAGGGTGAAAAGCTGTAGCAACTCCCTCGCATAGTTCTCGTCAGGTACCTGTCCTGTTGCCGGGTTTGCCTTGCTGTTACGTAAGTAGGTGAGGTAAATGGCCATAGCAGGCGAATACGTCACCTCCTCCAGCAGCTGGCGATAGTTACCGAACGCATTGGTTACAAGGATGTCGTTGTAGTGCGCGATCGTCTGCGGTAACCGGTCGAGATCGCTGCGATCAGAAACGACCAAAATTTGCGATAGGGCAAACGCCATACGTTGGCGAAGTTGATCGGGTGCAGTGATTGAATTCCGCCAGAACAGAATCGTAGGCAATTGCGAAAGGTTTCTGGGCGTTTGCCCGCGCTCGTCATAGAAAACGCCGCTCTCAGGGAATCGAGAGATCACCTCATCCAGCATCAGTGTAGGCTGCTGTGCTAGCTGCTCGCTGAACCAATCCTCTAGACCAGCATCCAGCACGTCCTGAACGTCTTGTGGCGAGGGACCAAACGTAGCTTGGCTCAGGAAGCGCGTCGCGTTGCTGTGCGTGAGTGCTTCAGGCGGAGGCGCCGGAACAGGTGTCTCCGGTGCGGGCGCCTCCACAGGGGGCGGCGAAGCCGCGGGTGTCGGTGCACTGGCTGTATTGCTGGACGAGCCGCCCCCGCCGCCGCAGGCGACCAGTACAAACGCTGCACACAGCGCGGCAAATCCGTGATGCATTGAGTTCAGAAACATGGATATACGCCTTGTCGAGGTGATGACAGCACTGCGATCAAAGGCTAGGCCAGTGCAGTCTCATCCGTCGAGATAAAAACTGTAAAAAAGCGTAAAGAAGGCGCGCGTGGATAAGTTGTCTGCTAAGCCGCAGGTGAATCTCGTTCGAGGGGTGCACTGGAGCTTTCTCGCTTCTACTGCGACGGGACAGTGCCGATGTATTTTGCGCGGGGCCTAATCAGGCGCGAATGCTGCTTGAACTCAAGAAAATGGGCGATATAGCCATACACTCTCGCCATCGCAAACAGGGCGGTGAAGTAATGGTCGGGGATGCCCAGACTGTTGAATACGGCGCCTTTGTAGAACTCAACATTGGCGTGTATCTCCCGTCCGCGTTCGGCAAAAGCAGCCTGACAGGCCTCTTCAACAGCGACCAGCGTGTCTAACAGTTTGCGGCTGTTGGGTTCTGTGCAACGGGCCAGCGCCATGGGTTTGAGGATCGCAGCCCGTGGATCCAGCGTGCGGTACTCCCTGTGGCCCATTCCCATTATCTTCTGCCCCTGGGCAAGACGTTGATTGACCCACTTTGCGGCGGCGGCGGGGTCGCCTATCTCCCTGGCCATGGCCAGCGCAGCCTGATCGGCGCCGCCATGCAAGCGACCGTAAAGCGTGCCGACGGAGGCTGAGATCACGGATTGCAGCGGGGCTTCTGTGCTGGCACAGACGCGCCCTGCGAAGGTGCCGGCATTGAAGCTGTGCTCCATTTGAAGGATCTGCGTTGTGTCCAATGTCGCAACCTCATCATCGCGAGGTAGCTCGCCGCGCAGCATAAACAGAAACCTGCGGTGAAAATCGGTTTCCGGCAGCTCAGTGATGGCCGTTAGCCCCTGTTCTTTACGAAACAGGGCAGCAATGAGTGCAGAAATTTTGGCGGCAATGGCCAGACCCTGGTTGGCGGCGGGCGCCAGCGGGCCCTCCTCAACCGGGTTCAGCAGTGGGATCAGCCCCTGTAATACCAGCATGGGATGTGTGCCTTCTGGCACCGCCTGCAAGAGGGCAATTTCCGTATTGTTCAGTGCCTGCTGACTACGCATGAATTGCGCCAGCTGTTGGTGCTCGGCGTCTGTAGGCCAATCGCCAGTCAGCAGGTACCAGACGACGATCAGGAAGGGTTTGTCCGCCAGATCGGCAATGGGCGTGCCGCGGTAGTTGAGGCTGCCGGAATCGCCCTGTACGTCAGAGAGGGCGGTTTCACCGACGATGACACCAGCCAGATCACTGGAAGCGAGGGGGGATGTTGCCTGCATGTTTGGACCTCCTTGAACGGTTCCCGATGAGTATCAGGACCGAACATGGATAAATCCAAATAATCATGCTTATACTTAAATAAGAAATACTAATAACAAGTTCGCAAATCTGAGTCGGGCGGAGATTGCTCCAAGGCTCGATCAAACGGTGTCGAAAGGCATCGTGCTGGCACCAATCAGGAGAGCGAAATGCGATTCGAAAATGCGGAGTTACGGGCCTTTCGCGCGGTGGTTGAGGCGGGGGGATTCAGCCGGGCGGCCCAGTTACTGTCCCTAAGCCAGTCGGCTGTTAGCCAGGCAGTGGCGGGCCTCGAGGCTAAGCTGGAAACGCCCTTGCTGGAGCGCGGTCGCCAGCAGCGTCTCACTGCAGCGGGACGGCGACTGTTCCGCTACGCAGACGATGTACTGCGAGCCGAACAATCCGTTATCGATGATCTCGCTGGCATTAAGCGTGGTCGCGAACAGCAGCTGCGCGTGGCGCTCAGTGCCTCCATTAATCGCTTTCATGCACCTGAATTAATAAGCGCTTACTACCGGCAGAACCCAGAGTCCGTAATCAATGTTGCGGAGATGCCCAGCCGAAATATTGTTCAAGCGGTGCTGTCAGAGCAGGTGGAACTGGGGCTTGGTCCTTTCCAACGGGGCATGGAGGCCTTCACCACCGTGCCTTTGTACAGCGACACCCGCCACCTCGTGGCTAGCCCCTCACATCCGCGGTTTGACGCCCTTCGTGAGGGTGAGGCATCCGCCCTGCGCGGCACGGCACTGATCACATCCGCCCTGGACAATCCTGATTTACGACCCGCCATTCAGCGAATCCGCGACCAGTTCAGCTCGGTGTGGGAAGTCAGTAGCCTGAGCCTTCGCGTGCATATGATCGAGCAGGGGATGGGCGTGGCCTTCATGGATGCTCAGGTACTCGAGCAGTACCCACCCTGCAGCACGTTTTGCATTCTTGGGAGCCTGGAGTTTGGCGAAATCAGGAAGCAGGTGGGTCTGTACAGTCGCAAAGACCGCGTGCTCAGCCGCGGCGCAAGCGCCTTTGTCGAACTTTGCCGCGCTCATTGGAGCGTTTAGAGTGTGGGTGCACGCATCGAGAGGGAATTATGGCCGCCAGCCTACGCACCAGTAATCTGTCCAGACTGAAGCAGGGCAATTTTGATGTCCTGATTCTGGGCGGTGGTATCAATGGCGCCGTGTCGGCCGCTGCGCTGGCCGGGCGGGGCTTACGGGTAGCGCTGATCGACCGCCATGATTTTGCCGCTGGGGTGTCTTCCAACTCCTCCAACCTTGCCTGGGGCGGCATCAAATACCTGGAGAGTCATGAGTACCTGCTGGTCAACAAGCTGTGCCTGTCGCGCAACGAGCTGATGCGTGCTTACCCGTCCACCGTAAAAGAGATTCGGTTTTTCACCACCATCCAGCGGGGATTTCGCTTTTGGTCGTTCTTTGTGTTCCTGGGCAGTGTTCTCTACTGGTTGATTGGCCGCTGTAAGACCGCGGCACCGCGCTACCTGACCGCGCGCACGATTGAGGCCGCAGAACCCGAGATCAATACCAGCGAGGCCGCCGGTGGCCTGGAGTACTCGGACTGCTACCTCTACGACAACGATGCCCGATTTGTTTTTAACTTTATTCGCCAGAGCCTGAACTTCGGCTGCATTGCCGCCAACTACGTGGAGGCCGGTGACGCCCGTTTCGACGGCGAGCAGTGGCATGTTGATGCCCGCGATGTCATCGGTGATGAGCGCTTCACGATTCGCGCCAAGGTCTTGATCAACGCCTGTGGTCCCTATGCCGATAGCATCAACCGCGAGTATTCGATTCAAACGGAGCATCACCACCTGTTTTCCAAGGGCGTTCACCTGATTGTCGATCGAGTGACGGACAACCAGCGTGTACTCACCTTTTTTGCCAGCGATGGCCGTCTGTTCTTCCTCATTCCCATGGGTCCAAAAACCTGTATTGGCACGACCGATACGCAGGTTGAGTCGCCCGAGGTTTCAGTCACTGAGGAGGACCGGCAATTCATTCTGGACAACGCTAACGCACTGTTGGACCTACCGAGGCCACTGACCGCTGCCGATATCGTTGCCGAGCGGGTCGGCGTGAGGCCCCTCGCGGTGAAGGGGGAGGGCGGCACTGCTGACTGGGTTCAGCTATCGCGCAAGCACGAAATAGAAACCGACGTGGCACGGCGACACATTTCCGTTTTCGGTGGCAAGCTCACCGATTGCCTCAACGTGGGCGATGAGATCACCGAACACGTGGCCGAGTTGGGCGTGCCGATTCCGGAGGCGGATAACCGCTGGTACGGCGAACCCGGCGATGCGCTGCGCGATCAGTTCATGCTGCAGGCGCGCCTGATGCAGTTGGACGCCTTAACGGACCCCAGTTCACCCGAGCCTCTGTCGGAGCGCTTCTGGCGTCGCTACGGGGAGTCTGCCTTTGTTTTACTGGAGCGTATTCGGGAAAATCCGGACCAGGCTAAATTGCTCATTCCCAATGCCGAATATGTCAGGTGCGAGATTGAGCTGGCAGCGCGGCGGGAAATGATCATCAAGCTGGAAGATTTTATGCGTCGCCGCTCCAAGATTGAGCTGGTAGTGCGCAAGTCAGACATCGTTGCTGCAACTGAAGGCTTGCGGGAGGCTTGCGAGATTCTGTTCCCTGGGCAGTCCAGCGAGAAGCTGGCCGAGTACTTTGAAGACCTGGGCGTTAGCGCCTAGCCCTAGCGACCCTTAGCTGTCTTCTTCGCCAATCAGGGTCAGCCGCAGTTTGGGCCGCGTGGTTGTCGGCGCCAGCCAGATATCCACGAAGTGTTGCCCAAAGTCAGGATCTTCGATGATGCCCAATGGTTGACCGTTGTGGACAAAGCGGGAGCGATTTGACGGATCAAGCTCCAGTACCAGCACGTCGTTTTGCGCTACATCTGGCCACAGTTCAAGTAGCTGTGTCAGCCACTGTTCCTGATTTTCGTGGCTCAGACCCTGGTCATCCCACTCTTTGCGCGTTCTGTCCACCAGCGCCGCTGACTTGATGTCCAGCAGATACTCGATTTCCAGCTTCAGGGGGCGTTGTCCACGTTGGTAGCTACCGCTGTCGGTGTATAGGCGCGAGTAGTAAACGTCCCAGAAAAGTACGCTGAGCTTGGCTTCGCCTACCTTTTGCAGGTCCGCCGCGGACTGCCACTGCAGATCGGCGGCGTTCACCTGTGCAGTGGCGGGCAATCCTTGGCCAAGTACTGCCAGCAGTATTAGCGCAGCAAGTGTATGCGGTGCATTTCGAGTGTTCATGCGCTTGTTACGAGCCCGGCGCAGCGCCGGATTTACTGCTGTGGGGTGCCCCCGTTGCGGGCGCTGGGCCTAGCCGGGCAGCTCGGTGCCGTGTACAGCAAGGTAATGCGAGCTCAGTTTGGGCTCATGGCCTGTTTCGTTGATCTCGTAGAGTCGCTCGTAGCGAGTTTCCCGGATCAACCAGCGCCCATCTTCCTTGACGTAGCGGTCCCAATACAGGGCGGTGCCATAGGTCTTGGCGTTGTGGTTGAGCAACCACATATTATCGGCCAGGTACCAAACGCCCACGGCCTCCGTTTCGCTGAGCAGCCGGATCTCGGGCTGGTGCCCGTTGTGATGCCCCACCGATGCCTTGTTGAAGGCGTACTGGATATTCGCCAGGTAGTCTTTGCGCCCGTTCACGGTCCACTCGTAGGTGCCACCCACAAAGTGCACCAGCACATCTTGGTGGAACAGAGTACCCAGCTCCTCGAGATTTGCGGTATCGATGCAGCGAAAGTACGCGTGCTTCAGCTGTTTAATGGCTTCGATATCCATCAACATCTGTATGCCCTGCTGCAGAGACTGCGGATCGTTGCCTGTGACCTCCAACGGAAGGCCTTGGTCCAGACCCAGTGTCTGTCGGTCGAGTTTCTGGCGTTGTTCAGTCATCGCTGTATCTCGCTTCTTGTGTTTGTTGTCAGTGTACGCAGGGAGTATTTGCCGACAACACGCGGGCGCTCGTTTTGGGCCAGATAGTTAGGCCACTGCGGGGCGATCAATTACAATCTTCTCGCGTCGGGGAGAACAGCGAGCGGTATGTATATCATGGCGAGGTTGCGAACAGTCGCGGTGACGATGGCATCGTCTGTTTCCACGACGAGGT
>SPKZ01013341.1_pt1 | contig 19653 bp, 16 predicted proteins | sample 2456571 | NCBI WGS metagenome assembly SPKZ01 (sample SAMN11192286, study PRJNA482655) | marine metagenome | biome: ENVO:00000447; feature: ENVO:00000244|ENVO:00000211|ENVO:00000569|ENVO:00002023; material: ENVO:00002151; isolation source: ocean water from marine abyssalpelagic zone ... | reverse complement strand
TCTTTACTCATCTTATTTCCTTTGGAAAATCTAAATAATTAACATTTTCATCCACTGTATCCAGTCTTGATTTTCTTTTTACTTTTCCAGGTATTGGAATTGAATTTAATAGTGCTTTTGTATAAGGATGTTTTGGGTTGTCAAACAATTCTTTTACACTTGCTTGTTCTACCACATGACCTCTATACATTACAATTACTTCATCTGCCATTTGTGCAACAACAGCTAAATCATGAGTAATGAATAAAATGGATGTTCCTTTTTTTCTTTTTAAATCATTCATTAACTCCAAAACTTGTGCTTGAATAGTTACATCTAACGCAGTTGTTGGTTCATCTGCTATTAAAAGTTTGGGTTCACAAGCCATTGACATTGCAATCATAACTCGCTGTCTTTGACCCCCACTTAGTTTAAAAGGATATTCATTGTATTTATCTTCTGGCATTGGAATTCCAACAAGATTAAAAAGTTCAATTACTTTTTCTTTTCTCTGTACTTTATTTAAGTCTTTTTTATGTAAACGCAATACTTCATCGATTTGATAACCTACAGTATAAGAAGGATTCAAAGAAGTCATAGGCTCTTGAAAAATCATTGCTATTTCTTTTCCCCTGATAGCTCTCATTTCATCATCACTTTTTTTAAGTAAATCACTGCCTTTAAATAGAATTTCACCAGCAGTTACTCGTCCTGGTTCGTCAACTAAACCCATAATAGATAAAGAAGTCATAGATTTACCGCTTCCACTCTCCCCTACGATACAAAGTGTTTTACCTTCTTCTAAATCAAAAGAAATACTATCAACTGCTGTATTTACTCCTTTTTCAGAAAAAAACTGTGTTTTTAAATTTTTTACACTTAATAACATTATCTGTCCTTCATTTTTGGATCTAAAACATCCATTAAACCATCACCAACCAAATTAAAGCCCATAACAGTTAAGAATATTGCAAGTCCAGGATAAACAATCATCCATGAAGCAGTTGTAATAAACTGTAAAGAATCAGCCAACATTGCCCCCCATTCTGGCGTTGGAGGTTGTGCACCAAGACCTAAGAACGAAAGACCTGCTGCTTCTAATACAGCTGAAGCAAAACCCATAGAAGCTTGTACAATAATAGGTGTAGTACAGTTTGGTAAAACAACTTTTGTTATTAATCTAAAAGAACTTGAACCATTAATGCGACTAGCAATTACATATTCTTTTTCTTTTTCAGCAAGTACTGAAGCTCTTACAATTCTAGCAAACGTAGGAATTCCTACAATACCAATTGCAATCATAGCATTCATTAAATCAGGACCTAAAATAGATACAATAACAATGGCTAATAAAATAGCAGGAATAGATAACATAATATCTACTACTCTCATAATAAGAATATCAATCAAACCACCAAAATATCCAGCAGTAGCTCCCATTAATAAACCAAATACTAAAGAAATACTAACAGAAACCACACCAATGGTTAAAGATATTCGAGCTCCATATACTACTCTTGAAAATAAATCTCTTCCAAAATCATCTGTTCCTAAAATATGTGCAGCACTTCCTAGTTCAGTCCACATAGGAGGAATTAATCTGTTGTCAAGATTTTGAATTAAAGGATCATAAGGTGCTATAAAAGGTGCAAATAATGCACACGATATTAATACAACAACAATATATAAACCAACAAGAGCTGATTTATTTTTTCTAAATTGTTTATAAAATTCTAATATTTTATTTTCTTCATTCATTATGACAGCCTTATTCTTGGGTTAACAACGGCATAAAGCACATCAACAATTAAATTAACAATGACAAACATAGAAGCAATTATCAAAGTAGTCGATTGAATAATAGGAAAATCTCTTTGATTAACTGCATTAATTAACCATTTTCCAATTCCAGGCCAAGAAAACGTTGTTTCCGTTAAAATTGCTCCTGCGAAAAGTGTTCCAACCATTAAACCAATTACAGTAAGAACTGGTAACAGTGCATTTTTTAAAGCATGAACCATAATAACTTGCATTCTTGAACAGCCTTTTGCACGTGCTGTTCTAATATAATCTTCTTTCATAACTTCAATCATAGAAGCTCTTGTCATTCTAGCAACAATTGCCATAGGAATGGTTCCTAAAGCAATGGAAGGCAAAATCAGATGTTTAAAAGCATCCCAAAAAGCATCATAATCTTTAATCAGTAAAGAATCAACTAAATATAATCCCGTAGGTCCTTCAATATCAAATTCATAACCCAAACGCCCAGAAACAGGTAACCATCCTAATTCAACTGAGAAAAAGTATATTAGCATCAAACCCAACCAAAAAACAGGCATAGAAACACCAGCAAGTGCCGTTGACATAGCTGCATAATCAAAAATTGAGTATCTCTTAACTGCTGAAATAATTCCTGCAAATAGTCCTACAATTACAGCAAAAAACATAGAAAAAACTGCTAATTCAACTGTTGCAGGGAAACGCTCCATAAATTCATCAATTACAGGCTCCCCAGAACCCAAAGTAGTTCCAAAATCTCCTTGCAGGGCATTCGTAACAAACATAAAATATTGTTCATAAAGGGGTTTATCTAATCCCAATTGCTCACGTAACTCTGCAACACTTTGTGCACTTGCATGCTCACCTAACATTACTAATGCAGGATCCCCTGGTGCCATGTGTACCATTGAAAACACCAATAATGATACCCCTAATAAAGTAGGTATTGCCCACAATAATCTTTTTATAATATAACTTAACAAAAATACTCCTCTTTTTACGCCACTAAAACTACAATCTTTTAAATTGTACTTTTAACAGCGTTTTTTATGAAAATTAAACAAAAAAATAGGCAGAAGTATACTTCTGCCTAAATTTATTCTTTTATTTTGATAACCAAACTTCTTTAAATCTTCTTTTTCCAAGAGGATCTAATTTAAAACCATGTACATTTTTCAACATAGGTTCAACTACGATTGAATGTGCAAGAGGTTTCCAAGGTGCTTCTTCTTCAAAAATCACTTGTGCTTGTTCATATAATTTAGTTCTTTCTGCAATATTAGTAATCTCTTTTGCTTGATCAATTAACGCTGTAAATTCATCATTTTTCCAGAATGCTCTGTTTTGCGCAGGTTTAACCATTGCAGCATGTTTAGATAATAATACGTTTAAGAAGTTATCCGGATCACCATTATCACCAGTCCAACCTAATAGTACCATGTCATGTTCACCATTTGCAGATTTTTTAAGGTAAGTACCCCAGTCATAAGAAACAATTTTAACTTTGATTCCTACTTTTGCTAAATCTGCTTGCATAGCTTCAGCAACTTTTCTTCCATTTGGATTATAAGGTCTTGGAACTGGCATAGCCCAGATATTAGTTTCAAAACCATTAGGGAATCCAGCTTCAGCTAATAATTTTTTAGCTTTTTCAATGCTGTACTCATAACCTTTTAGGTTTTTATTGTAAGACCACATTGTTGGAGGAAGTGGATTAGTTGCAACTTTTCCTAAACCTTCGTAAACAGACTTAACAATACCTTCCATATTAATAGCATGAGAGATAGCTTGTCTAACTAATTTATTATCAAAAGGTTTTCTTTCAGTATTAAATGCTAAATAACCAACATTTAAACCTTCTTGTCTAATGATTTTAATATTTTCATGTGCTTCTAAACCAGCTACTTCAGCAGGATTTGGAAAATCCATCATGTGAATAGAACCAGCTTTTAATTCAGCAGCTCTTACAGCATTATTAGTAATTACTTTGAAAATTAATTTATTTAAATAAGGTCTACCATTCCAGTAGTTTTTATTAGCAGTATAAATGATTTTGTCATCTTTTACCCATTTAACAAATACAAATGGTCCAGTTCCAACAGGTTTTTTACCTAAATCTCCTGTTTTTTTCTTTTTTAATAACATGTTTGCATAATCATTAGATAAAATTGAAGCAAATTCCATACCTAAGTTGGCAATAAATGGAGCTTCTTTTTTCTTTAATGTAAATTTAACAGTATATTTATCAACAGCAATAATATCTTTTACAATATTACTCATATCCATTGCAGACCAATATTTAAATGCTCCACCAATTTTATTAAAAGGGTGAGATTTATCAAATTGTCTTTTTAATGAAAATACAACATCAGCAGAAGTAAATTCTGATTTTTCTTTAAAGAATTTTGTTTTAGCAAAATAAACACCTTTTCTTAAATGGAATACATATTCTAATCCATCGTCTGAAATATCCCAAGATGTAGCCAAACCTGGTTCAATTTCTGTACTTCCATATTTAAACTGTACTAATGTATCATATACAGCAGTTGCCGCATAAAAACTTTCACCATCAGTTACATGTGAAGGATCCATAGAAGTAGTATCACCACCTCGTCCAAATACTAAAGTTCCACCAACTTGTGGGGTTGCAGAGAATGCAATAGATGATAAAAACACAAATAAAGCAAGAATAATTTTTTTCACGTCGTCTCCTTTAATTTTTAACTAAATCAAGTTTAACAAATGCAAGTGAGCTAAAAGTGAGTTATTTAAGTAAAAAATACAAATAATAAAATTCATCCAAAATACATGTATTTTTAAAAAATAGAAATTACAAAAATAAAATGGTACAATCTTTTCATGTTTAAAGAAAAAAATCTTCCAACACTTATCATTTATACACCAATAATAGCGGTGATTTTTGTAACCATTTTTACCATTTATTTGTTTGTACAAAACCAAAATGAATACTTTTTAGAAGAAAGTATACGCATAGAAAAAGAATTTAATACCAAACAAAAAGTACTTATAAAAAATCAACTCAATACTATTATTTCGTATATAACTACTCAAGAACAACTTTATACTAATGCCGCCATTGAAAAAGTAATTAAACGCACAGTGTTATTAAGTACTCAATTAAATCAACTCTATAATGATTTAAACGCGGAAGTAAATAGCAGCATACAAGAAGATATTTTAAGTAATTTAATCAATTCAAAAATTTCAAATGACAATTACTTTTTTGCTTTTGATATTTCAAAAAACAAACTCATTCAAGCAAAAAATAAAGATATTAAAAGAGAATTTAAAATTGATGATAAATATTTTGAAAACTATTTATTTTTTGAAGAAGGAAAATTAATACAATTTGAATACTCAAATAAAATTGTATTTATACGCTATTTACCAAAACTTAACTGGATTATAGGAAATATTGAAAATATTCAAAAAGACATTGATTTTATTAAAAAAGTATCTTTATCTTTTATTTCAAGCATTCGTTTTGAAAAAAATGGCCATTTTGTTGTATATGATAATAAGCATGTACTATTAGCAGACGCTTTTAGAAAAGATAAAATCGGTCAAAACCAAAAAGACCTTTCTTATAATAAAGAATTTCCTGTGCAAAATATTGTACATGCGGCCCTTGATTCTGATCTTGGCTCTTATGTAAAGTCTTCTTGGCCTAAAGAAAAAGAATCAAATTTTTCTAATAAAATCTCTTATGTGCAGGCTTTTGAAAAGTGGAATTGGATATTAGAGGCGGGTTTATATGTAGATGATATCCAAGAATCCATCTTAATTAATAAAAATAAACTTGAAAAAAGAATAAAAAAATACATACAATATGTAGTTATTGTATCGCTTTTAATTACATTTATGATTGCTTTATTGTCTGTACTAATGTCAAGAAAAATTGCACAAACTTTTCAAGATTATCAAAAAAATGTTCAAAGAAAAGAAGAAAAACTCAAAATGTTAAATGCCAATTTACACAGAAAAGTAAAAATTGGAATAAAAGAAGCACAAGAAAAAGATAGGGCTATGTTACATCAATCAAGACTTGCAAGGCTTGGAACTATGATATCAATGATTGCCCATCAATGGAGACAGCCTTTAAGTGAAGTATCTGCAATTTTAATGGAGATAGAAACAGCAACAAAGTTTAAAAAGCTCGACGAAAAACTAGTTCTTGAAGGCATTAAAGAATCGGATCAATTAATAAACTATATGTCAAATACTATTGATGATTTTAAAAACTTTTTTAAACCAAGTAAAGAAAAAGAAGACTTTCTTCTTGATAAGGCCTGCTCTAATGCCCTAAGTATTGTACAAGCTTCATTAAATGATTATGGAATAGCTATTGATATATCTTTTGATAAAAAAATTATTGTAAATGGTTATGCACGGGAGTTTTCACAAGTTATCCTAAATCTTTTACTTAACAGCAGAGATGTTTTTGAAGATAAAAAAGTAAATGACCCAAGAATAAGTCTAAGTACTAAACAAACAGATGATTATGTTTATATTACTGTAGAAGATAATGCAGGCGGTATTACTGAAGAAAATATAAATATTATCTTTGAGCCTTATTTTACTACAAAAAGTTCTTCAAAGGGTACTGGTTTAGGATTATATATGTCAAAAATGATTATAGAAAAAAATATGAATGGACAACTAAGCGCTAGAAACGAAAATAATGGCGCAGTATTTGAAATAATTTTAAGGACAAAAAAATGAATGAAACCTTATTTACACAGTTAAAAGATTATACTGTTTTATGTGTTGAAGATGAAGATGGGATTAGAAAAAGGTTGGTTAATACCTTGAAGTATTATTTCAAAGAAATTTATGATTGTAATTCGGGGAAAGAAGGTTATGACTTGTATTTAGAATACAAACCCAATATCATTATTACAGATATTCAAATGCAAAATGGCAATGGCATTGATTTGATTAAAAAAATACGTAAAAATGATTTTTCTACCAAAATAATTTTATTGACTGCTTTTTCTAATGAAGAGTATTTAATGGATTTAATCAATTTAAAAGTCAATCATTTTATTTTAAAACCACTTAATTCAGAAAAACTTCTAGAAGGACTATTGGCTTCTTTTGAAGATAAATTGCAACAGTTAATAAAACTAAGCGATGATATATATTTAGATTCTGCAAAAAGAGAGTTATTATACAAAAATCAAAACATATTATTAAGAAAAAGAGAAAAAGAGTTTTTGGAACTTTTATATGAATACAAAGATTGTTGCATTCTTACTTATTCAAAAATAGAAGAACGTATTTGGGAAAACAAATGTATGAGTTCCTCTGCTTTAAAAACCTTCATAAAAGAACTAAGAAAAAAACTTCCTCATGATATTATTGTGAATATTCCTCAAGAAGGGTATAAATTACTTTAATTTAAAAAATTTTTTACCTAGCTTTGATATAATTGTTTACAAATTAATTAAAAAGTAAAATAATGGATAATCAATATAAATTGACAAAATTCGTTAGAGCAGCTGGTTGTGCGGCTAAAATGGGTCCGGAGGATCTAAAACAAACGATAAGCGCACTTATTCCAGATAATAAAAATGTTCTAGTTGGCTTTGAAAACAGTGAAGATGCAGCTGTTTTTAAAATAAATGAGGAAGAAGCCCTTGTACAAACCTTAGATTTTATAACTCCTGTTGTAGATGATCCTTATATTTATGGAAAAATTGCAGCTGCAAATTCACTTTCTGATGTTTTTGCTATGGGAGGACGAGTTCTTACTGCTATGAATATAGTTGGTTTTGATGCAGCTAATTTCCCCAAAGTAGTTTTAGATGAAATGCTTCGTGGTGGAAATGATAAAATCAAAGAGTGTGGTGGAGTCTTAATGGGAGGGCATACTATTGAAAGCCCTGAAATGTATTATGGTTTAAGTGTAACAGGAATGATTCATCCCTCTCGCATCTTAAAAAACAATGCAGGAAAAATAGGACATGTCTTAGTCCTTACGAAACCCATTGGTTTAGGTATTTTAACCACTGCTATTAAAAGAGATTTACTTGAAATAAGTACTATTAATCATACAGTTGAGATAATGGAGAGTTTAAATTATTTTAGCTCACAATTATTAGAAAAGTATGAAGTAAGTGCTTGTACAGATATTACAGGTTTTGGATTATTAGGACATGCGCTGGAATCAACTGCTAGTACTCACTCTTATAGTATAGATTCATCATTAGTGCCTATTATTAAAGAATCGATACAACTTTGTAAGGACAATGTTGTTCCAGGGGGAAGTAGAAAAAATTTCAAATACCTGCAAAATAAAATCGAATATAAAAACACTATAGATGATACTATAAAAACTATTCTTTGTGATGCACAAACTTCTGGCGGTTTATTAATAGCTATGAAAGAAGAAGATGCAAAAGAATACATAAAGAAGATTCAAGATTATTCTTTTGGTTATGCCACTATTATAGGACAAGTCATAAAAAAAGAAGAAAAAGAACTGATAATCTATTAATATTTCATTAACAAATCAATCTTTTTTAAGATTGATTTGATACAATTCTACTACTAAAAAGCAAACACAAATAAGCACAAAAGATATAAATTGGATTATAACTACGATACAAGCACTCTTCTTACTATAAAAGAAAATATTATTACTGAAGAAGACAGATATTTGGTGGGAACCTTATACCTAGCGCCTCAAAAAAACCTTAACAATGCCAAATATTATGGTGTGGCATACGATGAAAGCGCTATTAATTTAAGCAAAGTAAACCTTTGTAAAAAAGCGACCAATGGCTGTGCAACCTCATGTATTTATCATCAAGGAATTTTTAAAACCTCTGATTTTGAAAAAAATAAAATAAAACAAGCCCGTTTTAAAAGAACTTTTAAATTTCTTCTACAAAGAGAAGCTTTTTTTGCTCAATTATGCAAAGAAATAGCAGCTATGATTAGAAGAGCAAAAAGAAAAGGTTTGCATCCTTCAATTCAATTAAATGGAACATCAGATATTTTATGGGAAAAAGAAGCTTTTTCTTATAAAGAAGAAGAATATAAAAATATGATGGAACTCTTTCCTGAAGTAACATTCTTTGATTATACAAAATATGACATCAAAAAAAGTAGAAAAAAACTGCCTTCTAACTACCACTTGACTTACTCAAGAGCAGGAAAACAAAAAGGCATATTGGTTGATAATTGGGAGTATTTAAATGGTCTTTTAAAAGACAATATAGATGTAGCTATTATTTTTTCAAAAAAAATGAAAAGTAAAATTCTTGAAGAATCCTTTCATAATGGAATTAAAGTTATAGATGGAGATATTTACAACTACAGAGCCTATGATTTATATCAAAGAGAAAATACAGGACTTATAGTAGCCATTGAAGCAGCACGTAAAACAGAACTTACAAGAAGTGGTTTTATTATTCAAGAAGAATCCTGTATGCAAGAGTTCTTAAACTAGACCACTTCATTTATACGTACTATTTATTCAAATCGTAAGGGTGCCATATACACTTGCGATTTATCATTTCTTTTGCGATATTCACTTTTTTTAACACTTTTAACTACTTTATTTACCATCCACACAATAAATAAAACCAAGTAATAAGCGATTACTAAATACTTAATAGTATCCGTTGACATTATAAACTCCTTCTTTTTAAATACGTTGATAAACTCTGAACCGTACAACTTTCCATAACAGGCTTTAAATGTTTGTTGATGATTTGACTTAAGGATACGCCTAAGTCTTTTAATTCAACAATACGTTCTTTATGCACGTCATATTTAGATTTTTGGTTCACACCTTTTGGTTTGCCTAGAGCTAAACCTTTTTCTTTTCTAATACTTAATGCTTCTTTTACTCTGTTTGAAAGCACTTCTTTTTCTAATCTTGAAATGATTCCAAGTAAATTTATTATGGTTTGATTCCTTAAGTCTTTTGTATTATTGGGATTAATAAACAAATCTTCTTTTATAAAATGCAAAATGATTTTCTTATTTAGAAGTTTAGAAATTAGCTGCAGTACTTCTTGAGTACTTCTTCCTAATTTACTCATTTCGTAAATAACAAGTAGATCCTTTTCTTTAAAAGAAGTGAAAAAATCGTGAACTTCCGTATCCATTTTTTCTTTTTTAGAAAGCAAATCAATAGATATATATTCATCAATACATAAGTCTTTTTTTAAGGCATAGTTTATTATTGCTTTTTTTTGTATCAAGCTATCACTTTTATTTTTAGATACTCCAATATAAGCTATATTCATTCGCCTCTTTCATAAATTACAAGTCTTATTATATTTTTTTGCTTAATACTATATCATTTAAGATAGTATTAGTCAAGGAATAAAGTATATTATTATTAAAGTCTTAATTATACATAAGACTTTAATAATTTAGAAGTATATGATTTTGTATTGATTATAGAATAATGTATTTATTCATATAAATAATGAATAGAGTGATATTAAGGCAGTAAAAACCTTGTTTTTGATACAATTGCGCAGAAATAAAAGTAATATTTTGTTCTTTAATATGAAAAAATAAACAGTTTTTTTAGGGGATTTATAAGAGTTATTGTAGTCTTTAGATGGCGAGAAGGCGAAGGAATCGAACCTCCCTCGGCGTTTACACAAAAACCGACAATCAGGGTTGAAACCTGTGGTGTCCGCCAGGATCACATGCCCCCCAACTAAAGAACTTGCATGTTACTATAAAATATATAAAATTTAACTAAAAGGGATACAATGGTTTTATTAAAATCCATACCGAAGATTGATAAGTTTATCAATGACAAAGACTTTAAACCTTATTCAACAAAACTTCTTACTAAAATTGTAAAAGAAAAAATTGATACTTTACGTCAGAACATTTTGAATGAAACAATAAATGAAGTAAATCTTGAAGCTTTAAAGCAAGAAATTATAAAAGAATATGAAAGTATTATCAAACCTTCTTTACGCCCATTAATAAACGCAACGGGTGTTATTATTCATACTAATTTAGGACGTTCATTAATCAATGAAAAAACTTTTGAAAATATCAAAAAAGTTCTTACTTCATATAACAATCTTGAATACGATGTGGAAAAAGGAAAACGAGGCGAGAGATATACTCATATTTCTAAAGTAATTTGTAGCCTTTTAGATTGTGAAGATGTTTTAATCGTAAATAACAATGCTTCTGCTGTATTTTTGATTTTAAATACTTTTGCAAAAAACAAAGAAGTAATAGTCTCACGTGGTGAGTTAGTTGAAATTGGAGGTTCTTTTAGGGTTCCAGAAGTAATGGCTCAAAGTGGTGCAATACTTAAAGAAGTTGGGGCTACTAATAAAACCCATCTTTATGATTATGAAGACAATATCAATGAAAATACAGCAATGCTAATGAAAGTACATAAATCCAACTACAGCATTGAAGGTTTTACGAGCGAAGTTTCATGTCTGGAATTGGTAACACTAGCAAAAGAGAAAAAGCTAATTGATTATTATGACATGGGAAGTGGTCATTTAGTTGATTTGCCTTATAATTTGGATCAAGATGAACCTTCTGTTTTAAAACTTTTAGAGAATAAACCTTCCTTACTTTCTTTTTCTGGCGATAAACTTTTGGGTTCTGTACAAGCTGGAATTATTGTAGGGAAAAAAGAACTTATATCAAAATTAAAAAAGAATCATCTTTTACGAATGTTAAGAGTGGATAAAATAACTTTGGCTATTTTAGAAGAAAATGTAAAATCAATTTTATTGGATAAAAAAGAAGACATTCCTACGCTGGAAATGTTGTTTACTTCTACAGAAGTACTTGAAGCACGAGCTTTAAGGGTTCAAGAAGCGATTAAAGATATATGCCAAACAAGTATTTTCAAAACACACACTGTAATAGGCGGTGGAACCACTCCTAATAAAAAAATACCTACTATTGTATTGTCTTTGGCATTTAAAAACTACAAAGAAAATAAAATAGAAAAACTATTACGCTCAAAGGGAGTTATTGGAAGAATGGAAAAAGAACAATATCTTTTAGACTTTAGAGCCATCAAAGAAAATGAATTAGAAACATTGATTTCTATTATAAAAGAGATTATTAATGAGTAATTATATTATTGGAACCTGTGGTCATATTGATCATGGTAAAACAGCTTTAATAAAAGCGTTAAACGGTTACGAAGGTGATACAACAAAAGAAGAAAAAGACAGAGGAATTACTATTGATTTGTCTTTTTCTCATATTTCACAAAATGAAAAGAATGTGGCTTTTATTGATGTACCTGGACATGAAAAACTGATCAAAAATATGATTGCAGGAGCTTTTTCTTTTGATTGTGTGATGGTTGTTGTAAGTGCTGCTGAGGGAATAAAACCTCAAACCATTGAGCATTTAGAAATTCTTAAATTAATTGGTATTAAAAAAGCTTTAGTTGTAATTACTAAAAAAGATTTAGTTGATGAAGAAACGCTTAAAATAAAAGAAAAAGAAATTGTTTCTTTTGTACAAGAATATGAATTTGATATTGAAAAATCTTTTTGTGTCTCAATTTATGATGAAGCTTCAATAGCACATTTAAAAGAAGAACTATTTACACTAAATGCTAGCACTAAAGAAAAAGAAAACTTTTTTAGATATTACGTTGATAGAGTATTTTCAAGCAAGGGTGCTGGAACTATTGTAACGGGAACTGTTTTAGGAAATGAAATATCTGTAAATGAAAAAATATATCTTTGTGATATTAAAAAAGAAGTTAAAATTAAAAACCTGCAAGTTCATTCACATGATGTTGAAACGGCTTTTATTTCAAACAGATGTGCAATAAATCTCTCTGGTGTTGATACCAATAAAATTCAAAGAGGTAGCGTTTTATCTAAAAAAGGTTTTTTAAGAGGATTTTTTTCAATTGATGTGAGTTTCAAAGCCTTAAAAGGCTTGAGTTTAACCCATAATAGAATTTATACTATTTATTTGGGTGCTAAAAAGTTTGAAGCAAAAGTGCTCCTTTTTTCATCTACTGATTCACTGGAAGTTGGGTATGCAACGATTAAAGCAAGCTCTGAGATTTTCTCAATCTATGGGGAAAAACTTATTTTAAGAGAAGGCAATCGTACAATTGCAGGAGCAAACATTTTAAATCCTGTAGTTGATCCCATGAAAAAACAGCAAAAACTTAAAATGTTAGAAGCTTTGAATAAACAAGATATCAAAGAAGCGTATCAAATATTATTAACTGCTCATAAAAAAGGCCTTGGGTTAGTCTCTTCTGCCCAAAGATTTGCTCTTTCACATGAAGAAGCATTAAAGATTGCAAACTCTTTAGATGCATCTTTTGTGGATGAAAAGGATTTAATTATTTATCCTGCAGAAACGAAAGCCTATATCAAAGAAATTGTAAGTAATATTTATACTAAAAATCAATATGCCCTACTTTCTATTGCATCTATTAAACTAAGACTTAAGTGGGCAAGTGAAAGTTTTATTCTGCTTGCTATTAATGAATTAATTGAAGAAAAACTGCTTAAAAAAGATGGTAATTTATATATCAATGCCAATATCAAAGAGAGTTTTCAAGACAGCTTAGAAAATATTGTATTAGAGCGTTTGGAAAAAGAAGGTTTTACCCCGACTGCTCCTTATAATATCTATGATGAATTAGATTTGGATAGAAAACTTGGAGATGATATTTTAAAAGCTTTGTGTGCTAAAAAACATGTTATTAGAATGGCTCACAATCTTTTTATTCATGCTCAATCTCTAAATAAAATTGTAAAAAGCATGAATGAGATTATAAAAGAAGAAGGTTATATTGAAATTAAAAACTTCAAAGAAAAATATCCTATGTCAAGAAAATATCTGGTTGCTTATTTGGATTATTTAGACAATTTCTCACAAATTAAAAAAGTAGATAATAAAAGGTGTTTTGCTTAAAACTAAAGCCAAATAATCTTGGCTTTAGCTCTCTTAGCTACAATTGCAAATGACCTTAACCAACGAACAAGAAACTATAATTAATTCCAAAGAATTGTCTTTTAAAATAAATGCAGTTGCAGGAAGTGGAAAAACCACAACACTTTTAGAATATGCACAAAAGAACACTCATTTAAAGATTTTGTATCTGGCGTATAACAAGTCTTTACAAACTTCACTAATGAATAAACTAAGTTCTTATGATCTAAGTCACATGCATGTTAGCACCATCCATTCACTTGCTTATAAAAGAATCCAAGCCCATAACTATGTTTTATGTTCTGATTTAAAAATGCAAGTCTTAGAATACAATTTATGTGAATTTGAACGAAAAGTGAATCAAAGAAACTCGTATTACCCAATTCCTGAATACCTAGCCCTAATAAAAGACTTGGTTAATTTTTATTGTAACAGTTCAATTATTGCTTTAAATGAAGCCCTTTTAAAAGCCTACAAACAACAAAGTGATTTGGGGGCTAAGATAATTGAGCTTATTTCAAAAGATGAGTCTAGAGTTCTAGCTCACCTTAAATACATTTTATCTGCTATGAAGAATAAAAAAATAGAAGCTACCCATGATTTTTATTTAAAAATGTTTTATTTAAATAAAACGGCCTGTTCTAATTTGGGTTATGATTTAATACTTGTAGATGAAGCACAAGATATTTCTGATGTAATGATACGAATAGTTGAGAATCAAAATGTAAGACGGGTTTATATTGGAGATTCATTTCAACAAATATATTCTTTTAGATATGCTACGAATGCACTGGCCAAAATTGATTTACCTGCTTTTACTTTAAGTAAAAGTTTTAGATTTGGAGATGAATATGCAAAAAGCTTATCAAAAAGTTTAAACAGTTTGTATAAAAAATGTGGCTCATCTTCTTTATATTTAGAAGGTACACAAAATGAAACCAAAATGGGTGAAAAACACTTAGATTTAAATAAACCAATTTGTGTAATAGCACGAACTACTTTTGGTTTAATACAAAAAATAGTGCATTATATTCATGACAATAAAAAGATTTATTTTGAAGGGGGATATGGAGGATATTCTTTTATGAACCCTATGGTTTATTCTATTTTTTATTTAAAACAAAAAAAGAATGACAAAATTACACTTCCCGAAATTAAAGAGTTTGAAACCATAGCTGAGCTTGAAGAATTTGCAAAAGATACCAAAAACCAAGATTATTTGAACATCATAAAATTCATTAATACCTATGGTGATAATATTTTTGAAATCAACAAAAAAATCAAGAACAGACTGGTACTTGATAAAAATAAAGCTGATATTATTTTTACGACTACGCATAAATCTAAGGGTTTAGAATACGAGCAAATAATCTTAGCAGATGATTTTATAAGTAAAAAAGAAATCACGAATGAAAAAAGCAAAATGAGTGATATGCAAAAAGCAGAAGAACTTAATATTTATTATGTTGCAGCTACAAGAGCAAAAAAAGTAGCCGTTTTGGCTTCTTTAGAATTAACGTATGTGTATAAAGAAGATGATAATTTTGATTTCAAAGCTAAAAAAACACCTAAAAAAACGTCTTCTTCAAAAATGAAAAAAATGCAAGAACAATGGTTATCAAAAAATAAAACAAAAAAATCAGACGCTTTTTAAATAAAATACTCCACAATTTATTTAACTATTATTAACTACAAATAATAGTTTAATCTCTCTGTCTTTAAAATTCAATCCAGCTATTTATAAACCTTATCTTTCCTAATTTACTTCATTTACAATTTAGTTTTATTCTGATAGAATAATATTCGAATTAAATTCATTTTAAGGTTCTGGAATGACAAAACAAGAAAAACGAGAAATAAGAGATAAATTAATCTTAGAAAATGCACGTATGATTGTAAAAAGAGATGGAATTATTGAATTTAAAATGTCTGAAATTGCAAAAGCATCTAAAATTTCAATTGGTACTTTATACATTCATTTCATCAGTAAAGAAGATGTTTTACTGGCACTTGCTTGCCAAAATATTGTTGAAGTAAAAGCTTTTTTTCAAGAGATATCAAAACTTGATTGTTCTAATAAAGAAAAACTTCTTGCTTTTACGTTTACTTCTCATATTAGACGAGCAAAAGAAAGTTATATCTCCGAATTAGAACAGTTAGTTACCAATACAAGTATTAGAAATAGAGCCTCAAAATACAAAATACAAGAACATGATTCTCTCATTCAAGAAGCAGTGTTACTTGTCAAAAGCATTCTCTTAGAAGCCATAAAAGAAAACAGTCCAAAAGCTGAAAATACAGAAGGCATATGCGATAATTTATTATTTGGTTTATGGTCTTTGAGTTTAGGTTCTTTGAGTATATTGGAATTAAATATTTTTAAAAAGCACGACTTAGATATTAACAACCCTTTAATAGTAAATGCAAGTTGTTTAATTAATTCTTATTTAAAAGATAAACCACTAGATCACAAAAATATTAATCATATTATAGAAGAAACAAAAAACCTGATAAAAAAAGGAATTCAATGCTAAAAAATATTAAATACCTAAGTTTAGCTCTCGTATTTACTTCTTGTGCCGTAGGACCTAACTATAATCCACCTGAATTAAAAAGTTTTCATATCTTGCAAGAGAATAATCTTTTACATAAGAATAAACAAGAACATTCTTGGTGGAAGAACTTTAACGATCCTATTTTAAATCAACTGATTTTAAAAGCACAAGAAAATAACTTAGACATAAACACAGCTTATTTAAATATCAAAAAATCAAGACTTACTTATAATATAGTAAAAGAAGATTTTGAACCCAATGCTGCATTCGTTATCAATCCACAAAGAGGGAAAAAAAGTGAGAATGTACCTTCTTTTGCTCCAGGTCTAACAGGGAATAACTTAAATTTGGGACTTAGTGTTTCTTGGGAAGTAGATTTATTTGGAAGAATTGATAGATTAGTTGAAGCAAACTATGCAAAATATGAAGCAGATAAATTTTTATATCAAGATATTTTGTTAAGTTTAAAAGCGCAAGTAGCTTCTACTTATATTGAAATACGAAGTTTAGAAGACAGAATTCTAATCACTAAAAAAAATATAAATATTCAAGAGAGATTTTTTAACTTAACAAAAAAACTTAAGAATGCTGGCAGTGCTTCAAAATTAGATGTAATAAGAGCCAATAGTAATTTATTAAGCACTCAAGCTTATCTTCCCAGTCTTCATGCTAATAAAACAGCTTTAATTCAAAAACTGGCTGTTTTATTAAATACTAGGGATGTAAAGGTGCAAAATAGTTTAAAAAGCACACAATCTTTTATTCCAGTAAGCTATAAAAAGAATATTACTTTTAGCGCAAACCTATTAAGAAACAGACCCGATGTACGTTTAAAAGAAAGAGAATTAGCAGCACAAACAGCTCTTATAGGTGTAGCAACTACTGCGTTATATCCATCTCTTACCTTAAGCGGTTTTTTGGGATACAATTCAATATCAAGCTCAAATCTCTTAAGCCCTGAAAGTCTCTTATGGAATGTAGGTGGCTCCTTTTTCTACTCAATTTTTAACAGAAGTAAAATAAAAGCCAGTATTAGCATAGAAGAAACAAAAGCAGAGATGGCTTTAAATAACTATAAAAAAACAGTATTAAATGCAATAGCTGAAGTCAATACAAATCTGGATTTTTATAAAAGTGAAAAAATAAAATTTTCTTATTTAGAAAAAGCATATTCCTTAAGTCAAGAAAGTGTTCACTTGGCCAATCTAAGATATGAAAATGGACTATCGTCCTTCCAAGAAGTTCTTGATTCACAAAGACAATTGTTTTTAAGTGAAGAGGCTTTATCTCAAAGTAAAACATCAAGCTCTTTATATTATATCAAGATACATAAAGCTTTAGGTTTAGGATGGAATACTCAAAATGATAAAAAAGAAAAGGTAAAATAATGAAAAAAACAATACTCTTAACAGCAGTACTAACTCTTTTATTTGTTGCATGTTCAAAAAAGGATGACAATAAAGTTGAAAAAGAACTCATTCGTCCTGTCAAAATTTTAGTGGTAAAAAACATAGAGAATCAAAAAAAATATCTCGAGTATCCTGGTGTTGTTTATCCTTCTTTAAATACTATTATGGCTTTTGAAGTATCTGGTAGTATTAAAAAGTTCAATGTTAAAGTAGGAGATTATATTAACAAGGGTGATGTACTTGCCATTTTGGATAAAAGAAATTTCATTTCCAATGTCAAAGCATCTAAAACAGCTCTCAATACAGCTTTTAAAGATTTAAAGCGTGCACAAATACTTATTACATCAGGTGCCATTTCACAAAGAGATTTTGACAATGCAAAACAACGATATGAAAACGCTAAATCCAAGCATGAAATCAAAGAAAAAGCCTTAGAAGATACAGAATTAATAGCTGAATTTTCAGGTGTCATTGCAAAAAAAATGGTAAATGATTTTGCAAGAATATCACAAAAAGAAGGAATTCTACTTCTTCAAAACAATTCAAAACTTGAAGTAAAAATAGATATACCAGAAAAAGATATTATTAAAAGTAAGGGTGATTTAAAAAATGTTAATAAAATAATCAATGCCCAAATCACTATAACTGCATTAAAAAATAAACATTTTCCTGCCCTTATTAAAGAGATATCAACCTCAGCAGATTATACCACCAGAACCTTTGAAGTTACTCTTTTAATGGAGAACCCAAAAGAAGAAACAGTTTTACCAGGTATGAGTGCTACTGTAAGATTAACAAGAAAAATACAAACAAATGATATTTATATCCCCTCCCATTATGTAAAATCAAATGAAGAAAAAAAGTTTTATGTGTGGACATTAAATAAAGAAAACAAAGCAATTAAAACCTTTATTGAAGTGGGAGAATTTAATGCTGATAAATTGCATATTAAAAAAGGTCTAAATAAGGACAGTAAACTGATTATTACAGGTTTATCTTATTTACATAATAATATGAAAGTAAGAGAATTAGAATAATGGATTTTTCAAGATATTTTATAAAAAACAGAATTTTTGCTTATGTTCTTACTGTAGTCATTTTGGCATTTGGTGCACTTTCTTATGAAAAACTAGGAAAATTAGAAGATCCTCCTTTTACTATTAAAGATGCGTTAATCATTACATCTTATCCAGGAGCAAGTGCAAAAGAAGTGGAAGAAGAAGTTACGAATAAATTAGAAGAAGCTATTCAGCGCTTGGGGCAATTAGATAAACTCGTATCTAAATCTTCTACAGGAATGTCAATCATTACGGTTTCAATTAAAGACAATTATGACAAAAATACCCTGCCCCAAGTTTGGGATGAACTAAGAAGAAAAGTAGATTCTGTTCAAAATTCTTTGCCTCCTTCTGTTTATCCTTCAATAGTTAAAGATGATTATGGTGATGTTTATGGAATGTTTTTAAGTATCACTGGAAATGAATATTCCTATAAAGAACTAAAAGATTATGCCAAAATCTTAAAAAAAGAACTTATTTTAGTAAAAGATGTTGGAAAGGTCGATCTTTTTGCAACACAAGATGAAGTTATTTATATTGAACTTAACCGTGATCGATTAGCAAAACTTGGTATTTCCAAAGATTTGATTATTGCCCAATTACAAAATAAAAATATAATCTCAGATGCAGGTTCTGTTAATATTGGCAATGAATTTATTAAAATAAGACCTAAAACAACAGTAGATTCAGTCAAAGATTTTGAAAATATAATGATCAGAGGTTCAAACTCTAACGCACAAATCTTTTTAAAAGACATAGCAAGTATTAAAAGAGATTACAAAAATCCTTCATCTGCTTATTTATCTTATGATGGGAAAAAAGCAATAGCTATTGGTATATCTACAAGAGTGGGTGGTAATGTATTAAATATGGGAGAAGCACTCAATAAGAGATTAGAGGAACTCAAATATCTTATGCCCT
>SPKZ01011252.1_pt1 | contig 19667 bp, 19 predicted proteins | sample 2456571 | NCBI WGS metagenome assembly SPKZ01 (sample SAMN11192286, study PRJNA482655) | marine metagenome | biome: ENVO:00000447; feature: ENVO:00000244|ENVO:00000211|ENVO:00000569|ENVO:00002023; material: ENVO:00002151; isolation source: ocean water from marine abyssalpelagic zone ... | reverse complement strand
CACTTGTCGCAAAACGGCGAGCCTGGCTGGCTGACCCTAGGCCGAGGGTACGAGAAACTCGCGACTGGCGAAGCTTTCTACTTGGACATGCTCAAGCTCGAAACTTGTGATCAATCATGAGCCCGTTGGGGGTGGGTGGCGCAGCGATCGTCACCCACGGCTCGGACAGCGAACAATGGTTTTGCACCGCGAGTCTTACTCGCGTCGCAAAACCATTGTTCGACCACGACCCAGCTTCATGCGGATGCTGTCGGTGTCGTCGAGGATGAAGTGGGCGGTATCGATCCGGCCCTCGGCTCCGGACACCGCGAGGGTGATGTCGTTTTCACGCGCATGCACGACTTCGTATTTTCCGGTGCGCGGCTCTTCGAGGGGGACCATCACGGTGAGCTGATCGCCGGCGAATTCCATGCTCATGCCCTTCACCCAGCCGGTCACCATGGCGAGCTGCTCGCTCTCTACGTTCTCCACAGACTCGCCGAACCATCGCCCCTCGAGTCGGCGCTGCAGCGGGTGCCCACAGCCCACAGCTCCGAGCAGAGCGGCTAGAAGAAGAACGATCACAGGGGTTTGATGAGTCACATCGCGATTATGCGACAATCACCTACATTGTAGCCAATAAGTCGCTGAGTACTGAACACCGGTGCGGGCGAATCCGGGTCGGCTACTCGCAAGCGCGGGTTTCGTGCTGCCGGTTTCAGAACCAGGTAGGTCCAGAGCGTGTTGGGAACCCACTGGATCGCTGAAGGCACGGGTTGCCAAGGCTCACGACTGGAAGCCGGCGGCTGTCAGAGCTGTCTGCTCGAGTTGTGTCGACGACTCGGCATGACCGCCGTAAGCGAAGCGCAGGTGCACGAACAGGACGCGGCAGGGACGCCCTCAAGCATCGCCGGTATATTGCTCATCGCCGAGAGTCATATCAGCGTGCATATTTTTCCGAGCGATCGTGTGGTGCACGTCGATGTGTTTTCTTGCGGGGCTTTCGATCTGCCTACGGCGCGCGCGGTGGTCCAGGAACACTTCGCCCCCACAAGATGGAGCGAGCAATGTGTCGACCGCGGCGGCTCTGACGAAGCCGGCTCCGTAACGAAGCGACGTTAAGAAGCGACGTTACTAAACCGCAACGCCCGCATGCCGCAAGTTCCCCAGTCCGGCTCTTCCCCGAGTTTTCTGCTCGTAGCTATACTGCCGGAGACAGCGCTGGCGCCGATGAAGTCAACGGTACGGCGAGGACAGACGACAGGCGCGCGATAATCGCCGATCCGTCCAAGCCGCGACACCACACGTCCAAGGTCGCTGCCCGGTGTTCGGGCCAGCTGTGCAGGGCAATGCGCAAGCCCGCGCTCACAATGGTCGCGCTCACACCCTGAGGAGTGAAGTGATGAAACAAGCTCATACCGGGATGCAGACCTTCGTGCTGCACTGTCCTGTACAGCAACTCCCTGAGGGCGGACTCGTCGTCCAACCAGCTTGGCTCCAGCTGCCGGAGATCGGCGGTGTGCAGGGACCAGCCCATACTCATGACAGCCATCGCCTCATGATAGCCGTCGTCTCACGCCGAGGTGTGAATTTCGTGTGGGGTCTCTGATCTGCCAGCGTCATGAGCTACTGGGCCGAGCGACAGCATCGAAAGCCCGTGCTGTAGTCGAAATATTCTGGCGAGTGCACGGTGACCTTGGCCTCGCAGCCTTCCTTGGTAGCGCGGGCGTAAAAGCCTCCTCGAAACACCCCGTCCGCGTCGCTTACCCACTCGTCCACGTTGCCCACCATGTCGTAAATCTGATCGTCCCCCCACTCGCTGGCACACTCGGATGTGCCTCCGGCGGGTTGCAGCACCGTGCGCCCGTCCACCTGGACAAGATTGAGCCGCGGATCGAGGTGACCCATCGATGTATCGCTGTGAAGCGCCCGCGCCGGATGCACGGAGCCGAATACATTGCAGATCTCGGGGCGATACACGTCGCTATAGGGGAATTGACGTCCGGACTCCCCGCGGCAAGCACGCACCCACTCTTCCGAGGTGCACAGTCGTTTGCCAGCGTTCTCGCAGGCGGTCTTGGCCAGCACCGCGTTGATGTAGCCATTGGGGATTTGACTGCGTTCGGATACCGCGCGGATCTTCACCATCTCCGTCAACTGCCACTCGGGCGGGCGAGGCACCGGGAGAGCTCGTGCACTGGCGGGGCCCACCTCGAAGCGAAGGCGTTTCCAGCGCTTGTAACTCTCCGCCGTCCGCTTGCGAGTGGGGTGATAGTACGGCGACAACGCGCGACCGCTGGCGTCGTCCACCAGCGCCCCTTCGAATCGGTCGATGCAGTAGCCCGCACCGACGGCCACCATCTCGGCGGGACAACTCTCCCAGTCCGGCGAGTCGCCGGTGATCGCTGACGGCGGCAAGAGCGAGCCTGCCTCTGGAAGGTAGAGCACCTGCGGCGGTTGGCTCGGCTGTGCGGAAGGCTGCGGCGCAACCGTCAGCGGCGCGGGATCGTCGGACTCGCACTGACACGAACTCAGCGCGAGCAGACAAAGCAGCCCTGCCGCGAGGTGTGCGATTCGGCGCCGGGAGCCCAGAAGCACGCAGCCCAGAAGCACGGGGCCCAGAAGCCAAGACCCGAGCGCCGGGTCCAGGGACACCGACTAGGAGCGTCCGCGGTAAACGATCAAACCGTGCGTCAGATCGTACGGCGAAACCGCAACTCGGACGCGGTCGCCAGGTAAAACACGAATGTGATGGCGCCGCATACGACCCGAAAGCTGACCCCGAACGGTTGAACCGCCCTGATCGACCTTGATCGTGTATTGACCACCACCGAGAGCGTCTTGAATGACACCCTCCATCTCTAGCAAATCGCCCTTACTCATAGACTTTCCATGCCCCGTTTCGTGAGGCCGGCGGACCCTGGCATGGGTTGCTGCAGTTCGCAAGAACTGCCGAACTGCCACAAATTTTGCCGGAATGGGGCGCGCGGGCCGAGGAATTCCGCCTGAGATACCAGCGGCGATCTGCGCGAGATGGCAGTTCCCGATACCCCCGGTCCCGAGGGCAGCGCTTGCGGCGTCGAGACCCCAGCCCTAGGCATGCCGAGTGGGCAACGTGACCGTGTTTGAGGCAACCCTGTTCGACTACAACGGGGTACTGGTCGACGACGAAGAGATCCATTTTGAGGCCTTCGCCGAGGTTCTGCGGGGACAAGACGTGGAAGTGTCCCGGGAGGCCTACTGGAAGGAATACCTAGGATACGACGACGTCGGCGGCTTCGAGGCGATGCTGCGAGATGCGGGCCGCAGCGTCAGCCGCAAAGAAATCGACGAGCTGGTCGAGGCGAAGAAGCCCGTCTACCTGCGCTTGGCCGGGTCCGATTTGTCCACCTTCCCGGATGCCGCAAAAGTATTCGCGGCCCGAGCAGCGGCCGGCCCGGTAGTGATCGTCTCCGGCGCCCTACGAGACGAAATCGAACTGGGTCTAGATGTGCTCGGTGTGCGCGACTTGGTGCTCGGCATCGTCGCCGCCGAAGACACGGCCCAGTCGAAACCGGATCCCGATGGCTATCGGCAGGGCATCGCCATGCTCAATCAAGCTAGCTCCCGGGATGTAAGGGAGGGCACGCTGGTCATCGAAGACTCTGTCTCCGGCATCGAGGCCGCCAAGAGCGCCGGGCTATACTGTGCCGCGGTAGCCCACAGCTATGACGCGTCCGCCCTCACTGCCGCCGGCGCTGATTTTGTCACGGACAAGCTGGGGGAACTCACCGAGGAAAAACTGCAAGATCTCTATCAGCAGAGATGTACCCGGTCGTGAAGTTAAATGGCAGAGCGCGCTGGCTAGGTCTCTGCCTATTTTGTCTGGTCGGCTGCCAAACGCTCCGTGCCGAACCCGCGGCTACCGGCACCTCCACGGCGCCCTCCCCTGCGGCCCCCTCCCCTGCGAACGCTGAGTGGCCCGCCCCTCTGCCGCTATCTGGCGCAACCCAGCTCGGACCGATCCGTGGCGTGACCGTCGGACCCATCGAGAACGGGATGCATCCGGGACGCGGCTACGGCAGTCCCGCCTGCGCCAGGGCCATGGCCGACCTCAGGGCCATGGGAGCGACCTGGGTGAGTCTGACCCCCTTCGGGCGCGTCTGGGATCTGCAGCCCGCCGGGATCGATCTGCGCTTCGAAACGCCCTACCGAGAAAACCGCGCCAACGTAAAAGCGGCTGTGCGACAGGCCCATGCTGTGGGGCTCAAAGTGCTGTTGGTCCCCCATCTCTGGGTGGAGTCCGGACAATGGCGTGCCGAGATCGATCCGAAAACTCCCGAGCAGTGGCAGATCTGGGCGGACGCCTACGAGGCTTTCCTGCTGGAGTGGGCCAGCGCCGCAGCCGAGTCTGGGGTCGACTTGCTAGCCATCGGAGTGGAGATGCGCAGTTGGCTCACCACCACCCACGCCCCCAGCTTCTTGCCAGTGCTCAAGAAACTCCGGCAGCGCTATCACGGACCCCTCACCTATGCGGCTAACTGGGACGACGTGGTGGACACCGTCATCCTGGGACAGCTGGACGTAATCGGCATCAATGCCTTCTATCCCCTCACCGATCACGAAGGCGCGAGCTTCGAAGAGATGAGGCAGAGCGCCATCAAACTAGCGGACCAAGTCGAAGAGCTCAGCTTGGCCTGGAACAAACCCGTCATCTTTACAGAGTTCGGATACACGGCACGCAAAGACCCCGCGCTCAAACCCTGGGAGTGGCCAGAACACCTGCAGAACGTGGTGAAGAGCGAGGCCGGTCAAGCGTTAGCCTACCGCGCCCTAGTGAGCGCCTTCATCGAGCGTCCGTGGTTTCACGGATTTTTCGTGTGGCGGGTCTACGCCGATCCGGACGACGTCTCCCAGGAAACCGTCTGGGGATTTTCCCCCCGGGGCAAGTTGGCGGAACTGACCCTGCGCGACGCGTTCTCCACTCACTGGGCTGTCGATGGCCTCCGCCTACCGGGACGTAGCCTGTGGCAGCCATCGGCCGCTCGCATCGGCAACTACTAGCCTCAATACGGTTCTAGCCCTCAGTACGCGTCGTCGGGAACCGGCTGATACGGCGGCAGAGCCAGTTCGAATTCCCGTTCGCCCTGGTCGTAAAGATAGGTGTATCGCGCGAGGTTACTCGCGACACGAGTCACGTAACGGCGAGTTTCCAAGTAGGGGATGCGCGCGACCCAGAGATCGAGCTCCATGCCCTCGGTTTTTCGCATCCAAGTATCGACTGCGTTCGGACCTGCGTTGTAGGCGGCCGCCGCCAGGGTCACGCGATCCCCGAACATCCGATACACCAGGTCGAGGTAGTAGGCGCCGAAACGCACGTTGTAGGCAGGCTCCGTTAGCGCGCTCGCCTCATAGGGTACGCCCAAAGCAAGCGCGACGCGTTTCGCCGTAGGCGGGATCATTTGCATCAAGCCCACCGCTTTGGCCGACGACACCACGGACGGTCGAAACGCGCTTTCCTGACGCATGATGGCGTAGGCGTAGTGTTTCGGCAGGCCGTACTTGCCGCTGGCCGCGCTGACGATTTCCGCGAACGGCCGGGGGTAAATGCACTCCCAGGCCCACCGTGAGCGGGCGGTGGGCTGTCGGCTCAAGGCGGCGGAGCGCACCACCTGCTGGCCCTCGCGATAGCGCGCGTCCGCTGTGCCTAGCTGACCGTATATCCGACACATGGTCTCGCCGCGGCGGTCCGGGTGCCGTTCGCGAATCGCATCGCGGTTTTTCCGAAGCTCCGCCTCCGCCTCACGATCCAAGCCCAACTGAGCCAACCACTGCGCCTTCGAAGGCAAATGCAAATCGAGCAAGGGACCCGGATTGCGCGGCGTGGAGGCTGGGATGAGCGGCGGCAATTCATGTTTGTGTCTGCGCAGCCGCGCGCGAGCTAAGGAGGCTCCCAAGGTCATCGGATGCTCGCGAAGAACTCGTAGCAGGCCGGCGATACCGGTGCTTTCCGCGCCGGCGGCGATTTGCGCCGCGGCCCTGAGCTCTCGGATGAGAGACTTGAAGTGCGAGTCCTTGAGCTTGCCTATCTCAGTCGCCAGGGCCTTGTCTGCTTCAGCATACTGCTTGGCGCCATAGAGGGCGATAGCTCGTTATAGCGTGCCACACCCTCAAAACGCCCGCGCTGGCGACGCCCCTTCTTCTTGCCATAGCGTTTGAGATAAACATCGTAAGCATCCCGAGCGGGACCGAAGTCCCCATGAATATAGTGCAAGCGAGCGATTAGATAGATGGCGCGCTCGGCATAGGAGCTAGTTGGGTACGATTTGGCAAGCTGTGCATAGTCGGTGATGGCTTGTTCGTCTTGCTCGGCGCGGGAGAGTGAGCGAGCCGCGTAGAAACGATCTTGAACGCGATGCTTCGCTTCGAGATCCGCTGCCTGGGCAAACAGGGCCGCAGCGCCCGCGTAGTCTTGACGCCCATTGTAGCGGGCCCAGGCCCGTGTCCTGGCACGATCCGCCAGGGTGGCATCGCCCGCCACCGGTGGGGTCATGCGTTCGATCGCCGCGTCGGTGTCTTGCGGTCGCCCAGCCTCGGCGAAGGCATCCGCTAGCTGGTAGTTCTCAGCATTGCTCAACTTTCGTGTGGGCCACAATCGCTCGACCCGTTCTAATGCGCCCACAGCCAACGCATGAGTCGGCGCGTGCAGCAATATCCACAGGTGATCTCGACCGGCGCCCGCAGGCTTTCCGCTACCTTCCAGGATCTCCGCACGCAGATCCCTGAGTTTCGCCGTCACATCGTGATGTTTTTTCCGGCTACGTTTGGCACCGAGTCGCGTCAGCGCCACGTTCACTGTGGAGAGCGCGATGTCGTCCTTCTTTGCGCGATGATAGGCCAGTCCTAGACGCCACGAATTTTCCGCGCCGGCTCGCCCGGCGTAGTACTGCGCGGCATCTAGAAAGGGGCCAACCTCCAACTGGAGCGCCGCGCGTTCGGAGAGGATTTCCTGCTGAACAACTGGCAGTTCTGACTCTAGCCCGGTCAGGAGCTCGATCGCGGCCTCGCGCTTGCCTCGATGGCTGAGCACCCGCGCCATGAGGTACTTCATCGGTGCTTGCTGTTGCACCGCTGCGTCGAGCTCGGAGATTCTCTTTTCCGCCTGGCTCCAATCCGCCATACGTACCGCCTCAAGCCACGACAGATCGCGGCTCGCGGCCGGCGCTGTGGCAATGGGCACCACTCTCCCCCGAACCGGCGGGATCGGTTTCACCACCGCTGCATCTGCGGGCCCCGGCCCCCTAGGGGCACTGGGACTGCAAGCCGCCAGCGCGGTAGCGAGCCCAGCTCCGACCCAAACAGCAGCGTCCCTACTCATCGATTCCCCAGCGGTATTCCAAACGCAGAGTAGTCGTAAAATACTGTGAGTAGAAGGCCAGTCCCACATCATCCCGGATCTGCAAGCCAACGGAAAATTCCGGAATGATGCAGCGGTCCACTCCGAGAACGAAGCTGCCCATAGGCCCCGACACCATTTCCCCGATTGGCGAGGCTCCCCAGACCTGCCCGTATCCACCGAGCAGCCCCATGTAGGGGATCCATCGAAACACATCGAACTTGTAGTGAACCCCTACGGTGGCCGTCCCGAGATCTGCGTAGCGATCCGTCTCGCGGACTTGATGGCCCGAATATTGGAGCTCGAAATTGAGGTCGAACATATCCGACAAGCCGTAGCCAAGATACGTGCCGACGCTGGTCCCTGACTCTTCCGTCACCAAACAACCCGCATCGTAAAGCTCTGACACGCACGCTCGCCCCGTGCTCGCCCCGACCCGCCACATGCCGTCGAAGGCTTTCGCCTCTAGCGGGAGCCCGCCAAGACATACGATGCCGGCCAACGCCGCAAGGGCATTCCTCAAGGTATCGAACATCGGCTTCACAGACACTAGGAAGAATTCAATCAGCGGAGAACTCGACAGAGCCTACAACATGCTCACGGGATCTACGTCTACACTGACCCGAAGCTTGCGAGGCACCTCCGCACGAACGATGGGCAAAATCGCCTCTCGCAGGGCTTTTCGTGCTGTGGCCCGAAACATGAACCGGTACCGGTAGCGGCCGCGCAACCTCGCCAGCGGGGCCGGGGCCGGGCCGAGTATGTCCACGCCGGTGATGACGTTCTTCTGAGCAACTGCCGCCAAGCGCGCAGCAAAAGCTTCGACTTCGTGTTCCAGCGGGCCATCAATACGCACCAATGCGAGGAAGGCGTAAGGCGGGTATCGCAGCTCCTTTCGATCGCGCAATTCTTGTTTTACGAATCCTGCCAGATTGTGTGTCGCGGCCATCGCCACCGCCGGGTGCTCGGGGTTGCGGGTCTGAATCATTACCACCCCGGGGTCCTCAGCCCGCCCCGCCCGCCCCGATACCTGCACCAATAGCTGGAAGGTGCGCTCCGCGGCCTGAAAGTCGGGCAGTGACAGCGCCGTGTCGGCATTGAGCACGCCCACCAAAGTGACTTTGGGAAGATCGTGGCCCTTGGTCACCATCTGGGTGCCCACCAAGATATCCACCTCGCCTGCCCGCATGCGATCGAGAATCTTTTCGCTTTTCAAGCCCGCGGCCACATCTCGATCGAGTCTCGCGATGCGGGCCTCCGGATACAGCTTGGCTAGCTGGTCTTCCACTCGTTCGGTGCCTGCCCCCTCGAGGCCCAACGACTTTCCGCCACATTTCCCGCACTCAGAGGGCATGCGAATTGTGTAATCACAATAGTGGCAACTGAGCTGACCGCCGGCTATCTTGTGATGGGTCAGCGCCACGCTGCAGTTGGGACACTCCGCGAGCTGGCCGCAACTCTCGCACACCACCGCAGGCGCGAAACCGCGACGGTTCAGAAACAGAATCGCCTGTTCGCCGGCAGCCAGTACGGCTTCGAGCTTCCGACACAGGGGCAAGCTGAGTAGTTTGTCGCCGGCGGGGCCTGGTCCCATGCGACGCATGTCGACCAGCTCCACCGTTGGCATGCTGGAGGCCCTGTGCGCCCGCTCGGGTAGGCTCAAGCGGGTAACTTTTCCTCCCCTCACTCGGGCCTCGGTACTCAGAGACGGAGTCGCCGAACCTAGCACGCAGACGGCACCCGAGCGGTGAGCTCGGAGCAGCGCCATATCCCTCGCGTGATAACGCACGCCTTCTTCTTGCTTGAAGGAGCCGTCGTGTTCTTCGTCGACGCATATGAGCCCGAGCTCCACCATCGGTGCGAACAGCGCTGAGCGCGCTCCGACCACCACCCGTAGCTCCCCGCCACGCAAGCGAGTCCACATTTCGAAGCGGTCGCCCTCGGTGAGGCCGCTGTGCATCACGGCGATTTCGTCCCCCAAGCGTGCGCGAAATCGACTGACGAGTTGCGGCGTGAGCGCGATTTCCGGCACCAACACCATGGCGCTGCGTCCCTGGTTGAGACAATGCTGAACGGAGTGCAGGTACACCTCCGTCTTGCCGGACGCCGTCACTCCGTGCAGCAAGAAGTGCTCACTCTTCTTCTCGTCAAGAGCCGCGTTGATGCTCTCGGTGGCCTCCCGTTGAGCAGCGTTGAGAGACGGTGCTTGGTCTCGTATTGCCGGGGCACAAAAAAAACGACCGCGCCGTCGTTCTTTCTTCAGGATGCGAACCACGCCACGGCTCTCCAGCGACTTGAGAACGGAACGAGCGTTTTTGTGGAGGCTCTGCAAATTGGACACCAACTGGGGGCCATCACTCGCCAACTTTGCGACAACGGCAACTGCCTGCCCTTTCAACTCGGGAAGCTCGTTCCCGGTGAGCTCAGCCACCTGGACCATTCGTCCCACGGTCTTGAGCTTGGTATTGTCGAGCAATCCCTGATCTGCCAAGACAATTTTCGCCGAGCGGGCCACGGAAGGCAAAGCCAAGCGCACCACATCGCCCACGGGCGAAAAATAGTAGCGACTCAACTGGAGCAAGAAACTCAGGAGATCCATCGGCAGCACCGGGTGTGCATCCACTACTGCGCGCAGGGGCTTTATTTTCTCCAGCGGAACGTCAGCGGGGGCGGTCGGTCCCCGATCGATCACGACTCCCAGCACTCGTCGCCGACCAAAATCACAGAGTACCCGGCAACCGGGCACGGCCGTGCCCTCCAACTCGGTCGGAACCGCGTAGCTGAAGGAGCGCCCCAGAGGGACCGGAACGGCGACCTTGACGTAGTCCACTGGTGGATCTTAGTCGCTATGGGCAATCACACAAAAATGTACGCCAAGGAGGCTACTGCGAGCAGTAACACCGCGACGGCCGCCGCGGCGGGGGCCGAGGCGGTCTTGCTATGGGTGGCGAATCCGCCTGCTGTGGCGGGGGCTGAGACGACGCCCAGGGGCTGGTCCAGAGGTGGGAAGGACGGGGACGAGGTGCGGCCGGGGGACCGTGGTGGCAGGGAGTCGAGGAGTTCTCGAGCATGTCGCTCCCGAGCACGCCGCTGGGCAACGATGTCACGGCCAAAATGCTCGTTGAGCCAGTCCCGAAACCGCAGCGGGCTAGCAGCAAGCTCCGCCTCCTCCGCATAACGTTCAAGATCCTCAAGCATATCGTGGGCGCTCGCGTAGCGTTCGTCGACGGCCCGACTCAGCGATCTCATGACGATTTCGTGAAGCTGCGTTTCTTGAGCCAATCCGCGGATGGGCAAGCTCGGAATTTCCGCCAGTGCGGCTCGCTCCAAGGACGGAGCCGAACCCTTCGGCGCCTTGTACAAGCGACGTCCCGCCAGCAGCTCCCACAAGATGATGCCCACACAGAACACGTCGGCGCGACCGTCCAACTCTTTTCCCAAAGCCGCCTCCGGGCTCATGTAGCCCGATTTGCCCGCGGGTTCGTCGTCCGCGCTCGGCTCGGCCGACAAGGCTCGTGCAATTCCGAAGTCGCAGAGCTTCACCTCGCCTTCGAAACTCAACAGAATGTTGGAGGGCGAAACATCCCGATGCACAATTCCGAGCGGCTTCCCCGATTCGTCGCCCAGGCGATGGGCAAAATCCAAAGCACGGAGTGTTTCGATCACCACGGCTAACGAAAATTCGATGGGCAGGGAGATCCGCCCTCGACTGCAGCGTCGCAGTAGCTCCCGCAGGTCGAAGCCCTCCACGTACTCCATGGCTATGTAGAGCAGGCCGTCCTCTCGGCCCAAATCCATCACCTGGACGATGTTTCCGTGGGAGAGCTGGCTGCACAGCTTCGCATCCTCGATCAGCTTGCGCCCGAAGGACTCGCTGCGAGACAACATGGGCAGGATCTGCTTGACCGCCACCTGTCGTTCCGCCCCCAGCTCCGTCTGGCTGCGAGCAAGATAGATGCGCGCCATGCCGCCTTCGCCGATCTGATCGTAGAGGAAAAAATGTCCGAACCAACGAGGCAGCTCGTCACTGGCTTCGGGCTCGACGGCTTCGGGATCGACCGTGCTCACATCGCGTGTCTTCGCAGTCAGACGCAAATGGGTCAAGGCCGTCCGGCCTCCGCCACGTCGCGACGGCCGTGCCAGTAAATCCTCGCGCTGTTGCCCGACAAGGCCCTATGCTGCCCACCGCGTTCCTCCGGCTCGCCATGGTCCCGATATTTCTCCTGATCTTGCTCGTTTTGGGCACCCCGTTGGCGATTGCCATCTACCGGTCGAACCAGCTGTTTGTGCTGCATATCGTGGATGGGCACGCCTATTTCCGGCGGGGCCGCATGCCCCAGACGCTGCTTGACGAAATAGACGAAGTCACCCAGAGAGCAGGCGTCGCGGATGCCCGAATCACGGTCATCGTCGAGGACGGCAGTCCCCGGCTCACCGGCAGCGGCTACGGGGAAGGCGTCGCCCAACAGCTCCGCAACGTGATCGGTACCTATCCGCTCGCGCGAATTAAAGCCGGCGGGCGTCCGCGGCTGCGACGAGGCCGTTAGCTGGACTGTCGTATCTTACGCCCCTGTTTATTTGGGGGCGGGTTGGTTTGGGCCAGCTTGTCCAGCCCGAAACCGTCGTGCAAGGAGCGGACTGCCAATTCCGTGTACTTGGCTGAAATCAGGCAACTGACCTTGATCTCGCTGGTGCTGATGGCCGAAATATTAATTCCCTCATCGGCGAGAATCGAGAACATTTTGCTCGCCACGCCCGCATGGGATCGCATGCCCAATCCGACGATGCTGACTTTGGCGATGTCCGAGTCGTACTCCACACTGGTACCGCCCCCGAGACTGTCCATGTGGGCCTCGATCAAGCCCTTGACTCGGGCGAGATCTGTCTCGTTCACCGTGAAGGTCACCTCGGTGGTCTCGCCGGAGCCGCTGGACGCGCTCTGAATGATCATGTCGACCGACACGTGGTTGTCACTCAACAGCTTGAATACCCCCGCCACGGTACCGGGCTTGTCGGGCACCCCAATGAGTTGCACTCGAGCTTCGGACTTGTCGTAGGCGACTCCGGTAACGGTGACGGATTCGAGATCCTCTTCGCCTACCACCATGGTTCCGGGTCGATCGCTAAATGAAGATCTCACGTGAATGGCCACTCCGTATTTCATCGCCACCTCGACAGAACGAATCTGCAGCACTTTTGCGCCGAGGGAGGCTAATTCCAGCATCTCTTCGTAGGCGATGCGAGCTATCTTGCGTGCCGTGGGGCACATATTTGGGTCGGTCGTGTAGACGCCGTCAACGTCCGTGTAAATTTCGCAAACATCAGCTTCAATGGCCGCAGCGATGGCGACCGCGGTGGTATCCGAACCGCCGCGTCCCAGGGTCGTGATGTTTCCCCGGCTGTCCACTCCTTGGAATCCGGCAACCACCGCTATCTTGCCCTCTTGCACCGTCTCTTTTAGCCGAGTGCCGTCGATGGTCCGTATGCGCGCCTTGGTGAAGGCCCCATCCGTATGCACGCGTATTTGATGCCCCAGAAAGCTCTGGGCGCGCGCTCCCATCTTCTGCAAGGTCATCGCCACGAGGGCAGCGCTCACTTGTTCCCCGGTCGCAGCGAGTGCGTCCAGCTCACGGCTGTCAGGAACCTCCGCGATTTCGTGGGCTAGCTTGAGCAAGCGGTTGGTTTCCCCACTCATGGCACTCACGATCATCACGACCTGATCGCCGTTCTCGTGAGCTTGGATCGCGCAACGCGCGACATTGCGCATCTTCTCCAGAGTGCCGACCGAAGTGCCGCCAAATTTTTGTATTATGAGTGCCACGGATGGCCGGTCGGGTAGCGTCCCAAAGCGCCTACGTCAATCCACAGCACGAGCTTCGGCCAGCATCTGAGCCGGGAGGGCTATTCAAGCGCGGCCCAGGGTGTAGGCTCCCGGCCGCGTGGGGACCTCTGGCAGCTACCTGATTCAAACCGCCGCCATTCTGCTCGGCGTGGTGGCCCTGGCGGTTGCGGTAATTTACGGCGCTCGGCGGATGGGCATTGGCAGCGCCGGCGGTCCACTTCGGCTGCTGGGTAGGCTCCCCCTGGAGCCCCGGCGTAGTGTCTATTTGGTGCAGGTCGGGGAACGAGTCTTCGTCGTCGGCAGCAGCGAAAGCGGCTTGGCAGCTCTCGGTGAAATGACCGCCGACGAAGTGCCCGCCGTCCCCGAAATCCCCAACGGCTCCGGGAATTTCGCCGCCCTGCTGGCCAATGCCCGAAGAAACACCCCCGAACTCCCCGGTAGCGAGCCCCTAAAACGCGCTAAAAAAACCGGTTCCGAGGATTCAAAATGACGACTGCGGAGCTGCTGAATCAGCCTATGTCACTGGTTTTGATTGTGGCGCTGTTGGGCCTAGTCCCGTTGCTCGCGATGGCACTGACCGCCTTCGTGAAGATATCGACCGTACTTCACATCACCCGAAGCGCTATCGGAGCCCCCAGCGTACCGTCAAATGCCGTGATTTTGGCATTGAGCGCGGCGTTGACGCTCATCGCGATGGCTCCCGTGGGGGCGCGCATCTCGGCTCGCTTGCTGCCAGCCGTCGAGCAACCAGCCCCCAACGCGACCCAATTGATCGTCAATCTTGCCACCGCTGTTCGCGAGCCGATGAGAGATTTTCTCTCCGCCAATGCGTCGGCGTCGGAAAAATCGCGCTTCCTTAAGCTGGCGAAGGAATCCGCCGGCGATCCCGCCCTGATCGGGGCCGATGACCTCTCGGTGATCATCCCCGCCTTCATCGTTTCAGAGCTGATCGCGGCTTTCGCCCTCGGATTCGCGATCTATTTGCCGTTTCTTGTGATCGACCTCGTGGTCAGCAACGTGCTGCTGTCTCTGGGCATGTCGATGATGAATCCAGTCCAAATCAGCCTGCCGTTCAAACTGCTGCTGTTCGTGGCTTCTGACGGCTGGGGGCTGCTCGCCCAGAATCTGGTGTCGGGCTACAGCAGCGGCGGATAAGACCAACTTCGGCAGCAGAAGCACCGGAGATCTCCCATTCCGGCACAGGATCAGCGCGCCGCAGGAATAGATCGGGCACTCAAACGTTAGAGCGCCGTAGCCCGGCGACCAAAGCCCAAATCCCGGGAGAAATCTCCTATTTACGGTTGTTGACACCCCTCAACGCGCGGCTACCATGCCGCCGCCCGGGCGGAGACTGGGCCGAAGCGCAAAGCAGTTCCCGCACAACCCCAACTCACGCCCGCTGCCGCACAACACACAAACCTACCAACAGGTGGAGCCCCATACATGACCGACGTCATGATCCAAGCAAACTCATTGTCCAAACGATTCGGATCAACCCGAGCGTTAGACAAAGTCAATTTCGAAGTCCAGCGCGGTGAAGTCGTGGGCTTCCTCGGCCCCAACGGTGCCGGCAAGTCCACGACCATGCGCATCCTGACGTGTTTCATCGCACCCACCACGGGTTCGGCGACTGTCCACGGACACGACGTCTTCGACAACCCGCTCGAGGTACGACAGAAGATTGGTTACCTGCCCCAGCGGGCGCCACTCTACACGAACATGAACGTCTGGGAGTACCTGCGCTTCGCCGCAGAAATCCGCGGCATCGACAAGTCGGAGTTCAAGAAGCAACTCCGCAAGGTGGTGGAGGTCTGCGGCCTCGCCCAGGTGCTCGGTAAGCAGATCGGCACCCTGTCCCACGGCTACCGTCAGCGTGTCGGCCTCGGGCAAGCGCTCATTCATGATCCTCCGATCCTGATTCTGGATGAACCCACCAGCGATCTGGATCCGAATGAAAAGGCCGAAGTCCTAAAATACATCAAGGAAATTGGCAAAGAGCGCACCATCCTGCTCTCGACGCACAATTTGAGCGAGGTGGAGGAAGCCTGTTCCCGCGCCATCATCGTGTCGAAGGGGCGCATCGTCGCCGACGGCAACCTCGATCAGATCCGCGGCAAGACCGGCGCCGATCGCTACGAGGTCACCATCGACGAGAAGAACGCCGAAAGTGACAAGGCCGCTCCGAAAACCGCAGAGGTCGAAGAGGCCCTAGCCGCCATCGGTGGCTGCCAGCGCGTCAAGGAACTCAACTCCGACGAGCAGCATCACCGCTTCGAGCTATCGGGCTCGACAGATTCGGACCTGCGCGCCGACATCTTCCGCCTGGCGGTCGACAAAGGCTGGACTCTGCTGGAGCTCAAGCGCGACGCCGCCAGCCTCGATGCGGTCTTCCGAGATCTGACCCGAGGCGACGAAAAGCTCGACCGGGGCGCCGACTGGGATGCCGGCGATGAAGATGAATACGACGACGACGACGGCGATGCCGAAGAAGAGTCGAAAGAACTAGCCACCGAGAGTGAGGAATAAGAGATGTCCCCCTTAGTTACGATTGCGAAGCGCGAGTTTCGTTCCTACTTCGATTCCCCGGTGGCCTACGTGGTCATCTGCCTCAGCTTCCTCGGACTCGGCCTCATGGTATTCGCCATGGGCGGTGCCTTCTGGCAAGCGGACCGCGCCACCCTGGTGCAGATGTTCGCCGTGGTACCCAAGGGCCTGAGCGTATTGGTCATTCCCGTGGTGACCATGCGTTTGCTCGCCGAAGAGCGCGCGAGCGGCACCCTGGAGATGCTCATCACTCTTCCGGTGAAAGACAGCGACGTCATTCTCGGGAAGTACTTCGGAGCGCTCGGCCTGGTGCTCACCCTCCTCGCCACCACGGCCATCTACCCCCTCGCCATGTTCTACAAGCCCTGGCACTTGGGCGCCCTCGACTGGGGCCCGGTCAGTAGCGCCTACTTAGGGCTGGCGCTCTTCAGTGCCGCGGCAGTGGCCATTGGCCTGTTGATCAGCACCATCACGGACAGCCAAGCGGTGGCGTTCTTTCTGACGTTTTTCACTCTCGGAGCCATCTGGTGGGTCGGTGACGTCGCCAACGGAATGGAAGGCGCCGCCGGCGGTGTCCTCCGTTACATCAGCTTCAGTACCCGACTCGACGGCTTCATCCGCGGCTTGGTGGATACCCGAGACATCATCTATTTCCTTAGCGTAACGGCGCTCAGCCTCGTTGTCGCATTCCGTGCCCTTGAGCGGCGAAAGTGGGCCTGATCCATGGCAAACGAACAAGACCGACGAAAAGCTGCCGCCCAGACCGGCGCCTACCTATTTGTCATCGCCGCCATCGCGGTGATGGCCAACATGTTCTCCGCCGGCGCTTACTCGCGCACCGACTGGACGAAGAACGAACGCTACACTCTGTCAAAGGGCAGCGGCCGTCTGATCAACACGCTGAAGACCCCCGTACAGGTCGACGCCTACATCACCCGCGGCCTCGCTCAGCTCGATGCCTTCAATCGGGATCTCACCGATCTGCTCAAAGAGTACGAACGCGCGGGCAACGGCAAGTTCGAATACACCTTGATCGAGGCCAAGACCGACGAGCTCAAGGAGCAAGCCAAAGAAGCCGGACTCCAGCCCATGGCCTTCGGCGAGAGCGACGCCACCGGTGAGGACCAGACCTCTATCGCCCAGGGCTACATGGGGCTCGTCATCAAGTACGGCAGCGAAAAGCAGGTCATCCCCCAGCTCAATCCAAGCCAGGCCACCGGTCTGGAATTTTGGATCACCAACAAGATCCGAGAAATCCGCGACAAGGCAGACGACATCAAACACAAGGTCGGCGTTGTCACCGGCAAGGACGAGCTGAAGCTCGACGACCCCAACCTCACGCCCAAGCAGGGTCAGGGCGGCGGGCCCAGCATCAAAGCCATCCTCGGACAGGCCTTCCCCTTCTACGAGTTAGTGGATGTAGAGTTGGCGGACGGCGCCACCGAGATCGATAAAGAACTCGACGGTCTCATCATCACTCAGCCCCAGAAGGACTACACGGATAAGGAGCTGCGTCGCATTGACCAGTTCCTTATGCTCGGCGGCAAATCCCTCGCGGTATTTGCCAGCGCTGTGACGATGAAAGCCAACGATCCGACCATGAGTGCGACGCTGAACACGCATAACCTCGACAAGTTGCTCGCCGGATACGGCGTCGACATGAAGAAGGATGCTGTGTTCGACTACGGCGCCCAGTTCCGCATTCCGATCATGACCCAGGGCGGCGTCGCCTCGATCCGACACCCGGGCATCGCTCAGGTCGTCAACGATCCGCGGTTCGACGAAGACAAACGCCTGCTGGATCCCAGCTTCGCCGGATTCTTCCGTATGGAGGAACTGGCGTTTCCCTTCCCCTCCAGCCTGGAAATCCTTCGGGACAAGCAGCCCAGCGACGTAAAGATCTACGCCGTCGCGCGTACCACTCCCGCCGCTGGCGTCGTAACCGGCGATGTCATCGACATGAAGATGCGACGCGAATGGCAGCCCAAGCCCCCCTTCGAGCAGCGCATCATCGCGGCCGTCGCCGAAGGAAAACTCAAGAGTGCCTTTAGCGAGCCGGGGGATAGCGGCATCAAAGCCAACGCGCAGGCTCCCGAGGCATCCCGGGTGCTCGTGGTCTCGTCCAGCCAGTTCCTGACGAATCCCTTCGCCCGTGCCGGCAACGGCCCCGAGCTCGGCGGCCAGTTCGCTCAATTCGGCAACGTCGGCGGCGACCAGCAACTACTGATGATCGCCGGCCCCTACGCCCAGCGGTATCTGACCAACGTCATTCTGTCGGTCAAGAACACCCTGGACTGGATCAGCGGAGACGCCGACCTGCTGGCAGCCAGCGCCAAGATCATCGGCGACCCCAACCTCACCTACTCCAGCATCACCAAACCCAGCATCGAAGCTGAAGACGATGACGTTGCCATCAAGAAGAAGGACGAGGAGTACCGAACCGCTCGTAAGGACGTTCAACGTAAGGTCCAGTGGACTCTCACCCTCGGCATGCCTTTCTTGTTCGGTCTCTTCGGTCTCTTCCGATGGCGATCCCGCCGCAACCCCGGCAACAAGTACAAGCTCTAGAAGGTCCAGCTGTCATGAACACAGACAAAAAACTGTACGCGGCCATTGCCGTGCTCGGGGTGCTCGGCATCGCGAACTTCCAACAGCAAAAGGCTGAAACCGCCGATCGCGAGGTGCACAGCCTGGAAGGCAAGGGTGCCAACGTCCCGAACATCACCCTCTCCGAGGAAGATCAAAAGGCGATCACCAAGATCAGCATTACTAAACCCGCTGTGGGTGACGAGAAGCCAACCGAAATCGTTCTCGCCAAAAGTGGCGAGGATTGGACGGTAGAAAAACCCGTCGCTGCCAAGGCGAATCAGAGCAACATCAAGTCGCTCCTGGAGAACCTCGACAAACTCAAGGGCAAGGAAGTCATCTCAGAATCGAAGGACAGCTTCGTGGAGTGGGGCGTCGACGACAAGAACGCCATTCACGCGGTCTTCAGCGCCGGCGATAAAGCCAAGCTCGACATCTACTTCGGCAAAGACGGCTCCCGCGGGCAAATGACCCGTGTCGCCGGCAAAGACACCGTGTTCGCGGTCAAGGGCTACTCTAAGTATCTTTATGAGCGAAAGGCGTCCGACTGGCGCGACAAGACCATCCTCAAGTTCGACGAGAAGACCGCTACCCAGGTGAGCCTCACCAACGAAACGGGCGAGTTCGAGTTCAAGAAGGACGGCGACACGTGGTCAGGCAAACTCAAGGGTCGAGATATCAAGGAGTTCGAGTCCAATAAGGTCGACGACTTGCTGCGCGCCTACAAGGGGCTCAACGCCGTCGACTTCGCGGACGGTAAAACCGCAAGTGATGTCGGCCTGCTAGAGCCCATCGCGACGCTCACCATCCAGGTGGCAGACCAGAATCACTCCCTGCAATTCGGCGCCAACTCAGAAGGCTCCAACCGCTGGGTCAAGCTGGTCGGTGGCGATGTCATCTACAGCGTCAGCTCCTGGGCTGGCGACTGGGGAACCGCCGACGAGAGCAAGTTCCAAACAAAGAAGGAAGACGACAAGGCGGCTGACAAAACGACTGACAAGCCCGCTGCCATCAAGCCCGCTGCCGCTAAGCCCGCTGCCGCTAAGCCTGCTGCTGCCACGCCCTGATCATTCCCATTCCGAAAGAGAACGGCGTGCCCCCCGGGCGCGCCGTTCTTGTTTTGTACCCCGGGCGCAACACCCGCAGCGCCAAAGGCGCGAGGACCCCGCAGGAGCGAAGCTCCGAGGACCTCCAAAAATAACTCCGCTCGAGCCGTGGTGACGAACGAAGCGAGGCCGCCCGCCCTCACCCAAGGGGCTCATGATCATACAGAAGTAGTAATTGCCGATCAGGCATGATCTACCGTTGTTCATGAATTCCGGGGAGTGGCTGGCGGGGGAT
>SPKZ01014460.1_pt1 | contig 19674 bp, 15 predicted proteins | sample 2456571 | NCBI WGS metagenome assembly SPKZ01 (sample SAMN11192286, study PRJNA482655) | marine metagenome | biome: ENVO:00000447; feature: ENVO:00000244|ENVO:00000211|ENVO:00000569|ENVO:00002023; material: ENVO:00002151; isolation source: ocean water from marine abyssalpelagic zone ... | reverse complement strand
CTGTTCCACTAACTAAGCCTAAACAGCAAATGCGTTGGTTTTGGGAGCCTGCACATTACCGTAAAGAGCTGGGTGATATAATGTTATCCACACTACTAACAAAGAAAAATAGCGATAATATTAGTTTTGGAAAAAGACTGACCGTTGAGAATATTGCGAGCTTACTCGAAACAAATCAAAACAGTTTAGAAGAGCATTTAGTACAGTGGACAAATTTACAAACAAACTTGTAATTAACATAAAGTGACCATCACTTTTAACAAAAGGTGACGGTCAAAATACAGTTTGTTATTTATTATTTGCGGCCACGCGACCATACCTATCTTCAAAACGAACGATGTCATCTTCGCCTAAATAGCTACCTGATTGCACTTCAATCATCTCTAAAGGTAGTATTCCAGGATTTTCTAAGGCATGCACTGCACCAACGGGGATATAAGCCGACTGATTTTCAGTTAATAACACTGTTTTTTCATCTATGGTAACTTTTGCAGTGCCTGAAACAATGATCCAATGTTCGGCTCTATGATGATGCATTTGCACCGATAACTTAGCGCCTGGCTTTACGGTAATGCGTTTTACTTGAAAGCGTTCTCCGGTATCAACACTGTCGTATTTACCCCAAGGACGATAAACCTCTCGGTGTAATACAGCTTCAGAGCGTTGATCTTTTTTCAACTGCTCAACAATTTTTTTAACTTCTTGTACTTTGTCTTTATTAGCAACCAAAATAGCATCAGGTGTCTCAATAATAACTAAATTATCAACACCAACAGTTGCGATCAATTTATTTTGACTATGGATATAACTATTAGTGGTGGTCTGTGCAATGACATCACCTTTAAGAACATTTTTATCATCATCTTGCTGACAAACTTCCCACAATGCTGAATAAGAGCCGACATCACTCCAGCCAGCGTCAAGTGGGATAACTACAGCTGAATCTGTTTTCTCCATTACTGCATAATCAATAGACTCACTAGCACAAGCAAGAAAAGCGTCTTTATTGGGGCGTAAGAAGTCTAAGTCTAGCTCAACATCAGCCATTGCTTGTTGGCAGTTTTCAAGGATATCAGCGCGATACTTAGCTAACTCTTCTAAATAACGAGAGGCTTTAAATAAAAACATACCGCTATTCCACAGATAATCACCAGAGGCTAAATACTCATCTGCCACATTTTGATTAGGTTTTTCGACAAATTGTGCGACATCAAAAGTATTTGTAGTTTTCTCAGTGCCTTTTTTAATATAGCCATAACCTGTTTCAGCATGGGTCGGCACAATACCAAAAGTAACTAACTTACCTTGCTGTGCTACAATAGCAGCCTGCGCAACGGTTTGATGAAAAGCGACGGTGTCTTGAATAACGTGATCGGCGGCTAACACTAGTAATAATGCATTTTTATCTTTTTCTAAAGCATTAATTGCCGCTAAGGCAACAGCAGGAGCGGTATTCCGTCCTTCTGGTTCAAGTAAAATAGTACCTTGGCTTTGTGATAATTGCCTTACCTGCTCTGCGACTAAAAACCTATGCTCTTCATTGCAAATAAATACTGGCTCATTGCTATTTTCAGGCAAGCGTAACAGCGTGTCTTGTAGCATGCTGGTATCATTAACTAAGGGTAAAAATTGCTTAGGAAAAAGCGCGCGAGAAAGAGGCCAAAGACGCGTGCCACTGCCGCCGCACATAATAGCAGGATATATAGATTCTGAGTTAATCGTGTCAGAAGGTGTCGGAGTAGTAACTAAGCTCATGTGTATTCCATTGATGAGAGGTAATCACACCATGATAAGCGATGAGATTAGGGATTGAAATAACTAAAACTGATTAATATTAAGTGAATAAAACCTCTATGTTCTACAGATCTCATCAATGCTATTAATCAATATTTTCATTATCTAACAATTCTGTAAGCGACCCCTCAAATATACGTGCGCTGACTTTATCGGGCTCTTGATTTAACTCTACAATTAGAGGACCAGTGGTTGAAAAAGCAATATCTAAACCAACAAAATTAGTATGAGGAAAAACCCTTAAAGCTAATTTCCCTAATATTATACACTCAGACCAAAAAGGTAATTGAACACCCGTAAGCTGTGCCCCTGTATCGGGGTGTAAATCAAAGAATTCAGGTATAATGTTATTATTTCTCCCGGTAGTTACCCGCCCTGTACTTTGATCAATTAAACAGAAAATTCCACTTTGAGTTGTATTATCAACTATTTGATTTTCTCCCCCTATCCGCAGTAAAGCCCCTATAAACTTAACCTTATCTTTATGTTGAATAACCCACATTCTCAAAGTATTCACACTTGTTACATTTAAAGCTTTAACAGTTGGATGCTGTTCAATATAAAGTTCAATAAGCAAACCGCGTAAATAATTTTGTTGTAAATGTCGCGTAAAAAAGTCATCTACCCCCATATCTATATTATCTACAGACTGTTTTTTTTCAGGTAAAATCGTCAAGTGAACTTGGCTATTTTTTTCAGAAACTAAAACAGCAATAAAGCCTTCCCCCCCCCCAGCCCTCAGTTAATTTAAAGCATAGTTTTTTACCTATGTACAAAGTTAACAAACGTTCTAAATCTTTAGGATTAGTTAATGCTAAAGATTTGCTATCGGTACCATTAAAAGGATGTAAAAATCCAACGAAATCAGCGGTAGGTATGCCAAGTAGGGTTAGAATCGCTTTTTCAGCCAACTTATCATTAGAAAATTTTCGATAAAGCTCTGGGTTTAATTCATTTATACGCTTTTTATATTGCGCAGCATTTAAATAGCGCATTTTGTCCTTAAGTGAAACTTCTCTTTTCCATAAGCTTACTTCATAATAAAGCAAAGGACCGAGCTGCCTAGTCACATAAAGCCAAAGTATTTCGCTATACTGGATAAATACATTAATTCGTTCTTGCTCAGCAATATAACGACTGAGAGCTATTACATAAGAAATTTTTTTAAAAACACCTGCTTTGTATGATACAGGTGTCGGGACTTGACGCTTAGCTTCATTAAACACTGCCATTGAACTTACCCTCCCATGAACGAACTTTTGGACAAAGCTAAAACTATATAGATTAACTACCATTCAATTTGCACAATGCTTTTACTGGTTTATATAAAATTATAAGAGAACGGCTTTGCTGTTGCATAAGCTTTTGCATAGCCGACACCAGAGAGTACACCACGTGATTAATATTTACTTTAAGATCCAATAAAGTTCTAGCTACGCTTTCTGAGGAAAATCATACATGGCATCTCCTTTCAAGAACGTAATTTAAAATACCATAAAACTTATTTACTTTTTTAGTATAGTTAAGGCCTTAACTTTTACCTTATTTGACTTGATTTTCTAGCAAGGGAATTTCTGGTGCCAGAGGTAAGGAGACTTCGGATCTACTTTTAAAGAAAACATTCTCATCTTTAGATAAGCCTGAAATATCGCCAATAACTATATTATTATTTATGCGGATATCACTAGGTGCATTCTTTATTGCTATCAACCGAGCACTTTTTTTATCGGCGATAAAAATATTATTTTCAATTATTATTTGTCCTTGTGGATGTTTCACACCTTCAACCCCCCAGCTTAATAAATCGTGATTTTCACTGAAAGGTCCTTCTACTAGAATATTATCGCGAATGATAAGTATGCCGCCATTTGGCACATCGATTAAGCGACTATCTTTGCTTTGGCTAGCAGCCACTACTGAGTGAGTAATTTCAGTATGATAAGAGCGTGATTTAATTTCATGACCAGCGTTACGGTTGTTTAATAAATATGAATTATGAATAAACAACCTCGTTTGCTCTAACGTATATATACCATGATAAAAAGCGCCATCACCTAAGTGCTCAAAACGACTATTTTCAATACGTATATCACCACCTTTACGCGAACCGAGTAAACCTCCTTGAGCATGATGAAAATGCACTTTATTTAAAGTGATCCCCTTACCTTCTAATCGGACACAAACACCATTATTGTCAGGGACGTAGATAGAATGACATTCAATTCCCTCTATGTAGGTATTATCACCTTTAATCACCAAGGCTCCTTTTCCTTGAATAGACTTACCAAAAATAACAGCCCCTAACTCTCCGATTATGGAAACATCATTAGCATACAAAACAGCTGCTTGTTGATAATGACCGGCAGTTAAACGAATAACATCCCCCTGTTTCGCTAACTTAAAGGCACTCGTTAAGTCTGCAACGCGCTGATCATTTAAATAAATAATTCCAGGTTTAATAACCTTAGGCAACATTGGTGTTGATTTATCAATATGATAACCATGCTTAGCATCATCACTAAAATGCTGAACTAAAGTTTGCCAATGTAAATGCTCCCCAAAGAGGCGATTACCTAAAAAAAAGAGCACGAGAAGAACGCCAGCTAAGCTAGTATATTTAACCATCTTTTTAAAAGAAGACTTGGATAAACTAATTGGTGGCAGTATTTTTACCTTTAAGCTAACCAAAATAAGTAACCATTGAAAGACGACCATAAGCGTTAACCAGCGTAGTATTAACGCCTGCTCTGTTATTTTATGCTCACGCCCACCACCAATAAGAAAATCAAAAGCCGAAAAGACATAACCATATTTTATGATCACTTGTTCAAATACATACTGTGACATTGGCCAAGAAACAAGCGCAATAACCACTGTCAGTATAACGGCCCAAAGAGGCTTATTTCGCTGAATAAACCTCATGGCTAGTACGAGACTCGCCGTTAACATAAATAATGCGACAATAAGCAAGACTGGGCTAGCTACAAGTTCGGTAAGATTATCGGTAACGGCAAAGGTGAAAACTACTAAATAAGATAGAATAATAAAGTTAATACTTATTAAGGCTGCTTTGACTTTGTTAGCTGCAGCGACTCCATTGTGACTAATAATAAACCAAAACGTGAGCGGTACTTGCACTAATGCATATAAGAAAACAAAGCGAAATAAAAACTCAACATAACGCGCTACATTTACCGTATAAGATAAACTAACCACTTTAGCCAACACCATAACTAAATGATCTGAGGTTTGGTTTTTATAAATTATTTGCGGTAATTTAGCTGCTCCAACTATGTCTTCGATACTTTCAGGGGTGACAGCAAGTGCTAAAAAGATAAAGCTTAACGTTAAAGTGGCAAGATGTAATACGACCAATTTTTTTGAAAAATCTTTGCTTTCTTTTATACATTGCTGTGCAATAGCAGCGCTACCGCCAGCTAGCAACAATAAAAAGACTAAGAAAAAAAACAAATCAACTAACGAGGCCTGATGCTGAAATAACTCTACCAGGTTGTAAGGTACACCAGGAATGGTCAAGAAGAAATTAACTGAAAAATAGAAAACCAAATAAACAGTAACAAACGCTAAAGCAACTTTTCGCCAAGGTGAAACATTATAAGCTTGTTTTTGTGCAGTATAGTCTTGCGCTTTACCTTCAGCATTAGGCATTAATTCTGTTTGTTGACTGACAAAATAATCACCTAACTTTCGCACCAATAAATAAGCAAATATAACCAATAGCACATCAGAATAATCACTAGTTCTGCTAGGCATGAATAACTGAGCAGTCTCTAGCACGGTAATAAAAAAAGCCAGAAAAAAAGCTACTTTTTTCACTGGCCAGGCAAGCTCAAAGGCCAACCAAATCATGGCAGAAAATAGAAATAACTTAAATAACATGCCTTGCACTGCCACAGCAAGCTGCCCAGTCAAATACGCATGAAAAGGTATAAACATCTCTATTATAATATCTGTTTGGCCTAAGCTAGCCACTGATGAAACAGTAAATACCAATAAAACCACCATAATAAGAAGTTTAGTTATTCGCTCATCCGTCAACCTAATATTGCTAGCGATAAAAATAGCGAGTAAAGGTGATATTAAATCTATATAACTCAGATGATTACTGTAGACAATCACTTTGGAAAGTAACATCGCCAACCATAACAACAATGTAGTTTTTATTGGCACTATCATACTTTGAAATGACAACAAGCGAATAACCAGCAACCAAATTATACTGGTAAACAATACCGATCCTAATATATCGACCGAAGGCAACACCATTAAGGGTTTAATGCTGTCTTTGAACCCTTGAAAGTCTATTGATGGTACAAAAGGAACTAATTCAGACAATAAATACGTTAAAGCAATAGCTATAGGCAAGTGCTGTAATTTCATCATTGATATTTTAAAGGTTATACGCAGTAATAACACGCCATAATAGGCACCAATAAAACCACAAAGATTGAACAAGACATCGGTGATATTTTGATCTCGGGTAGGTAGAGCAATTTGAATTAATTGTAATAGCAGTGCGAAAGCAGTAACTTTTAACAAGAGTACATAATTAATATCATGTTTCTCAAGCTGCTTAGCTATTAAACCATACAAAAAACCTAGGGGGATAAAAAGCGCTATATTCGCTAAAATATCGCCAAGACTTGTTAACTCAATGCGTAACAATTTACTATATTGCAGGCTGAGTTCAGCTAAGGAAAAGTTAAAAGGAAAAAGTGAGCCATAGGCTATTAGCAGATATACAAGAGCAATAATTAAGCGCATGACATTTCCATAATAAACAAACGAGTGTTAACATTTCCTTCACACACTCAATAATTTAGCTAATATGCCAGTGTTGATGAATATCAACAAGCATTTAGCCTCTTATAGTAATATTATTCTGATGAAATCCAACCTTAGTATTATAAAGAACAAACTCATGGCACAGTTCTCAACGCCTGATTACTGCTTATGCAGCCATGATCACTTTGTATTTAGTTATCACTATCAAAGTAGAGAACTAAAAAAGATATGTAAAATTCCAGCCAGTGATGAAAGCTTAGTTGGCAAAATAAAAGATATCCTTAGACGTAGCCCTTTTGCACGCGCTTTATCAAACTCTCTCGGGTTAGGTCATGTAGTACAATTAATTAGCGGCACGATAATTATTATTTATGACAAAATATACCGCTATGACCCACAGAGTAATACAGGTAGTGCAACAAGTGTTTTTGCACTTTCTGCCGCAAAGATATTCCCGCCATTAAGAAATGGTATCGCCATACACCCTCACTCCAACAATGCTTATTTTGGCGAATATATCAATGGTATAAAAAGAGCTGTCCGTATTGTCCGCATTTTTGATGATGGTATGAAGACTGAGGTTTGTTATACCTTTAAACTTGGTGAGATAAAACATGTCCACGGTATTTTCTGGGATAAATATCGCCAGCGGCTTTGGATAACCACGGGCGATAGTGATAACGAATCAAACTTTTATTATACCGATGATGAATTCAATACCGTGCATAAGTTTAAAGGGGGCGATCAAAGCTGGCGAGCCGTTTCACTTATCATTACTGAAAATCATTTGGTTTGGGGTATGGATGCGGGAAAAGATGCCCCTAGTGATGCCATTAATCATATTTATCGTTTAGATTTGACCACAGGCAAGCGTCAGCAAGTCGCCACCATAGGTAACCCTGCTTACCATATGGTGCAAACAGAGTCCGGCGCTATGGTTATGGGCGTAACCTTCGAGCCGGGTAGAAAACAAGATACCCGTGAAGAAGCGAGTATCTACTACAGTGAAACAGGTGAATTCTGGCAAAAATTACTGACTTTGCCTTATCAAGCACAAAATCTAACCGGTCGTAGTCAGTATGCTTATGTATTCCCTCCCTCAGGAGTGATCCCTGATAACGAGCTAATATTTACGCCTATTAATATTGAACACTATGACGCCAAGGCGATGTTGATAAAGCTTATTGATTAACCTATGAGTAAGTTGAACTAATCACTTGCTCTGGCTAGGGCATGGCCTTAATAATACACTTAACAAAGGCACTGCTTTAATAGTTTTCATCGACTGATTGACCAACCAAGTTATCGCCGGTTTAAATTTATATTTACGCTGCTCGGTTAATAGCCCTAAAATCCAAGTAACTACAGCGACCACCACCAACACAAAGAGGCTAGTCATAATTGAGTCTGTTTCTAGCTGCCAGTTATGTTTAATTGTTAACATCACAGGAGCATGAACGAGGTAGAGGGTAAAAGTGTATGACGCTAGCGCAACAATAACTTTCTTCATTTGTAACAACCACACTAAATTGACATATTTAGCGGCATACAAATGACTGAAAACAAACACACATACCGCATAATCACTAAGATATTTTTTAGCACTACCTAAAGGAAGTGAAGTAAATGGCCAGATATCCTCGCCCAAGGTCACCAAGTATTTATCTGCACCAGACATTTTAAAAAGGATATAACCCAGTAAACTACCATAAAAAATAATATTCGCTGCTACTTTACCTAAAGGCCAACGATGATGATTTTTATAAAGCCATACCCCAGCCAACCAAAGTGGGAACAATAACCATAATTTATAACCAACAAATAAGAATAATAACGAAAAAATAACTAAGCGCTTAATACCTGAATAAAAATATAATGCGGCAAATAATGCATAATACCAAACCTCATAACCTAATGACCAATAAGGAGGCACAGTAAATGGCTGCTCCGATAGAGTCCAAATTTCACCCAGAAAACTCAAATGGAAAGGGATATAAATATAGAGTTTTTCATATTGATATAAGCCAGTGTAATTTTCCGGATTAAATTGCAAGCCTATTAAGTCCACCATCACTGTAAGTAAAATAACGGGTAGTGCTACCGAATAAATACGCGTAGCACGAGCAATGATATATTTATTTAAGGTATCTTTTTTTTGCTCACAAGTATAAGAAATAACATAGCCTGATAATAAAAAGAACAAAATAACCGCATCACGGCCATTATAAGGCAGCCACTTTGCCCAATCACCTGTTGCTATACCAAAGTGTATTAAATGCGCAAAAACCACAACAAGTGCGGCGATAAAGCGACAGAGATCAAGATACACTGATAATTGCAATGTCATTTTTTGATTATTCATAATAATAAATCTATTTATTAAAGTTAAATTTTTATGTTAGTTGGTACTAAAAATATTGCTAAAACGAGACTTGATTCGCCTGAATAATGCAAAACCATAAGGTCCAAAGTCATTAGCTCTTAGTACCGCTCCATAACGTTTAGCTTTCTCTGGCTCCGTTTTTTCACCACCATGTGTAAGGGCGTTCTCATCAGCAATCTCATCACGCCAAATAACAGCCTTAGTAATAACAGAGTACTGGGGGATGCTTTCTTTCCTAAGGTGTCGATAAATTTGCAATAACAAATTATGCTCCGACAAGGTTGCAATTTCATGTTGATAATCGGTGCGCGCCACTGTGGGCTCGATCATGTAAAAACCTTGTCTCTGGCTATCAAATTTATACTCCATACCTAATAACCCATGGTAGTTAATGTGTTGAGCAAAGGTAGTCGTTATTTCACTTAATGTCTGATGTGCCTCAGGGGCGTTAGTACAACTTGCCGTACCACCGATATCAAGCGGCCAGGAACGTAACTTACGGCCACTAAAACTAGCCACTAACTGGCTATTTTCATCAAAATAGGCCAAACAAAAATAAATATCACTGTCTTTACCGTGTAACCATTCTTGCACTAGCATGTCAGGCATTATTGGCTTAATTTTCTGATACAAAGCGGTTACTTCAGCAATATCGGCAACTTTATAAGCCTTTTTGAATTGTTTGGAATAAACGCGATCTTGATACAGTGGTTTAAATACACAAGGAAAATTTAAACCTTGGGCGTGTTCAATATCACATAGCTGCTTAATAACTACCGCTTGAGGAATGGGAGAATGATATGATTCGGCTAACTGCTGAAAAGCACTTTTAGATTGTAAATCAATTATTTGTTGGTGCGACACCATAGAAAACAAATAATAAGGTCGTAGCCGATCTCGGTGTAAGCTGACTTGTTCTACCGTTTTTTCTTCACTCAAAAATAGCACAGGTGGTTGAGTAAATGTTTTGCCTAACTGTTCTAGCTCATCAATAATGGCAGAAGATTTAGTGTCTACTACCAAAAGCTTCTTTCCAAAACGTGAATAAAAAACCGGCAAGTTTTTATCATCCGCCAAAACTAAACAATTAACATAAGGTGCTAATGACCGTAAAATCCCCAAAGAATTGGCAGAACCGCCAACAATAACAGCATTCATATTTTTCATTTATCCATACAACCTATTCGACTAAAAGGCCAACGCTGCAATTTATGTTGCCCTACACCAACTTCTTGTAATATTTCCTTTAGTTGTAGCAACCCCTCACTGCGAATATAAATTAACCACCATAAATATATAACCACACCAATTAGCACTTCAACAAAAAATAACAATCCAACATTTAGATAACTAGCTAACAACACATTACTAACATAAACACCAAATGCCATTACCATACAGCCTGAAAGAGGGGTAATTAGTGGCGAAAGGTATTGAGGTATACATAAGTTAATATGTTTTCTACATAAGAGCAGCAGTATTATGAATAACAAGCTGTAGACTAGGGGAAGAACTATAGCTACACCATTAATTCCTTGCCACAGTACTCCAAACAAAACAGCTAGTGGCACAATAACTGAGCATATCGTAGTGTACTTTGCGGTAATATTCACTTTCCCTGTAGAGGTTAATGCTTGGGTAAGTAAGGGGCTTATCGATTTTATCAGGCCCATTACCGATAATGCTTGCACTGGGAAAATTACAGCTAACCATTGCTCTCCTAACAAAATTGGAATTAGCTCCGGTGCCGTTACTCCAATACCCGCGAGCACAGGAAAAGTGATCATGGCTAAACCCGCAGTGAAACCATATAATAATTTATTTAACTCAGCCAAATTATCTTGTAATTTTGCAAATACGGGTGAAGCGACTTGCCGTATTAATGAAGTAAGGTGCTCGGTAGGTAGGCCTGCCAAAGTTGCAGCCATAGAGAAGATACCTAGTTGTTTCTCACCTGAAACCTTACCAATAATAAAAGTAGCGGCATTGCTATACGCATACCAAGTTAATCGGGAATACGTCACCGTTAAGCCAAACTTGATTAAATCAATGGCCTCGGTAAACGCTCCAAATGTTGTTGGTCGCCAACGCGCGAATATAATCACCAACACCGCACGTATCAATTGAGCAAAAATAAAACCAAACACCAAAGACCAAGCTTCGTAACCTAACAAAGCGAATGTGAGGGTTAATGCTGCCTGCGTTAAAATAGTGGTTAATTCAATGCCTGCTAGCGCCTTAAATTGCATGTTCTTCGAAATTAACGCATTAGAAACAGTGGCAAAGGCACCAATAACAAATGAAATTGCTAACACCACTAGCATATCTGCTATTTGTTCATTGTTATAAAAATCGCCGATACTCGGCGCAACCAGATAAGTAAAACCATACAGAGATATGCTGGCAATGACAGAAATAGAAAAAGCACCATCAAGTTGTCTGGCCGTTACATCTTTACGCTGAATAATAGCGCTACCTAAACCTATCTCATTGAAAAAAGAAATAAAACCACAAACCACCATTGCCATAGCCATCAAGCCATAGTCATCTGGGGATAATATACGCGCTAAAACAATGGTATTAGCAAAAGATATGATCCGACCAAAACCTTTACCAGCACCTAAAACAGCAACACCTTTAACTGTTTTACTTCGTAAACTCGACATTGACTACCCTATTAATGAATTAAATGTTTGTGCTAACTGTGCAGTTTTATGTTGTCGTGAATACTGGCTAACATCCTCACCACAATCTATTTTATTTTCGATCAAATACTGTAAAGTCGAGACAATTTATTGCTCGTTATCGGCAGTAAAACCAAAAGAAATTTTCTTTATCAAATCACTTGTAGCGGAGTCTTTTGGCGTTAACGCTAAAATTGGTTTTCCCGCATATATATAATCATATATTTTACCCGGTATTTGACGATGGAATATTTTATCTTGAATCAAGATATAACTTAAATTTAGAAAGTAGCGGCCTTAGTAAGCTGTACTATTCATTAAACACCTGTATAAGCCTCTCTAATACTATATTCATACCTTCTAGCATACTTAGAAAAACTATATTCCTTTTTAAATTAGACCTTCGGATTTTTAATTGAATAAGTATCTAGAAGGTAATTTGTTAATTGCCATAAAAACATAATCTGGCTTAGGGTTGAGTTCAATAATAATAGGTCCATCAACACCAACCGCCACATCAAATCCGGCAAAATTTATATAAGGAAATGCATCTAAAGCCTTACATGCTAAGGCTTGTACTTCTTGATAAAATGGTAATGTTGCACCTTCTAGCTGTGCATTAGATGTTGGATGATGCTTAAAATACTCTTTAGATGGCTCCATAAAAACCCCTGCATCCATTAGCCCCGTTCCTCTGTTAACATTTGCCATAATGCCCCCAGCAGTAGCATTGTCTATAATTGAGCCTCCCTGACCCATTCTAAACGTCATGCCTAAACATTTGGTTATACCATCTGCCCCCCTTAAAATAAGTACTCGAACAGTATTCACACTCGCGGGGTGAAACTTAGCAAAAAATGGGTGTTGTTTTATATAGGCTTCAACAACAAACCCTTGCGAGCAAGAATTAATATGGAAGAATTCATCAACACTCATTTTCTCTTCAGTATCTATTCTTGACAAGTAGACTTCATCATTTTCCTGAGTAACTTTACAAGCTCTAAAACCAGCCCCTCCATAACCTTCAACGGGTTTAAAGCAAATTATTTTGTTAACATGATTAGTTAATAGCAATGCTAAATCTTGAGGGTTTTTTAATGACTGTCCCGAAACATCTAACCCATGTATTGAATTCAAATGCCCAAGTAAAGGTGATGTAGGTATGCCATAAGTACTTAGTACCGCTTTTTCAATAGCTTTATGCTGAGATAATTTTTGATAAGACGGCTTGTTAACTTTAAGTACCGAAATATGATATTCATGTGCATTAGCAAAACTAAATAAAGATGACCATGAGCAGTTAAGCTTGCCCATTTCGGCTAAATGGTAATACCCAGGGCCTATACGGCGTACAATTAAAAGAACAAACATTTCAAATAATTGTCTACAAAAACCTTTAAACCCTGACATTTTAGAACGCTTGTCAACAAGCACTAGTGCCTTACGTAATTTTGTTAACATTCTAATTCCTTAGCGAGAAGAGATAACGTCATCAAACACCTGCGCTAATTCCGCTGTTTTATGCTTTCGAGAAAAACGCTCAATATCTTCATCACAGTTTACTTTATTATTTAACAAAAAACTTATGCGCTCAAAAATATCAATTACTCCATCCGCTTGAAATCCATATCCAAATTTATTAATTACATCACATGTAGCTGAATTTTCAGGTGTTAATGCTAAAATAGGTTTACGTACACCTATATATTCATACAGTTTCCCGGGCACTTGGCGATTAAAGATTTCATCTTGAATTAGCACATTGACATCCGCAGCAGCCATTTCAACTTGAGCTTCTTGATAAGAAACGGAAGGTAAAAAATTAACAAGTTCACTTATATCTAATTGCTGTAAATAGTTTTCATAATTATTTACTGTTGCTCGAAAATTAAGAACAAAATTTTCATTGCTGATCAATCCTTTTGATTTCAACCGTGCTAAAGCGCTAAAAAGAGGTTTGGGATCTCTACCATTTATGTATAGCATCCCACTATAAAGCAAAGTAAACTTACAGCTTAATTCACTTGTTTCCTTATAACCTTTATTCGATCCCGAAAGGTAAAAGCCATTTTCTATGGTAGTGAATTTATCAAATTTATATTGAGAAAATAAACCGCGATAAAATTCTGCTGCATGCTCAGATGTCATCACCACTTTATCAGCATTAGATATTACTGACTTTTCCAACCATTTTTTTATGTTGGCATACTCTTGGGCAGATGTATCATAGTGGCACTGCAAAGGATCCCTATAATCAGCAACCCAAGGGATATTGTATTTTTGGTGAAGTTTTTTAGCAATTAAGTGTGAAGTAAGTACTGGGTAAGTTGACCAAATAATATCAGGTTTTTCCTGCTCGATGAGCAAAGAAGCTCTTTTAACCGCGTCAAAATACCAAGGCCAATAACGATCAGGTAAAGCCATCCAATGAAAGTACTTACCGTTAAAAGAATATTCTTTGGTCGCATCAACAGCCTTGGCTCTAATAACTTTATCGGTAAGGTGTTGTGGGAGAGATAACAGCATATCTTTACGATCAAAGACATTTTCCGTTGCTGTAACAATTATTGGCTGCCAGCCAAATTCAGGTAAAAACTCAGAAAAACGTAAGCTTCTTTGCACTCCTGCACTCCTGCACGGTGGAAAATCTAAGACAATCATCAAGACTTTTTTTATCTGTCTCTGCTGAAAACCAGTTACCTTATCTGAACTCATATCCGTATATCTATCCTTTATTTAGTTGATACAACTTCCTAAACAGGCTGGTTAAACCACAAAGCTCAGCTTCGAACTCTAACTGATAGACATCTTCGCCATCTAAAAACCTAGGAATTTGCATTCGTTCTGTTGTCGGCGTTAGCATACCTGCTGATACCGTTGTCGCGTCTTTGATACCCAAACTAGAAAGCCAAGGTTTTTGAGTTAAGTAATATTCTCCACTAGGGTAACAAAAATGATCAAGCTTAGCGTGAGGAATGATTGAAAATAAATAGTCAATATTTTGTATTATTTCTTGTTTAAATGCTTGTTCATCTTTTGGCGAACAATGATGGTGAGTATGAAGCTGCACATTCACTTTATGTTTAATTAAAGTTAACAATTGCTGTTCATTAAGCATTCTGAACAATAATTCACCTTGATTATACAGCGATACCTTTAACTGTTCGGCTATCGCTAATAACGCTTTTTGACGTAAGGTCATATCACTAAGCTGATATATTTGTTGGCATATATCATCAACCAAAGTGGAAATATTTTCTTTTTTAATGGAGTAGTTACCAGTGATATTTGCATGTTCACCGGTCAATATTAAGGTTTTCCCGATTGATTTCCATAAAATATAAGCCAAAGCAACATTAATAACGACTCCTTGTTTTTTCATATAATAACTAGTGATATAAAGCATCAAGGGTAACTTATGTTCAGCCAAAGTATCACCGACAAGCTCATGGCTTGCCGCCCAGCCATCATCCATAGTGAGAACAACACAATTATCATTATGTTTCTGTTCAACAGCTTCGGATAGAGATATTAATTTATACGAGCTGTTTGCTAACCATTGCATACGTTTAGCAAAGGTTTCAGGGCGCATAAAAAGTTTAGGACGAAATTTATATTCATCTTTATAAGCAAAGCCATGATAGCAAAGCACACAAGTATTGCCTTTATTTAGCTTACGTGCCAGCCAAAAGCCACCTAGGTATTTGATGATAAAAAGAGCCGTTATTTTAATCGCTTTAAACACGAGTCAGCAAACTCCTTGGTAAATGCCCATAAGTTAATGAAATAAAGCTTTCGATCACCTGGATAGAGTAAATCAGCTTTAACTTTTGGGTGGAGAAACAACAGCATAAACTCTATCAATAAATAGAACTTCTTGCTCTTAGTAATGCTGCTATCTTTTAGTGACGAGAGCATATAACCAAAATCTGCTGGTAAGGCATTTCTTACCTCAATTCGTTCAGTTAAACGAATAGGTTTATCTGGTGCCAATTGCTCAAAAAAATAATCGAGATGAATACAAGGAAAATGAATGCCAGCCAAGATATCTAAATTAAGAGCGGCCCAATAACGTGAATTCAATTCAATAAAATTAAAAGTTTTAGTTTTATTACACCATTTATATTCCACCATAGCAGGGCCATTCCAGTTAAGAAATTTTAGTCTAACAACAGCATCCTGATACATATCTTCTTGCCACCAGCTGTGTCTTAATGATGTCAAACCACCCGTATGCGGACTTTCGTGAGTAGCTATCGCCATAGATTCCGCTAATATATCGCCGTCTTGAAATAATAAATTAACGGTAGCTTTAACACCTTGGCTGCAGTCTTGCACAATGGCTTTATCATAGTCCCGAAAGATGGCGCGAATAGCCTGTTTCGCTTCGATCTCTGATTGAACCTTAATAATTTTAGCATCATCACCTTTATGAGCATAAAAACCATCTCCTTTAATGAATAAGGGATAACGCCAGTTTGTCATGGCTTGCCAGTCAACCTCTTCGGCACTAGATACTACTTGTGTATTAGAGATATTATCTCTTAACCGACCATCTTCACTGTTTAAAAAATCACTAAAGACATCAACTTTGCACAGGCACTTATAAATAACGTCTTTTGTACTAGTTATTGGCAATAAATGGGCAAACTCTTGGTAGTTATTTCTAATAATCAAATAAAAGGCTTCACTTGGTATAATGACGTGAATATCATTTTCTCTAATGTATACACGCAGCCAATCAAGGTAACTGTCATCATATTTAGGACATGCTACAGCCATAAAAGCAAAGTTTGATTGCCCCCCTAAGGCGCTCTTTTTTTCTGATGCGGCAAAGACTTTATAACCATGTTGCCCCAATGAGCGAATGACAGCGATGGCTCCCATAGAGTCAGCCTGAGGCACCAAGACATTATATTTATTACGCCAATTTTTTTCGATTGCTAATGTATCCATATATTTGCCATCTTAACTTGTTGGTACTTATTCTAATTAACGATAAAATCACACTGCTACTAGGTAGTTTTTATTTGCGATAATTTAGTGCCAACCGTAAGGTAAACCTGAGTTCAGTCTCATCCCACGGGGTAAAGCGTTTAATTTTAAAAGCATCAAGTTGGAAATTGTCCAAAATACCCCAATCAGTTGAAAATGCGGCCTTAAAACCTAAGGACCTAACCATTTCTATATGTTGATGGCCGAAGTCTCGGTCATACTTGCCATTTGGATAGGCAAAATAATCAACCGGTTCCTTAATAATCTGCTCGAGGATATCCTTGCTTTGCTTTATTTCATTTAACGCCACACTATTGTTTTCTTTACTTAAAATAGGGTGACTATGAGTATGAGCACCTATAGTCATGCCGGAACTGTGCATTTCTTTGATTTGTTCAGCCGATAAAAACTTGTCAATGACCTTATTAAGTTTAGTTTGTTTCTTAATGGACTCAACGACTGTGATTCGTTCCGCTAAGGGCAAATACTTAGTACTTTCTACGAGCCGATAACGCGTTGATACTCGCTGCTCAAAGCTACTAAGATCAAAAGTACTTCCTAGCACTTCAATATGTTTAATTTTTTCAGGTGCGTGAAAAATAGCAGCATATATCTCTTCATCCCAAAGGCCACCTTGGGTTAAGCCTTGAGTGCTGATAAAAAAAGCAGCTTTCACTCCTTCACATTGTAGCGTTTTGAAAATAAAGTCATAGCTATCACGATAGCCATCATCGATAGTAATGCAAACAGCTCGAGGTGGTAGTTCATTTCTAGCCTGTAAATCAAGCGCAAGTGGTAAAGGCAAAATAGTAAAATACTTCTTTAGCCACTTTATTTGTAACTTAAAAAGATCCCAGTGAATGCTTTTAGGATTTTTGGCACTATACGATTCGCCCACCCTATGGTAGGTAAGAATATTAAGTTTAGTCACCTCACCATCATAACTCCAATGGCCGGCAATCTTGCGCAACAACCAGCTAAACACTATGTTTTACACCTTTAAATTTTTCATCAGGCTGAGGCTGTAATAATAAACGATGGTCAATAACAAAAATAATAGCAAGAATTGCATAGAACATATCAAAATAGGCCAAGCTTACTCCGGCTCCCCCCGCACAATAAGCAATCAAGGATACTTTAAGTAAGCTGCACAGCTTGATAATACTTTCATTGTGGTTAGCTTCCTTTGCTTGTTTAGCAACACGGCTAGCTTTTCGATAAGCGGTAATAATAATTCCCAAAAAAAGCAGTAAGCCGATATAGCCATGATCACCTAACACTTGAAAATATATACTATGTGCCGCTTTAAAAGCCACTTTATTCATATGACTGGTATCCACTATATCATTAAAGCTTCCCGCGGCATCATAGCTCCACCAAAGATAGCCGGTTTGTCCCGCTTTAAAGCCACCACCTAGAATAGGATTATCATTTGCCATTAGAATGGCATGTTTCCAAGCAAGTACTCGCCCTAAAAACGAGGAGTCTACCTGAGCCGTTTCCATAGTATCCATACGGTTGGTCCATGATGATGGCACATAGTTACTAGCGACCAGTAATGATACCGATATCAACAAGGCATACATTACCTTGCGCTTACTTTGCAACCAAAAATAACCTCCTACAATGATTAAGGCAAGAGTTCCTCCTCGCGAGTAAGTACCTATAATAGCCACAACATTAAGCACAACGGCACACATCAACCCCAGCTTAACCCACTTGTATTTACTTATGCTTATCAAGTACACCAACAAAGGTAACATCATATTAAAAGCCAAAGCCAGCTCATTACGATCACTTAATACATGACCTCCTAATCCAGCAATACGATGAGCTCCGCCAGAAGAAATATACTTTAAGCCCTCTAAGCAGCCATAAAAGCCAACAGATAGTGCTAAGGCCCATATAAATACATTTATATGCAATTGAGTTCTCAACACTAAAGTAGCAAAAATATATAATAAGGTGATTTTCAAAAACTCAATCCACTCTGCCCACACTATTTCAGCTATTGATAAAGTAAATATACTGGAAATTAGAGTCCATAACAGAAATGCAATTATAAGGAAAGTTAACTTATCACTCTCTAATTTATCTTTTTCTTGCCACGTTAAATAAGATAAGAATGCACAAACAACAATAATTAAGTTGTAACGAAAACTACCCGCAAAATTGTATACCCAGCCATTAGGATAATGCATGGCCACCCATAACCACATAGCTGCGCCAATAAAAGGCCGCTTTAGCGAGGCATACAAAATAAAAGGGATTATAAGCAGAAAGAAAATATCTCTCATGATCAGCGTTTACCTTTTAAATTTGTTGACTCTTTCTTCAAATTTTTCTCTATTTTATCTTTAGTATCTTCTCTAATAGCCCAAAAACATAAATAAACTACCGCACATAAATTTACCGCCCACAGAAAACTTTCCATATTAGTTCACCTCTACTTTTGAAGTGATATAACGGAATTTACCTGATTTTTCAGCGGTAATTTTTTCCACTACATCCAGTTGAATTTTGACCCCGTGGCCTAACCTTGCTTTAAAACCCTCAATAATCCGAGTCGCTAATTCATCACTCAATGTATTAGTTGGTACAAGCTCAATTCTCGTCAATTGCTTACTTTCTTGGATAACTTTAAATTCTTCAATCCCCTCAAGTTCTCGCAATATATAAATTAACGCTAAACCGTGCATCATGGTGCCATTAGCTGCAACAACAAAATCAGTGGTGCGACCTTCGATATCTTTCAATACAGGTAAACCACGACCACAAGCACATGCTTTGGTATCTAATGCGGCAATATCGCCAGTACGATAACGAATAAAAGGAAAATCTGACGTTGCCATATGCGTAACCACTATCTCGCCTTTTTCGCCATCAGTAACTACTTTGCCATCATTATCGATAATCTCAACAATCAAATCTTCTGCGGAAATATGCATGCTACCGCTTGGGCATTGATGGGCGATAAAGCCGGCATCTCGGCTACCATAGCCGTTAGCCACT
>SPKZ01002655.1_pt1 | contig 19760 bp, 22 predicted proteins | sample 2456571 | NCBI WGS metagenome assembly SPKZ01 (sample SAMN11192286, study PRJNA482655) | marine metagenome | biome: ENVO:00000447; feature: ENVO:00000244|ENVO:00000211|ENVO:00000569|ENVO:00002023; material: ENVO:00002151; isolation source: ocean water from marine abyssalpelagic zone ... | reverse complement strand
AGGAAAATACATGAGTGCATATCAAAAATTAGTTTCTAAATATGAACGAATTCATCATTTATCCCATATGGCTTCTATTGTAGGCTGGGATCAACAAGCTATGATGCCAAGTGGCTCAAATGAAGCACGTGCTAAAGCTATGGCTGAGTTTGGAGTACTTTTGCATGATATTAGTACAGATAGGGACATTGGGCTTTTATTAAACGATGCACAAGGTGAAAACTTAAGTACTTTGGAAAAAGCATCTTTACGTGAAATGAAGCGAAGTTATACACTGGAAACAACGCTACCAAGTGATTTACAAAAAGCACAAAGTCTGGCCCATTCTAAATGTGGACATGCCTGGAGAGAACAAAGAATTAATAATGATTGGAAAGGTTTTTTACCTAACTTAGAAGAAGTTATTAAACTCTCACGTGAAGAAGCCAATATTAGGAGTGAAGCTACAGGTTTAAGTCCTTATGATTCTTTAATGGATTTATTTGAACCAGGAATGAGAAGTGAAACCTTAGATGGTATTTTTTCTGAAGTTAAAACGTGGTTACCAAGTTTGATTGAAAATATTGTCGAAAAACAAAAATCACAAAACTATATAAAACCCGAAGGACTTTATGTCATTGAAGCTCAAAAAGAGCTGGGTATTAAAGTTATGAAACACTTGGGCTTTGATTTTAATAAAGGAAGAATAGATATTTCAACTCATCCTTTTTGTGGGGGAGTTCCAGAAGATGTAAGAATGACTACAAGGTATAGTGAAGATGATTTTATTCAAAGTTTGATGGGGACTATTCATGAAACAGGACATGCTTCTTATGAACAAGCTTTACCAAAAGAACTCTTAGGCCTTCCCATCGCCCATGCAAGGTCAATGGGAATACATGAAAGCCAAAGTTTATTTTTTGAAATGCAAATGGGACGAAGCTCTGCTTTTTTAAAATCTATTCAGCCTTTTATTATAGAAGCTTTTGGAAATAACAAAGCCCTAGAGTTAGATAATTTATGTAAAATATATTCTCGCGTTAAACCTGCTTATATTAGAGTAGATGCAGATGAGGTTACTTATGCTTCTCATGTAATTCTTCGTTATGAAATTGAGAGAGCGTTGATGAATAATGAAGCGCAAGCAAGTGATATTCCTGATATGTGGAATGAAAAAATGCAAGCTTCTTTGGGATTAAGCACAAAAGATAATTTTAAAAATGGTTGTATGCAAGATGTTCATTGGACAGAAGGTTTAATTGGATACTTTCCTTCTTATACGCTAGGAGCTATGTATGCCGCACAAGAATTTGCAAGTGTTAAAAAAATACATCCTAATATCAATGAAGAAATAGCAAAAGGGGATTTTTCACAAGTACAGGCTTGGTTAAGACAAAACATTTGGCAAAAAGCAAGTTCTTTAGAAACAAATGATTTAATCAAAGAAGCAACAGGGGAAGTGTTAAATCCAAAATATTTTAAAAAACACTTAGAAAACAGATATTTATATAACAATCAATAAAAAGGAATAATATGAGCCAAGTAGTAGTTGTAGCAAAAGTAAAAATTAAAGAAGAGTTTTATTTAGATGTGTATGAGGAACTTTTAAAAGTATATAAATATACCCAGGCAAATGATGAGGGGTGTATTCAATATGATTTACACAGTGATGAAGACGATAAATATTCTTTTGTATTTGTAGAAACATGGGAAAGTCAAGAAGCCTTGGATGCACATATGCAAACAGAGCATTTTTTAGACTTTGTTAGAAAAGCGGCTGAAAAACTTGAATTATTAGAAGTAAAAAGACTGGTTAAAATAAACATTTAATAGGTCTTTCATTTTGTAGAAAAAAAACTTCTTTTTTTTTTTCGACAAAATACTTTGTTTCTCAAGATATTTTCTTATATGTTTTTGTTGTTGAAGGTATTTTATTGAACGCAACAATACAATCTCTTTAAGAATCTCTTTTTTATAGTTATTCAATAAACGTCCATCAATTTTTAAATCTATACATTGTACTAAATCATCCGGTGTAAATGTTTCTGCACATATAAAAATCAATAAATCAGGATAAGATTTCCTAAGTTTTATTAACTCTTCATAAAGATTAGGACTTTGATCTTTATTAAATAATACTATGTCAATATGACTAAACTTTATAAAATCCTTTAAAGCACTTTTTTGTGAATAAGTTATGATACTGTTAAATTCCTCATCAAATATTTCTTTTAATGTAGAAGGTATTATCTTTGACCCAAAACATATATTTAACTGTTTTTTATTCTTCTCTTGGTACATGAAAATCTCTCTTTTTAAGACAAATACATTAAAAAATAATATTTATATTTTATATATATGTTAATAAATAAAATATGCAATTAATATTATTTATTTTAATATTATAATTTTAACTACGATTATATCATAGTTTTTTAGAAAAATTAATATTATTTTTAATTTTATCTCATAAAAAAAGTAAAAATAATTTAAAATGTTTGCTTCTTTATTGCTTTTAATTCTAATAAAATAATATTTATTTTTTTCTAAAAATAAGAATGAAAAATGTTGCATCTCTTTACAAGTAAGAATAAAAAATACTATTGTTTTAGTATATGCTCTTGCTTTTATTGAAAAGCTTGAAATAGGGGGACTTATTACAAATTAGATTATCTTTTATACGTTTTTTGTTGTATACTATATAAACAAAAAGGACAACTATGATTTCTGCGATATCTTCAAGTGCTTCTCTGATTCAAAGTGCATCTACTGTACAACCGAAACAAGAATTAAAAGAAGATCAATTAGCGTATGTATCATCTGTTCTAGAAGACTATGATTCATCTGCTTTAAGTGATGCTGATGCACTTGAAATAGTAGCAAACTTTTCACAAGCAGGAATCACTCCTTCACGGGATTTAGCCAATGCAATATCTGATGCGGGTTTTTCTGCTTCCCAAATTGGGGAACTAGCAGCAGTTACTGGAATATCTGCTAATTCTTTTGATTCAAGAGGTGCAGGTGCTCCACCACCTCCTCCTCCTGCTGATACAGTAGAAGAGGAAGAAGAACTTACTCAAATTTTATTGGATTTATTAGATGCAAATGAAAAAGAAAATAAAGAGGAAGAAGAACCTCTATCTTCAAGATCCGAAAATACGTCTTTTGAAGAAATCTTAGACCTAAGCAGCAAAATTGTAGCCTTAAATGAAAATTCTAAAGACAAAGTTTTAGAACTTTTTGAAAAATACAATGAAAATGAAAATGATTTATCAAAAGAAAATGTACAAAAAGTAGTACAAAATTCTTTAAGTCAGATTTTAAACGATACTAACAACTATACTCCAACTTCGTTTTACGTATAAATCCATTGATTTTTTACTTAAGTAAGGATTATAATGAACGATAATCCCACTGCAAAACTAGCCTTTAATATGCTGCAAGAGAGCATGAACAGTTATTTTCCTCTTTCCCCTGAAACATGGAAAAGCCTTTTAGATATTTCTTTTTTTGAAGAAATTAAAAAAGGAGATGTTATTTGTTCTATTAATGATGTACCTAAGTATTTTTCTTTTGTATATAAGGGTTTGTTGCGCTCTTATATAATTGATGATAAAGGAAAAGAATACAATAAAAACTTTTTTGATGAGGGTACGTATCCTGGTTCTATGGTTGCTTTACTTACAAATTCTTTTTCCTTATTTGAAATCCAAGCTTTAGAAAACTCTTTAATTATACATATTGATTTTAAAGCGTACAGACAATTATTAATACAGGCAAATGATTTAAAATTATTTCAAATATATTATCTTGAAAAAAACTGGTTGATACATAAAGATGCAAGAGAAGTATCTATTGTACAAGACGATGCCCAGGAAAGATATGAGGATTTTTTAATGAATTATTCTTCTTTGGGAGCAAGACTTTCTCAATTTCATATTGCATCTCACTTAGGTATTACGCCTACTCAATTAAGTAGAATTAGAAAAAAACAACAATAAATCAACATATGTACATGATATAAAAAACTAAAAATTATATACTTCTTTTAAGAAAGGATAAATATGATTTTAATGGTTTTTGCATTTTTAGCAGGTATTGCTTTAGCAATACAAGCAACACTTAATTCGTCCTTGGGGCAATTGTTACAAAACTCTTTATTAGCTACGCTGATAGCTTTTGGGGGTAGTTTTGTTTTTACTACTTTGGCTTTTTATGTATATGTAAAAGAGTATCCAAGTATTGCCCTTATAAAAGAGGTCCCTTGGTACTTGTGGTTTTCAGGTTCTTTTTTATCTGCTTGTGCTTTGGCTTTATTTTATTATTTAATTCCTAAAATTGGTATTTTGCCTTTGGTTTCTTTCTCACTTGCGGGACAACTGTTTTTTTCAGTTGTTTGTGGCCATTTTGGATGGTTTGACTTACCTGTTACTACACTTGGAACAAGTAAAATATTAGGAGTTGTTTTAATGTTAATGGCAATTTTTTTAATTAATAAAGGTTAATAATGAATACCGTAAATATCAATGAAAAAAACATCAATAATCTGCTTGCATTATTTTCATTAATGGGCATAGATAAAAGAAAAAATAATTTGAAATTCTCTAAATCATGGCCTAATAAATTGTGGTTTGAATATGATTATTCACAAAATGATTTATTAAATGCAATACATGAAGCTAAAAATAATGAGAGAACATTAGCTATTCCTTTATGGAATAAAGATCCTTTCTACGACGATTACATAGCGTTATTTGAAAAAAACAAGATGAAAATTTCTTTTGAACAAATTGGAATGTCTTTAGATTTAAAAGCACAAAAGTCTTTTGAAAGCAGTGAAGAAGATGTTCAAGTTATAAATAAAAGTGAAGATATATCTGCTTGGGTAAATATTGCATCTTCTTCTTTTTCATATGTAATCAATGATGAAATTATTAAAGAGGTAGCCAAAAATCCCAAAGCTACACTTTTATTAGCTTACAAAAATAAATTTCCTGTTGGTACTGCTTTATTATATGAACACGATAATGTTTTAGGTGTTCATTTAGTGGGTGTTCCTAAAGAGCATAGAGGTAATGGTCTAGCATATAATATAATGTTAGAAGCAATTAATATAGCAAAAAGAAAAGATATTAATTATATGACCTTGCAAGCTTCTGTTTTGGGTTTAGGTATTTATAAACGCTTGGGATTCAAGGAAGATTTTATTATGAAAAATTATATTAAAGAATAAATCTTTTTTTGCATCTATTTGTTTTTTTTTACGTCTACTAAGTAGAGAGTTATAAATTAAATGTAATTGATTTGTTTCTTCTTGTATACTAGTATTAAGGAAGTGTAAATGTCACTTATTTTTGCAATGATGGTTTTCTCATTTGTTATGTCTATTAGTCCAGGGCCAGTTAATATAATAATTGTTTCTTCTTCTATCAACAATGGTTTTAAAGCAAGTTTTCCTTTTCTTTCAGGTGCTACGATTGGTTTTACGTGTTTGCTTGCTTTTATTGCTTTTGGTTTTATTAATATGATTGAAGAATTCCCGAGTATTTTTTCTTACCTTAGTGTTTTAGGTTCTGTTTTTATTGCTTATATGGGTTTTAAAATACTCTCTTCAAAAGCAGCTGTGCAAATAGATAATAACAAGAATCAACCTAAATTTTATGAAGGTTTTATTTTACAATGGTTAAATCCTAAAGCATGGATGGCTTGTGTATCTGGGGTATCTATGTTTTCAAGTTCAAGTTACAATTTAATGATTTTTATATTAATCTATTTTATTATTTGTTATATGTCTTTGAGTTTTTGGGGATTTCTTGGGCAAAAGATTACGATTTTATTTAACAGTGAATTTAAATTAAAAGTATTAAATACTATAATGGGTTTATCATTGATTATAATTGCTGTGTATTTATTAGTAGTTAATCTCAAATAAGGAATAAGATGGAAGATACGCAAGAAATATGGAAAATCTACCACAAACAACTCTTGGGTTTTATTAGCTCAAAAATATCTAATAAAGAAACAGCACAAGATGTTTTACATGAGGTATTTATAAAAATACACTCTAAAATGCACACCTTAAATGATATAACAAAAATGCGTGCATGGATATATCAAATTACAAGAAATACTATTATTGATTATTACAGAAAAAATAAGAGCAAAGAAGAAATTCCTTTATGGGTGGATGAAGAATTTCAAAACAGCGATGAAGTACTCAAAGAAGAGCTCTCTTTTTGTTTGGGTTATTTAATTGGAAAACTACCGCAGAAATATAAAACGGCTATTCAAATATCTGAAATTGAAGGTAAAACACAACAAGAGCTCGCTGATTATGAGAATATTACCTTAGCAGGTGCAAAATCAAGAGTACAAAGAGGAAGAGATATTTTAAAACATATGATATTTGATTGTTGTGAACTTGAAATTAATAAAGTTACAAAAAATATGGAACTCAATGTAAAAGATGAAGAAAATTGTATTTTGGTTCAAGAAAAAAAGATTTCTAATAGTTAAATATTTACCACGTTTAACACAAAGTTTGCACAGTAAAACGCTATAGTTTTCTGTATTTATTTAAAAGGAAATTATATGATAAAAAAATTACTCTTGACATTGCTTTTAACGTTTAATATTGCTTATGCAAAAATGCAAACTATGAATGAAACCCAGTTACATGAAGATATCTCTAAGGGTGTAGTTGTAATTGATATTAGACGTGCAGATGAATGGAAAAAATATGGAATTATTAAAGGCAGTAAGTTAATAACTTTTTTTGATGAAAAAGGAAATTATGATATTAATGCATGGCTTAATGAATTTAAAAAACTCGTAAAAACAAAAGATCAAAAGTTTGTTTTAATATGTGCTCATGCAAATAGAAGTAAAGTTGTTGGTAATATGTTGGCTGATCAATTAAAGTATACGAAGGTATATGATTTAAAAGGTGGAATTAATTACGGTTGGTTGGACAAGGGCTTAAAAAGTGTTCAAATAAATTCAAAATAAATAAATATTCTGAATTATTCTTTTACAAATTTTTCGATTTGTGTTGCAAAATAAACAGGGCATTCTAACATAACGTAGTGTCCTGCTTCTTGGCATTCAACAAGAGAAATATTTTCATATATTTCTTCAAATAAACGTTTCACTGTTTTAAGTGAAAAAATGACAAAATCATATTTTCCTACAATAATAAAAATAGGAAGACTTAGTTTTTTTGCTTCTTCTTTAAAATCTGTTTCTAAATACATCTTCATATAACCCACTCTTGCTTCTATCCTAGAAGCACTTGTAGCCATTTGTATTCTATTTTTAACCCATGTTTCATTATGTCGAATGCTAGCGCTTCTAACTATGTTTTCTATGTTATTTGGATCATTTTGCATATCATTCAATAATTTATCTTGAGATTTTTTACTCACTTTAATACCCGCAGGTGAAATAGGTGAAATTAAGATTAATGTAACAATATTATTGGAAAGTAGGGCTATATTTTGTGCAATCATAGTAGACATCGAGTGGGCTAATAAATGTACGTTTGTAAGCTCTAGTGCCTCAAGTAAGTTTGTTATATCTTTTGAGGCTTCTTGGCAGGTATATTCACCTTTTGAATCATAGGATAAACCATAGCCTCTTAAATCTACTAAATACAAAGTGTGTTTTTTTAAATCAAAGTAGGGCAAAGAGTTTGTATAGTTTTCATGATTTCCCATAAGCTCATGTAAACAAACTATATTTATTTTTCCATTGCCTACTTTTTTATATCCCAGTTCAATCATTAAAGCTCTTTTTGTGTCAATTTTATTGAAACTTGTCTTAATCTAAGATATTTATTAGGCATTTATTTTATTTTAAAAAAAAGTGTAGATTATTATGAAATTTGTATTTAAAGAATTGGAATTATTAAGTATTATTTAAAATTTAAGATAACTTTATACAGAAGTTCACTTTTTGCTAATTCGCCAAAGTCTCGGCTATCAATACTAAAAGCATTTTCACCTTTTACGTAATAACCCTTGTCATTTATAGCAGTTACTCTTTTAATCATCATACCTACATTAGGTCTTTTAAAGAGAACAAAGTCATTGATTTTGATGGGATTTAAAAAAAAAGGTTTCATGCAAAAAACCACTTGTCCCTCTTTTAAAAGAGGAAAAAGTGATGAACCTTCAATCTTGAAGAGTTTAAACATTACGCAGGAACGATAATTTCTTCGTTTGGTAAATAATTTGCTTTCATTTTTTTAGTAGTTACACCTTTGATTTCCCAGAAAATTTCTGCAAATCTGTTTACTGCATCTAATAATTCTAAGGCTTTAGCTTTAGAAACATGTTGTTTATTAGCTGAACCTAACATCATGATGTTATGAACTAATCCATGAATTTCTGGATATGCTTCAACTTGTGGACCTTTAATAAAATCTCCCCAAATAATTCTAACTTCATGTTTAACTTTTTCAGCTTCTTGTTCTTTTGTTGCAATATGTCTTGAAATACTGTTAACATAGTTTAAAGAATCACTTTTTTCTAAACCTTCCATTAAATCTACCATTCTAATTACACTTAGTGCTGCAATTTGAGCCACTAATGGATCATAGATTCCACAAGGTACATCACAATGAGCTTTTGCTGTTTGTATTTTAAACATTTTTTATCCTTTGAGTTTGTTTATCATAGTTTTTATTTTAAGATCGTATGCTAAAGATAAGGCAGTATTGCCTAAATAATCTTCTTGCATTTTATCTGCCCCACATTCTAGTAAATAATCGATTAAATGTATCTTATTGTATAAAACTGCATAAATCAAGGGACTTGAATTTAAGTCGTCCTTTTTGTTAATATCTTCGCCATTTTCTACTAATAGTTCCAATAATTCAAGATTATTTTTGTATACTGCGTAATGAAGTATGTGTAAGTTTTCTATGGTTTTAACTGTTTTGTTGATACCTAAAGACAATAATATTTTAGCTGCTTGTGTATTATTAGAATAAACAGCCCAAAAAAGTGCATTTCTGCCTTTATGGTCTCTTATATCTATATTGGCTCCACGTTTAATGAACTCTTCTATCTTTTCATTTAAGTTAGATGTAACTGCTTCAAATAAAACGCACCAACCACTCGCATTTTGGATATTTATGTCAGCACTGTTTAATAGAAGTTGATTAAATGTTAAATCATTGTCAATATTAGTAATAAGTAAATCAGAAAAATCAAATGAATTATTGATGATGTTATTGTTACTCATTTTGTCACCTTTTTATAAATTTATAAAATACTAACATAAAATACTTAAAGTATATTGATAATTAATATTAATTTACTTATAATGCTTTTTTAAAAGGAATATTATGGAATATATGGGATTATTACTAATTTTTTGGTACGGAGTACTACATGCTTTTGGACCAGATCATTTAACTGCAATTGCTGATTTTTCAATTGGTAAAAATAAATCAAAAACGATGTTGATTACAACACTATTTGCTGTTGGGCATGGGCTTTCATTATTACTGTTTGCTAAAATTTTGGAAATCTATAATATATCTGAAGAACTAATGGGTTATGGAGATTTGATTTCAGCTGCTGTAATTCTTGGAATTGGAGTCTATTTATTATTTATGGTTTTTACTAACAGAATTAATGTTAATAAACATATGCATGAAGGAGAAGAACATATACATATTTATTTTGGAAAAGAACATAATCACTCTGATTCTAATAAAGAAGTTGTATCTGCTTTTACGATTGGAATGTTAATGGGTATTGGTGGAGTTAGAGGTATGTTAATTACACTTAGTTTAGTAGAAGCTTCCAGTGTTAATGTATATATGGTTCTTGCATTTACACTGGGTGTTATGTTAATCTTTGTTGCTTTTGGTGCTTGTATTTTATTTATTAATAAAAACTTATTGCATTCAACAAGAAATGTAAAAAGGGCTTTTTCTTTGGCTGGTTTAATATCCATTATTGTTGGTTCTAATATGTTATTGTCTTAGTTCAAAGCTGATTTTATCAGCTTTGAACTTCTTTTTTTGTATCGTTTAGGGGAATAGAAATAACAAATCTTGCGCCTTTATCTTCATTGTTTACCTGAAGACTTCCTTCCATATTTTGCTCAATAATTATTTTACACATATATAAACCTAAACCTGTAGCATTTTTTTCACCCTTAGTAGAAAAATAAGGTTCAAAAATTCTTGCTAATAGTTTAGATGGAATTCCTCCTGCATTATCTTGTACAGTGATTTCAATATGCTGTTTAATTTCTTTTATATCAATAGATATTTGTGCATAAGAGATATCTTTTTTTTCAGCAAAAGCATCCTTTGCATTGACTAATAAATTAACAATTACTTGTGAAAGTTCATTTTTAAAACCCAGAATTTTGTTTTCATTTTTTAAAAAGTCTTTTTTAATATGTATTTCATTATAAATAAGGGTATCGTTTAATAAATTAATGGATTCGTTAATAACTTCAGAAACTAAAAACTCTTTTTTTTTCTTTATTAAGTTTAAAAAAGTTTCTAAAATCATCTATTGTTGAGGACATACTTTGGGCAATTTGATTGCTTCTTTTTATTTGTGAATCAATAAATTCTTTATTGAGTTTACCCATATGATAGGCCAAGTGAATATTTTGTGTAATAGTATTCATAGCACTTAATGGCTGTCTCCATTGATGTGCAATCATAGCAATCATATTCCCCATATCTGCATGTCGTGATTTCTGTATTAAAAATTGTTCTTGTTCTTTTCTTCTATTCACTTCTGTTTGTACTTTTTTCTCTAAATTAATTTTATTTTCTTCCAATAAAAAAAGTTGTTTGGAAATTTTATTTCCCATTGTATTTAAAACTTTAATTAAAGGTTCAAATTCTTTGACACCAATATTTAAGTTTGTATTGTAATTTCCTTTTCCAAATTCAACGGTAGCATTTATTAATGCATTTAGAGGTGTTTTAAGAAGTATTTTTGAAACAACAAGGGTTACTAAACTTATTGTAATTAGAGTAACTAATAACAAAAATATATTGGTAAATAAAATGGAATACAAGTGTTTATTTAATTCATCTTTTGAAAAAGATATTTCAATTCTTCCAATCGTTTCATTGTCAAAATAGCCCGCTTCATTGTAGATTATTTGTTTTTTATATAAACTTATATCTTGGGCATCATTTTTTTTATAAGAGTACAAGTGTATGTTTTTTTCATTGTATATATTCAAAGAACTAACCGTTGAATCAATAGCGAAAGCTTTAGCAATTGAAGCAATAGAATATTCATCTAAATTCCAAATGGGGTAAGCAAGGGTCGCTGAAAGCTGTTTCATGGAAAGACGGTTTTTTTCATCAAATTGAACAAGTGCTGTATTTTTATTAAAAGAATAAAGGGTTAAGGTAGAAAAGGAAAAAACTATTGAAACTCCAATGATTAAAATAAAAGACAAACGTTTTGATAAAGATTTATTAACATTTGTTATTTTGTTTTTTTTCATATATTTTCCTAAGATTCCTAAGATTACAAATAATTTATTTAATTAGTATTATATAAAAATCAATATTATATAAAAGACAGTATATTAAAATAGTTATTAAAGTTAAAATAATTTGTTATTTAAGTATTTTTAGCTACTATTACACATATAAGTAGTATCAAAGTAGTGTTTGTTTCTTGTGTGGAAATTAATAGAAATATATCACTTCGATATTTTGTAATAAATGTAAAACTAAATAAGTATAATAAGTAAAATAAGCCAAAAATAGGCTTTTATCTCTGACTTCAATAATAAAAAGAAAGTGTAATTTTAATGATAAAATTTTCTAAGATAAACCTAAAGTTTTTAAAAATATCTTTTTTAAATACCTTTAGCAAGATAATTGTTACTGTAAAAAAATCCTCTTTAATTCTTAATGTTTAACAAAATGTACAAAACACTCCTTGAGAATCAACCTTACGCTATGGCACTTTTTGATAACAAAGGAAAGTGCCTATTTTTCAATAAAAAAGAATTGGAATTTAGAAATATAAAAGAAAAAGAAATAATACATCTTTTTGATAATTTTGATCAAAATGAAGTTTTTATATTAAAGCGTTGCCTTGCATTTGCCCAAAATAAGAAAAAAGAAGTTTTTTTTGAATATGAAAGAAATGAGATGCATTATCAGCTAAGAATGATGGAAGATGATAAACAAAATTTAGTAACCACGAGTCGAAATATATCAAAAGAAAAAATACTTGAAAAAGAAGTTAAAGAAGAAAAAGAAAATATTAAACGTTTTACGGATGCAATTAAAGGGGCAAATATAGGTTTTTGGGATTTTTTTCCACAAGAGAATAAAATTTTTGTTAATGAAACCTGGTTAACACAAAAAAAATACGATAGTGCCACTTTTAGAAAAGATGACGATATTTTTTCTGAACTGTTAAATGGTTTCGATTTTATAATGGGATTAATACATCCCGAAGATATTGAAAAAACAAAAACACTAATTTCTAAGCACTTAAAAGGTGAGAGTACTCTTTATGAAGCTGAATTTAGAATTAAATGTGCTGATGGTACATGGAAATGGATTTATGATTTGGGAAAAGTATTTCAAGTTGATGATGAAGGCTCTTCTTTAAGAATGAATGGTGTTCATATTGATATTACAAATATAAAAGAATTACAGCTCACTTTGGAAGATAGAAGTAAAGAATTAATTCTAGCCAATGAAAAACTAAAAATTTCAATTGAAGAAGTTCAAAACTTAAAAGAAAAATATGAAATTAAAAGTAAATTGGATTCACTTACTGAAATTTATAATAAAGATTATTTCATGCAACTTGCATTGAAACAAATGGATATTGCAAATCGATACAAACAGACATTTTCTATCCTTTTTCTTGATTTAGATAATTTTAAAAAGATTAATGACAATTATGGACATTTAATGGGAGACGTTGTTTTAAAAGAAGTGGTAAAAAGAGTTAAAGCATGTATACGAAACTCAGATATATTTGCACGTTTTGGAGGAGAAGAGTTTATACTTTTACTGCCTTATACAGGAAAAGATGATGCCTTTTTATTGGCAGAGAGAATAAGAATTTATATTTGCAGTCAAGCTATAATAATCAATGATCTTGAAATTTCTGTTAGTACAAGTATTGGTCTTTCTTCTAATACTAACAAATGTAAATTAGAAGAGCTTATTAAAAAAGCAGATCACGCTTTATACAATGCTAAAAATAATGGGCGTAATACCACGAAAATTTGCAGCATATAAAATATTCGTCTTTTATCTTGATTTCGCTCATTGTTTTTATTAGAAATTTATTTTATTCTAGGATGAATAATTATAAAGAGAGAATAATGTTAGAAAATGAAATTACAAAAGATAATACCAGCTTATTAGTTATGCGTTTTTACACAAAAGTATTAAAAGATGAAGCTATTTCTTCCTTTTTTATTGAAAAACTAGGGGCGGATATGAAGAATACTCTATGGCAAAAACATATCCTTTTACTGAGTGATTTTTGGTATACTATTTCTTTAGGAAAAGGTGATTACAGGGGGAATCCTTTTGGCCCGCATCTTCAAATTGAAGGTTTAAAAAGAGAGTCTTTTGAATCATGGCTTAAACTATTTTTTTTAACAGTTGATAATATATATACGCAAGAGATAGCTTTAAAGTTTAAAGAAAAAAGTACAATAATAGCTGGGAATTTTATGAGAAATTTACGCTTATAAATAAGGAAATAATCTTACTTTTATGTGCATTTTATATTTATATAACTTATAATTTAATATAATAAAAAATAAAAGTGAGGATATACATGAAAACACATAGAATTAAAAGATTAATCTTATCAGGCCTTAGTACTGTTACTAATAATAGCCATGAATTTGAAAACTCTCCTGGAAAAATCGAGACGCTTTGGGCTGATTATGTTGAAACAAAAACGTATTCAAAAACATTTAATACCACTAAAGAACATCATATGTATGGAGTATATTCTGAATATACGAATGGAAAAGATGGGGATTATAAAGTTACGGTTGCAGTTGAAGTTAGTAAAAACAAAAATGCTATTTTAATTGAGAATCAAAAATACTTGGTTTTTAAAAATCAAGGAGAATTGCCTCAAATTGTTATTGATACGTGGGCACAGGTTTGGGAATATTTTGCAGATGATAATTCAGAGTTTAAAAGATCATTTTCAATTGATTTTGAAAAATATTTAGAAAATGATGAGATTGAACTGTATATATCAATAGAAGGATAAGTCTTAAATAAAATGTCATCGCTGGGTGGCATTTTTGCTTATTTTCACAATCTCATCAAATAAATAATTTTCTACTCTTTAATTTTATCAAAATATCTTAAAATAATTTACAATAATATTAATTTGGTAAACTATCTTTTACCTGCCTATTTATAGTATTTAAAAGAAAGGTAAAATCCTTTTTAAGTCATTTCTATTTGTTATTATAAGAAAAAATAAAGCAAATCAATATGAGAAATATAGAAATAGGTGTATTAAATAATAAACGTATTTTTGTGTTCACTTTTTAAGTGCATGTGTTAAATATTACTTGTTTTAGAAAAAGGTAAGACATGTTAATAGCTAGAAAATCCAATATTCTTTTAATTTCTTTTGTCTGTATTTTGCTTTTTAATCTTATTGCTTCAAGAATGAATACTTCAAATATTGAAGCTTCAAATGCTCAATTAGTAGAGAAACAAAATGCTAGTATTTCTTTTTTGGATTTGAAATATTCCTTAAAATCACTGCAAGAAATTGCACTTAATATTGCATTATTTGGTGAAGAAAAAGTTCTTAAGGATTTAAGAAAAGAAAAGAATATTTACGTAAATATTGTAAAAAGAATAGAAAAAACTTCTTTAAATACACAAGAACAACGTGAACTAAAACAAATCAAAAAACGCTTTGTAACATACTTTGAAGCCTTGAAAACTATGTCTCAAGCAGGTATTATAAAAGCGCAGTCGCTTGTTTTAGAAAATAAATACTCAGAAATATACAATATGGCAATACAAAATTTAAAAGATGAACTGTCTTTGTTAGATGTTTTGAACCCAAGTGAAGTCAATAAAATCAACAACAGTATTATACAAACTCAAGAAGTCATAAGTGAAGCGATTGATTTATCAGATAGTGATGGTATTGAAATTATAAAAATCAGGTTTTTAAAGAAAATTAGAAAAATAAAAAAGAATGTATTGTTTGGAAAAGAAAAAATACAAACAATTGAAGATTTTTATATTGAGTTTTTTGATGCTGGCCTTAAGATGGCAAATGCCTCAATTTTAGTGAGTAAAAACAATCAAAAAGTTAAAGAGAGTTTTTTAACAGTAAAAAACATTTCTTTAGAATATGAAAAAAACATTTCAAATATTGCGTCAAATTTGCTAAAAGAACTAAAATATCTATCAAAACAAAATAAACAAAGCATAAAGTCTATGGAATATATAAGCATGATATCTGTTTTATTAATTGCTCTGGGAGTTGTTTTTTTGTATATAAGCTTAAAATCTATTGTACGTTCTTTAGAGAAATTTCAAGGTGGGCTTATGGGCTTTTTCAAATATTTAAACAAAGAAGAAGAACAGGCACCTTTATTAGAGGATAAAGGGAAAGATGAAATTGCTTTAATGTCTGTTCTTGTGAATGAGAATATTCTAAAAACACAAAATATAATACGCAGTGATGCTGCGTTCATTGAAGATGTAAAACGTGTAGTTAAATCAGTTCAAGGTGGATTATTAGTAGAAAAAATAGAAAAAACTAGCCAAAATGAAGCATTAGAAGAGCTAAAAGTTATTTTTAATGAGATGTTAGAAGAAATAAAAAATAAAGTGACTGATGATATTAATCAATTAGATCTAGCCTTTAATAAGTTTAATGCCTTGGATTTTACGTATAGAATAAAAGACGCTAAAGGGAATACTTCTTTGGGCCTAAACAATTTAGCAAATACTATTAATACCATGTTATACTCAAATAAAAAAATAGGTATGACCTTACAAAAAAGTTCACAAATACTTTTAGGAAATGTAGACAGTTTAAATAATGCCTCTATTACGACGGCTGCATCTCTAGAAGAAACCGCGGCTGCCTTAGAGGAAATAACAGCAGCTATGATTAATAATTCAACGAATATCAATAAAATGTCTTCTTATTCTCAAAAATTATTACTTTCTTCTACTGAAGGAAAAAACCTTGCTTATGAAACTTCAAATGCAATGAATGACATCAATACACAAGTAAGTGATATTAATGAAGCCATTGGTATTATTGATCAAATCGCATTTCAAACAAATATTTTGTCCTTAAATGCTGCTGTGGAAGCAGCAACAGCAGGGGAAGCTGGAAAGGGTTTTGCAGTAGTAGCACAAGAAGTAAGAAACCTTGCTACTAGATCAGCAGAAGCAGCCAATGAAATCAAAGCTTTAGTAGAAAAAGCAACTAAAAAAGCACAAGAAGGTAAAAAAATATCAGGAAAAATGATTGATGGATATGATTCTTTGAGTAAAAATGTTTCTTTAAATGCAGATATTATTGAAGAAATTGTTTTAACAACCAAAGAACAACAAGGTGGTATTGAACAAATAAATGATGCCATTAGTAAACTAGATTTACAAACACAAAACAATGCCACCGTAGCTTCAAAAACCAAAAGTATTGCAAATGATACGTATGAGGTAGCAGTTTCTATTGTAAAAGATGCCAATGGTAAAAACTTTATAGGCAAAGATGAATTAAATTAAGTGCATAAAATAATATTCACTTAAATAATATGTGATACTATTGCTTTATGAATAATAATTTACAAACAGTACATATGTACCACCAAGAAACAAAACATTTTGCGCATAAATATGCACGATCCTTAGGATATATGGATTGGGAAACTCAACCCAATCCTTACCGCTCGTATGAGGGTACAAAAAAAACACCCTTACCTTTGGCTTTTAACAAAGTAACTCCTTCTTATATTGATATATTTACTAACAATAAAAAGAAAGAAAACATCAAAGAATTAAGTCTTGAGAATATTTCACAGTTTTTCCAATTCTCGCTTGGTCTTGCAGCCATAAAAGAATACGGTTCCCAATCCTGGGCACTTAGATGTAATGCTTCAAGCGGAAATTTACAACCCAGTGAAGCTTATATTATTTCACAAGATATAGAAGGAATTGATGATGGTTTACATCATTATGCTCCTAAAGAGCACCACTTAGAGCGAATAAGTTTGGCCAAAAGTGATTTATCTTTGCCTTCGAATACATTTGTAGTACTTTTGTCATCTATTGTTTGGAGAGAAGCTTGGAAATATGGGGAAAGGGCTTGGAGATATACTCAATTAGATTGTGGACATGCTCTAAAAGCTTTAGAAATTTCTGCTTTGATGTTGGGCTGGGAAATAGAGTTTATACCAAGCTGCGACAAGGATTTGAATAGTTTACTTGGTTTTGATCAAAAAGAACGTTTTATTAAAGAAGAAAGAGAAGTAGCTGATATGTTATTATTAGTACGCTTATCTGATAAATCAAAGAATAATACACTTGATATAAAAAATTTACAAAATGCCTTAACTATGGATTATGAAGGGCAAGTAAATTGTTTGTCTGCTTCTTGGCATGAATGGGATATTTTAGAAAAAATTGAAGATGCTTCTGTAAATAATGAACTTCATAATAAAGAAAACGTTCTTTTTAAATATGAAAACACACTTTTGCGAGAAAAGACTTATGAGTCAAAAGACATTGTTTTATTAAGACGTTCAGCACAAGTAATGTATGAACACGATAGTAATATTTCAAAATCTGATTTTGAAACTATTTTAGCTTCTGTAAAAGCGAAGAATGCTTCTGTTCATTTAGCTATATTCGTACATGATGTACAAGGTTATGAGAGTGGTTTATATTTGCTTTTACGAAATACTTCGCATAAAGATAAACTACAAATGTTATGTAAGAGTGAGTTTTTATGGCAAGAAATCAAAACGGAAGCAGGAAATTTGTATTTATTGCAAAAAGGAGATTTTAAAGCCAAAGCTAAATTAATTTCTTGTAATCAAGATATTGCAGCCCATAGTGCTTTTTCTTTAGGTATGTTAGTAGAATTTTCTTCACAACTTCTTGAGCATGGAGAATCAAGGTATAAACAATTGTATTGGGAATGTGGAGCTCTTGGACAACAACTTTATTTAGAAACAACATCTTTGAATTTAAGCGCGACAGGAATTGGTTGTTTCTTGGATGATTTAATGCATGAAACGCTGGGACTTAAAGGCGATAGTTTTCAAAGTCTGTATCATTTCACCATTGGAAAAGGTTTAATTGATGAGCGTTTATCTACTTTGAAACCCTATCAAAATCAAATAAATTAAGATAAATAATATTTTTAAAGCAAAAAAACTTGCTTTAAAAATATCCATATAAAAGTGTTTATTAGAAACACTAATGATTCTTAATCTTATACTAAATCGCTTCTAATAATACTTTTAAGCTTATTTTTTGATTTCCTTTGTATACTCACGGAATATTTTATCATTGTTGTTGGGGGTGCCGTAAAAAGCTGAGATAATACCCTAAGAAGTCCTTAATCTGGCTTCATTGAACCTGATCCCGGTAATGCGGGCGTAGGAAAAGGAGATTACAAATGAGTGTAGTACTGCAAATTCTAGAAAAAATCGATTCTTCGTATATAGAAAATTTACCAAATTCAAAAAAGTTTTATGTTGAGGGCTCACGTCCTGATATTCAAGTACCTATGAGAGAAATAACGCTTCATGATACTGAACATTCAGATAAAAGTATTGAAAAAAACCCACCTTTATATGTTTATGATACTACTGGACCTTATACTGATCCTGATGTAAAGATTGACTTACATAAAGGATTAAAACCTTTAAGAGAAAAATGGATTAATGAAAGAAATGATTCCTGTCAATTAGAAGACTTTACTTCTGATTATTTTCATAAACGTAGAGATAAAAGTGATTTAGATACGCTTAGATTTCCAAATTTGCGAAAACCAAGACGTGCGTTAAAAGGTAAAAACGTATCTCAAATGCATTATGCAAGACAGGGTATTATTACTCCTGAAATGGAATATGTAGCCATTAGAGAAAACTGTAAATCAGAATTTTATAAAAATGATAAACTACTTTCTTCACAGCATAAAGGGGAAAGTTTTGGTGCAAATATGCCTACTTATTATACTCCTGAGTTTGTACGATCTGAAATAGCTGCTGGACGTGCTATTATTCCTGCTAATATTAATCATCCTGAAGTTGAGCCTATGATTATTGGGCGTAACTTTATGGTTAAAATTAATGCCAATATTGGAAATTCCTCAACTACTTCTGGAATTGAAGAAGAAGTTGGGAAAATGATTTGGGCTACTAGATGGGGTGGCGATAATGTTATGGATTTATCAACTGGAAAAAACATTCATGAAACAAGAGAGTGGATTGTAAGAAACTCGAGCGTTCCTATTGGAACGGTTCCTATTTATCAAGCTTTAGAAAAAGTAAAAGGTGTGGCTGAAGATTTAACATGGGAAGTTTATAGAGATACATTAATTGAACAAGCTGAGCAGGGTGTGGATTATTTTACTATTCATGCAGGAGTAAGATTAGCTTATGTTCCTATGACTGCTAATAGATTAACAGGAATTGTTTCAAGAGGTGGGGCAATTATGGCTAAGTGGTGTTTACATCACCATGAAGAGAGTTTTTTATACACACATTTTATAGAAATTTGTGAAATT
>SPKZ01003182.1_pt1 | contig 19785 bp, 19 predicted proteins | sample 2456571 | NCBI WGS metagenome assembly SPKZ01 (sample SAMN11192286, study PRJNA482655) | marine metagenome | biome: ENVO:00000447; feature: ENVO:00000244|ENVO:00000211|ENVO:00000569|ENVO:00002023; material: ENVO:00002151; isolation source: ocean water from marine abyssalpelagic zone ... | reverse complement strand
TCCACTTTCCAGCGAGGGGGCGCCTCCAGATGATTGTCCAGCCACACAAAATAGAACGAGGCGCCGATCCAGGCGATGCCTGTGATTACGTGCAACCAGCGGAAAATCAGCTGTAACCAGTCGAGAATGTATGCGTCCATCAGGCCATTGCCTCGTTTGTTTTGTCGCGGTGGTGTATCGCCTTACCGGCGGCATAGGTGGCCAGTACATTGCGATCGTCGCCCAGTGTTGCGAGGACAAATAGCTCCTCGAGCAGGGTATTACAGTGCCGGAAACGGAAGTCCAGAAAGGGGGTTGCCTGCTTGTCCAGAATCACAAAGTCTGCTTCCTTTCCTGGGAGGAAGTTGCCTATGAGATCGTCGCAATCGAGGCTGCGCGCGCCGCCAAGGGTGGCGAGATAGAACGCCTTGAAGGGCGTTAGCTCGTAGCCATTAAGCTGTTGTGTTTTGTAAGCATCAGCCATGTTTTGCAGCATCGAAAACGTATTGCCGCCGCCCACATCTGTGCCCATGCCCACACAGATGTTGTGTTCAACTGCGCGTTTGAGATTGAACAGGCCGCTGCCGAGAAACAAATTTGACGCGGCACAGAATGAAATATTGGAGTGGGTCTCCGCCAACCGCTTCCACTCGGCATCCTCCAGGTGCACGCAGTGGGCAAACACACTGCGCCTGCCCAGCAGTCCTGCCTGATCATAGGTGTCCAGATAGTGCTCGCACTGAGGGAAGAGCTCTTTGACCCAGGCGATCTCGTCGTGGTTTTCAGCGATGTGCGTCTGCATGTACACGTCGGGAAACTCCGCGAGCAATTGGCCAGCCCGTTTGAGTTGCTCTGGGCTGCTGGTGGGCGAGAAACGCGGCGTAACGGCATACCGCAACCTGCCGCGGTTGTGCCACTTCTCAATCAGCGCTCGGCTGTCGTCATAACCGCTATCTGGGGTATCGGTGAGCGCTTCCGGCGCGTTGCGATCCATCAGTACCTTACCCGCGATCATGCGCAGATTACGGCGCTCGCAGGCCGAAAAAAATGCGTCTACTGACTGCGGATGCACCGTGCCAAACACCATAGCGGTGGTCGTACCACAGGCGGCCAGTTGGTCGAGAAAGCAGTTGGCGATGCCTAGGGCATAGTCGGCGTCTGCAAACTGTTCTTCCACCGGAAAAGTGTAGGTCTCCAGCCACTGCAGTAGCTGCTCACCATAGGCGGCGATCATTTCTGTCTGTGGGTAGTGGATATGAGTATCCACAAAACCCGGTGATATCAGTTTGCCGCAATGGTCCACTAGCGAGACATGCTCCGGGAGTTGCTTCGACAACTCTTTCCAGTGGCCTGCAGCTGCAATGTGGCCGTTCTCCACCAGCAGCAGACCATCCTCGATGTATTCGAAGCTGTCGGTCTCGCCGAGCTTATCCGGGTCGTCCAGGAAGTGTAGCAGTGAGGCGCGGTAGGCTTGCATGACGTATTAATGCTCCCCAAGGGCCAGCATGACGTGCGGCTCTAGGTTGATTTCATCGCAGTTATTACCGGGGCCGTCGCGGTCGGCCACCAGAAAGTCAGAGGTTCTTTCCATGGCCAGGCTGTAGTGATGCCAGGTGCCGGCGTGGTAATTGACGCCTTGTGAGCCGCTGGCTAAGAACGCCCGCAGCCCCGCCGCGTCGAAATCCCCCGCCGGTGCCACCACGACCAGATAAGGCGCGCCACTCAGTGGCATGAAGGCTTGGCTCCCCCGTGGATGGCGCTCCATCACCTGCAACTGAAAAGGCAGTGATACCGGTTCGCTGCGGAAAATACTAAGAATAGCGCGGTCGTCCGGCCCTGACGTGGCGACCTCTGCAACGGCATGGTGACGGGTCGTGCGCCCGTAGTTGATCGCCAGTTGCGTGTTGTCGGGATGGACCTCGATCACATTGCCAAAAGGGGCAAAGGCCTCGCGGGTCAGTAAGCTTGGGGTCAGGGTGCGCATGCTAGCTCCCGCGATAAGTCGAGTAGCCGTAGGGAGAGAGTAGCAGCGGGATATGATAGTGCTGCCCATCGCCCTCTATACTGAAGATGACTTCTGCCCAAGGGTAGAAGTTCGCTTGCTTGCGGCTTGCGAAATACTCTCCGATCGCAAACACCATGCGATAGGTGCCGGCGGACAGTGGTGTGCCGTCGCTGCACAGATCGGCGATGCGACCATCGGCGTCGGTTGTGCCGCTGCCCATGGGGGCCCAGCTGTCGCCATCGCGTCGACACAGAGTGATAGCAACACCGTTTGCAGGCGCGCCGGTGGCGGTATCGAGTATGTGTGTAGTGATCTGGCTCATAATAGCGTTTCCAATCTCAACTGAAAGATTTTGCGCTGCTCCTCGGCGGCGTTGCGCATTTCTGTATCACGATCGTTGGGCAGGCGAGCCTGCAGTAGCTCCAGCATTTCCGCCGCGCTCTTGCCCGTGGCGAACACGATAAAAATAAAGCCGAACTTGTCATCATAGGCGCGGTTGCCTTCAGCCAGTGCCGCTAGAACTTCGTCGCTGGCGGTATCGACAGCCGACTGTTCTCCACCAGCGAGTGCCTTGGTATTCGCGTACTTAGCTTTCAGTGAATTCACATCGCCGATTTTTGGGTGGCCGTCAAAGGCTTCCAGATAGTCGATCTCTGCGAGGTCGCGCCAGGCTTTATCGGCGGCTGCGGCGAGGCCTTGTGCGTCTGCGAAGGGGCGCGCCTGCAGAAGCCGGCTGATCCACTTTTCACTGGTGCAACACTGTCTCAGTAGCTGGGCCGCCTCTTGCTGACTGGCCTGGTTCAATGTTGCGACGTTCATGCGCTGCCAACCCAGTGTGGCCGGCCAAAAATGCGCAGGCGGCTAATGCCACCGTCTGGAAAGATATTCAGGCGCACATGGGTGAAGCGCTGGTTACTGTCACACTGCAGCTGTTGGATGAAGGTATGTTCCCGGTGCGCCTCGAGGTCGCTGGGGCCAATCAGTGTCTGCCAGCTGGCGCCTGCGGCCAGGGCATCGTCCTCGGTGCAATCTGTTCCTTCCAGCGTGAAGTGATCGGGATAGTTGCCCTTGAAGTGAGCGGTGTCTATAACCACGCGACTGATATTTCCGGGGACACCGAGACGAACGATACACCAGTCGTGACCGGCGTCGCGACGCCGGCGCGTTTCCCAGCCGTCGCCCATGTTGATGCCCGCGTAGGGCATGAGCAGGTTGCTGGGTGAGCTGTAGAACATATCGCTGCACTGTTGCCCGCGCCCACCGGCCAGTACGCTGGCGAGGTCGATATCTTCGCCTGCTGCAAAGCGACTCGTATCTACCTGGATGTCGCCCCAGGCGCGCAGCCGCGCGATGCCGCCATCGGGGTACATCTTCAGGCGTAGGTGGGTACAGGCCTCCGAGCTGTCCAGGGCGAACAGGTTATCACTGTGCGCCTCGACCGGAGACTTTGCCAGCAGCGTGCGCCACTCGGTCGCAGGGTCTGGCTCCCCTTGGATGTAACAGCCATCGAGACCGGCGTATTCAGGGGCGTTGCCTCGAAAGTGTGTGGTCGCGATGTTGACCGCCCGCAGCATGCCGGGGGCGCCGAGGGCCAGGACACACCAGTCGTGGTCGAGACCGCTTGCCTCGCGCGAGCGTCGACGGAAGCTGCGCCTAGATTCCCAGCCGTCCATCCACTGGCCGGTTTCCACGAAATGTCCCTCGCGAAAGATCGGCTCCGCGTGTTTTACCAGATTGGCTGCGGGGGCAAACCACTCATCGGAGCAAGCCAATGCGCAACCGCCGAGGCGTTCGCTGAGCAGATCCGTATAGCGTTGGTTAAGTTGGTCTTTGTTCATGCGCTAGGGCTGCTTTGGTAGCGGGCGAACCCTGGCGTCGCTAACGATTTTGCCATCGCTGTAAATGTTCTGGCCACGCAGCAATTTGCGCCGGATAACGCCTTTGACGTGGCCACTGCGCAGGGTAAATACTGTCATTGTTTGATCTCCTCTTGACGCTGTAGTGCTCGCAGTTGTGCCGGCGCAGGGGAGGGCCCCGGGCGGGCTTGTCCCAGCTGGTGGCGTAGCGACATAACTTCCCCGGCGACAGATACAGCAACTTCTACAGGCAATTTCCCGGGTACTTGCGAAAGGCCGATAGGGCAGCGCACGGCCTGGTAGTCCTCGGCGCTGAATCCCTGATGCTCCAGGCGCATCTGGAAGCGCCGCCATTTTGTGGTGGATCCGATCAGGCCGATGTAGGCGGCATCCCGACGCGTCAGCGCTTTTGTCAGGATCTCGTAATCATGCTGGTGGTTGTGGGTCATTATGATGTAACAGGTGTCCGGAGGCAGGTCTGCTACTGCATCGGCGGGAGGATCATAGTGCGCCACATTGGCGGTGGCTGACTCGCCCATGCCGGCGAACGCCTCGCGGCTGTCTATCCAGTGCAGGCGACAGGGTAGCTGGGCCAGCAAGGGTGCCAGTGCCTGGCCTACATGGCCGGCGCCGAACAGGGCGATGTTGAATGACTCGCCGTTAAACCGTTCGAACAGCAGGTGTGCGCTGCCGCCGCAGCACTGACCGAGTTTTGGTCCTAGGGGAAAATACTCCAGATGCCTGGCTTCGCCTGTATCGCGCAGCATCCGGGCCGCGCGCGCCGTGGCCTGTAGTTCGAGGTGGCCGCCACCGATGCTGCCATAGCTCGCCTCTTGCCCGATCACCATCTTGCTGCCATCTTCGCGCGGGGTAGATCCTGTCACCGACAGCACGGTAACGATAACGAAATCTTGGCCTTGCTGGCGCAGAGTGGCGACTGCGTCTGCCCAGTGAGTATGTGTTTGTAACTGGGTCACTGCCTTTCCCCCCTGGCCGCACGCACTTGGTCGCAGGCTGCAAGTATTCGCTCGGGGGTGGCTGGTGCGTCCAGCACGGGCGCCGTTCTGTGCTCTCCGATCGATGCCACGGCATCGCGCAGTGCAGCCCATACCGATATACCCAGCATCAGCGGCGGTTCACCGACAGCCTTGGAGTGGAATATCGTCGCTTCGGTGTTCGGGCTGTCGGGCATCAACTCAACGTTGAATACGGGTGGTGTGTCGCCGATCGTTGGAATTTTGTAGCTCGCTGGATTGTTGGTGAGCAGGCGGCCCTGTTCGTTCCACACCAGCTCTTCTGTGGTCAACCAGCCCATGCCCTGAATAAACCCGCCTTCAATCTGGCCGATATCCAGTACCGGGTTTAGGGATTGGCCGACGTCCTGGCAGATATCGACTCGCAACACGCGGTTCTCGCCGGTCAGCGTGTCGATCAACACCTCAGAGCAGGCCGCGCCGTAGGCGTAATAGAAAAACGGCCGGCCGCTGGCATTGGCGCGATCGTAGTGAATTTTGGGCGTACGGTAGTAGCCGGTTGCGGATAGCGAGATGCGGCCAAGGTAAGCCTGCTGCACCAGCTCTGCAAACGTTATCCTCTGTGCACCGAGGCTGACGTGGTCGTTGGCAAACTGGATGGACTCGGCCGGGACAGCAAACTTCTCCGCGGCGAACTCGGTGAGCCGCTGGCGAATCTTGCGCGCTGCATCCCGGGCGGCCATGCCGTTCAGGTCGCTGCCGGACGAGGCGGCGGTGGGCGAGGTATTGGGCACTTTGTCCGTCCGGGTGGCGGTGCAGGTAATGCTCGACAGGTCTACCCCAAACTCTGAGGCCACTACCTGGGCTACCTTGGTATACAAGCCCTGCCCCATTTCAGTGCCGCCGTGGTTTAATTGTATGCTGCCGTCGGTGTATACGTGCAGCAGAGCGCCAGCCTGGTTCAGGTGCTGCACTGTGAATGAAATACCGAACTTGACCGGTGTCAGAGCAAGGCCCCGTTTGAGGATGGCGTTCTCGCTGTTGAAGGCTCGCACGGCTTCCCGCCGTTGACGATACTCACTGGTTTTTGTCAGTCGTGCTACCAAAGGTGCGATGATGTGTTGCTCGATGGTCTGGCCGTAGTGGGTAACGTTGCGACCGTCCGGTCCGTAAAAATTGCGCTGGCGAATATCCAGTGCGTCCTGTCCGGTGGCTTGGGCAATGTTTTCTATAATCTGCTCGATAGCCAGCATGCCCTGGGGGCCGCCGAAGCCGCGAAAAGCAGTGTTCGAGGCCGTATGGGTTTTCACCCGGTTGCCGATAATACGGGCGGCAGGCAGGAAGTAGCAGTTGTCGGCATGGAACATGGCGCGATCGACAATGGCATCAGAGAGATCGGGCGAATGGCCACAGTTGCCGCTGAGCTTGAGGTTCAGCCCCAGGATTCGGCCCTCATCGTCAAAGCCCACCTCGTAGTCGCTGTGGAACGGGTGTCGCTTACCTGTGGTGGTCATGTCGTCAGCTCGAGCCAGGCGCAACTTGACCGGTCGTCCCGTGCGCCGCGCCAGCAGCGCCGACAAGCATGCCCACTGGTTGGCATTGGTCTCTTTGCCGCCGAAAGCACCGCCCATGCGCCGCACGGTCACTGTGACGAGGCTCATTGGTAAACCCAGCACTTCCGCGACAAGCTTCTGCGTTTCTGCAGGGTGTTGAGTCGAGCTGTGGACCAGCATGCTACCGTCTTCACCGGGAATACTCAGCGCTATCTGCCCCTCCAGGTACATCTGTTCCTGCCCGCCGATCTTGAAGTGGCCACTCAAGCGGTTCGGTGCTGTCGCGATGGCAGTGTCGGCATCGCCACGCCGCTGCGTGTGTGTGGGTCGAACGAAGTGCTCCTGCGCCAGGGCTGACTCGAGGGTCAGGTCAGCCTGTTGTGCCTCGTACTTCACGTCGGCCAGGCGTGCAGCGCGGCGTGCGGCATCTTGGCTGGTGGCGGCCACTGCGAACAGTACCTGACCATGGAAATTGACTTTACCCTCGGCTAACAAATGGTCGCCAGGGAACACCGGCCCAATGTCTGTCAGTGCGGGCAGGTCCTTTGCGGTCACCACATCCATCACTCCGGGCGCAGTGCGCACGGCGTCGAGATTCATTTGTTTGAGCGTCGCGTGCGCAATGCTGCTCAGCCCGACGTATCCGTACAGCATGCCTGCAGGTTCCGGTATGTCGTCCACGTACAGTGCATCGCCGCTCACGTGCTTGTGGGCGCTCTCATGGCGCGTTGCGCTCCCGGCTCGACCGCTGATCAAACTGTGTGCGGGGCGTGTGTCGGGCAGCTTACGCATGCGGTGACCCGGCCCTGTATTGGCTGACGCGGAGCTGGCGGCCATCACCTTGCTGGTGCACCAGCAGCAGGCGCTGCAAGAGGTTGCGTGCTACGCGCTGACGGTAGTCCGCGCTGGCGCGGAAGTCCTCTATCGGTGTGAAATCGCGGTCGAGGGCGTTCATAGCATCGGTGATAGCCGCCTGGCTCAATGGCCTGCCGCGCAATGCCGCCTCGGTCTGTGTCGCACGCTGGGGCACAGCAGCCATACCGCCGTAAGCAATGCCCACATCTTCGACAGTACCCGCGCGGTACCTTAGGCGAAAGGCGCCACAGACCGCTGAGATATCATCCTCAAGGCGTTTGCTGACCTTGTAGACCTGGAACCAGTCATCCGAATGGGGCAGTGGGATATGAATTGTGCGGATGAACTCGCCTGCGCCCAAGGCCGTTTGTCGGTACCCGGTGAAAAAGTCCGCCATAGCAACCTGACGCCGGCCAGTCTTGCTTTGCAACTCCACGCGGGCGTCCAGCGCAATCAACACCGGCGGGAAGTCACCAATGGGCGATGCGTTGCCTATGTTGCCGCCGAGCGTACCGCGATTGCGGATCTGCTGAGCGCCCAGTCGCCTGAGCAATTCATCGAGATCCGGCCAATGAGTACACAGTATCTCGGCGCAGTCCTCATAGGTGACGGCGGCGCCGATACTGAGCGTGTCTGCGGACTGCTCTACCTTCTGCAGTTCCGGGGCGCGAGCAGTCGAGATCAGAGTGCTGAACTGTTTCAGCTGTTGGGTAATCTCCAGTGCCAAGTCGGTGCCGCCGGCAATAAGCCTGGCTCCGGGGTTTGCGGCGAGCGCATCGGCCAAGGCCGATGCGCTACTCGGCGCGAGAAAGTTACGTCCGTCTGCTGCACAGCTTGGTGTGCTGGGCTCGGCCCGCAGCCCTTCAAGTGCTCGCAGGGTGGCGAGTGTACCCTTACTGAACGAGTCACTGGCATCGGGCTCATACATCTGTACAGCCGCGTCGACAATGGGACGATAGCCCGTGCAGCGGCACAGGTTGCCGCCCAGTGCTGTTTCGATAGCGTGTGCATTGAAATGACGGTTCGACTTGCGATAAGCAAACATCGACATCACAAAGCCCGGGGTGCAAAAACCGCATTGGGAGGCGTGGCAGTCCACCATTGCCTGCTGTACCCGATGCAGTTGACCGTCGCGAGCCAGGCTTTCAACGGTAAGCAACTGGCAACCGTCCAATGTGGCCAGTAACGTGATACAGGCATTGATGGCGAGATAGCTCAGTGCGTCACCTTGGGGATACGTAACGACCACTGTGCAGGCGCCACAGTCGCCTGATGCGCAGCCTTCTTTTGTACCAGTAAGGCCAAGGTTCTCGCGCAGGTAGTCGAGCACCGTAGTATTGGGGTCCAGTTGTTCGAGGCGGTGTTCTGTCCCGTCGAGAAGGAATGAGATCACGGCAGGTTGGCCACTTGAAAAGTTAACAGTAGTGGTAGGAAATATAGCAAACCTTCTGTCCGTCGGCCACAAAGGAGTTGATCTTCGTGTCCAGTAGGCCAAAATCTGGCATGTAAATTGCTGCGGCACTACTGTAATATTCTTAACAGCGGTGTTAAGAATTGGTTTTGCACGAGTATAAGGCAAGAAAAGAGTGCGCCCTCCTCTATTTGCCCTGATTTGGTGCACGCCTTTCGTGAACAACTCACGGCCTCCGTGCGCGACTTGGGCATAATTTTGAGTTATACACACGTTTTCTAATGAACGAGGAACTACGATGAAACAAGCAAGCCCGTCCCTGCGACCGCTGGCCCTCGCTGTTGCGGTGGCCGCCGCACCTCTGGTGTCAACATATACTATGGCTCAGGACGCCAAACCCGTTTTCGAGGAAGTTCTCGTCACCGCTGAGAAGCGGTCGGAAAGCCTTCAGGATTTGTCCCAAGCGGTTACCGCCTTCAGCTCTGAAGACCTGGACCAGCGCGATCTCACGACGTTTGTCGACCTCAGCGCAGTCGCTCCCGGGGTTAATATTGCAAAGAACGAGGGCTTCAAGACGGTCATCACCATTCGCGGTGTCGGAAATGAGGCCAACCAGAATGCGATTGCCAACCCGTCAGTGTCCTATCACCTTGATGGCATCTATGTGGCTTCGCCTTTCGCGCTGCAGACAGATTTTCTCGACCTTGAGCGCATCGAGGTACTGCGAGGGCCTCAAGGTACACTGTTTGGTCAGAACTCGACCGGTGGTGCTATTAATGTGATTTCTATCGCACCAACCACGGATGAGATCTACGGCACCGCTGATCTGACGTTGGGTAACTATGACCTTGTGCGTGCTCGCGGCGCGATCAACCTTCCACTCGGTGACACCGTAGCAATGCGGGCTTCCGTAGCCAGCAACAAACACGAAGGCTTCACCGACAATATCGTGTTAGATCAAGACTTGGACGACGCTGATAGTGTGTCTGCACGTCTGCGTGTTTTATGGGAGCCAAGCAGTAACTTCCGAGCCAACCTAACCGGGCAGTATTTCAAAGAGGATGCAAATGGTGCAGCGCAGAAGGGTATTCTGGATCCTACGCCCGACGCTCGCGAACTGGCTCAGGACTCGCTTTCTTCGTACGAACTGGAGTCGCAACTCTACTCACTGGTGCTCGAATGGGACTTGGACGCATTCACGGTGAAGTCTCTCAGCAGCTACCAGGACGACGATATTGCTATCCTGCGCGACAATGACCGCAATGATCTGGCGACCCTGCCGCCCTTTACTCTGCTGCCAAGCTATTTTGCACCGGAAGAGAACCGTCAAAAGACGGTCACCCAAGAATTCAATCTGATTTCTGCAGAACCTGCCTTCGGTAAGCTCGACTGGACCGCCGGCGTCTTCTACTTGGATACCGAGGTTGATATCACCATTCGTGAGTTGTTGGACTTTGGCTTTGACGGCACCTTTGACCCGTTCACAGTCGAAGAGGTTGTGTCCTTCGCGCCGACCGACACCGGTTTCATTTCAGACTCCAAGCCGGAACGTGACTCTGTCTCCGTATACGGTCAAGGCACCTGGAACTTCAATGACGACTGGCGTCTTGTAGTCGGTGCCCGTTATACCGAGGATGAGGTTAACTCTGAGGTCACCAACTTTTTCGGCCGCGCCGGTACTGACATCCTTGAAATTGAAAGCGAGAAGTGGACCGGGCGCGTTGTGGTAGAGCACGACTTTGGCGACGCGACGATGGGCTATGTTTCTTACACGCGTGGATTCAAGCCTGGCGGCAGTAACCTGACTTATGGTCGCGAAGAAGAGATCGCGCAGATTTTGGTATTGCCGGTGTTCGAAGAAGAGGTTGTGGACGCGTATGAAGTGGGTTTGAAGACAGACCTGCTGGACGGCCGTGTACGCGTTAACACAGCTGCTTTTTATTACGACTATGACAACCTGCAGTACCAAGCGACCGATCCCGAGGTCTTCGAGGGTGGCGTAGGCAATATCCCAGAGTCTGAGATCTACGGTGCCGAATTGGAGTTTGCTTCGTTCATCACGGACAACCTGATCTTCGACGCTCGCATGGCCTGGCTGGAGACCGAAATTACCTCCTCGCACCTGGCACTTGATAACGTCGACTCGGAGGCCGCGACCAACGCGTTGCTGGCGGATGGCTTCAATCTCTTCAGCCCGGAAATCCAAATGGCTCGAGCGGGGAAGATTACCGACGTGCGTGGTAACGAATTGGCGAAGACGCCTGGCTTCACCGCCAACCTTGCACTGACCTATGACACGGCGCTGGGAGACTGGGGTGAACTCCTCGGCACCCTGAGTTACACCTACCGTGGTGACTTTAGCCACCGTATATTCAACAACCCCACCACCGATCAGGTAGACAGCTACGACATTATCGATCTAGCGGTTCGTTTGTCGCCGAACGATGCGCCCTGGCGTGTTGAGCTGATCGGCAAGAACTTAACCGATGAGGACGGTATTAACGCTCGCTTTACCGACGTGTTCGGTGTGGGCGCGACCGGTGACGAGTTGATTTCACCGCGTCAGTACATGGTGCGAGTGGGTGTCGATTTTTAGGACGACAGTCGCACGGTTCGAAAAGCCCGGCCATATGTGCCGGGCTTTTTTTTGCCGCTGCCTGGCCAAACAGGTTACTCGGTACACACGTTAACGAAACGCGGTTACAGGAAGATAAATCGGCCCAGGAACACAGTTACCATGAACCACGCGCCAAAGCCGATATCCTCACCGCGGCCTGCCACCAGTTTGATCACGGCGTAGCTTATAAAGCCCACTGCTATACCGTTTGCAATAGAAAAGCTCAGCGGCATCATAATGATGGTGAGCAAGGCGGGAATGACCTCGGTGTCGTCCTCCCAGTTCAGTTCCCGCATGCCAGTCAACATTAGCAACGCCACGTAAATAAGTGCACCGGCCGTCGCAAATGCCGGAACCATGCCTGCCAATGGCGCGAAGAAAATAGCGACGAGAAAAAGGGTGCCCACGGTGATTGCGGTCAGACCGGTGCGACCTCCTGCGGCAACCCCTGCGGCGCTCTCCACATAACTGGTAACCGGCGCGCAGCCTAGGAAGGCGCCGGCCACGCTGGCGCTACTGTCGGCTTTGAGTGCACGGTCGACGTTGTGGATATTGCCCCCGTCGTCTATCAGCCGTGCCCTCGTGGCCACGCCCATCAGGGTGCCTGCTGTGTCAAATAAGTTGACGAACAGGATCGCGATGATCACGCTGATCATGCCCACTTCAAATGCGCCGGCGATATCAAGCTCGAACAGCACCGGGGCAATACTCGGTGGGGCAGATACCAGGCCGTTGTACTCAATCTCTCCCACGAATAGGCCTACGAGAGTGGTCAGTAGTACGCCCAGCATGATCGCGCCATGTACCTGGCGCACCGCCAGAGCCGCGATTAGCAGAAAGCCCAGCGCTGCCAGCAGGGTGGCTGGTTGGGTCAGGTCACCGAGGGCGAGGTAAGTGGCGGGGTGAGCAACGATCAGGCCGCCGCTTTTCAGGCCGATAAAGCCGATAAACAGCCCCACGCCGCAGCCCATGGCGATGCGCATATTCATGGGAATACTATTGAGCATCCAGGCACGTAGTCTGGTGACACTCATGATCACGAACAGAACTCCTGCGAGGAACACAGCGCCCAGTGCAACCTGCCAGCTATAGCCCATTTCGCCGACCACGGTGTAGGTAAAAAAGGCGTTCAGACCCATGCCCGGTGCAAGACCTACCGGCCAATTAGCGTAAAGGCCCATTGAGAAACAGGCCAGGGCAGCTGCAAGGCACGTCGCAACGAAGCTGGCGCCCTGGTCCATGCCTGCGGCAGCCATCAGCTGCGGATTGACGAAGATGATATAGGCCATCGTGATGAAGGTAGTGGCACCGGCGAGGAGTTCAGTCGAAACCCGCGTGTTATGCGCTTGGAGCTTGAAAATGCGCTCAAGTGAAGAGGTGATCAAGTGCCTATCTCCAGAATAGTTAATTGCGCTGTCACGCACTGTGACGAGCGGTAAGTCGCTTTGCCTGCTCGCGCTGACGTGCGGCGAGCGCATTCAGGTCGATCCCGACAATCTCCCCGTCGGTAACGCGCCATTGTCCGCCGACCAGCACGCGATCCGCGCGCTGGGCGTTGCACAGGAGCAGTGCCGCGAGCGGATCGTGACTGCCGGCGAAGGCCAGATCGTTTAGCTTATAGAATGCAAGATCGGCCTGCATGCCGGGGGCAAGCTGGCCAATGTCTGATCGCCCGAGCACGGCGGCTGATCCGGAGGTAGCCCAGCGCAGCGCATCGAGGTGGGTTACAGCGGCTGCGCCATACCGCAGCCGCTGTAAATACAGTGCCAAGCGCGTTTCGACGATCATATTGCTCGCATCGTTGGACGCCGAGCCATCCACTGCCAAGCCTATTTTTGCCCCGGCAGCTTCAAGCTCCTGGGTGCGGCATATGCCGGAGGCCAGCATCATATTGGACCCGGGGCAGTGGCTGATGCCGACGCCTGCTGCACCCAGACGCCTTACTTCCTCATCGTCGAAATGAATGCCATGGGCCAGCCAGGTGCTGTCTCGCAACCAGCCCACACGCTCGAGATAGTCTACGGTACGGCAGCCAAACTGCTCGCGGCAGAACATCTCTTCGTCGAGCGTTTCAGCAAGATGTGTATGCAGGCGCACGCCGTGACGGTTGGCGAGCTCTGCGCTATCGCGCATCAGCGATTCGGTAACTGAGAAGGGCGAGCAGGGTGCAAGGGCAAGCTGCACAAAGCTGCCTTCACCACCGTCGTGGTAGCATCCGATGACGCGCTCGGAATCTTTCAGTATGGTCTCTTCTCGCTGTACGGTAGTCCTCGGTGGTAGGCCACCGTCGTCTTCTCCCAGCGACATGGATCCCCGCGTCAGCGTGACTCGACTACCCACGACCTCCCTGGCAGCAACCTGGACGTCGATTGCGTTCTCTAGCCCCTCGGGGAAGAGATAGTGGTGGTCAGCTGCCGTAGTGCAGCCGCTGAGCAGCAATTCTGCCAACGCTACCTGCGTTGCGGTATGCAGCATTTCCTCGTCGAGGCAGGCCCATACTGGGTAAAGGCTCTTCAGCCAGTCGAAGAGCTCTTTGTTCAGTGCGGCGGGTAGCGCGCGGGTCAAGGTTTGGTAAAAATGATGGTGCGTATTGACCAGCCCCGGGAGCACGACGTGGGAACTCGCATCAAAGGCGTTGTCTACTGGCTCTCCCGGTGTTTCCCCAGCCGCGAGTATCGCTTCGATTTTCGTGCCGCAGATGACTAGCCCACCGCTGGCGTCAAGACTATTCGCTGTGAATATAGCCATGGGGTTCTTAATCCACGTACGTAGCTCATGACGCACTTGATGCCTCCTGCTCTGGAGAGCTGCGGGGTATAAGAAGTTCGAGAAAAATCGCAAGAAAAGTGGTGCTGGATACGGGGAAACCGAGCAGCATGGCGAGCGTGGGCGACAGGTTGGGCAGCAAGGCTGGAGCCTGGGCGGCGAGGAGGCCACCCGCCATGGCGAGCGAGCAGATCAGCCAGGTGCGCTTGCCGGGCTCTGCGTTGAGGATGATCTGCAGCCCCGACCACGCAACAAGAGCAAACATCAGTCCCGTAGCGCCGTACAGGACACCCTTTGGCAGTGCCATGAACAGGCTGCCCAGTACCGGGAAAAAGCCGAGTAAAACGAGCATCCCGGCTAGCCAGGCGCCTACGTGGCGGCTGGCCACTCCGGTTAGGCGTATCACGCCATTATTCTGACTGAAGGTGGTGTTGGGAAATGTGCAGAAAACGGCTGCCAATAGGGAGTTAAAGCCGTCGCCCAACACGCCATTACGGATGCGGCGCCAGTACGAGTTCCCTGCCACTGGCAAGCGAGACAGGTTTGAGGTGGCGGTCAAGTCGCCAACGGACTCAGCTGCGGTCACCAGGTAGATAGGCACCAGCGACAGGAATACGCCCCAGTGGAACGCGGGGGGGTAAAGGAATGGCACTGGGTAAAATACATCCGATGATCTATCGCCGACAGGTAGGATGAGCTGTCCTGCCACTGCTGCGGCGACACAGCCCAGCCCGAGCCCAATAGCAATGGAAGAGAGGCGCCACCAGGGTGAACGACGCGTGCTCAACAGTGTGATCACCGAAATAACCCCTAGTGCGTAAGCGGCTATCTGCCAAGCGGCTTGCCCCGCCTCGGCGAGACGCTGGTACTCACTGAGTAGATTGTTGATCGTCACCATCACCAGTGACAGACCCAGCATGATCACGGCGGTGCCGGTAACGGTTGTGGTGACAACACGCTGCAGGAAGGTCAGGCAATGGCTTAGCAGCATCAGCATGAGCGCTCCCACCAAAGTGCAGCCGAATATGACGCCCAGAATTTCATCCTGACTATGCGTGTCAGCAAGGGTCTGCGAAATAAATATGAGCGGACCGACAAAGGTGAAGCTGGTGCCTTGTACCGATAGCAGTCCAGAGCCGATGCGGCCCAGGGTGTGTACCTGCACCCAGGTTGCCACGCCGGAAATGATCAGAGCGCTGCTAATCATGTAGCTGGTAGTGGCAGCATCAAGTCCCATTCCAAGGCAAATCAACAAGGGAGCGGTGGCAATGCTAGCGAAAATCGCCAGCAAGTGTTGTGCTGCAGCTAGGAACTTTGCCGGCAGAGGCGGATCTTCGTCCAGCCCATAAAGCAGCGCTTTGTTACCGGGCGCCGGTGACTGAAAGTGTGAAGGCATAAGATGTGGGATGCTAGAGTTTGACGTGAATCACCATCGCATACGGCGTAGGCTCAGGGAAATACAGAGACCGGCTTAGCCATCATCTCTATGCTCAAGCTCGGCAGAGTCCGCGTGGCGAGCTGCGCTAGGGGATACCAGGCGGTCTCCAGACTCGGCATTTGCCGTAAGTGGCAGCTAGAGGGTCTTTTTAGATTTGCCTAGACGCATCACACCCGCCAAAACTGCTATCGCGGCAAGCACAACGAGGCCATGATCGGGAGCAGTAGCAAAGTGCAGCATTTCCAAAAGCACGCCTGATGCCTCAGGGGAGGCTCCGTGCTCGGAGTGGGCCAGTGCGGAGCCGGTCATTGCCAGATTGGGCAGCGCAATCGTCGCGAGTATAAAATTTTTCATGGGTTTTCTCCTCTTGATTATCATAGGCTCGTCACAACGTGCGTGATGAGTAGCTCGGGTCCGACTCATCTACCAGGTGTGCCGGCGTCATTTTTTCCAAGGCCGGTTCTATACCCGCCTTCGGTTGTAACATGCCGTGCTTAACAATAAAGCGCACTATCTCCGCAATGCCCTTGCCGGTTTCTACATTGGCCAGGACGAACGGCTTGTCACCGCGCATCTTTCGGGTATCGCGATCCAGCACTGCCAGGGACGCCCCTACATGCTCGGCGATATCGACTTTGTTGATGATCAGCATGTCAGACTTGGTGATGCCGGGCCCGCCCTTGCGTGGGATCTTGTCGCCTGCGCACACATCGATCACATAAAGCGTGAGATCTGACAGTTCCGGGCTGAACGTCGCCGACAGGTTGTCGCCACCACTTTCCACCAGTACCAGCTCCAGTCCCGGGTGTCGATCCTGCAGCTGCTGCACGGCAGCAAGGTTCATCGACGCGTCTTCGCGGATAGCCGTATGCGGGCAGCCGCCGGTCTCCACACCGAGTATACGATCCTCCTCCAGCGCCTCATTGCGTAGCAGGAACTGCGCGTCTTCCTTGGTGTAGATGTCGTTGGTCACCACTGCAATATTATAGTGCTCCCGCATGGTGTGGCAGATTTGTTGCAGCAGCGCAGTTTTGCCGGAGCCTACCGGTCCACCCACGCCTACTCGTAATACCTGTTGATTCATAGCAGCATTTCTTTTCAATTGATTGGGTTTCAGGAGCGGAATAAACGCGAATACTGGCACTCATGCAGACTAGATGCTATCGCCATGCCTACCAGACCGGAGCCGATCTGATCGTCTCTGAGCGCTGCTGATCCCTGCACTGCAGCCTCAATGACTGGCAACATCGCCTGCAGAATGCGCTGTCCGTCGGTCTGCCCCATGGGCATTGCCTTGCTCACAGACGCCACCTGATTTTCACACCAGCTCCAGGTAAACCCGAGCAGCGCTTGCTCGATTGGGATATACCCAAGTATCGACGCCAAAGCGTGCATGCTCACGACCGTGGGTGTCGGACAGAGCGACAACTCGGCCTGACGCCCCCTGTCCTGACCCAAGTGCCATTGAGCGAATGCTGAGCCTACCTGCACATCTTCATCGTATAGCTCGCGGCTCTCGCGAAAGGCCAGCAGTGTCTGGTTCCAGTGCTGCAGCTCGCTCTCACTGCGGTTCTGCCAAGCATGGTACATGCGCCGATAGATCGGCATGTCCAGCTGCCCTAGACCCGTTTTAAGGTTGCATTCAATCCACGACTGCACCTCGGTGGCATTGCTGCACCAGCCGCAGTCGAGTGCATATTCGAGGCCCTGGGAGTAGGCGAACGCGCCTATCGGCAGTCCCGGGCTGGAAAGATGCAGCAGTGCCAGCAGGCTTTGGCGATCTCTCCTCATGTCAGTCGCTGTCGTGGCCATGATGGTGCCCCGTGCTTTGGCCGTGGCGGTGCTCGTGATCGTCTGTGTGTGAATGACTGTGGCCTTTGGCATAGGCTCCGGACTCCGGTTCAAAGACGGCCGGCGTGTGTACCACTTCAATCCCCAGGCCCCTGAGCATGTCATCCAGCACATAGTCCTTTTGGTAGCGTAAAAAACCCGTGCCGATCTGTAGCGAAACGTGCCGATTGCCCAAGTGATAGCAGGCGCGAGCAAACAGGGTAGGGTCGCTGACGTTGGCCGTAGACACGGCTTCATCGGCAGCATTAACCTGCAGCCATTCGTCGTTGTCGTTGGTCAGCCAGGTGCCGTGGCGCAACACCTGGCCGCGCGTTATCTGAATCCCAGCTGTCTTGCCGCTTCTGCAGGTCAATATCAAGCGGCCCCGCTTGCGATCGTCGTAGCTGAGATCAACGCTTTCGAACGCCGTAATTCCTGCGGCCAGCTGATTCTCAATCCGGGTGAATATTTTCATACTCAGAACAGGTAATAGCGTTGTGCCATGGGTAATTCGGTGGCAGGTTCGCAGCTGAGCTGCTGACCATCAGCTTTAACAACATAGGTCTGTGGGTCCACCTCCATTTCCGGTTGATAGTCGTTGAGCTTCATGTCTTGCTTACGAATGCCGCGGGTGTTCTTGACAGGTGCCAGGGTTTTTCGCAGTGACAAGTGTTCAAGGCTGCCGCTATCGAGTGCAGCCTGTGAGACAAAACTGATACTGGTGGCCTTGACGGCCTCACCCATGGCACCAAACATCCTTCGGTAGTGCACCGGCTGCGGTGTGGGAATAGAGGCATTTGGGTCGCCCATTGGTGCTGCTGCGATCATGCCACCTTTGATGATCATAGAGGGCTTGGTGCCGAAAAACATTGGCTTCCAAAGTACGATATCAGCAAGTTTGCCAACTTCGATAGAACCAACTTCATGGGCGATGCCCATGGTGATAGCGGGATTGATGGCGTACTTGGCAAGGTAGCGGCGCGCGCGAAAATTGTCGTGTCCCTCCTGATCTTCGGGCAGGGGGCCTCGCTGTGCTTTCATCTTATGGGCTGTCTGCCAGGTGCGTGTGACTACTTCGCCGACGCGTCCCATAGCCTGGGAGTCAGACGCGATCATGCTGAATGCTCCCAGATCATGCAGTATATCTTCGGCGGCAATGGTCTCGCGGCGAATCCGGGAATCCGCAAATGCAACGTCCTCTGGAATATTGGGGTCCAGGTGGTGGCAAACCATCAACATGTCCAAGTGTTCATCGACCGTGTTGATGGTATAGGGCCGAGTTGGATTGGTTGAAGAGGGGAGTACGTTTGCCTCGCCGCAGGCCTTGATGATATCCGGTGCGTGGCCGCCGCCAGCACCCTCGGTGTGATAAGTGTGAATCACCCGGCCTTTGAGGGCTGCGAGGGTGTCTTCGACAAAACCGGATTCATTCAGCGTATCGGTATGAATCGCAACCTGAACGTCGTACCGCTCCGCTACGGACAGGCAGTTGTCGATCGATGCCGGAGTTGTGCCCCAGTCCTCATGCAGTTTCAGGCCAATGGCGCCCGCCTCAATCTGTTCGCTCAAGGCCTCAGGCAGGCTGGCGTTGCCCTTGCCGAGAAAGCTGATGTTCATGGGCAGACCTTCCACCGCCTGAAGCATCTTGCCGATATGCCAGGGTCCGGGGGTGCAGGTGGTGGCATTGGTGCCTGTGGCGGGGCCGGTGCCGCCGCCCAGCATGGTGGTGACGCCGCTCATCAGCGCTTCTTCCACCTGCTGCGGGCAGATAAAGTGTATATGGGCATCGACACAACCCGGCGTTACGATCTGACCCTCGCCTGCAATCACTTCCGTGCCGGGTCCTATCTGAATGGTAACGCCCTCCTGGGTGTCCGGATTGCCGGCTTTGCCGATGGCCTGGACCCGGCCGTCCTTAATGCCGATGTCTGCTTTGACCACACCCCAGTAGTCGAGGATAAGAGCGTTGGTGATTACCGTATCGGGCACTTGGTCGGCGATCGCCTGGCTTTGGCCCATGCCGTCGCGGATTACCTTGCCTCCACCAAATTTCACCTCATCGCCGTAGATGGTGTAGTCCGTCTCGGGCGAGATAAAGAGCCCACTGTCGCCCAGGCGAACCTTGTCGCCCACTGTGGGTCCGTACATGTCGGCATAGGCCTTTCTGTCTATACTGGCCATATTACAGGTCTCCCATTACGTCGCCGCGAAAGCCAAATACTCTGCGTTTACCGGCGAATTCGACCAGTTCCACTGCCCTGGTCTGTCCCGGTTCAAACCGCACTGCGGTGCCCGCAGGGATATTCAGACGAAAGCCGCGGGTTGCGGTGCGATCGAACTGCAGCGCCGGATTGGTTTCAAAAAAGTGGTAGTGGCTGCCAATCTGGATCGGGCGATCGCCAGTGTTGGCGACTTCCACCGTGATGCGATTGCGCCCTGCGTTTATTTCGATACTGCCTTCGGCACTGATTACTTCACCGGGAATCACGTGTATCTCCTAT